>Ga0326727_10006113_pt1 | contig 33418 bp, 24 predicted proteins | sample MB2enrmetagenome_FD_207643 | JGI IMG/M metagenome (GOLD analysis project Ga0326727, IMG submission 207643) | Lab enriched peat soil microbial communities from McLean, Ithaca, NY, United States - MB29MY | ecosystem: Environmental > Terrestrial > Soil > Wetlands > Peat | place: USA: New York...
TTGACTTCCTGGATGCGGAGCGCAGCTACCGCGCTACCCAATTGGCCTACCGGCAGGCCTTAGCCACCTACATGCTGGCCATCGAACAGTTGCGAGAAGTCGTTGGAACGAGGAAACTGCAATGAAAACAGCGCAAAAAACCCTCGGATGGAAAGCGCCGCAGGCGCTCTGGAGTGCGGCAGCTTGCTGCCGCTTTTGTGAAGCGAGCTTGCTCGCGCTCCTATCCGCGCACGGCGTTGCAGCGCACGGCCAGCAAGCTGGCCCGGGCGAAAGCGGCAGCAAGCTGCCGCACTCCAGAGCTTTCGCTTTGCTCCTCGTGGGCCTGCTCTTCCTGGCAGGGTGCGGGCAGCACGGCGCAGACTCCGGGGCCTCTTCAGTTTCCTTCGGTTCTGCTCCGGGCGAGGAAGCCAAAGCGCAACTGTTCACCGTCCCCGCGGAGCAGATGGCGCACGTCGAGGTGACACCGGTGGAGGTGAGGCGGTTGCCTCGCGTGCTTCGCCTGACCGGTTCGGTGGCCTACAACAATTTCAAAACCACGCCGGTCATCACGCAGGTGAGCGGCCCGGTTTCGCGGATTCTGGTTTCACCCGGCGAGGTGGTCCACACCGACCAGCCCATGCTTTATGTGAGCAGCCCGGACTACGCGCAATTGCGGTCCACTTATCTGAAGGCTCGCGATGCACTGGAATTGGCGGAGAAGAGCTATAACCGCGCTAGCGACCTTTATGCGCATCATGCGATTGCCGAGGCGGACTTGCAGCAGGCCGAATCGACGCGAAACCAGGCGAAAGCGGACCTCGAATCGGCCCAGCAGTCGTTGAAGGTTTTGGGGATCAACCAGCTCGATCGTTTGCTCAAGGACCCGGTTTCACCGGAGATTCCCGTCCTGGCGCCCCTGGTCGGGGAAGTGGTGGAAAGGCTTGTCGCCCCCGGCCAAGTGATCCAAGCCGGCGCCACACAATGTTTCACGATCTCTGACATGACCACGGTGTGGGTGCTGGCCAATGTCTATGAGCACGACCTGGGATCTGTCCACCTCGGCGACGCCGTGGTGATCCAGACGGACGCTTATGCGAACTCGTTCAGCGGAAAAATCTCCTACATTGCAACCGCCCTGGACCCCAACTCCAGAACCCTCCAGGTGCGTATTGAGACAATTAATCCCGATAAGAAGCTGAAGCGGGACATGTATGTGACGGCCATCGTCCACGCTGGAGTGATCGAGGGCGCGCTCACGGTGCCTGACGCCGCGATCCTTCGCGACAATGAGAATCAACCGTTTGTGTACGTAGCAGAAAATGCCGGCCAGCCGCAGCAGTTCGCGGAGAGGCTGGTCACCCTCGGAGATAGCCAGGAGGGCAAGACGCAGGTCCTGAGCGGACTGCGCGCCGGCGAACGAGTGGTTGCCGACGGAAGCCTGTTCTTGCAATTCGCGAACTCGTACCAGCGGTAGGGAACAGGGAATAGTGAATTAGGAATGGTGAACCGAAGGGCAAGGGGGTATGGAAGGTTGGATAGCGCGTTTGGCTACTGGGGTAACCGTTTCCTTCTGTCTTCTCGCTGTTCCCTGTTCCCTATTCCCTTTTCCCCGCAACTGACTACTGCCGACTGACAACTGATAACTACCCATGATTCATCGCATCGTTCAACTCGCATTAGGCCAGCGGTTCCTGGTGGTGATGATGACGGTATTTGTAGTGGTAGCAGGAATCATCGCCTTCCAGCGTATGCCGGTGGACGCCTACCCGGATCTCTCCCCGCCCATGGTGGAGGTCATCACGCAATGGCCAGGGCACGCCGCGGAGGAAGTCGAGCGGCTTGTGACCCTGCCCATCGAAGTTGAAATGAACGGAATTCCTCGTCTGGTATTCAAGCGCTCCATTTCGCTCTACGGACTCTCGGACGTCATCCTTACGTTTGAGGAAGACGCAGACGATTATTGGGCGCGTCAGGTGACGTTTGAGCGCTTGAGCGACGCCAATGTGCCCACCGGGGTGACGCCTTCGCTCGCGCCCCTCTACTCACCCAGCGGGCTTGTGTATCGCTACATCATCGAAAGTCCGGATCACTCGCCCCAGGAAATGAAGACCATCGAAGATTGGGTGCTGGAGCGAGCGTACAAGTCGGTGCCGGGTGTGGCCGACGACTCCGGATTCGGCGGTACGGTGATGCAGTACCAGGTGCTGCTGGATCCTTCTCGTGTTTATGGATATCACATCACCGTCCCTCAAGTGGTTCAGGCTCTCTCTGCCAACAATGCCAACGCAGGGGGCGGATTCTATTCGCAGGGCGGGCAATTCTACTACGTGCGCGGGCTGGGGCTGGTGCGCGACACCAAAGACATCGGCGAGATTGTCGTCACCAGCGTGAACGGCGCACCCGTGCGGATCAGCGATATCGGCGAAGTGGCGATGGGACACGCGCCGCGCCTGGGTGAATTCGGCTTCCAGAAGAACGATGACGTTGTCGAGGGCGTCATTCTGATGCGCCGGGGCGAACAGACCCAGAACGTTCTAAAGGGAGTGGAGGAGAAGACCAAGGAACTGAATGAGCAGGTGCTCCCCAAAGATATAAAGGTTCGCCCCTACTACGACCGCAGCGACCTGGTGAAGCTGACCACGGATACCGTCGAGGATAACCTGCTGCGGGGCATGGTGCTGGTGCTGATTGTGCTGATTTTCTTTCTGGTGAGTTTTCGGGCGGCCCTGATCACGGCGCTCACCATACCGCTGGCATTGCTCTTTTCGTTCATCATTCTTCATGCGCGCAATGTCTCCGCGAACCTGCTCTCCATTGGCGCCATCGACTTCGGCATCATCATCGACGGCACGGTCGTTATGGTGGAGAACATCTACCGTGAGCTGAATGCGAGGCACGGGACCGAGTACAAGCTGCACGAAGTCATCGCCGACGCGGCGCGTGACGTTGACCGCCCCATCTTTTATTCCGTGGCGGTTATCATCGCCGGCTACCTGCCGATTTATGCACTGCAGGGGCCTTCCGGCAAGCTCTTCCATCCCATGGCCGATACCATGTCTTTTGCTCTAATTGGCTCCTTGATTCTGGCCCTGACGCTGGTTCCCGTCATGGCATCGTACTGGTTTAGAAAAGGTGTGAAGGAGAAAACTAATCGCGCCTATGAGTGGTTCAAGCGGGAATACGCAAGCGAGCTGAACTGGTGCCTGGACCGCCCCAAGCTGACCATGCTGATCGCCACCGCGATCTTCGCCGCCAGTTTGCTGCTTGTCCCTTATATCGGCGGCGAGTTCATGCCTCACCTGGACGAGGGCGCTCTATGGGTGCGGGCCACGATGCCTTACACGATCTCGTTCGAGGAAGCCGCCAAAGTTACGCCCCAGATTCGCGATATCCTGATGTCCTACCCTCAAGTGACGGTCGTAGGTTCGGAACTGGGGCGGCCGGACGATGGAACTGACCCCACCGGATTTTTCAACGTTGAATTCTATGTGGGCCTCAAGCCGTACAAAGACAAAACTTGGATGGGATCGCTTCGCACCAAGGAGGAACTTAGGAATGCGCTGCGCGACCGGCTCAAGGCCTTCCCGGGCATTATTTTCAATTTCACCCAGCCCGCTGAGGACGCCGTCGATGAAGCTTTAACTGGCTTGAAGAGCGCGTTGGCCGTAAAAGTTTATGGCTCGGACTTGGGTGTCCTGCAAGAAACGGCGCTAAAGATTAGAGAAACGCTTGCCAGAGTCCCCGGATTTTCGGAATTGACGGTGGTGCGCGAGCTTGGCCAGCCAAGCCTCTTGATTGACGTCGACCGGGCAAAGATTGCCCGCTACGGAATCAACGTCTCGGATGTGGAGGCCGTGATCCAGGCAGCCATCGGCGGGCAGGCCGCCACACAAGTCATTCAGGGCGAGAAGCTGTTCGACCTCGTGGTGCGCATGCGGCCGCAGTTCCGCGAGAGCGCCCAGGAAATTGGGAATCTTCTGGTGGGAACTCCGGCGGGCCAGCAGATTCCCTTGAAGCAACTTGCGGCCATCACGCAAGGAAACGGCGCTTCGTTTATTTATCGCGAAAACAACTCGCGCTACGTAGGAATCCAGTACAGCATCGTTGGCCGCGATCTCGAGCGGGCGGTGGCCGATGGGCAAAAAGCGGTGCGCAACGCCGTGCATCTCGCGCCGGGCTACCGTCTGGAATGGGGCGGTGAATACAGCGAGTTCCTGGCCGCCCGGTCCCAGCTCACGGTCATCGGTCCCGTCACGGTGTTGCTGATCTTTCTCATCCTCTTCGCGCTCTACGGCAATTTCAAGTTTCCCGTCATCGTGGTGCTAAGCGTCGTCATGACGGAGCCGGTGGGGGCGCTGCTGGCCCTCAAGTTGACCCACACTCCCTTTAGCGTGTCTTCCGTTCTGGGCTTGCTGGTGCTGATGGGCGTCTCGGTTGAGACGGCAGTCATCGACGCTTCCTACATCAACAAACTGCGCTTGCAAGGGGATGAAATCCGCAAGGCGACCTTCGAGGCCTCTTTGGTGCGACTCCGTCCCATCATGATGACGGCTTTGGTTGCCTGCCTGGGACTCCTTCCCGCGGCGCTCTCGACGGGCATCGGCTCGGACTCGCAGAAGCCTTTTGCCATCGTCATTGTCGCCGGCTTGATTTCCCGGCTGTTCCTGGGGCGCATTGTAAGTCCGGTGCTTTACCAGTTGGTGGCCCGCGAGGGTGACGTCTTGCAGGTCTAGTGGGGCGATAAATAAGCTATGGGCATGTCAAGGGATAGCACGCGATAGTCAGTAACCAGTTGAACAATAGGGACTTGATGTTTGACGTGTCACTCCGCCTGGTCCCTAGGGCCAGCCCCCCGATACCTATCGCCTTTTTCCCTCCGACGCCCGGAGCCAAAAACCGCGCGCAACCTTGCGGCGGGAAGTTCGTGCGGCGCAGACGGCCCTGGAAGCGCGGGCCGGAGCGGTCGAGCCATCGGCTCTCGGGGAATGTGTGCGCCTGCGTGCCCGATGGGCAATCCCTAACATCACGGCAGCGGGATGCTGTACAGGTTGCGGTGGACGGAGTTGCGAGTGAAAACGTAGACCGACGTGGTGGCCCCCGGCGAGATCACCTCATCAATGACCTTCACGCCAGACAGGCCTTTAACATCCTCTGGAGAGTTGATGCCGGAAGGCGGAAGTGGCGGGAGGTCCCTGCCATGCGGTACGGGCAGGACTAAAGTCTGCGCGCGACCACTGCGACTGCCCATCTCGATAAGCGCCACGTAGAAAAGTTTTCCCGCGCGATCCCACCGACCGCTGCAGACCCCCGCGCATATCCTGACAGGCGTACCACCGTGAACGGGATAGGCCCACAGGGCAGCGGGGATTTCTTCATCGTGAGTCGGCGCAACGGCGACCAACCATTGGCCATCCGGGGCGACGCTGATGAAGTCCAGAATCGGATTCGGCAATACCTTCTGGCGGCCAGTCCCGTCCTCCTTCACGCGGAAGATGAAGTTGGAGCCCCCCTCCGTCGTCCGGAAGAAGATGTCGCCGCCGGGCCCGAAAACCGGGCTGTCGTCGCTCGTGGAGGAGGAAATCTGCCGGGGAGGGAATCGGCGGTCTGTAGAGGCAATCCACAGACGCCGCGATTCGCCGTGCGGGTCCTGTGCGGCAAACACTATCCACCTGCCATCAGGTGAAATGTCGTACCCGGTGATCGCGATCCCCGGCAGAGGCTGCTCGGAGCGCCCTCCTCTCAACTCGACAGCCCACAGCGCTCCGACAGCCCACGGCGATCCGTTGGTGAACGGGCCCGCGGTGCCCTGAGGACGCACCAGGTAATAAGCCTTCGTACCGTCGGGAGAAAGCGAAGGCGCTTGGGCGAAGCCTTCCGATGAAATCTGGCGCTCGCCATTCGAGTCACGAATCCAAATGGCGCTCTCTTGCATGCCTACCGACGTCACGAGCGACCGCCCCTCGGGGCCTATCGCAATGCCTTCCTCTTCCGTGGGGCCGAAGGTTACCTGCTCCGGCTTGCCATGCGGATACCGCTGCCGCCAGATATGGAATCGGCCTCCGGCATCGGAGGTGAAGTACATCCACTTGCCGTCGGGCGACCAGGCGGCGCTGGTGCAACCGGCGCCCGGCGGCCCCACTTGTTTCCCGGATGTCTTGCCATCGAATGGGACCAGCCGGCAGGGCAGCCATCCGCCGTTGTCCATTTCAGCGAGCAGTACCCACTGGCGGTCAGGCGAAAGACACGAGCGGTGAGCCATGCCTCTTTCCCGCGGGGGCACATAAAGGTCCCGATGTTCGGTGCGGCTCTCGGCGGCTGTGACCACGGCCATGTGGAGACCGATTTTGATCTCTGAGAACAGGAGATGCTGGCCGTCAATCCAAGTGAGGCCCGAAGCGTTCGGCAGCCAGCGGCGCGGCTCTCCGCCCAACACGGGCACCTCCCAGGTGTCAAATGGAGGGGCCACTGTGTACGCGATGCGCGAGCCGTCAGGGGAGAATACCGGGCTCATCTTCGCCAGGCCGTCATGGGTGAGCTGCACGGGTTCGCCCCCCGGCAGCATCTTCACATAAATCTCTCCCGGCCCAAAGAAAGTGTCTGGTCCTCGGATGAAGGCTAACATACGTCCGTCCGGCGAAAGGGCGGGCGAGGTTGCCGAGTCGGTGAAATTCGTGAGCTGCACCCATTCGGAAGGTGCGGCTACACGCGTTTGCTGGGTGCGGTAAACAAAAAGGCCGGCCAGCAGCAGGACAATTGCTGCAGCGGCCAAGCCCAATAGCAGACGAACACGCCGATAGCGCGCAGTTGGAACGGCTGATTCTTCGCCTGCGGCTTTGAGACGCCCTGTGATCCGTTCACTTTCGGTGTCGCGTCGCAGACGCTTCAGGTCCGCACGCATCTCCGACGCATGCTGATAGCGCACCTCGCGATCTTTCTCGAGCGCCTTGTGGATGATTTCTTCGAGAATGTGTGGCAAGTCTGGTCTGAGGCTTAGGGGTGGTGTTGGAGCTTCGTGCAGGATAGCGCCAAATATGGCCGCCGCCGTGTTTCCGCTGAACGCTTGCCGGCCTGTCGCCATCTCATAAAGCACTGCGCCGAAGCTGAACAGGTCCGTGCGCGCGTCGAGTTCCCCGCCTCGCGCCTGCTCCGGCGACATGTAGGCCACGGTGCCCATGGCCACGCCGGGACTGGTGAGATACTCGGGCTCAATGGACGCGGTGGGCAGCGCCGAGGCTCCCACGGCTTCCGCTGCCCGCCTGGCCTTTGGAGCCAGCTTGGCCAAACCGAAGTCCAAAACCTTTGCCTGGCCACGCTCGGTCAGGAAAATGTTCGCTGGTTTGATGTCCCGATGGATGATCCCCTTGGCGTGCGCGGCATCCAGAGCATCGGCGATCTGGATGGCCAAGTCCACTACATCGCCGGTCTCGAGCAGGCTCCCGGCAAGGCGCTGCTTCAGGGTTTTTCCCTCCAGATATTCCATGTCAATGAAGGGCTGGCCCTCGTGCTCTTCGACAGCGTGTATCGTGCAGATGTTGGGATGATTCAGCGCGGAGGCAGCCTGGGCCTCGCGCTGGAATCGTTCCAGGGTTTGCCGGTCCTTGGCGAGCCCTTCCGGCAGGAACTTCAGCGCGACGTAGCGGCGGAGCTTGGTATCCTGGGCCTTATAGACCACACCCATCCCACCGCCCCCCAACTTGTCCACGATGCGGTAGTGCGAAACCGTCTTGCCGACCATGAGGAGGTCGGCTTCCCTGGATTCGCGTGGCGGGTCTGGCGCTCCAGCAAATACTTTTGCCGCCAGTTCCGCCGTCGGTGCTGGCAGAAAATTCTCGCCTTTGCCGTGATGGGCGAGCAAGGATTCAACTTCTTGGACCAGAGAGTGATCTCCCGCTGAGGCTTCTCTCAGGAAGGCATTCCGCTCATTCTCCGGGCGCTCCAGAGCCAGGTGGTACAATCGCTCGACTTCCCGAAAGCGTTCCGGCCTCATCGTGGCTCTCCGCTCATTTTAATTCAGCTTGGCGTATTCCGCCTTGGCTTGCTTGAGGATCGGGATGTCCGGGTCGGCATCCTTCCACAATGCGAGGAAGTCTCCGAACGCCTTTCTGGCTCTCGCCGTGTCGCCCGCCAGCGCCGAGCCGCGCGCGACGCCCAGGTAGGAGAGCGAATAGAACTGCCCCCAATACGGGTGCCGCCAGCCACTGCCCCAATTGGCGCCCTTGTGATCGACAATCTTCTGGAACTCTGCCGCTGCCTCCACGCCCTTATTCATACGCAGGTAAGCCAAGCCGCGCAAATAAACCGCCCCGAGGTAAGCGCTCTCATAGGGCGAGGCGGATGTCAGCAGTTCCACGCTCTTGGCCGGTTGGTCGCGCCTGAGGGCGATCGCAGCGCGCATCTCGGGAAGTTGCACCGCATTCCAGATGGTTCCGTTTGGAAAAAGCTTCGAACTCTCTGCCGCCAGTTTCTCCGCTTGGGCAGCATCGCCACAGATCGCCAGGGCCAGGGCAGGACGCCCCAACCGGCGCACGGTCTGACAATTGCCCAACAGCGCGTCGGCTTGCGCATCGGCCTCGTCGAATTCGGAGGCGACATTGTGGAGCCCCAGGTGACGAGCCTTATCAGCGGCTCGCTGGAACAGCTCGTGCGATTCGCGACGCTTGCCAAGGACATTCCGATTGGCCGCTTGTAACCCAAAGCTGAGGTACTCCTCCGGCTTGCCTGCGAACCATTGGGTCTCCCGGTCGATGGCCGTCCTGTCGTCATCCACGTACGCGAGTTCAAGGAAGCGCTGGTGAATCCGCGCACCGCCGAGCCCCGACTGCCGCAGTTTTTCCGCTAACTGCCGGGCCTCGGCAAGCCGATTCAGGCACATGTAGGCGTCCAACTGGCGCCGGTAGGGAGGCTCAACCTTGGGCTCCAAGCGAGCCGCTTCCAGGCCTTCCCGCAACCCCTCTTCGTATTGCCCCTGGTCTATGCAGGATTCGCTCAAATTGTTATGGAATCCCCACGATCGGGGATAGTTGCGGATACCCAATCGAAGAACTTCCGTTTCCTTGTCCAGCTCGCCACTGTTTCCGTAGTAGGATGCCGCTATGAGACCGCGTTCGTATTCGGAGACCCGGTCGATCAAAGCGAAAGCCTTTCTTGAGTACTCTCGCCTCATGGCCAAATCTCCGGCATTGTCGTATGCTGCGCACACGTATTCGTAAGCCATAGCAAAATTCCGGTCGAGGGCGATGGCGCGCTCAAATAACGGCACAGCGGCAAGAAAGCGGCCATGCTCCATCTCGGACATACCTGCGGTGTAACTCTGAAGAGCTTCCAGCGAAGAAGTGGTGGCCTGTTCCAGTGGACGATTCAGCTTTTCGATCGACTTGAGGGATTCTCCCAGCTTGCCGCGCATGGCCGTCGCGGCAGTCCCGACCGCGTTCAAAACGTGTTCTTTGTCTGGCGCCTGAATCTGCTCCCGGGCGAGCGTCGCGCCATCCTGACAAGCGATCGCCTGGAGCGTGATGACGTAGTTTTTCCCCAGGCTAGCGATGGCACCGTCGATGGTGGCTGCGGCTCCTTCCCGGACGCAGATTTCGTGCGCGATTGGACTAGTAATTCGGGCGCCCGGCGGAAGACTCATGAGGCGCAGAACGCCCTGCACCTGCGCATCCTCCATTATTCTGAGAAAGGGCGACTGTTCAAGCTGAACGGCCAGGCCTTGGCGAAGGGTCCCGTCAAATACGGGGTCGCCGGTCGTATTGGAGAAATCGGCGAGGACAATGTCCTTGTCCGTGAGTCTTGGCACGCGGTGAGCGTAGAAGTAGCCGCCCGCCGCCAGCGCCGCCAGCAGCACTCCGGCCGCCCACCACCAGACCCTGGCGGCCACAGGGCGAACCGTGGCCGCGGCTTGCGCCGCGCCCGTGTCCCGCTTCAACCGTTCGAGGTCGGTGCGAATTTCCGAGGCATGCTGGTAACGCTGGTCGCGGTCCTTCTCCAGGGCCTTGCCGATGATTTCTCCCAGTTTCGCCGGCAGAGCGGGATTGAGGCGCGATGCCGGCGCCGGGCTCTGGGTGAGAATGGCAGCCAGGATTGCGCCGGTGCTGCTGCCTTGGAACGCCTGCCGTCCCGTGCCCATCTCGTAGAGCACGGCGCCGAAGCTAAACAGGTCCGTGCGGGTGTCCAACTCTTCGCCCCGCGCCTGTTCCGGCGACATGTAAGCCAAGGTCCCGATCGCCGCACCCGCGCTGCTGATCGAATCCTCGGTGAGGCTTGCGGTTGCGACCTCGCTTGGCCTACTGGGCTCCTCCGCTACGCTCGGGACACGCTCTCGCCCGCCGACTTGGCGGCCAGGGAGAGCGGGAAACACCCGCTTGGCCAGTCCGAAGTCGAGAATTTTGGCGTGGCCCCGCTCGGTGACAAAAATGTTTGCCGGCTTAATGTCCCGGTGTACGATGCCTTTGGCGTGAGCGGCATCGAGCCCGTCGGCAATCTCGATTGCCAGTTCCAGGAGCGTGCCCGTTGGTAGGGGCGCGCCATGGCGTGCCCCAGCGGCGATGCGGTGTTTCAGCGTCACGCCCTCCAGATGCTCCATGACAATGAAGGCGCGCCCTTCGTGCTCACCGATGTCGTAAATCGTGCAGATGTTGGGGTGGTTCAGAGCCGAAGCGGCCCTCGCCTCGCGTTGGAAGCGGCCGAGAGCCTGGGGGTCCCGGGCGACCTCGTCAGGAAGGAACTTGAGAGCTACGAAACGGCGCAGCCGCGCGTCCCGGGCCTTGTAGACCACGCCCATCCCACCGCCCCCCAACTTGTCCACGATGCGGTAGTGCGAAACCGTTTTGCCGACCATGAGAGGTTCGGCTTCCCTGGATTCGCGGGGTGGCCCCTGCGCCCCGGCAAAAACCTTTGCCGCCAGTTCCGCCGCGGGTGCTCGCAGAAAACTCTCGCCTTTGCTGTGATGGGCGAGCAAGGATTCAACTTCTTGGAGCAGAGACTGATCCTCCCCCGAGGCTTCTATCAGGAAGGTATTCCGCTCATTCTCCGGGCGCTCCAGAGCCAAGTGGTACAATCGCTCGACTTCCCGAAAGCGATCAGGCGTCATTGCGGTTCCCTGCTCAGTTCGCGTACCAGCCAGTCTTTTGCCAGCCTCCAATCCCGCAACACGGTGTCCGGAGAAACCTTCAGCACTTCGGCCGTCTCGTCCACCGTCAATCCGCCAAAAAAGCGCAGCTCCACCACTTGGCTTTTGCGCAGATCAAGGGCGCCCAGATGGTTCAGGGCATCGTCAAGGGCCAGCAAATCGGCGCGCGGTTCTTGAGAAACGATCAGGTCCTCATCCAAGCAGACCGTTTGGGCTTCCCCGCCACGTTTCCAGGCGCCCCGGGAACGGGCGAAATCGATGAGAATGCGCCGCATCAGCTTGGCGCAGACCGCAAGAAAATGGGCACGGTTTTGCCAAGTCAGCTCGCGGACATCCACCAACCGCAGGTAAACCTCATTGACCAGCGCCGTGGTCTGGAGAGTGTGGTCCGGCGCCTGGCGCGCCATATAACGGTGAGCGGCCTCGTGCAACTCCTGGTAAACGAGAGGCGTTAATTTCTCCAGCGCCTGCTCGTCGCCGTTGCCCCACGCCTGAAGCAATTGGGTTATCCCGTGTGTCGGCGGCCCGCTCATACAGCCCTTGATGTACTAGAGTCTGAAGCCTGATAGGTATAGAGGATAACACACCGCAGCTAGGGTTATCTACCGGCCAAGCCGGGCGATAATGTCCTAAATGTGGGTTGGTGATTGCCTGTGATCTCTCAGCCCTGAAGGGGCGGCCTAGCACAGCCCAGGCTAACGGCCTGGGTGGAAGCGGTAAGAGGATATATCATTCCCGGCCTCAAGCCCTGTAGGGGCGTGATAGCTGCGCATTCCGTAGGTCGCCCCTTCAGGGCTCGACCCGGAAAACCGTCTCCTTTCCCAGGCCGTTGGCCTGGGCTGTGCTAGGCCGCCCCTTCGGGGCTGTGAGTTGCAGGCGAAGACCGGCTTCGAGCTTAAGACACGGGGCAACACACATTCAGGAGACTACCAGCCGCTCTGCCGTTCAGCGCCGCCGGACGACCATGCGCAGAATTCCTCCACGCAGGTTCCAGTTTTTGTCTCCATTTTCCGTTACTAGGAATAGAGGGACAAAATCGGGCAGTGAAAGTTAGGCAGCGCAGACTTCATGCTATTCGAAGCCCGCAGCTCACTCTCTCAGAGCAAGGGCCGCGGAGTTTTGGGGCTGCGAAACTCGGATCCGTTATAGGCTGAGCAGTCGCCCGAACGATCCCTAAAAGGAGGCAACATGAAACTCAGGTCACTCGTTATATCGCTGGGCATGCTCGGTCTGCTGGTGGCGCCAGCCGGACTGGCGGCCCAGGAGGACTCACGCAGTCCTCGCTACACGGTTATCGAGCTCGGCACGCTAGGCGGAACGTATAGCCAAGCGTTCTATGTGAACAACTGGGGTGTGGCCAGCGGGGAGGCGAGTCTGGCTGACGGAAACTGGCACGCGATCCTCTGGCAAGGCCCATTCAAGAAAGACCTCGGCACGCTCGGAGGGTTGTCCAGCTCAGTTTATAACTCACCGAATGACATCGGCCAAGTCGTGGGTGCGGCCGAAACCTCTGACTCGGACCCGAACGGCGAAGATTTCTGCGGTTTCAAGGCGTCCGGGGCTCCGTCGTCGGGCACATGTCTAGGCTTTCTGTGGGAACACGGCTCGATGAATCCGCTTCCCACGCTGGGAGGCTACAACGGAGCGGCCAGTATGATCAACAATCGAGGCGAAGTGGTAGGCAACGCGGAGAACACGACGCTCGACTCGACCTGCCCAACTTATAATCCCGGCTTGGGCCAATATCAGGTGTTGCAGAATAAGCCGGTGGTTTGGAAAAACGGCCAGATCGAAGAACTCCCCACCTACGGCGGCGATCTGGACGGATTCGCTATAGCGATCAACGACTCCGGCCAGGTGGCCGGCGCGTCGGGAGCTTGCTCGACCTTCAACACGATCAACGGTTTATATCTTTCACCGGTCCACGCCCTGCTCTGGGATGAGAATGGCGCCGTAACCGATCTCGGCAGCCTGGGTGGCGCGTTCGGAAACCAGGCCCATAACATAAATAATCGGGGCCAGGTGGTGGGCGTATCCGACTTGGCCGGCGATGCCGTGTTTCACGGCTTCGTCTGGAGCCAACGCACCGGAATGCAGGACGTGCCCCCGCTCCCGGGGGACACCTACAGCGCCGCCCTATCGATCAACGACGCGGGCGAGGTGGGTGGCGTCTCGCTGGACTCGACATTTACAATTCTGCGCGCCTTCGTGGTCGTGAACGGGGTGCCGACCGACCTCAACACTCTGATTCCTGAAGATTCTCCCCTGCAACTCCAGACCGTATGCGGCATCAATTCTCGCGGGGAGCTTACCGGTTTGGCGGTGGAGAAAAGCACCGGCGAGTATCGCGGATATCTGGCGATTCCGATCGGTGGGGGGTATCCCGGGCGCTTGGGTCTGCGTTGAAAAACCAGGAGCACACGGCCGTGCCGCTCTGCTGCTTGGAAGCAGCAGGGCGGCAATGGCTGCGCGCCTTGCAATTGCAGTTCAACTCATGCTTGAGTCGCGGCGCGTCCGCTTGCCCCGCCGAGGTGCGTTGTACGGGGTTAGGGCAGAGGCCAGGCGCACTCGGCACGAAGGCGTAAAGAGTCGGCCCGTGCCCGCCCGCACCTGCCATTGGATGCTACGAAGCGAGCAACAGGACAGCCGTACTTGTCTTTCAAACGCCGTCTAGCGTCAGTAACGATTAAGGCTAGCGGCTAGTGCTTACTAATAGGTGTTGATACAGCCCTTCCCACAACCAATACGGTTGCGTTTACCGATCGCAATTCAATCGAGGATACGTCGGCAAACGGCAGATGTGATCTGGCGGGAGCAAGTGGCGCTTGGGGAAGAGGCAAGTTCTCATTTCCCGGCCGCGGGCGGGCCGTGAAACGACATTTCGTCACAGTCACCCTTCCTGGCCTGGTCTGGCCAGACAGGGCGAGGAAATTCGGGAAGGTCCGGCAGAGGGATGTCCGGAGACCGCCCGGCTGGCGTAGAGCGGAGTCCGGGGAGTTCGCTTTGGCTTGTGATCGGCCTGGCGGCGTCACGGTCAAAGGACCGACGCAGCCTCCGTCAGCTCTAGCCATGTAGCCTTTCCGAAAGAATGCGAAGTCATACCCCGCTTTTCATGCCGCTCGATCTTGTGAAGTCTGCTCAGCCTGTGTGACCTCGGCAGAGGGCAATCCCTCGGGGTACCAAACCTCCCAGGTGCTGTAACCGCCGGACAGGTTGCTGGCGTCAAAACCGTGCTGTTGCAAGATTCGCACGGCGTAGTAGGACCGCTGGCCTCTGGCGCAATTAACCCAAATGGGCCGGTCCTTGGGAAGCTCGCTGAGCCTTTGGCGGAGTTGATCGAGCGGGATATTGATGGCGCCGTCAATCGAGCCGCGATCGAATTCCTTTTCCTCCCGAACGTCGACCAGAAAGGCGCCGCCATTCGGCAGTTCATCCCACTTCGCCAGTTTAACGTCGCCGCGGAGCACGTTGGCAGCCACCATACCTGCCAGGTTCACGGGATCTTTGGCCATGCCAAACTGGGGTGCATAACACAACTCGGCTTCTTCGAGATCGAAAACGGTTGAGCCCTTTTGAATGGCGAACGATATGACGTCAATCCGGCGCTCCACCCCCTGGCCGCCCACTCCCTGAGCCCCCAGCACCACGCCATCGGAGCGCCGGAAAATCAACTTCAGATGCATTTCGCTTGCGCCCGGGTAGTAACTGGCGTGGTCATTGGGATGCAGGTAGACGGCTTCGTAATCGGCGTCCTTCGCCTGCTGCAGCCGTTTTTCGCTGACTCCCGTCATCGCGACGGTTAACCCGAACACACCGCAGACCGCCGTCGCTTGCACACCACGGAACCGCGCTGGCCTGCCGCAGATGGCATCGGCCGCGATTCGCCCTTGCCGGTTGGCAGGTCCCGCCAGCGGCACGATGCACAACTCGCCGGTGATGGCGTCCGTCACTTCCACGGCATCCCCCACTGCCCAGATACAAGGGTCGCTGGTCCTCATCGATTCATCGACACGAATGCCGCCTTGTGGGCCGAGTTCCAGACCTGCGTCTTTCGCAAGCTGGCTCTCGGGTTTGACGCCGACGGAAAGGATGACTACATCAGCCTGAATCCTCGCGCCGCTCCTGGTCTCGACCGAGGTCACGCGCCCCTCGCTTCCGTTAAACCGTTCTACAGCATCCGCGAGACGGACTGAGACATGCTTGTCCAGAAGGTGAACGTACACATATTCAGCCATTTCGCGGTCGAGCGGCGGAATGACCTGGTCGAGCATCTCGACGATTGTGACCTTCATCCCCCGGCGCGCCAGATTTTCGGCCATTTCGAGTCCGATGAACCCACCGCCGACAACGGCCGCATTTCTCGGCTGGGATTCTTGAATCCATGCGCGTATGGCGCGACTGTCGGGAATGGTTCGAAGCGTGAAAACACCCGCCAGGTCGACGCCCGGAAGCGGCGGCCGAGCGGGCACTGCACCCGGCGACAAGACCAGCGCGTCGTAAGGCTCCTGATAGACAGAACCCTTCCGAAGGTCCTTGACCTCAATCTTCCGCTCCCCGCGATTGATGCCAAGCACCTCTTGCTCGGTGCGAACCTCGATGTTGAAACGATTGCGGAATAACTCTGGTGTGGCCACCAGCAGCTTTGCTTCGTCTGAGATGGCGTCGCCGATGTAGTAGGGCAAGCCGCAGTTTGCAAATGACGGGTACGGCCCTTTTTCAAACACCACGATCTCTGCCTGCTCGTCTAGCCGTCGCAGCCGCGCGGCGCAGGAAGCTCCGCCTGCCACGCCGCCTACAATCAAGACTCTTTTGGAACTCATTGACACAATTCTCCTCGCAACTTCATGAGCACGTTGCTTGCCATTGAGCCCTCTTCCGTTCGGTGACCCGCTTGCACGAATCACTCCCGCACGCTGGTGAGTGCCGGCACAATTTGGGTGTGGCTGACATCCCCGGCAAGAGACGGCGGAGGGCGGCATGGATGGCGGCATGTTAGTATCATGAATTCGGTTCGGCGAGATGATCAGGGAGGCGAGATGAAAAAGATCGGCATACTTGGCGGCATGAGTCCGGAATCCACCACGCTCTATTACGAGCATATCACCAGGACTTATACGGCGCGGTTTGGCAACTACGGCTACCCGGAAATCCTGATTTATAGCGTGAACTTTCAGAAATATGTGGATTGGCAACATCGCGGGCAATGGCAGGAGGCGGCGCGGGATATGGCGGAAGCGCTCGAGCGCTTGCATGGGGCGGGCGCCGATTTCGGGTTGATCTCCACCAACACCATGCACATGGTATTTGAGGAAGTGCAGCGCGCCGTGCACATGCCCCTGATCAACATCGTGCAAGCCACGGCGGAATCCATTCTGGCGGCCGGGCTTCGCTCCGTGGGCCTGCTGGGGACGATCTTCACAATGCGCGAGCGGTTCTTCCGCGAGGGGCTGGAGCGATGCGGAATTATGGCGCTTGTTCCGGAGCCCGACAGCCAGCAGCGGATGAATGACGTAATCTATCAGGAATTGTGTCGCGGCGAGATCCGGACGGAATCGCGACGGCTTTTTCTGGACATCATCGAGCGTCTGCGCGCCCAGGGTGCGCAGGGGATTGTGCTCGGATGTACGGAGATCCCGTTGCTGGTCGAGCCCCAGCACTGCGATTTGCCCCTCTTCAACACTTCGCTGCTGCACGCCGCCAAGGCACTGGATTTCGCGCTACAATCGCCGGAGTAAAAACGCGAAGAGCCCCACTGAAGCATAGGGCAATACCCACAGGCCCAGCTAGCATCTCGCGAGGTCTCTTTGATTTGGCCGTTGCCGTTGTTGGGAGGAGTAGCGGGGCTCTTTCAGCTACCGCCGGGCTGAAAGCGAGTACGATGGCAGCGTGCCCGTTATGGCGGTTTCCGGGCGCGCGTCGTCCGAGGGCAGGCAAACCCAAACCTTGTGTAGCCGACTTCTTGTCACTTCTCCGGCCTCGCCTTGCGGCTCGGAAGCCTTGACTTCGTTTGCGCAAATTGTGCTGTTTTTGCACCTTTCAGGCTCAAATTTGTGCTAATTTGCGTGCAAGACGCGCATAATCTGCACCACTCAAAGAAGCGATGTGCTTTGTTTTCAGCCACTTCTTGGCTTCGTTCCCGGTATTCTCGCATAACTCCTTTGTTTCCATATACTTCTTAGCTTCGTTCCCACAATTCTTCCATGGCCGCATTTGTTTTCAATAACATACTGGCTTCGTTCGTACTGTTTTTTGTTTTTTTGAAGCCACTCTCTCGCAAGTGCCCCCGGACCATTCCGCTCTTCCTTTCCCATCCGGCCATCCCGGCGCTCGCCTGCGACAATGTGTCCACAACAAGACCACTATTATAGGCTATCACACGTCCCTCGGGTTGTCAACCGGAAAATGCAAAAACTGAGCGGACTTTCCCGACTTTTCTCACCTTGTCTCAGCGAGGCGACCAAAACGCGGGCGCGATCAAGGTGTTCAATTTTGTACAGACAGGTAGATTTATGAATTGGTATCTTACTTAATAAGTCAGAACTTGTATGATCCACAATGTACTTCTCATTGAAGACGATCCTGCTGTTGCCGGGGAGATCCAAAACGCCCTTGCTGGCCCAAGCGACAGCTCCTTCATCGTGGAATGGGTCAGGGGACTCTCCGACGGCCTCGAACGACTGAGCAAAGGAGGAATAGCAGCGGTCCTACTCGATTTGTTCCTGCCTGACAGCCAGGGTATCAACACGTTTAGCACGCTGTCCCTAGCCGCGCCTGGTGTTCCAGTTTTGGTCCTCGGTGGTTTGGGCGACGAAGACATCGCCAAGGAGGCCGTGGAGCGCGGAGCCCAGGATTATCTTCTAAAGATTCGCCTCGACAATTACTCATTGACGCGGGCTCTCCGTAGCGTGATCGCGCGCAAGGCGGTGGAAGACGCGTTGTTTCTGGAAAAGGAACGCGCCCAAGTTACTCTCAATTCCATTGGGGACGCCGTAATCAGTACCGATATCTCGGGAAACATAACTTATTTCAATCAAGTCGCGGAAAGGATGACGGGCTGGTCTGGGGAGGAGGCATCAGGCCGGCCGTTTGCCGAAGTGTTCCAAATCATCGAGGGTGTTACACGCGAACCAGCCCGCAATCCCATGCAGTTGGCAGTTAAGCAAAACCAACCTGTGGGCCTAACCTCGAACTGCATCCTGATCCGGCGCGATGGGTATGAATCTGCCATCGAAGATTCCACCGCTCCTATCCGCTCACGGACGGGACAGGTTATCGGCGCGGTGATGGTTTTCCGAGACGTGAGTGAAGCGCGGGCGATGAGACTCAAAATGACCCATTTGGCCCAACACGATTTTCTCACCGATCTGCCGAACCGATTACTGCTGAACGATCGGATTACCCAGGCGATTTCGTTATCCCGCCGCCACGGCAAACACCTTGCAGTGCTGTTTTTGGATTTGGACGGCTTCAAACACATCAACGACTTTCTGGGACATGAGATCGGCGACAAAGTGCTTCAGTTGGTTGCACAGCGCCTGGTTGCTTGTGTACGTACCTCGGACACCGTAAGCCGCCACGGCGGGGATGAATTCGTGGTATTGCTTTCAGAAATCGCGGAAGCGGGAGATGCGGCCATCAGCGCGGAAAAGATACTCGCTGTACTTGTGATGCCGCACGCCATCTCCGAGCTAAATGTCAATTTGAGCGCGAGCATTGGGATCAGTATCTACCCCCAAGACGGTCACGATGCGGATACGCTGATCAAGAGTGCGGACACCGCGATGTACCAGGCCAAGGGAAAGGGGACCAACAACTACCATTTCTTCAAGCAGAACATGAACGTCCGGGTCGGCGAGCGGCAATTGCTCGAAAGCAGCCTGGGTCGCGCCCTGGAGCGCCAGGAGTTTTTGTTGCATTACCAGCCGACGGTAGATCTTGAGACAGGAGCAATTACCGGCGCGGAGGCGCTCATCCGCTGGCTGGACCCCGATCGTGGGCTCATCCCTCCGGCGCAATTCGTGCCCTTCGCTGAAGACTGTGGCCTTATTGTGCCGATCGGCCGGTGGGTCCTGAAGGAAGCATGCAGACAAGCTCGCGCCTGGATGGATACCGGCCTGCGGCCAATCCCAGTAGCGGTCAACATCTCCGCAGCCGAGCTCCGGGCCAAGGACTATGTCGAAGGCGTTTGCGGCATCCTGAAGGAGAACCGCCTGGAACCGCGCTATCTCGCATTCGAACTGACCGAAAGGGTTCTCATCCGGGATGATGAGTCCACTATCTTCGCACTCCTGGCACTCAAAGCCCTGGGGGTGCAGCTCGCGGTTGATGACTTCGGCACCGGGAATTCCGGCTTGAGCTATCTGAGGTGGTTCCCGATCGACACCCTGAAGATCGATCAAACGTTCGTGCACAAGATTGGCGCCAGTGCGGACGACGCCGCATTCCTCGGCGCAATGATGAGCGTGGGCAAAACCCTGAAGAAACGAGTTGTCGCGGAGGGCGTAGAAAAGCGTGAGCAGCTCGCATTCCTTCAGACCGAGCGCTGTCACGAAGGACAGGGCTACTACTTCAGCCCGCCCGTGGATGCCGAGCAATTCGCCCGGCAACTTGGAAGTGACAAATCGGACTTTCTTGGTGTCGGTACCCAGCCCTTGGAGCGGTGACTAATCGTGAAGGACGACACTGAGGAGGGAACTGTGGACTTCCAAACCCCCGTTGTATTCAATGAAGCCGAGGGTCCTGAACTTATTCATAAGATGACTGACCGGCGCCCGGGTTGTGCCCACCATTTGCGCCAAATCTTCCTGACTGATTCTAGGGACGATCTTCTCTGGTTTACCTTCCCCTTCAGGATGTAGAAAACAGAGTCGGCAGGGGCGCCTTGCGAAAAGACAACCGTCGGCCTCTTGTATTCCAGACGCACGCCTTGTGGGGCCACGAAATCAAGCAGTTTATGCGGAGTTGAAGATTGACTTTTCTGGCGTTCCATAACCACCCCCTCAGGGCGTCAAGAGGTCGCTACGGATCGATGCATCTACGTCCTTCGTTAGCACACTCATTGTTCACAAGTCAAGAAAACAAATTGTCACCGCTGCTTGCCGTACACCCCAAGTGAACCAACGCTCATCGAGCCCGCGATGGGCGCGCCCGCCTTGCGCCACAGATCTCCCTTGAGGTTGCCAGGAATGCAGTGGGTGGAGTTATGCGGCCGCACCCTCCGAAGCAGCCCCATCATCGACCCGCAAATGGATGACGCCACAACAATGGACGCAAGTCGTGACGTGCTCACCGCGGGTGAATCTGGGGCCACGAGGAACCATGCTCGAGCGCAGGCAGTCGGGACACTCCAGGCGGTAGTGCCCGTCGCCATCCCATCTTGCCAGGACTGGTTTGTTGTCAACGGGCGGGGCAGCAGTTCGGAGAGGAGATTTTGTGGTCAGGTCTGAAATGGTTTGCAGGAGCTGCTCAAATCCAAATCCATTCTTGTGGTAGTAGGCGTCGGCGGCCACTTCTTCCGGCATTTCATCGGCCGGCACGGCGCTGATCACAATGACGGGTATTTGAGGGAAACGTTTGCGCACGACCTCAAGAAGCTCAATCCCCGACATGCCGGGCATGTTGAGGTCGGAAATAATCAAGTCCGGGAGCCCTGTGCGGAGTTTTCCGAGTGCATCCAGACCGTCAACCGCCGTCCGAACCACATACCCCGCAGCCACCAAGCATCGTGAGATAAGTTTTCGGACAACGGGATCGTCGTCCGCTAACAAGACTCGGGCGCTTAGTTGTCCCACCATGGTCGCCGCCTCCGCATCTTAGGACGGCAGGGTACATTCTCAGCCCCTAGACGGACACTGTCTGTTCAATATTGCACACATGGGAAGAATTATTTGCGAGCTTCGCTCTGTGACGAGCAGGGAGTGGCACAGCAATTGTGAACCCTGCGCTGCCTGGGCTTCGTCGAATACCGCAGGCACGGGCTTCAACGGTCATAGGCCGGAGACATTTCTTCGATGTCGACCAGTTGATGATGGAGGGCGAAAAGAACCAGCTCGAATTGGTTCGAGACGCGTAGTTTGTCACAAATACAAGTGAAGTGCAGCCTGGTGGCCGGTTCGCTGAGGCCGATTCGCTTTGCCGCCTCCTGACTCGAGTAGCCAGCCACGGTTAGAGCGATGACCTGTTTTTCGAGCTCGATTAGGCCAAAGTCGTTGCTGTTTACCTCAACAGACAATAGGCCTGCATTGGGCATAGTACTCCTCTTCTCAACGGTTCTTGCCGCACGCGAATCATCCGAGGTGATGCTGTTCACGGGAGACCCCTCGACAAGCATGAAAGCTGTACGGCGATATTCGCCCCTTCCGCGTCAAAAATAGGGAATGTACATACTGCGCCCTCGGACAGGGGTCGTCTGTCCAATATTGCACACCTGGGAAGGATCGTTTGCGCGCCTGGAGGGGCGACGAGCGATGGGTGACAGAGCAATTGCGAGTCGCAAGGATGTATGGTCAGGCGTCCAAAGGAGATGAACAAGTCGATATCGAACCGACAGCCGCGCGTTTTTAAGGCGCGATTTCCCAACCACGGACCCGCAGGTATTCCAAGACCTTTTCGGCGCTTTGTTCGGGAGTCTCCTCATGCGTGTTCAAGACGAGTTCCGGGTGAAGCGGTTCCTCGTAAGGGTCCGACACGCCTGTAAAATTCTTCAATTCCCCCGCCAAGGCCCGTTTGTACATGCCCTTGCAGTCCCGCTGCACGCACACTTCCAGCGGGCAATTCAGGTAGATTTCCACAAAGCAGGAAATCATCGCGCGGAGTTCGTCGCGAATGGCACGGTAGGGTGAAATCGCGGCGCCAACCGCAATGACGCCGTTGCGAGACAAGAGGTGGCACACATATCCGATGCGACGGATGTTCTCGTCCCGATCTTCTTTGCTGAAGCCCAGTCCCTTGGTCAACTTTTGCCGCACCACGTCGCCATCGAGTAACTCGACCTTAAGCCGGGCGCGCTGCAACCGCTCGAACACGAGTTGTGAAACGGTGGTCTTGCCGGAGCACGGCAAGCCGGTGAACCAGAGTGTAACACCGCCGACATCGCTCTTCAGGTTATTTGAAACCATCCTCAGTAATCATCTCCTATGGAATTGAGGAGGCATTCTGCGCCCTCAGCCACCCTGGGCTGGTGGGCATGGGCGGACGAGGGCAACCGCAACAGCAATCCGCGGACTATCCCCCATGCCTGGCAGCGCTGACTGCGCCTCCCCGTTGTTTGCATCTGCTGGCGCCGTTTCGACTCGGGAATGCATTGCCTCAACCTCAAGCGCGCACCGCGTGCTCAGGCGAGCATTTTACACTCTCGCTCGTCGTGGCAACAATGGCTACGCGCCCTTCAATCTTCAGCTGCCGTTATCGACGGATTGGGGACAAGGTTGTTCTGGGTAGTGAATCAGTTTGTCAGTATGCTACGATGCTCGTTAGGTCTGGGCTCAGACGATAAATCGTTCGATCCGACTAGCCAGAAAGGGCGCTCTTTGGCCACCAATCCGGGCTCGCCGTCCGCAAGGAATTGCTGGGGAAAAGTGTACCTGGTCGGCGCCGGGCCAGGGCCGGTAGAGTTGCTCACTCTGAGGGCCGCCGAACTGCTGCGAGACGCAGATGTGGTGGTCTATGATCGCCTCATACAGGAGGGGATGTTAGCACTTACATCATCCTGCGCCGAGCTGATTCCCATCGGCAAGCCGGTGGTGGGCTGCCACAGCGCACGCCAGAATGAAGTAAACGAACTTCTCGTAAAGAAGGCGCGCGAGGGCAAACGGGTTGTCCGTTTGAAGGGAGGCGACCCGTTCGTGTTAGGCCGCGGAGGCGAAGAGGCTGAATACCTTGCCAAGTGCGGTGTGCCCTTCGAGGTCATTCCTGGGGTCTCCTCGGCCATTGCCGCTCCCCTGCACGCCGGTATTCCGCTGACCCACCGGGATATCGCTTCTTGTGTAGTCATTGCCACCGGCCATGAGGCTCACCGCGACGAGGACCGGCTGGACTGGGCTGCCCTGAGCAAGCTGGACACCCTGGTGTTCCTCATGGGCGTCCGTAATCTGGGCCGGATTGCTTCTCGTTTGATGGAACACGGGCGCGACCCAGCCACTCCCGCCGCCTTGATCCAGATGGCGTACTGGCCCGACGAGCGCGTGCTGGTGGCAACTTTAGCGAATATCGCAGAGGAGGCTGAGCGCGCGCAACTGCAGCCGCCGGCCACGCTGGTCATCGGTGAAGTCGTCAGGTGGCGCGAGCGACTGCGCAGAAAGGAGACATCACAGGGGTGAGATATCGCGCCATTGCGGAAGATTCGTTACGGACGCGGCTAGGAAGACTTAACGGAGGGCTCATATCAAGCCAACAACGGCCGATAGCAGGAACCGGAGCCTTCATGAGCGGGAGGATCCGCGGGGACGGCCCGCCAGTTGCGCCAAAGAGGTGTGGTCCAGAATTTTAGCGGCGGCGTCGCGAACGTCAAGAAACACCTGGTAAAGAGCGCTGTGCTTCTTGTCGGACTTCACCAGCCGTTTCAACGACTCGTTATCCGCAATCGGAGCCAGCGGCCCATCAATGGCGCGGATGATCTCGCCCAGGAAAATCTCCCGGGGCGCTCTCCGCAGCAGGTATCCTCCTTGCGCGCCTCGCCGGCTGTCGACGAAGCGGGCCGTCTTCAGATCGAGAAGGATTAACTCCAGGAACTTCCGCGGGATGTCATCGGCGGCCGCAATGTTGGAAATCTTCGTCGACTGAGGATAGTTTCGCGCCAGCCTGATCATTGCCTCCAGCGCATAAAGGCCCTTCTTTGAAATTCTCATAAATCTATCTACTTACTAAGGTTTTCGCCGGCTTATGTCAAGAGGCTCTTTTTCTGGGCAGTGGTACAGCGCGGCAACGCCCCAACCAAATGCAGATTCTTCGCTTCGCTCAGAATGACATGTCGTCCTGAGCGAAGCGAAGGATCTGCTTTTCTTCGCGCGGCGCTGCAGTTAGTCGATCAGTCCGATGGACTTGATTGAATTCTCCGTTGACAGCGCCCCGGGGGCATTCTTATACTCTACTATTATAATAGAGAAGATAGACAACCTTTCACTTTTCGCGAAGCCGGTGCGCACTTGCGGCGCCCCGCGGGGAAACTGATGGAGGCTGTTCTTCGGTGGAGATGGCTTGCGGAGAATTAAAGGTAGGGATCATGTCAACACGACGGCGCGTTACGATGGAAATCAAAGGCCTGCTGAAGAAAAAGGCGTGGCTGCCACTGGTTTGCTTCATCGGCTGCCTGCCGCTGTTCGCTGGGGATGGCAATGCGCCATCCGGCCAGGACACGCCGGCGGCGGCAGCCCAGGTCTCGTTAAGCCAGCAGACGACTTCTTCAGAGCGCGCCAGTAAAGAGAGCGCCTCTTCGGTTTCCGCATGTGCCGGTGACGACAGCGCCGCGCCGGCGTCTAAGACTCCCGCCAACGCGGCGGCAACATCTGCCCCAGACCCGGCCGCCTGTTGGACGCCGGCCAAGTACGTGAATGCGGGTCTGCCGTCCTGGCTTCGCTTCAGCGGTGAATTCCGCAATCGCGAGGAAGGGCGCACCGGCTACGGTTTCACGCCAGGCGACAACGACGCCTATGGGCTGACGCGTGTGCGCATCGGCTTCGATATCATCCCCAACTCCTGGTTCCACGCCTTCGTTCAGGCTCGCGACTCGGAAGTGATCGGCGCCAATCCGCAGCACGTGACCAGTTCCATGAAGGATGTGTTCGACCTCAATCAGGCCTACATCGAACTCCGGAACGGCGAGCACGCCTGGGTCAGCCTCAAGACGGGACGCCAGGAGCTGGTCTTTGGCGACGAGCGCCTAATTGCCAGGAGCGACTGGTCGAACGCCACCCGGTCATTTGACGCCGCACGGCTGACTCTTGGGCGCCAGGACATTGGCGCCCTGCTCGACGTTTTTGCCGCCTCGGTGGTGAAGGACTATCCGACCAGCCTCGATCGGGTTCAGCCAGGCCACAACTTCTACGGAGTGAACCTCGCCCTCACAAAACTGGTGCCCAAGGCCAGCATTGAACCTTACGTCTATTTGAAGACCGTCCCCAGCGTGACCGCCGTCGATAAGACGACCGGCGACGAACGCCTCTACACCAGTGGACTGCGGTGGGCCGGCATCATTCCGGGAGGCTTTGATTACCGCGCGCGTTACTCGTTCCAGTCGGGTCATTTTGCTGATGACCGGATCCATGCCTGGGCTGGTTACGGTGTTCTCGGCTACACGGTCGAGAAGACCCGCCTGGAACCGCGGTTTTCGATCGAATATAGCTACGCGAGTGGAAACAAAGCCATAGGCAGTTCAGTGATCGGAACCTTCGACCAGCTCTACCCCACCACTCATCAGTGGCGCCGCCTCACCGACCTCTTCGGCGAAGAGAACATCAGGGATCTCAAACCGGGATTTGATATTAGACCGACGAGGAGGATGAAGGCCTACTTCGTTGTGAGCGAACTGTCACTGGCCAGCCGGTACGACGGCGTGTACGATAATACCGGAGCCGCTCTGGTGAAGGTACCCAAAGGCGGCGCGCGCAGCACGGACATCGGCAAGGAAGGCGACCTCTACGGGACCTACGATGTGAACAGTCGCTTGCAGATAGGGGCCGGCTTCGGACACTTAATGGCCGGGCGATTCCTCAAGCAGGCTACCCCGGGTGGAAACGCTTCTTATCCATACGCCTTTGCGGACTACCACTTTTAATGAGGTGAGGCTTGGACATCAAGGTCAGCGCGCTGGGGCTGGCTGTGGGATTCATGGTTGGGTTGACCGGAATGGGCGGGGGGGCGCTGATGACGCCGGCGCTAATCCTGCTGGGCCTCGCGCGGCCGTCTTTGGCCGTCGGAACCGACCTGGTTTGGAACGCACTCACCAAGAGCGTCGGCTCCGTCGTCCACATCCGACAGCATACCGTCGACAATCGAATCGTCAAGCGTCTGGCGATGGGCAGCATTCCTGGCGCCCTCGCCGGCCTCGGGCTGTTGGCGATTCTGCGACGCAGCGGCGTCCAGCATCAGGACAAAGTGGTTGTATGGGTTCTGGGCGTGGCCTTGGTGTGCGTGGCCCTGGCACTTTACGCTCGAACGGTTGTGGGCAGATATCTGGACTTGCCGACTCAGGAGCAAGTCTCGCATGGACCTTGGTGGCTGACTTCACTGGTTGGGCTAGTCGTGGGTTTTCTGGTGAGCATCACATCGGTGGGCAGCGGCACCCTGATCATCGCCAGCCTGGCGTTCCTCTATCCGGCAACTCCTCTTAAGAAGCTTGTAGGCTCCGACATCTTCCACGCCCTTTTCCTCGTCGGAGTCTCCGCGATCGGCCATGCGGGGCTAGGTACGATTAATTACAAGCTACTCGTAGGCTTGCTGGTTGGATCCGTGCCTGGCGTGTGGATCGGCAGCAAGTTGAGCGCCCGCTTTCCAGAGAAGGTCCTCCGCCCGATCCTGGCCACCACCTTGCTTTACCTCGGGTGGAAACTCCTGTAGAAACGCACCGCCCCGCGGCTGCGCACGCGTACCAGAAAGCTCTGGAGATTCGGCTCCCACGCGAGCCCGGCGGAACCTCACGAAATACCCACCCCCGCGTTGTGTTATGATAATTCCCTTCGCCGGTTGCGAGTTGTTGATTCAGAACAACGCAGTCACTGTCGGGCTTTGGTGGTGAAGATCCCGAATATCTTGCGCAGTAGGGTATGCCTTTCGAAGGAATGGCGTGGTTGTACGTTTGAGAGGTTACGAATGAGCAATCTGATTTCTCCCCATGGGAGTCACAAACTCAATCCTCTTCTGTTACAAGGGCCGCAACTTCAGGAAGAGAGCACGAAGGCACAATCCCTGACAAAAGTTCCAATGACTAGCCGCGAGACCAGCGACCTGATCATGATGGGAATTGGTGCATTCACCCCCCTGGAGGGGTTTATGGGGAGGGACGATTGGCAAGGCTGTTGTGAGGCCTACAGCCTGCCCAGCCGGGCGGGCCTCTTCTGGCCCATACCCATTACCCTCTCGGCCACTCAAGTCCTAGTCGATTCCATTACGATGGGCGACGAGGTAGCGCTATGGGACACTGAAACTGAATCCATCATGGGCACGATGAGGGTCACGGAAAAGTATGCGATCGACAAGGAGTTCGAGTGTAAACGAGTGTTCCGCACTACCGACCGGGCGCACCCAGGCGTACAGAAAGTGATGGAGCAGGGACCCGTGAATCTTGCGGGCCCTGTCAAAGTGCTCTCGGAATCCTATTACCCGGAGATGTTCAAGGGCATCTATCAGCGGCCTGCGGAAGCCCGCAAGGCTTTCGAGGAACGCGGATGGAACACCGTGGCCGCTCTGCAACTCCGCAACCCCATGCACAACTCGCACGCGTACCTGGCATGGATCGCCATCGAGGTCTGCGACGGGGTTTACATTCACCAGCTTGTGGGCAAGCTCAAACCCGGCGACATCCCGGCCGAAGTGCGCGTCAAGGCCATCGACGCGCTGGTCAATAGGTATTTCCGCAAAGACCGGGTAATCCAGGGCGGCTACCCCATGGAAATGCGCTACGCCGGGCCGCGCGAGGCGCTGCTGCACGCTGTGTTCCGGCAGAATTACGGCTGCACTCACCTCATCGTGGGACGCGACCACGCCGGCGTGGGCGACTACTACGGCCCCTTCGACTCCCAGAAGATCTTCAACGACATCCCTTCCGACGCCCTGCTTTTGCGGCCCTTGTGCATGGATTGGACGTTCTATTGCTATGAATGCGGCAGTATGGCGTCAATGAAGACCTGCCCCCACGAGAGCAAGGCCGTCATCGATGCAGACGGGAACTACCAGGGAGGGGCTCGTTTGCTGTTATCAGGGACGATGCTGCGGAAGTTGATGAGCGAGGGAAAGCCTGTCCCCTCGGAGTTCTCCCGGCCTGAAGTGATTAAGATTTTGAAAGAGTACTACGATAGCCTCGACCAGAAAGTGGAGGTAAAGCTCCACGGGTTTGCCACCGGGCAGACCCAACAACAACTCCGCTAGTCTGTCCTGGGCTCCTTGATGTCACGGTCGGCGGGTGTGGGCCTGATCGCGAGAATAGCGTTGCCGGCGTCCGCACCCGCTTGCCAAAGTTCGTGTGTTCGGGCTGAGGGGCAACACCTTCGAAACCCAAGTCTCGTGTAGCCGACTTTTTGTCACTTCCCCGGCCTCGCTTTGCGGCTCGGAAGCCCTGGCTTCGTTTGCGCAAATTGTGCTTTTTCTGCTCCTTTCAGGCGCTAATTTGTGCTAATTTGCACGCAAAACGCGCATCATTTGCAGCATCGAAAAAAGTGATGTGCTTTGTTTTCAGCCACTTCTTGGCTTTGTTCCCACTGTTTTTGTATTCTCTCGCGGTCCCCCGGGTTTCCCCCAGTTGGGCAATTTCGGTCCCTGCCACATCCCCCACGATCCAGTCCCCCGCCGGAACGTGTGCGGTGTCAAAAAGCTCGAATTTTGGGTTTATTTCACGCATTTGAGCACTCAATGGGGGTTCGTTTTGAGTTCGTTTTGAGATCGTTTTCGAAATGCCTCGTTTGTTTTCAACGACATACTGGCTTCGTTCGTATTATTTTTTGTTTTTTGGAAGCCGCTCTCTCTCGAGTGCCCCAGGACCATCCCGCTTTTCCTTCCCCATCCGGCCGTCCCGGCGCCCGCCTGCGACAATGTGTCCATAACAAGACCACGATTATAGGCTATCACAGGTGCGTGGGCTTGTCAAGTGAAAAATGCCAGAAAACTGCTATTCAGACAGCGGAAGTGGATTCCCGCTTGCGCGGGAATGACGATACCGGGGACGCGCACCCTGAAGGTCGTCATTCCCGCGCAAGCGGGAATCCACCGCTCGGACTCGCCCAGTGTCTAAATCGCAGTGCAAGACAAGCGAACGGACTAGCCCGAATCTCCTCGCTCCGCCTGCCCAGGCCGCCTCCGCCCTCAACCATCCCAACATCTGCACCATCTACGATATTGACGAGCACGGGGGTCACCCGTTTATCGCCATGGAGTTGCTGGAGGGGCAGACGCTGCGCGCGTGCCTGGAAAACACGAAATTCGAAAATCGAAACCCGAAATTCGGTCCTGGTGCGGGCCGTGTGCCCGCCCAGGCAGGCACCCACAAGGGGTGCCCCTACTGCTGGAACTTGCCATCCAGATTGCCAACGGGTTGGATGCCGCGCACGCCAAGGGCATCGTCCATTGGGACATCAAGCCGGCGAACATTTTCTTGACCCAGCGTGGCCAGGCGAAGATTCTGGATTTCGGACTGGCGAAACTGTCGCGTGGCACGGCCGTCCCGGCCGTGGGTGGAACGTCCCTGCCCGGCGAGGAGGCAAGACACGGGCGGGACGCCCGTGCCACGGCTGAGGGCACGCCTACCGTGTCGATCGAGCCCGAGCATCTCACCAGCCCGGGCGCGACCGTAGGGACGGTGGCCTACATGAGCCCGGAACAGGCGTGGGGCGAGGAAGTGGACACGCGCACGGACCTGTTCAGCCTGGGCGCTGTGCTCTACGAGATGGCGACGGGCCGGCAGGCGTTCAGCGGCGCAACCTGACGTTGGGCGCCGGGGTCGGCGGCGGGGCAGCGATCGGCGCGGCAGCGGGAAGTCCCCGTGGGATGTTTAGTCGGGGCCAGATGGCGGGGCGAGGGGCAGTAGTCGGACTGCTGGTGGGCACTGCGGTAGGCACCGCGGTTCCCACCGGTGGATGGCACAAAGTCTATCGCGCCCGTTGAAGCGCACGGGCAGCCCGTCCGATCACGGCAGGTCGACGTCCAAGGCATAGAGCTCATCCGTACCGGCATTACGCACCACCATCGGGGAGTCGTCTGCGGCAAGACCCATCCAGGGCCCGAAATCCCCACCAAGCGTGATCCCGCGCAGGCTAGCAACGTCCTCGACCTTATGGTCGCTAAGCCGAACGCGAAACACCGTGTCTTCATGCCCTCGGATGCCGTGGTAGTAAACATACTTGCCGTCTCGCGACCAGGCCGGGTAGGCCGGTCTTCGCGTGATCGCGGGGAGAGTTGCTAACTCCGCCCATTTCTGGGTCCTGAAATCGAACAGGACTAACTTCCACGAATTGTGGGTCAGGGCCACAAGGTATCGACCGTCAGGAGACCATCGGGATAGATAGGGGAGCAAAGCATGCGTCGGTTCGGGCAAAGTTGAAAGCTGCCCCGTTTTCACGTCGAACACCTGAATGGCGAGGCCGCCGGGGGGTGGCGCCCATGCCAGGCCGCCAAACGCGAGCCGGGTCCCGTCGGGGGACCAGTCTGGAAACGCCTCTTCACTCTCTCCCTTGGTCAACTTCTTCGGAGTTCCCCCCGTGGCGGGAATGGTCTCGATCCTCCAGGGCGCACCTGGAGTTCGGCCAACGAAGGCAATTGCGCTTCCGTCGGGCGACCACCGGGGCGATTCAGCTTGCATCCGCGGATCGGTGAGTTGAAGGCGCTCGGTCCCATCCGTCCGGCTACGCAGAGGACTCGTTCGGGAAGGGTAACATAGGCGACCCAGGCTCCGTCATGGGAGAAATCCAACGGCCCTATCGAAATTCCAGCGAATAGTTCTTCGAATCGATGCGACCTCGAGTTGAATTTAAGCAACTCGCCGCTACAACATCGAGAGCCACCGTCTGCAAAAAGAGTGAGCGGACTTTCCCGAATCTCCTCGCCCTGCCTGCCCAGACCACGCCAGGAAGAGTGACTGTGACAAGATGTCGTTCTGCGCTGTGCCCGTGGCCGGAAAATGAGAACCTGCCTCTCCTCCTGAACGCCATTTATTCCCCCCGAGGTCACATCTACGGTTTGCCGAATTACCGGCAGTACGCCCGGAACCGCCGGGTGCCACATCCCCGCATATCGCTTTCGGCCGTGTGAACGGGCGGCTGCCCTGGGCCTATGCCAGGCCCAGAGCAGCATTCTCGGCGCGGGTAAGGATGACGGATGCCTGTGCGCTACCCGCTCTGTGGGCAACCCCAAAGGCGGGAGCCCGGCCATTTCAGCCGCACTCGGGCAGACCACTTGCAAGCGCTTTACCGGTGCATTAATGGGGTGAATCCCATGCAGGATGTTTCCATCCCTAAGTCCCGGCCGGGCGGCCAGACCTACGCGTACTCGCTCGAAGAAATACTCAAAATGATCTCGATTTTGGCCCAACCCGCTGCCACGGTCGTCGCGACGACCGCCTTCACAGGGATGCGAAAAGAGGAGATTAGGGGCCTCTTGTGGGAGAAATACTGCGACGACTCCATTTGGGTCAGCCAGTCCGTATGGGAGCGCTCTATCAGCGAACCCAAGACGGAACGCAGCAAGTCACCAGTTCCAGTTATCAAGCCTCTCACCAAAATGTTGCGAAAACACCGCCAAGCCTCTGGCAACCCTGAATCCGGGCTCATTTTTGTCTCCCGGCGCGACGGGCGAGACGGTGGCCCGATCAACATGGATTCCTTGCTCAAGTGGCAGATCAAACCCAAACTGAAAGACGCAGAAATACCCTGGCGGGGCTGGCACGCATTCAGGAGAGGCCTGGCCACAAACCTCTATCGCCTAGGTGTCCCGGATAAGACAATCCAGGCGATACTGCGGCACTCCAATCTCTCCACCACCATGAACAGCTACGTCAAGTCAGTGCCCCAGGATGCAGTAGCCGCAATGCGGGCATTTGAAAAAGCGTGCCGGAAATATGCACCCCGGTCCGGCAGGCGGAAGCATCGAGCACCGTCAGAGAGGACCGAAAATGCACCTCTGATGCACCCCAACCCAAGGTAGGTTGAATGAGATGACCCCTAAGTCGCAGAAAACAAGTGAGAAAATGGTAGGCCTGGAGGGATTCGAACCCCCGACCCACGGTTTAGGAAACCGTTGCTCTATCCGTCTGAGCTACAGGCCCAAGCTGTTTATTTATCAGCTACTTACGACGATTTTACTTTATTCAAAACCGTTGGTCGACGACGCAGACAATGAAGAATCGGGCAGTTTTTCGCTTCCGCAAGCGCGTCTGGTGAGAACCGTATTACGTTTATTTGCACTTGACACGTCCGCGCGCATCGCCCGAGCCTGCGTTGCCGACAGTAGCATGGAGCTATACTAGCACAAACGATCATCACAACGTCCGCTTTCGGATTCGATGTTTTCGAGTGTCCGAAGGCCAGAAGGAAATGTGGAGAAATTCATCGGAACTCCGTCGAGTGTCATTCCAGTTCGCGAACGCCTAACCCAGTTGGGAAGGGGTGTGGGGAAGGCTCTCCGGGGACTCCAAGGGATAGGGCCTCCGCACGGGCCGGGACAAAATCCTGGTCACGGGTAATTTTCTTGCCCCGTAGTGGATCTGGAGCGCATTTTGCTCGTTGATGCCGGCAACGTAGGAGGTGCTTCGCTTATTTGAGCAATCGCGGCACACACGGGCCACACACGAGCGGCGCAGCCTCAAGTCTTATGGGGTTTGGAAGGGACTTTCGCGTGGAAGGCCCTGCGGTGACCAGATGGTTTGGATCACTCACATACAAATTTGTCCGGCGCGGCTCGATAGAGCTATGCTGTAGACAGTGCGGTCGCCCAACAGGATTCGGCAGTGGTCACTGATTCGCTCCATCAGCGCAGGAGGCGCGGTCGGCGTCCTGTTTTCTTGCACTTGTAGCGAGCCAAGGTTCGATATGTGTGTGCGTTGTGTGCAGGGAACCGTCGGCGCCTGAATGATCGTTCGAATCGCGAGCACTGCCATCTGTCAGCACCTCGGCATTCCGGAGGCCCGTTTTCCAGGAAGGCGACTTTCCAGACCGAATCCCCAAAAGCGCCGGAACTGTCTGGGCGGCCACAACTTGCAGTGCGACGAGCGAGTAGATCGTTCTGCGACTACTTGAAAGTAGTTTCCAAGTACGCGAGCTGAACTGAGCCTCTGTGGCAGTGGACGCTAATTCCTGCCTTCTTGCCGCATTCGGGCCCTGGTCCATGAGGTTAGAATCGGCTACCTTTGGCCGTCGCTGCATGTTGCTGATTTGGCGGGGATAAGAAATCTCAAGAAAATGGCGGAAGCGGAATTTCGGGTAGTCACCAGACTACAGGCTTTTGACCTCTACCCTACTCGATAAAGCTTCAAGGCGCATAACAGCCGGACATTCACAGATTTACCTGAGGAGGGGCGAACCTTACGCTCCACCTGCCAGCAGTCGTCGATAACCACGTCTTGGAAACCGGCATCCTTCATGCTGCTGGACATCATGGCGTCCGCAGTCTCGCGGA
>Ga0326727_10006114_pt1 | contig 33412 bp, 11 predicted proteins | sample MB2enrmetagenome_FD_207643 | JGI IMG/M metagenome (GOLD analysis project Ga0326727, IMG submission 207643) | Lab enriched peat soil microbial communities from McLean, Ithaca, NY, United States - MB29MY | ecosystem: Environmental > Terrestrial > Soil > Wetlands > Peat | place: USA: New York...
TCATTCTGCCGGTGTTGCCCAACCAGGAGTTCGGGGCCTTCCACATCAATCCCTTCAAGACGTGGCTTGTGGTGGTGGCGATCAGCGCCATCTCGTATGCCAGCTACGTGTTGCAGAGGCTCGCCAAGGGCCAGGGTGGGATTGCGCTGGCGGCGCTGCTGGGCGGCGCATACTCGTCGACCGTGACCACTGTGGTGCTGGCAAAACAAGGCAAGGCCGCAGACCAGCCGCACCTGTACTCGGGCGGAATCCTGATGGCCTCGGGCATAATGTACCTGCGGCTCGCAATCCTGCTGGCGCTGTTCAACCGGCAACTGATGGCGCTGCTGCTGGTGCCGTTTTTGGTGATTGCAGTGGTGACTGTGGCAGCCGGTTGGCTCTGGTCGCGGCGGGTCGACAAGAACACTAACGCCGCGCAACAGAGATCGGAACCGAAGAACCCGCTGGAGCTGACGACTGCGCTTCTTTTTGCGCTGCTGTTCCTGGTGATGCTGGTGGCCACGCAACTCGCGGTCAAATACCTGGGGCAGGCCGGCATCGATACCCTGGCGGGGATCATGGGGGTGACAGACGTAGACCCATTCATCATGGGACTCACGCAGGCCGCGGGAACGGTGACGCCGGCCAAGGTTGCGGCTGTGGCAATTCTGATTGCCGCCGCGAGCAACAACGTGGCAAAGGGAATCTACGCCTACAGCCTGGGCGGACGCGAGACGGGCAGGCCAAGCCTGGTGATGCTCATTACGCTGGCTCTTGCTGGATTGACGCCGATTCTGTGGCTGGGGTGGTGAGGCAGAGAAGCCGAGTTAGCGGTGTTAGCGTCCTGTCTCTCAGGATCGCATCACGAATGAATTGTCATCTTGAGCGAAGTCCGCCGCGGCGGACGCAGTCGAAAGATTCGCAGTTGTTCTTGGCGTCCCGTCCAGCTATTAAGGCTCGTGATTGATCTCCAGACGCAACTTCGGATTGTCTTCGTTGAGAAGTCGGCTCTCAAAGGGATCTGCGGAGTTGTAACGGACCCACAGCGACAAAAGCGATTCGACAGATTCCTGCGCGATGCCTTCCTCCTCTGACGAGATTGGAAAGCCCTCCGCCGAGCCGTAATGCGTTTCTCTATCAACCTCGCAGGTTAAGAGCAAGTGGGCAACGCTTGATGTGCCCCGTCTGCTGAAATCGACCTTCGAAATCCTGCCTTCAGCGATCAGCCATTCTTCTGCTGTTGATACCCGCGAAATCGCGCGGACCTTTTTAACGATCGAACTGATGAGACTGTCAAGAAAGAAGCCGCCCACGGTGGGCGTATAGGCCGACGGAGGCAGTCAAACTCATCGGCCTTCTCTTCGAGAACACAAACGCGGATGCTCGCATCCGCGTTCCTATTCCCTATTCCCTATTCCCTGTCTTCTACACCGCGGGCTGCACGGGCTTTTTCTTCCCGGCTTCGATTTCGGCGCTTGTGTTGGAGGATTGCAGGTCGGACTGACGGTCCATCCACTCGTCGAGCCGCGAGCGCTTGAAGCGCCAGCGGTTGCCCAGCTTGAAGGCGGGCACAAAGCCGTCGGAGGCGTACTTGTAGAGGGTGTCGGGCGAGATGCCCAGGTAGTCGGAGGCCTGGCGGATGTCCATGACCTCTCGCACTTCAGGGACAAGCAGGTTGGAACGGGCCGCGGCGTTACGCATCGATGCCTCCTCTTGTGGAAAAGTATTCCGGCGCATTTACCGGTAGTTTTGTATATAACGCGGTTTCACCCGTCAATTCAAGGAATTTCAGGAAGTTAAACGAAATTAATGGGATTTGGGTGTCAGCCAGTCCCCAACTCCGTTGCAGCTAAACCCACCCGGCCCTTCAGGTTGGGGCAAGTCGAGACGCCAGCCCAAGATGATGGGCTGTTGGAGCAGATGGTGCAGAAAGCTGTAAGGCCGGTCTCCCGACCGGGGTCCCCAGCAAATGATTTGTATGCGCTGGGGTGGAAGACCGGCCGACCGGAGGGCCTCCCGGCCATCGGCGGCTTTTCGCTGACTTGCTGACTCGCCGGCTTGCTCCCACTCACACACCCACACTCTCCCGCTGCCTTTGCCGGGGTGCCCGGGTCCCTCGCACTTGGGGACCCGGGTTCCGAATCGGCACTAGCATACGCCAGCTCCGTTGTTTTGGCCCTGCTCCCTGTCATTTGCAGGTAATTTCGCTCTGACGGCGCATGATGGAGAAAAGAGGTTTGGACAGGACGATGAATGCTACATCCGCAGCGGCGACCGGGCTAATCGAATCGCCCATTCCGGCTTCGAGTTTCTCGAGGTTTCGTCTTTTCTCAAAATCCACGCTGAAACTGTACAGCCGCGAGCAGCCCCAACAGAATGAATAATTTGGCGCGCTGATCGCCCTTCACAGGCGTACAGAATCCATGCAATTTCTGTACGGCTGTGCACAGTTCCTGTGCTGATGCGTCAGTTCTGGTCTTCGCGGCGGTGCAGCGTGGGCTGGTCGTTGCCGTTGCTGCTCCCCGAGGAGTCGCCGGCCTGGCTGTTACCCGAGTCGTCGGCCGGGGCGCTGGCGCGGCGTAGCGACGGGCGCGTGACCCCTTTGGTATCTGTAAGGCGGCGCTTGTTTTCGATCCGGGCCAGGCGCGCCTTCACGTCGTCGAACTCCGAGGTGGTCACCATGTACTCGTCCTTGGCGGGGAGAATACGGGCGATCTCCTCCTGGGTATGGAGGATCCGGTCGGGGGTCTGCGGGTGATCTGAGAATGCCTTGGCCACGGCGCCGGGCTTTCGCTTTTCAAGGGCCTGGATCTTCTCAAAGAAGCTGATAAAGGCCTGCGGATCGTAGCCGGCGCGGTACATATACTGCACGCCGAGATAGTCGGCCTGGGCCTCGAAGTCGCGGGAGAACTTGAGAAATGTGACAGGGACGCCGATGGAGGCGGCCTCGTAGATGCCGTAGCCGGTCCATCCGCCGATGAAGATAAGGGGGATGGTGCCAAGCTGCGCGTAGTTGGCGCGGGTCATCTGGCGAACAGCGTGGTGGGCGCAGACGTGGGCCGTTTCATGGGCCATGACGCCGGCTAGTTCCGCCTCTTCATCGGCCGCCAGAATCAGGCCTGAGTTGACGTAGAAGAATCCGCCGGGCAGGGCGAATGCGTTGATCTCGTCGGAGTCAATGACCTTGATGGTGAACGGCACCTTGCAGTCGGAGTTCTTGACGATGTTCTGGCCGATGCGGTTCACGTACTCCTCGATAACCGAATCAGTGATGAAGCGGGAGCTCTTTTCGACCTCCTCGGAGTACATCTTGCCCATCTTGATTTCGGTATCGGTGGAGTACCAGTTGCCGAGGCCGCGAGCGCCAATGTCGCGATTACCCACGGCATTCACATCCTCGATGCTGCCTGTCTTTATCTTCCCCATCTCGCTTCCGGGCTCGATAACCTTCTCGGGATCGACTTTGGGGTCTGCATCGCCGGGCTTGCCCTTGTCCTTTTTGGCGTCGGGTGGAGGGGGCGGGCAATCGCCGCCAACGGGCGTAGTACCGGGCGCGGGTGCCTTTGCCGAGGACTGGTCCTTGTTGTTCGCAGAGTCGGCGCCACAAGGTAGAGGAGCAGCGGCCGGCTGGTCGGTTCCTGACGCGGAGTTCTGGGCCGGAGGCGCAGGCTGGTCGCCGCCAACTGGCGTTGCGCCCGGGGCCGGCTGCGCCGTGGGCTGGCTTTGTGGCGTGCTTGAAGGGGCCGTAGTGGACTGTGCCCAGACTGCAGCGGAATACGCCAGAGCAGCTACCGCTGCCAGCGCAAATACCGACACAATACGAATCGACCTCATGACCTCACCTCCGGCAGCACGGTTGAGCAGCGGATCGCCCTTGAAACGGCCGCCAGCGTGGGAGCCTGCCCAGAGACTCCGCTCCGCTCTGCTAGCTTAGACGCTAGTATGGGCCCGTTTGGTAACGAATGGCGAGGAGAAAAAGAGGAGAATCAGAGGGGCGCGCCGTCTCGAAACCGGTTCCAACTCAGGCGCGGGTGGCTTCGCGCTTCGTTCTACTATAGTTGAGAGCACAGAAACCGGAGGAGCCCATGCAGCGAATAGGCCTGACGCTGGCGGCGATGATTTGTGGGGCGGGGATGCTTGTTGCGCAGACCGCTTCCCTGCCGCCCGTCCCCTCGGCCCATCCCGCTCATCCTCATCTGAACGTACCGGGAGAGGCCGCGCAGGCCGGGCACCCGGCGCAGTTCGATGCTACAGAGCTTGGTTCTCCCGTGAATCTCAACAAGGCCTGGCTGATCGGGGTCTCTGCCGATTCGAATGCGTCCAAAGCAGATTTTGACGATTCGGGATGGCCGCTGCGCGATGCCAACCCGTCGATGGCGAAGCTCTCGGGAGTTGAGATAACGCAGTCGCGCCAAGGAGTTCACGTCGAAGTAAGCGACAATGATGTGGACGAGCAAGAGACGCCGGCGCCGGGTACAAAGTACTCATGGTACCGGATCCACGTGAAGCTGCCGCCCGACCATGGCCGGCTCGCGCTGCTGATGCAGTTGCCGGTCTCACAGACCATGGGAATGGCGGCGGTGACCACGAACATCAATGTCGATGTGTTTGTCAACGGCAAGCTGGTGCCGCCTGAGGGCCCGCACGGCGACATGACCGGCAGGTACCAGCAGATTTCGAGAATCTACAACCTGGATCTGGCGCCGGGTGCAACCGAGATGACCCTCGCATTGAGGACCTTGTTCGTTCCGTTTGGGCCGTGGGCCTACACCAACTTTTTTGCGCATCGCAGATTCATCCTGGGCAGGCACGACGATCTTGAATTCGCCCTTGGGGTGTGGCAGGACAAGAACCTGTTTGAGCGGATCCCGCGCCTGGTCTACTCCATCATGCTGGTTGTGCTGGCCATGTTCCTGCTGGCGCTTTATTTCGCGCAGAAGGGCCACGTGGAGTATTTGTGGCTGGCGCTGCACGAGCTGGTTCAGGCGCCGATCAATTTTGTAGAGTATGCCGGGAACTCAGCGCGGCTCGACAGCCTGTGGTACAGCGCGCTTATGCTTCAACTGGTGTTGATTTCGGCGTACCTGTTCTTTGAGTTTCTCATCGCCTTTCTCGCGCTGAAGCGGCGCTGGTATATCCGCTGGCTGCGTTATTCGGCGCCGGTGCTGGCCTGCGTGGGCCCGCTGCTGCTGTCGGTTGAACACCACACCGTAGTTGCGATCATTCTGGCCATTACCATGCTGGCCACTTTCGCCTGGATGCTGGGGTGGGGCCTGTTCGTCTTCATCACCCTGATTGCAGCTACAATCCGGCGCAACTTTGAGGCAGGAATGCTGCTGATACCCCTGGTGCTGACCATGGTGGGAATTATTCAGCCGGTGTATTCGGCCAGCATGGACGAATTGCACGGTACAACCGGGAGCCAGCCATTGACACTGTTTGCCGGACCTATTCCGTTCCATTTCACGTCAGTTGCGGACTTTACGGGAATCCTGGCGATCGTGCTGATCATCTTCTTCCGGTTCCTGCGCATTCATCGCGACCAGGAACGCGCCTCGAGCGAGTTGGCGGCCGCGCGGAGCGTGCAGGAGCTGCTGATTCCGGTTGAGAAACCGGTGACACCCGGGTTTGAAGTGGACTCAGTGTATACGCCGGCACACGAGGTTGGCGGGGACTTCTTCCACGTGCAGATGCTGGATGGCGGCGCGATGCTGGCAGTGATTGGCGATGTGGCGGGAAAAGGGCTGAAGGCAGCTATGAACGTTTCGCTGCTGATGGGCGCGCTGCGCAGGACCGCCGAGCAGAGCCCGGCGAGAATTTTGGAAGGCCTGAACAGGGTGCTGGTGGGAACTGAGGGATTCACCACCTGCCAGGCGGTATGGTTTGGCGCGAATGGCGAGCTGGTACTGGCCAGCGCCGGCCATCTGCCGCCCTACCTGAACAGCCAGGAGATAAGCTTGCCCGGAGGGCTACCGCTGGGCGTGATTTCCGATGTGCAATATGAGGAAGTGAAACTCTACCTGCACCCCGGCGACCGGCTGTTGATGCTTTCAGACGGCGTGGTCGAAGCGCGCAAATCGGGCGAGTTGTTCGGCTTCGACCGGGTGAGGAACCTCTGCAACCAGACGGCGTTTTACCTGGCAGAGGCGGCCAGGGAGTTCGGTCAGGAAGACGATATTACGGTGCTCACGGTGCGCAGGCTGGCGCAGGCGATGGCGGCGTGAAAGAGGCAGGCACCAGGGACCAGGGAATAGGGACTAGAAAACAGTGAAGAATTGAAAGAGTGAAGAGAGCGCAAGAGGCGGCCTGCTTCTGAGGTTTCGTGTGTATACACCAAAGTTCAACCAGCTCAGTGACCGCGCGATTCTGCTTGAGGCGATGCAGCGGTACTCTTTCGCGATTCTGTTTGGCGGCGATGGCGTAAACGGAGCGCCGACGGCGACGCATCTGCCGCTGATCGTGAAGGACGAGGGGCCGCACGGAGTGCTTGAAGGGCATTTTGCGCGGGCCAACAACCATTGGCAGGCGCTGGCCGGACGCGAAGCGCTGGTGGTGTTTCCCGGTCCGCACAGCTACGTCTCGCCAACGAATTATGTTGAAGAGCTTTCAGTGCCAACGTGGAATTACATCGCGGTGCACGCGTATGGGAAGCTCACGCTGGTTGAGGACGAAGCCGGCAAAGAAGCGCTGGTGGCTGGACTGATTGCGATCCATGAGCCGCGCTACGCGGAACAATGGCGGGGATTGCCAGAGGGTTACCGGAGAACGATGCTCGCCGGGATCACGGGGTTCAGGATTCCGATCGAACGGATCGAAGGCAAATTCAAACTGAGCCAGAACCGCAAGGAACAGGAACGGGCGAACGTACACGCGACGCAGGCCGCGGGCTCAAGCGATGAACGCGAGCTGGCCGAGTGGATGGAGCGGCTCGGAATCGCGGCGCGTTAGATGCACGTGGTTTACCAGTCAAATCACTGTCGAGGGAGGTGACGGATGCAGAATTCAGTGAGGCTGTTTTCGTTCATAGGTATTGGGTTCGTGCTGATGCTGGCGGGTCTCAGCCATGCAGGAGCTCAGAGCAACAAAGAGCCGTATCCGGCAATGGCCCCGCTATCTCAGTATTTGATGGAGCGAGACGCTGAAATCGCGCTTGCACGCAGCGCGGCGCCGCCATCTATCTCGGGCGAAGCCGATGTTATGGTGCTTGGACCGAACGGATACACGACCGCAGTGAAAGGCAGCAATGGTTTTCTTTGCATTGTGGAGCGAGGGTGGGCCGCGGCTACCGATAATCCCGACTTCTGGAATCCCAGGCTCCGAGGTCCTCTTTGCTTGAATCCGCCGGCGGCAAGGAGCTATGAGCCCATCTATCTGATGAGGACCAAGCTGGTTCTTGCAGGAAAGTCGAAGAGCGAAATGGTTGCAGCGACCGACGCAGCATTCGCTAAGAAGGAGTTCCCCGCGCTGGAGCCGGGCGCGATGTGCTACATGATGTCGAAGCAGCAATACTTAGGCGACGGACCGAAGAGCTGGCATCCGCACCTGATGTTTTTTGTGTCGGGCGACGCGGCCAAGAGCTGGGGAGCCGATCTGCCCGGCTCGCCGGTGATGGCTGCGAACTTTCCGGAAGAGAAGGCGACGATATTCATGGTCCTGGTTGCAAAATGGTCCGATGGAACGCCGGCGCCGATGGGTGACATGAACTCGCACTGAGGCTGGGTTGATTGCAAACCGAGGACTAATCCGAGGGCGTTACGCCTTGCGCGAATCCGTGATGTGCCAGAGAACTCCGGTGGGATCGCTCAGGTAGAGCACGCGAATCCCCCAGGGCTGCATCGCCGGCGGCCGACACATGATGCCCGGGTACTTCTGCTGGAGCTCAGTACGCTGGATGTGCTCCCACCAGGCGTCTGCATCTTCAACGGCGAGGCTCATCATGAAGTTGCCGGCGTGCTCGGCGACATAAAAGGTCTGCAGCAGGAACCGGAACGAGCCGATTTGGAGCTGCGCAATCTGCTCGTTGCTCCAGTTGACGGTGAACCCGAGATCGACATAGAACTGCCTGGCGAGTTCGGGATCCCGGGCGGGAACGAAAGGCATGAGATCAGTTACGGCACTGGGAAGCATGGTTGTCACCTGGAGTGAAGTGTCCCTGAACGATAACAGACTAACGGACGCAGCTCATCGGATGCCTGCAGCGGCCGGGAGTTAGTAACCGGTTTTCCAACTACTTACACGACTTCGCTGGTTGCCTGAATACGTAGGAATACGCGTAAAACGGGCCAATCGCGGGTAAACGAAAACAGGTGGAAGCTCGTCAGGGGCGATACAGTTCCGTTTCACAACAATTAGGGAAAGAGAAAATAATAATCTGTTCCTTTAACCCACTTTCCTCAAGAGGGAGAGACGGGTAAGGTATACACCGAGTCCGGGGAGTTCGCAGGCCGAGCCTGCATTCCTTGCGACGGAGATTCCGCGAGTCCGCCGTAGTGCGGCAAATAAAACGGGGACCGCCGAAGCAGTCCCCGTTTTGCTTGGTGCTGGTTAGACGCTAGGGGCAGACGCCGGCGTTGCCCGCGTTGTAGATGCCCTGGACCTGCGCGGGCGTAAGGGCCCCGTTGAAGAACTGCACTTCGTCGAGAAGGCCATTGAAATACCAGCCCGGATAGCTTGGACCCTGCCCTCCAATATAAGCCGGGGTTTGGGCTTGTATGGAACTGGGCGATGAGCCACGGATCTGTGAGACGGATTGCTGAACTCCGTTGATAAAGAGCTGGTTTGCATGGACATCGCCGTTATTGAAAACGGCTGTAACAAGGACCCATTTATTGGCCAAGCCGCTTTCGCTGATGCCCCATACATCGCCGGAATTCGTATTGAAGCCGAATCCACCCGAATCAAACGTCAGATCGTAGTTCGGGAAGCCCAAGACCACTTGGTTATCGGTTCCATTCCAGTACATCCAGAGGCTCACCGTGAACTGTGTTCCAGGCGCAGTGTCGAAGGTTGTGGCAAGAGAGGTACTCACATCGCCTAGAGCGGTGAAATTGAAGGCTTGGCCGACCTCTCCGGCAGCATAGCCGATTGTGCCTTGCACCGAACCGTTCACGCTGCCGACGGAGTCGTTCGTATTGCCTTCGGCCGGGTACCAGTCGATGATGTCCGTCGGCTTGTAGGCACATTGCAGGCCGCCTTCGGTCATCGACTGATAGAACGGTGTCGAATTGCTGGAGGCCGTTGCGGCATCGCCGCTATAGGAAGCGGTGATGTTATGGGTTCCAGCGGCCAGCGCGGAGGTGGTGATCGCGGCCTGACCTCCGCTGACGGTCTTGGTGCCGAGCGACAGGCCGGTCGTGTTGTCATTAAACGCAACCGTACCGGTGCCCGATGAAGGGGTTATGGTCGCCGTGATGGTCACGGAAGTGCCGACAGCAACCGAAGCGTTCGAGGAGGAAAGCGCAACCGAGGAGGGCGTCCCCACTGCGCACATGCCAGCGCCGCTGGCGTTGTAGAGGCCCTGTACCTGCGCGGCGGAAAGGGCAGTGTTGTAGACCTGAACCTCATCGATCAGGCCGGTAAAGGGGCGGTTCTCGTTGACTTCCTGCCCGATGGCGAACCAGTCGCCGGCCGGGTAGGAGATGGTTCCGTTCCATACCGGGTCCGGGCTGAAAACAGGCTGAGCTACGCCGTCGTAGTAAATTTGGGCGGCAGCGGTGCCTGCCGAACGAGTGGCCGTTACGAGTGTCCATTGATTCAGCGGAACCTGAGATTCGGTAACGGTGTTATGCCAGCTGGATTCGTCTCCAATTTGGAAGTCTATATGTCCTGGAGGCGCGTTGGTTTGACCATCATTTGAGTAGAAGAGGGTGGTGCCGCCGTAGACGCCATCGTCTTGGCTACCCATGATGAAACCGTACGCGCCAGAGCCCAAATTGGTTGGATACACCGTGGGATAAATCCAGGCCGACAGGGTGATATTGTTCTGGATTTGGAGATCGGCCGGGACAGGCTGGCCGATCAGCACATACTGGTTGCTGCCGTCGAGGCTGAAGGCGTCGTTGACTGCGCCGAGGGCGAAGCCGGCGCCGTTCTCCAGCGTTCCGTTGTTGTGGCCCATGTGGTCGGTGGCGTCGTCGTCGCCCTTCCACCAGGAAACCAGGCCGCTAATCTGCGGTGTGCAGACCTGAACCGGTGTTACGGTGGCCGAGCAGGAGGCTGCTGTGCCTCCATCCTGGCTATTGCAGCTCCAGCTCAAAGCGCCGCCTGCATTCGTCAGGTCAGTGACCGTGCCCGCCGAGCATAGGTTGGCGGTGGGCGGCGGGACAGAGAATGTTCCGCCATTCGCCGCTCCGCAGGCACCATCCACCGCTCCGGTTGAGCCGGTGGTGAAGGTGGCTTCCACCCCGTAATTGCTCAGGTTGTTGCCGGCGATATCGGTTGGCCACCAGTTGTTGGGCCAGTAGACGATGTCGTAGATGGTCGACTCGGCCAGCGGCGTAACCGGCGTTAACGTAATTGTTGTTCCCACCGAGGGAGTCGCGCTCGGCGAAATGCTGATGGTGGTGGGAATGGTGGTCTGCGTATTGTGGGTGCGCAGGTAGAACTGGCTAGAGGTGATCAGCACCGGATTCAGCGCCTCGCTCATGGTCAGCGAGACCGAGGCCGGAATGCCAGTGGTAGTGTCGCCGTTTGCCGGAAGAGTGGATACGACTGTCGGACTGCTGAAGTCGAAACTCGACCCAGTAGTAAAGGTGCTGGTTGTAGCCCCTGAGGCGAGATTGCCGCTCAGGTCGGTGACGCCAGCCACGTTGAAGGTGTACTGCGTGTTCGGCGACAAGGACCAGGGCAGTTGCACCCAGACGATGGTGTTGCCGTATTCCGGATAAGCGCCGATGGGCATCGGGCTGCCGCCTTGAGGAGTCAGCGTGATATTGCCCACCGATTCGCTGGCCACCGGCTCATTGAAGAGCAGGCCGAGGCTGCTGCCGTACCACGGACCTTGGTTGGTATCCACCGGCACACTGGTCATGCCGTTGGGCGGATTGGCATAGAGCAGCGTTGGACCCTGGCTGCTGGGTCCGTTGCCGGTGTAGAACCATGAAGCCTGATTGCTCTGGCCGTTGCCGGTCAGATCAATCGCGTTGTAGCAGGCGTAGTAGTACTCCGTATTGGCGAAGAGTGGCGACGTTGGCTTCATCGTCACCGAGGTCAGATCCGTGGACCAGGTATAGGTCCACGGGTCGGTCCCCCAATTGTTGCCATTGACCACTGTGCTGTAGATGAACGTGTTGCCGTTGTTGACGCTGCTCGGATCCATTGCCTCCGAGTAGTGGCAGGTGAAGGATGCGTTGGTGGCAATTCCGTACGTTGTACTGCCGAAGTCCATCGAGACGCTTGGGCTGTTGTAGTCAGGCGTCGCCGCGGTGTTGAAGGTTGCATTCGCCGACGTGAAGGTATTGCCCGCGTAATCCAGCACTCCGGTTACATTAACAGCAATCGCGCTCGAAGGCGGCAGCGGATTCACCGGGGAGAAGTCAACGCCATATACATCGTTTCCGATAATGCTGTACGAGAAGCTGCCGGGGATTGGGTTGCCGGTGATGGTGACGGCCACGTTGGTCGAGTTGATCGTGGTGATATCCACTGGCTTGGAGAACTGCAACCGTATGTAGGCGTTGGTGCCCACATTCGACACGCCGTTCGGCGGCCCAATCTTGACCGTGCCAGGGGTGGTATCTGTGGTTGTGCCGGTGTAGAAGTAGGTCGTCCAGCAATCGCCGGTTGCCGCAACCCCATTAGTTCCCTTGACGTTGGCGTTGGTGCAGAAGCCGTAAAACACGTTCAACGCGTTCCAAGGCGTAGTCGGAGTGATACGAACCACGTTCGGCGATGGCAGCGACAGCGTAAACGGAGTCGCCGGACCGCTGTTGATGTATACATTGCCCGCCAGCGTAGTTGGATCAATGGGCAGGTTGTACTGGATATCCACTTCAGCGTTGGTGGGCAAACCGGTCGATCCGCAGCAGCGCGGGCTGACCGAGATGATCGTCGGCGAGGCCGTAGTTGGATTCGGAGGTGCGCCTACGGTATAGAAATAGCTGTTGTTGCCGCTGAAGAGATCGCCATAGACATCCTGCACATTGCCCGCGAACCACCACTGTACCGTTGCGCTGTATGGGAACGGAGTGTTGGGCGTGTACTGGATCTCGTAGCCGCCGCCGGTCACCGCTACGGTTCCGGGGTAGACCTGGCCGTTCACGGTGACGGCGATGCTGTTGTTGGAAACCGTGGAGGCATTGACTGGGCGGTTCATGTACAGGGTCAGCAGGTTATCGGTGGGAACCCCGGAGGTATTCCAATTCGGGTTCACCGATTGCACGCCGCCTGCGCCCGTCGCGGGATCGACCGCGGAGGTGAAGGTGCTGGTGAAAGTCGCTGTAAGCGAGTTGCCCCACTCATCGTAGAGTCCGCCGGCCGGGATGGCGATGGTGTAGGTCGTGCCGTTGTACAGCGCGCCGATGTTGAAGGTCATGGTGCGGCCATCCGCCGACCAGTTGACGCTACCGTTGTCCTGCAAGTCCTGTCCGGCGTATAGCTGCGTGTTGTAGCCGCCCGCTGAACCGTTATAGATCGGATTGCTGAAGGTGACCGAGACCGGCTGGTCACGGCCAACATTGGTGGCGCCGTTGGCCGGGCTTACGGAGAGCACTGTCAGTATCGTTGGATCGCCTACCGTGCCGGCGGTATAGGTTGGCGCGTAGAACATAACCAACTGCGAATTGTAGCAACCTCCGTTCTGGAAGACATCGCCCAGGATGTCAGTCGGGCCGCCGCACTCGCCCACGTAGATCTGCGCGCCGCTCGGATATGGATTGGTTGGCACAAATGTGACCTGGTTGGCATTCACTCCGGTTCCAACCGTATAGGTTCCGGACAGGCCGCGGTTGCTGTTCCAGGTGACCATCACTTCAAGCGTATTGCCGTTGACCGTTGCCGGGTCGAGAGCCTGGCTGAAGGTCATCACGATCGGCTGCAGGGGATTGGTGACAGTTGCGCCCCAGCCAATGTTGGAACCTGTAAAGCTAAGTCCGCCGCTGGAGGCCGCCGAGCCGGTGGTGAAGGTGCTGCTGAAAGGCACAACCGCATTGCCGTCGGCGTCCGTAAAGCCGTTGACCTTCACCGTGTATGTGGCGCCCGTTGCCAGAGCGCTGGTAGGCGCAAAGGTAAGCTCCTGGCTGTTGATCCAGTTCACGGTTCCCGCTACCGGGGTTGCGCCGTTGAGCATTTGGATCGAGTTCTGGGTCACACTGGTCGGATCCATCGGCGCGCTGAGCATCACAATGACCTGTGCATTCAGCGGAATGCCCGTGGCTGCGTTCATCGGGCTGACGCTTGTAACCGTCAGAGGCGAACTGACCGCGCCATTGCCGGTGTAGAAGTAATACCAGCCATTGTTGACTCCATTGCCGTTTTCGTCCTGCAAGCCTGAACCGGCGTAGTACCTGTATTCGGTGTTGGGCAGGAGAGCTTCCTGCGGCGTCAGCGTCACCTCCAAGCCATTGGCCGACTGCGTCACCGTAAGCGGAATCCACTGGCTGGTGTCGCTGAGATCCAGTTGGAAGTAGCTGTTGTTCGCATAGATCGGGTTGAGCGGCTTGTTGAAGACGATCTTGGGCGTCACATTTGTTCCCACCGTGGCGTAATTCGGTGGATCGATGTTGACGACTACCGCCGCGTTGACGTCGTAGCTGGGACCGGTGGTGAAGCTGCTGGTGATAGTGGCGACGGTGTTACCGGCCGGATCCTTCACGCCGGCGATCGTCAATACATAGATGGTGTTGGCCGCAAGCGGAGCGCTCGGCACAAGCTGCAGGATGGTGTTACCCGCGCCCATCACCGGCGTGGTTGTCACCGTACTACCGCCGTTCGACAGTGTGACGCCGGAGAGCGTGTTGGGATCGATCGCGTTGGAGAACTGCGCTTCGATAATCGCATTGGTGCCCACGCCGGTTGCCCCGTTGATCGGATTAAAGTTGGTCACGGTGGGAGCCGTTGAGGCGCTGGCGAAGGTGGCGTAGAAGGTGATCTCTATGCCGCTGACCTGATTGCCGGCAAGGTCCGTTCCGGTGTTGACGTAGAAGTAGTATTCGCGTCCGGCGGAAAGCGCAGAGGTTGGCGTCAGATAGGCAACCGTCTGCGACGGGTTCCATGTCAGCGTTGCGGGAACGCGAATGCCCAACAGGCTGTCGTAGATGTAAATGTCGCCGCTGCTGCCCGTGCTGAAGGTCGTCGCATCCATCGAGGTGCTGAACTGAATCGTGATTGATGCGTTGGTCGGAACGCTAGCGTTCGAAGAGATGCTGGTGTTGACGACGCTGGGCGCCGTCACATCCGGCGTCGCTCCGGTCGTGAACGTGGAGCTGAAGGTGACCGGGTTGCCCACCTGATCGGTGACGCCGTTCAGCGTCATCACCAGATTGGTGTTGATCGGCAGCGGCGCGTTGGGAACGAACTCCACACGCGTGTCGCTGCCGCTGAACCAGTAGCTGCCCGCCAGAGGCGTGCCGCCATTGGTGACCTGGAAGGTGCTGCTGTTGAGGCTGACCGGATCGATGGCCTTGTTGAAGATCACGCCTGGCTGCTCATTGACTCCGATACCCGTGGCGCCATTGAAAGGCACTGCGCTGGTGACCACCGGCAGCGTGCTGTCGGAGGTTGTGCCGGTGTACTCCCACCACTGATTTTGCGAGGCAGGAACGCTGGTCGTGCTCTGCAAGCCGCTACCGATGAACACGTAGAGGTAATGATTGACTGGCAGGGTACTCGTCGGAGTCATCAGAATCTCATTCGGCTGAGGCTGCGAGATCGTCACCGGAATGTGAACATTGCCGTTGGAGTTGTCGAAGACGTAGAGGTTGGTGCTGTTGACCGTCGTCGGATTCAGCGGCGTGTTGAACTGAATGTCGAAGATGCTGTTGAGCGGAACCGGATTGGTGTACGCCGCCGGAACTGCTACTTGCACCGTCGGCGTCAGCGTCGCCGTGCTGGCAGCAACGTAGAAGTAGCTGCTGGTGGTGTTGAACGTAGCGTTGTAGACCGTGTCGGTCATGTTGCCGGTAGTCCACCACTGGACCAGCGCGCCCGGCGTCCAGGGAACACTGGGTGTGAATTCAAGCGTGTATCCGCCATCCATCACCTGCGCGGTTCCCGGTACGGCCACGTTATTCTGCGCCACCTCGATGTCGGCATTGGGGTTGGAGGAGTTGATCGGCAGGTTGAAGTAGAGCACGATGGGCAGACTGGGATCCACGCCGCCGGCGCCGGCGCCGGGCCGCTGCGTAATCAGCGAACCATGCGTGTTCGCATCCCAATAGTTGGTGGAGAACTGGCTGGTGTAAGGCGTCAGCGAATCCCCGTTCCAATCCTGCAAGCTGCTGCCCAGTATCGCGGTCAGCGTAGCGCTGGAAGGCAACGCGCCGCAGTTGAACGAGATCGAGGTGCCGTCCTGCGAGTGGCTGTAGCTTCCGCCACTGCACCACGGACTCTGTGAATCGCCGTTAAAGAGCGCGTAGTCGTTGTTGTTAATCGAGCCGAAGTTCAGCGAGCGGTTGAAGGTCGCGGTCACCGGTGCGCGCAGGCCCACATTCGTGGCTCCGCTGGCCGGCGTGAATGCAGTCACCTTGAATGCGGAGGGAGTAGGCTGACCCGATGCACTCGTGCTGGCCGTGTTGAAGTACGTGATCTGCGTATAGCAGCCGTTAAACGCGGCACTGTCTCCAGCCAGATCGTACGGACCGTTGCAAGCCCCGACCCAAATCTGCGTGCTGACCGGGAAGGGCGTGTCCGGCGTAAAGGTCACCGTGTCATTGTTCACGTTGGTGGTGCTTAAGATGTATGATCCGGCAATCTCCGCGTTGCTGTTCCAGCCGACCATGATCGGCAGCGTCGTCGAGTTGACCGTCGCCGGATCAAGCGGGTTGTTGAAGACAAGTTGAATGGTGCTGTTGGTAGCCACGCCGCCCGCGCTGTAGGAAGGAGTCGCGCTGGTCGCCACAAGGGCGCCGCCCTGGCCTCTCACCGACGTGCCGGGGATCAGGCTCGCGCCGCAGGTTTGAATCGTGGCCTGCAGGCGGAAGGCCTCAAGGGAGTTGTCGGTCGAGCCCCAACCGAGTGACAGCACATTCGTTCCAGTTACTAAGTTGCTCGAAATCGGAATATTCAGCAACGGATAGAGGCTTTGGTAACCGCCGTAGTAGGGGCCAGGACCGTATAGGTTGAGGTTGCCCATGATGGCGGTCCCATTGAGCGCCAGCAAGCCGTTATCGTCAATACCCATGGCGCCGACCAGACAGAGATTGGTTGGTACACTTCCAGAGATATTGAAGGTCGTGTAGTAGAGGCCATAGGTGTTGCCGGTCGAGTTGTTTGGATTGATCGTGATCCAATCCGAATTCGGTCCGTTGGATGCCCATGGGCCCCACCAGTCGGCATCGCCCGGTCCCACGGTTTGAAGGGGCGAGGCTGTGCCAGTGGTGCATCCAGCGGGAGGAGTGTAAGAGCCGGAAGCCGATGGGCATCCGAAGGTGCTCTCCGAGGGAGTGCCCGTTTGCGGGATATACACCCAATTGGCGTCGGCGGTGTTATTGGTGGTGATCAGCTGGCCGGAAGCGTTGAAGCCGGTCGAAACATTGATCGGCGCAATGGAAGTTGCGGTCGTGAAGGAACTGCTGAAGGGCGAGCCCACATTGCCGACCACATCCTGATAGCCCGAGATTGAGACTGTGTACACCGTAGTGGGCGTAAGCACATTCGTAGGCACAAAGAACAGCGTTACCAGATCGCTGGCCAGCGTGGCCGTGCCCGCGATCGGCGAGCCGCCCGCAGGCGTGACCGTGATGATGTTGCTCGCAACGGCCGGATCGATAGGCGACGTGAAATGTACAATGACCTGCGCGTTCAGCGGTACGGCGGTCTCGTTATTCATCGGCGAGATCGCAGCCACGCTCGGCGCGGTCAGATCGGAGCCATTGCCGGTGGTGAAGTAAGTGTTCCAGCCGTTCAGATACGCGCCGGTATTATTCGGCGGGAAACCATCCGCGTCGTAATATCCGCCTCCCTGCCAGAACCGGTAATACGTGTTGGGCAGCAGCGGAACAGAGGGAGTAAAGGTGGCGCTCATTCCGTTGGGCGCTACCGTCACTGTGCCGTTGATGTACTTGCCGCTGTCGGAGTTGTAAAGCGCCAGCGTGCTGGTGTTGATGTACAGCGGATTGACTGGCTTGGCGTAGAACATTGCCGGCGCAACATTGGTGCCGATGTTGGTCTGGTTGTTCGCGATGTCGCTGCTCGGATTGTTGGTCGCCGTATCCGCGCCGCTGCCGGTGTTGAAGGTGAACGAACCAGGCGTAACCGCGTTACCGGCCGTATCAACCAGAGGAGCGCCCCATGCCACGGTGTAGGTGGTGTTTGCAGCCAGAGGCGCTGTGGGCGTGAAGAACAGAACTGTGCCCGGTCCCCAGCCTGGGTAATTGCCATAGGGATTGCTGTTCCACATGAAGCTTCCGGCAACCGCGCCGCCGGGACCATTGACAGTCATGCCGGTGTCGGTTCCCTGATTCATCGGAACGCTGAACTCAAGCTCAATCGGCACATTGGTGCCCACCGTGCTCAATGCAGGCGGATTGAAGAAGTTCACCGTGGGCGCTGTGGTGGCGGCGGTGAAGACGGTGTTGAAGTACTGCCCGTAGCTGTTGATCGAATTGTGCGCGGCTGTGGCGTCCGTAATGCCGCTGGAGAGATAGAGGTAGTACTGAGAATTGACTGCCAGTAGCGAGCTCGGCATGATGGTCAGCACGCGCCCCGTGGCATCCAAACTCAGGCTAATCGGTATCGTAATCCAGCCCTGGCCTTGATTGCTGGTCAGCCGCAACGTCACGTTGCTGCTGGTGAATGTGGCGCCATTCATTGGCTGGCTGAAGACCACGTAGAAGTTACTGTTGCTGGGGATTCCGCCAGCATTCATGCCCGGGCTGATCGAGAGGATCGAAGGCGCCGGTATCACCGCGGGCTGCACAGTGAAGCCGCCGGCTACAGATTGCGTCGAGCCGCCAGTAGCGATCGAGACGTTCGCTGGGCCTACCGGTGCGCCGGAAGCGATATTCACCGACACGCTCACGCTGGTGGCCGAGATGTAGGTCACCGGTCCGGGCAGTCCGGGGCCGGCTGCGCCTACCACAGTAATGCCGTCAGCGGGAGTGCCGATGGTGACTGTGGAAGCCGCGGTCCAATTAGTGTACTGGCCGGTGAGCGCGATCGTAAGGGCTGTCTGGCCGGGGTTGCCGATGTTCGGGTTGATCTGCGTGATGACCGGCGTGCCCGCGGTGACGTTAAAGCCGCCGCTCAGCGTTTGTGTCGAGCCGTTGGTGGTGACCGAAACATCGCGGCTACCCACCGTGGCGTTCGAGGCAATGGTGATGTTGGCAGTCAACTGCGTGAGGGTAACGCCCGTGATGAAGTTGACTGTGATTCCCGAGCCCATGTCGACCGTCGAGAAGCCGGCCTGGAAGGTGGTGAATTGGCCGGTAATTACGACACTGGTAGTCGTTCCCGCCTGTCCGCTGCTGGGAGCCGCGGTCAGGATGGCCGGAACGCCGGGCAGGATGGTAAATCCACCAACCATCGAAGCTGTCTCTGTTCCGGTTGTCACCGAGATGGTGCGCGATCCGGTCGTCCCGGCAGGATTGATGGTGATATTGGCTTGTATGTCGGTCGCACTGTTTACGACAATCGAGTTGACCGTGATGCCCGCGCCGAAACTGGCCGTGCTGCACGGATTGGCGGCGCTGCAATTGGAACCATTGAAGTGCGTGTACCGGCCGGTGATCTCAACATAGTACGGCGCATCTCCATCTCCCAAATGACCAAACGGCGGGTTGATCGAAATCAGGCTCGGGGCTCCTGAGGTTACGGTGAAAGCGCCGAGACCGGTGGCCACTTCTCCGACGGTGGTGAGGGAGACATTGTAGAAGGTCAGCGGCGCGCTCGGCTGAACCGTGATGTTGACCGTTGCATGCTGTGCGTCGGCCACGGTAACTGTGTTGATGTTGATGTACGGGCCGAAGTTGGCCGTGGTCACGCCCTGTGCCCAGTGCGTCTGGCTGCCGACAATCTGTACGTTGCCCGTCCAATTCTGCGGGGCGTTATATGGATTGAGTGCCTCAACAATCGCCGCCGGTCCGACGGTGACCTGGAATGCGTTAGTGAGCGAGACCACCTCGGATCCGCCGAGCGATGTGACGGAGACAGTGTGCCAGCCCAGCGGAATCGTGGGCGAGATGCTGATGTTCACTTGCAGCGAGGTGCTGCTCGAGGCGCTCACCGAATTGACTGTGATGCCCGAACCGAAGCTGACAATGCTGCTGTTTGTGAAGTGCGTGTAGTCGCCGGTCAAGCTGACATTTCCGGTCCAGCCCTGAACCGCGCTGTTCAACCCGGCCGATGCGCCCGAGGTGGCAACCACCGAGAGCAGCTCCGGCTGAGTTTGGATCACATCAAAGACATTGACACCCGTGGCGATTTCGCCCAGCGTCGTCACCGCTACTGACTCCTCGCCCGCAGGCGCCGAGTCGTTCACCGTGATGTTGGCGGTGATCTGTGTCGGAGAAGCCACTGTAGGTATGCCATTGATCACGACATTGGGGAAGGTCAGGACCGAAACACCCTGCTGCCAATGCGTGTTGGTCCCGTTAATGGTCACAGTGAGTGTGGCGCCCTGTCCGGCAGACGAGGCCACGATGTTGTTGATTACCGCCGGTCCCGGCGTAATGTAGAGGGCATAATTCATACCCAGAACCTGCAGACCGCTGGTGACGGAGAGGTTACGCCAACCCGTCGGGGTCGTCGGCTGAATGTAGCCGTCCACAGTCAGCGAAGTATTGCTGGTGACGTTGACATTGGTCACCACAACGCCGTCGCCGTAGGAGACCGTCGGCGTATTGGTGAGCCAGTTGGTCGCCTGGCTCAGGATGGTGAAGACGGCGGCACCTTGCTGCGGCTCCGAACCCGGTCCCGAAGACAGCAAGTACGGCGTACCCGCGGTAACCACGAACCCGTTGCTGATGGTGGCGTCTTCGCCGCCGGTGTGGGCACTGGCGCCGGTCGGGCCTTCACCGGCGTAGGCCGGGATGGCAAGGCAGACGCTGGCGTCAGTGTTCGAGTTGACCGTGGTGCTGGTCACCACGATGCCGTCACCGAACTGGAAGGTCGTCGAGCCGTTCCAGTGGGTGTTCTGTCCGGTGACATCGACGCAGATCTGTGTGCCCTGCGGTGAGGTATTCGGCGTGATGGCCGCAATCTGCGCCAGGCTCGGCGTCACCGAGAAGCCCGCGCCGCCCACAACCTGGCCCAGACCGATGACATCCGGGGTGGTGGCGACGACGCTGCGCCCGCCCAGAGTGGCCAGTTGATCCACACTGATGCTCTGCGATGCAACCGTCGACCCGATAATTGTCGGCGGTCCGTTGACTGTGACGCCGGGGCCAAAGTCGAAGGTCGTCGTGCTGTCAAAGCTGGTGTAACTGCCGATGATGTTGACCAGCACGTCCTTCGCGCCCTGCATCGCCGATCCCGGATCGACCACGGTCAAAGCCGGCTGCGCGACGACTACGTTGAACTGGGCATGATCCACCTCTTGCGGAATGGTGGTGTTGGTGGTCAGCGTCAGGTCGCTCGTGAAAGCAGTGGCGTTCGGACCAATCGTGATATTGGCCAGAGCCGATGTCGGGCTGGTCACCTGGAAGGTATTGAGCGTGATGCCGGTCGAGGGATCGGTGTTGACAAAGCCCGTCAACTGCGTCCCCAAGGTCGGATTCGGATCCCATTGCGTGTACGCGCCATAGAAGGTGATGGTGAAGGTCTGGCCCGGAAGTCCCGACGACGGAGATTCGTACCAGATATAGGGAGTCGGTGGAGGCGCGGGCGCCGTCACCAGGAAGTTGCCGGTGAGAACCTGGACGCCGCCATTCGGCGCTCCCGAGATTCCGGTCGTTATGGCCGTAACGGTGCGATAACCCACCTGTGCCGCGGGATCGATATTCAGCACGGCTTCAATGTGCGTCTCGTTGTCCACCTGGTACGAGGCCACCGTAACGCCAGGGCCAAAGTTGATTGTGGTGGCCGCCTGGGTCCACTGCGTGTAGAGGCCGTAGATATCCACGCCCAGGCCCGTTGTCCCTTGCAGCGCGTTGTTCGGGCTGACGTAGGTGATTACCGGAACGCCGCCGGTCACGACAAAGGCGCCGCGATCGGTCAGAGCTTCGCCGTCGGTGACCATATAGATGGAGCGCGGCCCCGGATTAGCTGTCGGGGAGATCGTCAGATCCACCGTGGCGCTGGTGGGGCTGTTGATGGTCACGGAGTTGATGGTCAGGTCAGAGCCCCCGCCGGCGATATAGAACCGGGTAAAGCTCTGCGACCAATGGGTCGCATCGCCGGTGACGTTGAAGACCACCTCCTGGCCCTCGTTGCCGGTATTGGGCGAAACCTGGCTGATGATCGCCGGGCCAGTAATGATAGTGAAGACGTTATTCGACACAATCTCACTGCCGGTGCCAGTGGGAACTCCAGGCGTGCAACCGGGGTAACTGAGATTGGTGACGGCCACTGGAGGCTGGTAAGAGCAGGAGACGCCCGGCGTGGTTACCGTGACCAGCCGACCGCCCGTGTACGAGAGCGGATCAATGTTGATCTGCGCATCCACTTCCGTCGGGCTGATATAGGTGACCGAATCCACCGTGATGCCCGCGCCGAAGGTGGCCGTGCTCAAGCTGCTGAAGTGCGAGTACTGGCCAATCAGCCGGATCGTGCAGTACGGGAGGGTCGAGCAGGTTGGGCTGGTGATGATCGGCGCGCCCTGCTCGGCCTGGTTGGGAATCGCCTCATTGAGCGTGGCTACGCTCGGAGACACCGTAAACGAGTACTGCTGCGATGCAACCTGCCCATAGGTCGTAACAGTGACCGTCTTGAATCCGGGCGTCGCCGCAGTCGAAACGGCCACCGGAACCGTGAGGCTGGTGGGGCTGTTCACCGTGATTTGTCCAACCGCAAAGTTCGTGTCGCCGAAGCTGACTTGCGTGACACCTTGCACAAAGTTTGTGAACTGGCCGGTAATGTTCACCGGCAAGGTTGAACCCTGAATGGTCAAAAGCGGCGAAACATTGGTGATCTCTTCCCCGCCCTGCTGGACGCAGAAGTAGTAGGGCGGAATGCCGGAGGGCGGCTGATCGCCAATCTCCTGCACAGTACCCGTGGTGATGGTCAGATAATGGCCGCAAGGCGTGCCGTAATCCACATAAGCCCACGGGCTCACGGTCACATTCAGGGTCATGTTGTCGTTGTCGATGACATTGATCGAATTGACCGTGATGTCCTTGTTGAACTGCGCTACTGTGGTCGGGCCCCAGTTGGTGAAGCGGCCCAGAACCTGCATAGTGAAGGTGTTGCCCTGCTCGCCGGCGTTCGGGGTTGTGGCCAGCAGCGCCGGGAAGCCCTCTTCGATGTCAATGGCCTGCTGCAGCGTAACTACTTCGCCGTCGGTGGTCGTTGTCAGAGGAGCAAAACCAACCGGCGATGTTGACAGCACGGTGATCTGCACCTGTGCGTGCGTATTGTCGGCAACAGTCAGGCTATCGGTAACCACGCCCGTGCCAAAGCTGAAGGTCGTCTCGCCTTGCAGCCAGTGTGTGCCCACGCCGACAACATTCAGCGTCGCCGTTTGCAGTTGCGTAATCACATAAGGCGTTCCTGCACCGCCTGAGACGCCGCACAGATCCGCAACCTGTATTCCGTTCGCATTGCAACCGGCCGGCGAAACGCTATAAATGGACGCCGCGTTCGGAGTCACGCTGAATCCGCTTCCGCTGACGATCTGCTGCTGCCCGATCGCCCCGGTAATCATGATCACGCTGTTGCTGCCCACTGGAGCCGTCGGGCTGACGGCGAGGTCCGCAGTGGCCGTCGTCGGGCTGGTGACGTTCAAATTCGAGACCGTCACGCCTGCGCCAAGAATCGCTTCCGTGGTGCCGTTCCAATTCGTCAGGTTGCCGGTAATCGTGACGCCGGTTAACGTTCCGCCTTGCGGAGCGCTGTTGGGAACCACGCTCACAATCGAGGGCAGTGCCGGCGAATCCACCAGGAACCCGCCCATCACCTGCTCCGTGCTGGCTGTCATTGTCGAGACGCCTGTTCCGCTCACCGCTGTTACCAGGCAAGAACTGCCCGTGGCTCCAGCCTGGGTCGGATAGACATAATCACCGACAATGTAGCCGCTGCCCGGCGTCGTTGCGGTGCATGACGTCAGATTGCCCACCGAGGCGGTAATCGAAATCACTGCTCCCGTTCCCGCGCCGTTTGTCGTGGTGGGCAGACCTGCGGCTGTTGTATAGCCAGTTCCTGTCGCGCTGTTGACGTAGACGTTCTGCCAGCCATACGGAGAAGGCAGCAATGTCCCAAGATCCATGTAACTAGTCGTGACGCTCACCGTCAGATGGGTCGCGTCAATCACATTCAGGGAGGCATTATTAACAGTAATCTGCGGCCCAAACAGAACCTGAGTTGTGTTGGGATTAAAGTGCGTGTTCAAGCCGGTAATCGCCACCGTCGCTGTGGTGCTCTGCGGTGCCTGATAGGGCGAGATGTTGATTATCTCAACCGGTGTCTTGGTGACATTGAAATAAGTGGTGACAATCTCTCCGCCGGTGGTGAAGGTGACCTTCCGCGGACCTGTGGCCGTGGAGGTTCCGTTGGTGACCCCGACGATATTGATCGTCGCGGTAGCGCTGGTCGCGCCGAAGACTTTGAAGCCGGTCAGGGTAACGCCCTCGCCGCTGATGACCGGCAAGGTCGTCGGGCCGAAATGCGTGAACTGCCCGGTAAAGTTAACCGTAAAGCTGTTGACGGCGGAGCCGGTCGGAAGCAGTCCGTTGGCCGGGCTCATCGTAAGTGTCGGCGTCGCCGCGCACACGTTGATCGAGGCGCTCACCACCTGCCCGCCCGTTGACATATAGAACCCGTAGGCTCCCGGCGGCGTGTTGGTGGGAACTGCAACGGCCAGCGATGCGCTGGTTGGAGTGTTGATTGTGACCTCATCAAAGCTGGGCGCAGGAACCGGAACCGGATAGAAGTTGGCCGTCGTCGTGCCCTGCACCCAGTTGGTGTTGATGGCACCCACATTCAGCGTCAACTGCCCGCCCTGCGGCACGCAGCTCGGCGTCACGCTGGTAATGGCCGCATTCGACGGCGTCACCGTGAAGGTGAACGGGTACAGAGAGGTACTCCCCGCCGGCCCGACAATCAGATTCGCGGTAATGCTGCCCACATTGGCGTTATTGCTGATGCTGATGGGAATTGAAACCTGAGTCGGCGTAATCACGTTGACCGTCGGCGAAGAGATATTGCCGTCAAAGGTCGCCGAAACTTGCCCGCTTACGAAGTTCATGTAGCTGTTGGCGTTAATCACCACGGTGGGCGATGTTCCCTGCTGGGCGGAGTTCGGCGTTACCGAAACCAGATAGGCCGTCGCTCCGGTCACAGTCATAGCGCCGTTCAGCGTCGCAATTTCGCCGCCCGTTGAAACCGTCGCGTTCTGCAGGCCGATCGATGCGCTGGCCTGAACAGCAATCTGGGCGACTGCTGTCGTCGGGCTGGTCACCTGCACGTCGCCAACGAGAACGCCACCGGTAATCGAGACCTGCGTGGCATCCTGCAGGAAGTGGGTTCCAGATGCCGTCAGGCAAACCGCGCCGCTAAATCCTTGCGGCTCCACGACCGGCGTGGCGGTGCAACTCGAGGTCGCGGTCGAGTAGAGTGTTAACCCCGTGAATGTCGCGCTGTTCGGTCCAATATAGAAAGCAGTGTTGCTGGAGGTCGCGAATTCGCTGCCGGTCACCAGCGTAATCGTGCGATAGCCGACCGGCGTGGTGTTGCTGACGGTGATATTCGCCAGCGCACTCAGGCCGCTCGGATCGATGGTCAGCGAGTTGATCGTGACCCCATCGCCGAAGTTGGCGTAGGTGGTGCCCTGCACAAAGTGCGTGCCCGTTGCGGTCAATGCCACATTCAGATTCTGGCCCTGGATGGCATTGGCCGGTGAAACGGTGGTGATGGTGTGCGCATTGGTCGGGTCAGCAATGATGAAGGCAGACTTAAGGGACGCATGCTCCGTGCCTGCTCCGGCGGGAAGCGTAGTGGTGACCGTGACGTTGCGCGCCCCGTAGACCACGCCCGCCCCGCCGGTAATCACAAATTGAGCGTAAATCGTATTGAGGCCCGTTGTGGCCGGATTGGGAATCGTCGCCACGATATCGGCCGGATAGGTCGTGCCGTTCACATCCACGACAGAGATCGACGAAGAGGCATTGAAGTGCGTCCAACCGTTGCCGGTGATGACCACATTCACGGTCGTGCCGGCTGAGCCCGCTCCCGGCGAAATGACGGCAATCGCCGCAGCTGGGTTGGTCGCGGTTCCCGACCCCGTTGCCGACACAACCAGCGGGGATCCGCCAGCCGCCGTATCGGCAATCGTCACAGTTCCGGTCCGCGTTCCGGTTGCGCTGGGAGCAAATGCTATATAGACATTGCAGGTGTTGCTCGCACTACCGTACGCGCCGATGATACCAGTCGGGCAGTTGCTGCCGACCGTGAAGTCGCCGGACGGGGTCAGCGTAAACGTCTCCGATTTATTTTCATGATTGGTCAGAACCACGGTCTTGGCGGTGCTGGTGGTGCCAACTTTCTGCCCACTGAAGGAGAGCGACGAAGGCGAAACAGTCAGCGGATTGGTTCCGGTGCCGGTCAGGTTGATCACCTGCGGGCTGGTCACCGCCGTGTCGTATACCTGTAGCTGCCCATCGCCAACGCCTCCCACAGTTGGATCAAAGCTCAAAGTCACCGCGCACGACCCGCCGGAAGCCAGCGTAAACGGAAGCGTCCCGCAGCTCGTCGATGTCTGGACAAAGGGACCGCTTAACTGCAGGTTGTTGAACTGCACCGATCCCGCCGAAGCGTTCTTGATGGTCACCGTCTTGAATGGACTGGTAGTGCCAACTGGCGCAGAAAAGGAAAGCAGACCCGGCAAAACCGTCACCGGCGCGTTGCCCATACCGGTCAAAGGAATGATGATCGGATCGTTGACACTCAACGAAGCCGTTCTGGTCCCCGCTCCGCTCGGCGTAAAGATCACCTGTAGCGTGCATTTTGCGCCTGCAGGCAAGGTCGCGGGAGAGTACGGGCAGGTGGTCGCAGAAAGGGCGAAATCGCTGTTGTTGGCGCCGGTAAGAGTAGCCGATGTGATCGCCAGCGGGGTGCTCTGCTGATTGGTCAGGGTGATGGTCTGAGCCGCGCTGGTGGTTCCCACAGACTGGCCCGTGAAGCTCAAAGACGCCGGCGAGGCCGCCAGCGACGCAACTGCATTCGCGCTCACCGTAAATGTCTGCGGAGAAGTCGGAGCATTGTCGTTGATGCTGATTGTCCCTGGCTGCGCTCCCGCGGTGGTGGCCGTCAGGCTCAACGCAATCACGCAACTGCCGCCCGCCAGAACGGTCTTGGGAGCAAACTGGCAGGTGGTTCCGGCACTATTCAGCGAATAGCCGGCAGGATAGCCGGTAATCGACGAGATCGCCAGCGAACTGCTCTGGTTGTTGGTCAGAGTCAGGCTCTTGACCGACGCGATGTTCAACACTACCGTGCCAAAATTCAACGCCGCCGGACTCAGCGTCACCTGCGCAATCCCGGTGCCGGTCAAAGTGACTGTCTGCGGGCTTGTGTTTGCGTCGTCCGCGATCGTCAGCGTGCTGGCCGGAGCCGCGCCAACCGAGGTGGGGCTATAAGTAAGGTTGATGACGCAACTGTTCCCAGGCGTCACCGGCGTGCCAGCCACGCAGGTTGTAGTACCGGAAACAACAGCATAAGGGACAGGCGCGCTGATGGAAGTGAAATCCAGATTCACGGCCTGGTTGTTCGTCACCGTAATCGTCTTGGCCGCGCTGGTCGCGTTCACCGTCACATTCCCAAAGCCGATCGTCGACGGAGAAATCTGGACAGCCGGAACTCCCATACCAGACAGCGTCGCAACCTGGGGGCTGTTGGCTGCGCTGTCGATCACCGTGACCTGACCGCCGGAGGTAGCGCCCGTTGCCGTCGGCTTGAAGTCGATGCCTACGTTGCAGCTGCTTCCAGCGGCAAGCGAGCCGGAGAGGACACCGCCCGCGACCGTGCAGGTGGTGGCAGTGGCGTCGAGCACAAATGGCCCGTTGAACACATCGCCCGTGAAGGAAAGCGCGCCGGCGCTGTTGTTGGTCACCTTGATGGTCTTGGCGGCGCTGGTGGTGCCGACTATGCCGTTGCCAAAGCTGATGGAGGTGGGCGAGAACACCACCGACGCAACTCCGGTGGCGGAGAGATTCACTGTCTGCGGGCTATTGCTGGCGCCATCGGTGATGGTCAGCTTCCCCGCAGGCTGAGTGCCCACCGAGGTTGGCGTCACCGTGAGATTGACGGTGCAGGTGCCGCCATTCGCGGCCACCGTGGGTGTCAGGCAGGTCGAGGACGGATCGATCGCGTAGGGGCTTCCCGCGGTCACAGACAGCGAGGACACGGTCAGGGTGGTCGGCAGGTAATTGGTCAAGGTGACGGTTTTCAGCGCGCTGGTTGCGCCCACCACCACGCTGCCGAAGTTGATGGCAGTTGGCGAGGCGGAAGCCTGCGCAGTGCCGGCGCCGGTGAACGGAACCGTGAGCGGACTATTGGACGCATTCGTGCCGATGGTCAGCGAACCGCCTGTGAGCGCTCCCACAGATGCGGGCGTCCAGGTGAGCGAGATGGCGCAGTTGGCGCCCGCAGCCAGCGACGATCCGCACGCTTTCGGCGCGCCCGGGTTCACCACAACTCCCGTCGACGGTGCAATGGATGAGATGGTCAGCGCCGTGGTCTGGTAGTTGTAGAGGTTGACGGTTTTGGCCGAGCTGGGCTCGCCGGTTACTACATTTCCAAAAGCGAGTGGCGAGGGTAACGCCGCCGTCGGCTCAACGCCGGTTCCGCTCAGCGTGACCGTGTTGGGAGTGTTGGGCGCAGTGCTGTTAATGGTCAGCGTGCCCGCCAGTAGCGCGCCAAGCGTGGTGGGACTGAGATTGATGCCAATGTTGCAACTGGCGCCGGCGGCCAGGGTTGAGCCGCATGGCGACGTCGCGGCCGTGGGCAGCCCATACGGGCCTCCGGCCGTGACCGTGATCGAACTGATGGTAATGGAGGATGGACCAGTGTTCTTGAGACTCACCGTGTGGGTCGGTCCAGTCGTATTGATGACGACGTTCCCCAGATTGACTCCAGAGCTTGAAACCGTGGTTTGAGCAACGGCGACGGCCGAAGAAAACAGGCTGAAGATCGCTATCAGCGACAGCAGAAACAGGTCGTGGGATTTCCGCACGAGATTCATTCCAAGGCTGGACATTGGGCTATCCTCCAAAAGACCCGAAGACAGTAAGATCTGTTCGGGTCAGTTTCGATCCGTTGCTCACAGGGCACCGTGACGAGTTTTTGTCTCGCGCGCGTCACCGCTGCCTCTCTTATTGGCTTGGGATACAGCTATGAAGCCCAAGTTTAGGCCGAGGAATATTGCCTTGGGCAAACCCGGAACAGTTCAATCTACTGCCCGAAGCTAATTAAGCTCGGCAGATGAAGTTAACGAACTTTACAAATCAAACTTCAATAAACTCGAACTGTCGTCCGCGGGTTGAGTTGTTTAGGTGTCGGGATTTTAGGGACCTCCGAGTCAGAAATGCAAGTGAATTCTTCTCAAACTGTCTCAATGCGCAGGTCTGCGCGGAACAACATTGCGTCAGGCCAGGTCCCCCAGATCGGTGTATTTGTAAAGAAAAGGTACTTTTATAGCCATAAGTCACCCTAAGTAATTGGTTTTCGTGATGAATATTGTTAGGTGGACCCGATCGATATTGAGGTGGTGCACCGCATGCCCGGGAGGCAGCGAATGCACGTCATCGTAGGCGCGGAAGGCACTGGCCTGGCGTCGGCCGCAGTAAGCAGCAATTTTATCCGCCGCATCGCATCAAGACGGCCCAGGAACTGCTGCGGCATGCGAATCCCAGGATCACGATGGAGATTTATCAGCAGGCAGTCAACGCGGAGAGGAGGGAGGCTCAGGATCGAGTGGTCGCTGGTCTCATTTCAGCCTGGGTGCTTCAGCACTCATCAGCACCCTCGGAGGGGGCATGAAAGATCTGATCGCCGCCATAAACCATGCATTTTCTGCTGTTTATGGCGGGGACGACGGGGCTCGAACCCGCGACCTCTGCCGTGACAGGGCAGCGCTCTAACCAAACTGAGCTACGTCCCCATTTCTTTTCTTCGACTTACGGTAAGTCTAAGAATTTGCTGTCCATCGCTGCTGTCGATCTTTTCTCCCGCTTCCACTTTTTCCACGGAATCTAGCCGAATTCCGCGATTAATGGACAGCATGGACAGCATGAAACCTTGGTATCAATGCCGCTGCAGGTGACCCGCAACCCAGAACATCTGTCCATGTCCCGTGATTCAAATTGTACCAAACAAATCCTGCTGAGAAGCCTTCATGCCTGCATTCCGTCTGCGCTATCAATTCTGGGTGTGCCTCAGGTCGACTTCGCCGCCACCAATTTGAAAGACCAACTCTGGCAGTTCCCTGCCCATCGACCTTCTTCCCGCATTGGCGGGATTCCGTGAGAGGTTTAGGGTCAGCTCCGGTCGTCGAATGATCGTCTCTGGCTTGACAAGCGAACTAGTTCTTCAAACGATACATTTGTCGGCCTGCTGCCGGCCGGACGGTCAAGTTCTCGCCTCTTCGAGTCGATCCGACCTCACATCAATCTACCGATTTGAACCATGGTGAGGTGAGTTTTCGAGAGGACGGTCTCCTCGCAGCAAGACAAAGGCTCGGACTGAGTCAGGAGCAACTGGCAAGAGCCCTGAATGTGACTGCACGAACCTTGCAGAAATGGGAGGCCAGTAAGGGAATCAGGCAAATGGCCAAAAGAACAAGAGACATGCGCGAGTTGCTCTCGCGGATGGATGATTACGTTGTCGCCCCTACAGAGAAAGAATGGCTGTCGTCCCCACTTGAGGTATTTGCGGGACAGTCTCCACGACAGTTGATACCGAGGGTCGAATCCGCGACCTCGTCGTCTACTTCGATAGGCTGTGCGAGGGGCAGCCCATTTGAACTTCAATTTCAAATAGCGTGCAACGATCAGGCGATGAATCCACCCCCGGTTACATTGCAATCCACGATTTCATGTCCACGCCGTACGGTCTGGTCGCCGATGTCAAGTTGCTGAATTTCTTCCGCGATATCGGGCAAACAGCAGCAATCGTCATCGGTTTCCGATCTCCGGGACGCTGGAGTTGAGTGGGGTGTAGGTGTTCGCGATCAACATTGCGCTCACTTTTCTCTTGGGGCGTTCCGCATTTGCGGGGAATAGTTCGACGGAGCGCTCTCTGGCGTAACGAGAGCCAGGGACAAGAGTGCAATCGCCCGTTCCCGAGGGCGCCTTAATCTCAGTCATTCGTGATGCTCCAGAACCCCACTCCCAACCACGGGAACGGTTTCCGCGGGATTGTGCTTTCCCCACAAGGGATAGGGCACCCCCGCAAGGCGATTGATTGCGAGAGCCTGTGCCGTAAGCAGGATCACTGCGACTTCAATGATGACGAGTTCTCGGGGCTGGGAGATGATGCCGAGCGAAACGATGAGCGTCGTGGCTCCTGCCGGCGGATGGCTTACCCGGAACAGCGCCATGAGCGCTCCCGTAGCCGACAGCGAGAGCGCAGCGGCCAGGACTCTGGGGCCATGGACTCCGGGGTGCATGCCGAAAGGCGGACTGGAAGCCACGGTAAGTGCGAAAGCGCCATAACCGCAGATGAGCCCGATGGCGTGGCCCAGGATCGTATTACGCGGGCTCGAGGCTTCCGCAAGGGGAGAAAAAAAGAAAAGATACGCTGTTGGGCCGAGCGACGGAAAGACAAAGGGGCTGCCCGTAACAAGAGCTAGCAACGCGAGCAGCCCGATGGTGATAAAGCCGTTGATGCAAACATAAATCGCCCATACGACACGCGTTGGAAAGTGCTGTAAAAGCCACTTCAGGCGCAGATGAGCAAGCAGCGCCGGCGCATGGTCGATGCTGCCGGATATTCCCTTCACATGGGTCTGATCATTCATGGAAATCATCAAATGTTCGGTAGCAGATCGAAGTACTCATCGTCCTCATTCTTACCGCCTTCTCCTTTGCCGAGCTTCTTTTCCGATTCGACGAAATCGATGCGCTCGATCCATTTCACCATCTTGTAGCCGAGCTGGTTTTCGACCCGCAGCCGCAGCGGAGCGCCGTAGACCTCGGGAAGCGGCTTACCATTCATCTCGGACGCGAGCAGGCATTGCGGCTTGAGCACGTTCTCAAGGCTTTGCGTGTCGTAGTAGGGTCCGCCGTAGAGCGCTTCGCCAAAGGAGAAGAAGGCTACGGTGCGCGCCTCAGGCAGGGGGCGAACGAGCGCGATCAACTTCTCCATGGGGATGCCACCCCACTTGGCGATGCCGCTCCAGCCCTGGATGCAATGATGCATGGCGATGTGCTCCGCTTCACCTAGCTTGCGCAGATCGGCCAGCGAAAGCTCGACGGGATTTTCGACCAAGCCACCGACTTTGAGCTTGAAATTGCTGAAGCCGCCCTCGGCCAGGCGCTTCCAATCGTCGCGCACGGGCAGCTTGCCATTCGGCCACATGTAAGGCGAGATGTCCTTCTCTGAATACATCTGCTGCGGCATGAGCCGGTTGAGCGTGAGCAGTTGCATGGGATAGGTGACGACCTTTAGCGCATGCTGCAGCGCGCGCGGCTGATGCCACGAGAGATAGTGCGCAACGATCCAGCAAAGCACCACGACGCCAATGCCCACGAAGCCCAGCCAGACGCCCAGTCGGCTTTGGTCGTTGGTGCCAAGCACGATGTGGTTCATGTTGCGTGCGAATCCAGTCATGACTACCAACGTGATGTGCACGACGAGGAACGCCAGAAAGCTGAGCATGGTGAGGAAGTGGATGGAGCGCGCCGATTGCCGACCGCCGAAGATTCGCGCGTACCAAGTGAAGTGATTCACCACCGCCGGTGACATGGCGATGCCGGTGAGGATCGCCAGCGGCCCGAAGACGAAAACCACCGTGAAGTAGGCAATCTGTTGCAGTGCGTTGTAGCCGTAAAAACCATTTGGTTCGGCCGGCAGATGGAAGGTGGCGTAGTGGACCCAGGTGTTCCAGGCCTGCAGAATCACGGTGGCCGAGGTGGGGATCAAACGCTTCCATTGCTCCGTGGTGCAGAGCATGGCGACGAAGTAGGCGCCGCAGAGGATGAAGCCGTGGACGTTGATGAAGTGCCACACGCGCGCCACGCCGATAGTGTGCCGGTAGCCAGGCGTGCCAACCATGGGCGTGAGATAGCGGGCATCGTCCTTGGCCGTCCAAAGCCGGTCGGTCGGAACCTTGATCGGCGTCAAGCGGATCCACTCGCTGCCTGGCGTGCAGTCGTCGTTGAAGTAGAGCCGCGGATGATCGGCCAGGATGGAGAGGCCGCTGCGGATCAGCATGGTGACGAAGAGGAAGTTGAAGAAATGGCAGTAGCGGACCCAGAGTGGGAAGCCGTGCGGCCCCGAGAAATTGTTGGGATAAACCTGTGGGACAGACGGAATGTGCGGCAGGCCGGCCACGGCTACCTCAATCCACGCCGCTGCCACCAGCGCGGCAATTGCGGCGCCGGTTCCAATCAGGATCGAAGGTCGAATCCAGAGACGGTGGCGGCGATCCGGGGGATAATGAACGGCGGCGTGCTCCGCGTCAAACTTGATCATTGTGCGTCTCCAAGGTCGGATTGTGCTTCTACTTGCTCAAGATGCTCAAGGCTACGTCCCTTTTCATTTTTGCCAGCGTAGATCCACGCTCCGGCTCACGAAAATGACTTTTGTCACTTGAAATCCCCGGAATGCCCCTGCCATAACGGATCGGCAAGCGTGCTACGCCCGCCCCGATGAACAGCGCCACTCCTGTCAGAAGACAGACTCGTCGATTCATAGTGAATTCGCGCGGCTCGGACGGTCGAGGCTTCATCAAGCCTTTACATTGGTTGATCTTTGCGCATTGAAGGAGATATTCTTCAACGCCTTTTTCAGCCGTGGCGCCAGCTCATTCAATTCCTTCGCATGGTCGTCGGCGAGCCGGCCAAGTACCAGTCTGCCTTTGCGAGTGACTCGCAATATCGCTCGCCTTTTGTCATCCACATCAGCCGTACGCTCCAGAAATCCTTCACGCTCTGAGCGGTCGACAAGTTCCACAGCACTGTTGTGTTTC
>Ga0326727_10006115_pt1 | contig 33409 bp, 22 predicted proteins | sample MB2enrmetagenome_FD_207643 | JGI IMG/M metagenome (GOLD analysis project Ga0326727, IMG submission 207643) | Lab enriched peat soil microbial communities from McLean, Ithaca, NY, United States - MB29MY | ecosystem: Environmental > Terrestrial > Soil > Wetlands > Peat | place: USA: New York...
CGACGCTCGAAGTGAACTGCGCCCTCGGCAAAGTGCCTCCCGAACACCAAGTGGAAGGGATAAGGCTGGCATTTGAGGGAGGCGGCGCGGAATTCGACGAGGAAATCAGCGGGCGTGTCTTGTTCCTGTTGACGAGGCCCGGAGCCAGCGCTGCTGCGAAAGCGCCAGCTCCGGAGGTGGTTACAAAACCTACGCCAACTGAGGTGCAGCAGTAACTTAAATATGTGGGGAATTAAACCGAGGCCAGCAGCGACAGGTCGGGGTGGAACCAAGCCAATTCTGAAAAAGCCTGTTCCTCCGTCATTCTGAGCGCCAGCGAAGAATCTCGGCAGTTCAGATTCCGTTACGTCTTATCCTTCAGCCTTTACCCTTTAACCTTCACTCTTTAAGGCGGCAGCTTCGCAAGCTCCGCCTTGGCTTCCTTCAGGATGGGGATGTCGGGGTCGGCGTCTTTCCAGAGCGTGAGGAAATCCTGATACGCGGCGCGGGCTTTGGCCGTGTCGCCCTGCATGGCGTAAGCACGCGCCAGACCGAGGCGGGCCAGCGCACCCCACGGAAAGTTTGCCACCAGTCCTCGGTGGTCGATGAATTTCTGAAATTCCGCTGCTGCTGCGTTGCCGTCGTGGAGCATGAGATAGGCTTCCCCACGCAAATAAGCGGGGCACAGGAATATAGTCAGGTCGGTCGTAATCGAGCCAAGTTCGATCGTGCTCGCCACCTTCAATAGCTCGATTGCCCGGTTCGGGTCTTTGCGTTCCAGGGCGACCGCCGCCCGGATCGTGGGCAGCCAATACCTCTGCACCAGCGTGTCCAGCGGGAAGGTCTTGTCGAGTTCGACCGCCAGCTTCTCCGCCCCTGCCGTATCGCCTGCCCGCGCCAGGGCCAGGGCCGCCATGGCCCGCACATCGCGGTTCGGGGCCAGCTTCAACGCCGCCTTGGCCTCGGCACGCACCTGCTCCCGGTTTCCCGCTTCCACCTCGCGCAGCGCTGCCTCGGCCTGATATCCGGCAGCACTCTCTTTGGCGTCGTTGTGCTGGGCTGAATCCATCGCCCGCCCGGTCAGCTCGTGCGCGTTCTTCAGCTTGCCGTACCAACCTTCCGTGTCCGCTTGCGCGGCCAGCAGCATGTCTTCCGCGCCCGGCTTTCCCATGGCGGCTGAGACCAACCGCGCCATCTGCGCCGCATCGCCCTTCAGAAACGCCAACCAGTAGCGGCACAGGAGCAGGACCTCGCTCTCCAACTTGCGCTCCTCCGCCTGCTTGTACACCGCCTCCGCCTCGTCCAGCCGGTTGAGAGCCGTGTAGGCGAAGGCAACGGTGACATATTCGATCACGCCATTTGGATTTAGGCGCAGCGCCTCTCGAAATTGCTCCAATGCCTTTTCATAGTTTCCCAGGAGGACGCAAATAAATCCCAGCACTGCGTAAGCCATGTCGTCTCTTGGGTAGGTCTGCGTCCACAGCTCGTAGGTCTGCGCCGCCTTCTCCAGCTCTCCCGTCGCGTTAAGGTAGTACCCCCCGTCGATCCAGAACCGCTCCCGTTCGCTCACTTTCTCCCGCAGGCCGTAAGCCTTGCGTGCATTTTCGGCCGCCCGCCCCACTTCGTTTAGGTCCCTGTAGTCCGACGACATCCAGGCGTAGGCCATGGAAAAATTCGGATCAAGGTCCACCGCCCGTTTGAGAAAGGGCAGCGCGGCTGTTTCCTCTTTCGCATAGTAGGTCTTTACTCCCAGGCTGTAGGCTTTCAGCGCCTCCAGGGATGGCGTGGTCGCTTCCGCCAACGGCGTGGCGTATTTCTCCACCGAGCTGAGCGACTCCCCCAGCTTGCCGCGCAAACTGACCGCCGCGTCGTCCAGAGCCTTGAGCACCGCTTCCTTGCCCGCCGCCTGCTCCTGCGCTTCCGCCAGCACGTCCCCCGTGTTGCAGTTCACGGCCTTCAGGCCAATCACGTACTGGCTGCCCAGCGCGGCAATCGACCCGGCCAGCACGGCCTTGCTGCCCGTGCGAAGGCAGACCTCCTGTGTGACCTCCGGCGTCAACCGGTCACCGGCGGGACGTCCCATCAGCTTCAATGTCTCGTTCACCTTGCGGTCGGAAACCAGGGCGAGAAAGGGCGATTGCTCAAGCTGCACCGAGAGTCCCTGCTTCAGCGTGTCGTCGAATACCGCATCGCCCGTTTTGTTGTCGAAATCAGAAAGGACGATGGTGTCCTTGTCGGTCAGGCGGGCCATGGCCTGGCGCGAGCGGAAGTAGAGCGTTCCCCCGATGGCAGCCGCGACAAGCATCAGGGCGGCAGGGACAAGGACCTTCCAGAGTTTCCATAGGGGCACCCCTCGTGGGTGCTCCCGCCCTGGGGGGACGGGCACCGATTGTATAGGGGCAGGCACAAGGCCCGCCGCTGCCAACGCCGCCGCGCGGCCCGAGTCGGTATCGCGCTTCAGGCGCTTCAGGTCAGTGCGAATGTCGGACGCGCTCTGGTAGCGCAAATCGCGGTCTTTCTCCAGCGCCTTGTTGATGATGCGTTCCAACTCCGCCGGGCAGTCGGGATTCAAACGCACCGGCGAGGTCGGAGCTTTGTGCAGAATCGCATCAAAAATGAGCACGGAAGTTGTCCCGGAAAAGGCGGGGTGGCCCGTCGCCATCTCGTACAGCACCGCGCCGAAGCTGAACAAGTCTGTCCTCGCGTCGACTTCCTCGCCTCGCGCCTGCTCCGGCGACATGTAGGCGGCCGTGCCCATCACCTCGCCCGGGCTGGTTAATTGTTCCTCCGTGGTTCCGTAACTCGCGGTCGGCATCTCTTGCAGGGCTTCTTTCCCCAGCGCCCAGCCCCCAGCACCCAGCCCCCGTTTTTCCCGCGCCAGCTTGGCCAGGCCGAAGTCCAGGACCTTCGCCTGTCCGCGCTGGGTCACGAAGATGTTCGCTGGCTTGATGTCCCGATGGATGATGCCCTTGGAGTGCGCGGCGTCGAGCGCGTCAGCAATCTGGATGGCGAGGTCGAGCAAGGCATCGATTTGTAGGGGCGAACGGCGTTCGCCCTCGTCCAGTAGGCGCGCGCCCGGTAGACGCCCTGAGGGTAGGGGCACGCCATGGCGTGCCTCGATGGCTCGCGGACCCTGCGCCGCGATGGCAATCTGTTGCTTCAGCGTCTCACCCTCCAGATATTCCATGTCAATGAAGGGCTGGGCCTCGTGCTCGTCAATAGCGTGAATAGTGCAGATGTTGGGATGGTTGAGCGCAGACGCCGCCTGGGCCTCGCGCTGGAATCGTTCCAGGGCTTGCCGGTCCTTGGAGAGTTCTTCAGGCAGGAACTTCAAAGCGACGGTGCGCTTGAGCTTGGTGTCTTGGGCCTTATAGACGACGCCCATGCCCCCGCCGCCGAGCTTCTCAACGATGCGATAGTGTGAAACGTCCTTGCCAACCATGGCGAGCGTCCCGCCTCTGGTGGCCATCTTAGGCTGCGCTTGCAGCTAAGTCAACGCAATAGGACTATCGGTAGTGGGCTACTTTGGGGGAATCGACTTCTCAAGGCCACCCGCTGCCCAGCGGTCGTGACCTCGGTAAGGATGTTAGTCCAGAAGATGAGAACGTGGGCGGGCAACGGGGGCGACAGAAGCCAGAACGGCCTGAACCACCAACCGCAAACGGCCCTACCGTCTGACAGCCAATCCGGTCGCCCTCCCAGTGCTACTCATCTCGGCAATGGAACAGCCGTTCCGACGAGACCGACTCACTTATATTCCGAGGGCCTCTCAAGAGGAAGCTTCCACGCTAAATCCAAATCCGATACCTTCTTTATGTCGATGGTTGCGATTCCGTTAGGGACTTCCATGTATCCAATCACTTCGCTGCCATTTGCACTGACAACGACGCCATGAGAAGTCCATGTGGGTGAAAACGTTAGAGCGATTGTGCAGTCCGAACTGACGTCATAGGTAGCGTCCGTAAGAGTGTCGGGACCGGAAAGGGACCCATTGGCGAGGAGGTATACATGGCTACCGGTAAGGTTTCCATTTCCCTCAAAGTGCAGTAATCCGATCAGGCTCGCGGGTAAAGTGATGCTTTCTTTAGTGGCCTGTCCATATCCCGTCACTACGTAGTCGCCGAAGAGTGTGCGATCCGAGCAGCCTTGCTGCTGGGCCTTCACCGTCCGTGCTGGGTGAACTACGAGCACAGCGAAGACGGCCACGATAACAACAAGCATGCTTAATAATACGAAAATGGTTCGATTCATCATTATCCTCCCTGGGATGCGTTTTGGCTTATCTCTGCCGGAATGGCGCTTGTGAGAAAGAGCATCAAGTCACGCAACGCGACAGTTCTCCCGCATGTCGTGTTGCACGGTGTTCGTTGGACCGTTGGAGGTCTATCTGAGGCATTTCTATCGTGGGTTCTGCTACGGGGCTTCCAGCAGGTCCATTCGCGGGCAATCCACCCCTCAGCGCATGCTCGGAACTTGAGGAGCGTGCGCAACGCGAGACGGGAGTGAACGCGTTGTTGCATTGCGCTCTCCCTGTTGGCCTCACTCAAATGCTTGGCTAATGGGGCAAATTGTGCTCGCCTCGAAGGTACCTGTCAAGAGAAAAGCAGTGAGAAAAGTAATCAACAATATAATAATGCAGTCACCATCAATGTTTTATCGCAATGGAAGGTTAATGGGGGCTGGCACCCCACGAGGCCCGCCCCTACAAGGCGGATTTTTCGCACCTTCCTGCGCCGTGGGCCAGATGATGGCGCCACTGCCGTGGCTTAAAGGCGGTTCTCGTGCCTCAAACTAATGTAGTGTCCAGGAAATAGCTGGACAACGCACCTTCTCGTAGCGCTGGCATCCTGCTGGCAGATGCCGCCGGGACGGCAGCGCTACATTGTCCACTCAATTAGTGGACACTACACTAGCGCCTATGGCGCTCCCTCCCGGTTCCTGGCGCAGGCATGCGGCCCCCGGGCACGGTTGAAAAACGCCGGGTCAGGCGTAAGGCCCGCGTCTTGCCAGGCGCCATTGGCCTTCCATCGCGAGAAAGCGTTAATGAATGCTTCATTATTAACGTGTTAATTACTTCTCTCATTACTTTTCTCTTGACAGTTACCTTCGCCGCGAGCACAATTTGCCCCATTAGCCAAGCATTTGAGCGAGGCCAACAGGGAGAGCGCAAAACAACAACGCGTTCACTCCCGTCTTGCGTTGCGCACGCTCCTCAAGTTCCGAACATTCGCTGAGGGGTGGACTGTCCGCGAATGGACCTGCTGGAGGCCTGGTAGTAGAACGTACGACAGCACTGCCTCAGGCAGACCTCGAACGATCCAACGGACACTGTGCAACACGACATGCGGGAGATTCCCAAGGAGGCAAGTCTATGTCACGAAGAAAAGGCATATTGGGTTCGTTCGTGGGTCTACTCGCAGTTGTTCTCGCTTGTAGCGCCTCGCTGTTCGCACAACCGGGTGTGCTGCAGCGCGCCCTCGTTGCACAAACCATTGACGAAGACAATTTGGTGAGACTGGTGGGGAACACGCGTCCGGAGATGACGCCGGCCAACGACCGCGGCGCCGTGTCTGACGATCTGATGCTCGAACACATGTACCTTCTGTTGAATCGTTCTCCGGAGCAAGAGCAGGCTGCCGAGGAACTGGTGAATCAGCTCCACAACCCAAAATCGCCGGTTTACCACCAGTGGCTCACCTCCGAGGAAGCTGCGGCGCGGTTCGGACCATCGGAACAAGACGTCAACATCGTGACCGGTTGGCTTGAATCGCACGGGTTCACGGTCCACAGCGTCTACCAGGCGAACGGGGTGATCGACTTCTCCGGTCCTGCCAGAGCGATTCGCGAGGCTTTCCACACTGAGATCCACGCCCTCTCTGTGAACGGCAAGCCCTATATCGCGAACTCGAGCGACCCGAGCATTCCAGCAGCTCTTGCGCCCGCAATTCACGGCGTTGTCTCCATGAATGATTTTCGGCCGCATCCGCTCACAAAGCCGCGGTCCTCTAACTCGGCGGGCTCAGGTTTGTATCCGTTGGCGCCGGGCGATCTGGAAACCATCTACAACATGAATCCGCTCTATCGCCGAGGAGTTTCCGGGCAGGGCCAGACGATTGTGGTGTTGGAAGACACCGATCTCTACACGACGGCCGACTGGTATACGTTCCGGAAGACCTTTGGGCTTGCAAAGAAATTCCGGCAAGGCACCCTAACGCAAATCCATCCGCAGCCGTCCAAGTCACCCTTCAATGGAGGCGCCTGTGCTGATCCGGGCGTTAACGGGGACGATAACGAAGCGGCAGTCGATACCGAATGGGCGAGTGCGGCAGCGCCCAGTGCGGCGATCGTCCTCGCCTCATGCGCGGATACAAACACGAACTTCGGCGGCTACATCGCGATGCAAAATCTCCTGACCGGGCGTGGCCGGCCGCCGGCGATCATCAGCATCAGTTACGCGGGATCGGAAAGCTCTGATGGTTCGACCTTCAATGCCTATATCAACGATCTTTACCAGCTTGCCGTTCTGGAGGGTGTCAGCATATTCGTGGCGTCGGGTGATGGCGGCGCGGACGTGTCGGACACGTTCGCGCCCGCGGCAGTGAGCGGTATCAACGTGAGCGGTCTGGCTAGCACGCCGTACAATGTTGCGGTGGGCGGCACGGACTTCGCGGACACCTTCTTCGGCGCCAACTCCACCTACTGGAGTGCTGCCAATCGTCCCGACTACAGCTCAGCCCTCTCGTACATCCCGGAGATTCCCTGGAACGACTCGTGCGCCGGCCAGTTGGTTACGCAGTACCTGGGATTTTCCGCTCCCTACGGACCAGACGGTTTCTGCAACAGCGCCCAAGGCGAGGAGCTCCCCGGAGTGGTGGCGGGAGGCGGCGGCCCGAGCGGCTGCGCGTTCGGAACCCCGGCCATACCGATACCGGGCGTGGTCGGCGGCACTTGCTCGGGCTACCCGAAGCCCTTCTATCAGAGCCTGGTGATCGGGAATCCGAGAGACGGCGTGCGCGATTTGCCGGACGTCAGCCTGTTTGCAAGCGACGGATTTTGGGGGCACTGGTATGTGGTGTGTTATTCCGATCCGACGTTCGGGGGTCTGCCCTGTACAGGTGCTCCCGCGAACTGGACTGGCTTAGGCGGAACGTCGTTCGGCGCGCCGATCATGGCCGGCATTCAGGCGATGATCAATCAGACGTCGGACACGTACCAGGGGAATCCCAACTACACCTACTACCAACTGGCTGCTTCCGAGCATGGATTCAAGGGAAACAGATCGTGCGACTCAACCCTGGGCAACGAGGTTGATTCGCATTGCGTTTTCTACGATGTGACGCTGGGCGACATCGACGTAAACTGCCTGCCACTGGTCGTTAATGACGTGACGATTGGGTCGTTCAACTGCTACTACGACGGAGCCACCAACGGTGTGCTCTCCACCTCGAACCGGTTCTACAAACCGGCGTACGGGACCACCAAGGGCTACGACCTTGCCACTGGTCTCGGGAGCGTCAACGCCTTCAACCTCGTCAGAAACTGGCCGGGGAGCGCATTGCCGTACTAGCCGTATGACGCATTGGGGCTGGCGGCATCGTTTGCAGTCGCCAGGATGATCGCCTCGCTGCTGTTCGGGACTGCGCCGACCGATCCCGTGACCTTTGTGGGCATCACGGGCCTGTTGGGCGCGGTGGCGTTGCTTACCGGATTTATCCCGGCGCATCGCGCGTCACGAATCGACCCGATGATGGCGCTTCGAACCAATTGAGGAAAAGACCCCTCACCCGTCCCGCTCCGGCTGGTGAAAGCGCCGGCAGCGGGACACCCTCTCCCCCAGGGAGAGGGCTGGGGATTCGAGCCTCACCCGTCCCGCCCCGGCCGGTGACGTGGCACAGCGGGACACAGTCTTCCCAAGGGTTGAGTTGGTCGCACATTTTCGGCTGGAGAACGGCAGTGGTGTGGCCTATTTCAGCCCGCTGCGCGGGCTTTGACACGTGCACTGTCACAGAGCCTTCATCCTTGATGCCCCCGGCTGCGTTGCCTGCCGCAACTTTTCCAATAGGAAGAACATCCTTCATAGAGACGGGCTAAACAGGGATCAAAATCAGAACCGAGAAGGAGAACACCATATGAGATATCGTCTGCTCGGCAACAGTGGCCTCAGGGTGAGTGAGATCTCTCTGGGCACGATGACCTTCGGCGAGGAGTGGGGCTGGGGCGCGGCGCAGGATGAGGCGAGGAGAATCTATGGCGCGTACCGCGAGGCGGGTGGGAATTTCATCGATACCGCCAACGTCTACACCAACGGCACGAGCGAGCGGCTCGTGGGCGAGTTCCTCGAGGGTCACCGCGATGAGGTGGTCCTCGCCACCAAGTACACCAATGCGCTCCCGGGACGAGATGTGAATGCCGGGGGCAACCATCGCAAGAATATGATGCGGGCCGTCGAGGCGAGCCTCAAGCGCCTGAAGACGGAATACATTGATCTCTATTGGCTTCACGTCTGGGATCAGTTGACGCCGGTCGAGGAGGTAATGCGTGGATTCGACGACCTGGTGCGGCAAGGCAAGGTGCTTTACGCGGGCGTTTCGGATGCGCCGGCGTGGTGGGTGGCGCAGGCGAACACGCTGGCCTCGCTGCGAGGGTGGTCGCCGTTCGTGGGACTCCAAATCGAGTACAGCTTGATCGAGCGCAGCGTTGAGCGCGAGCTGATTCCCATGGCCAAGGCATTCAAGCTTGGGCTGGTAGCCTGGTCGCCGCTGGCGGGCGGCATCCTCAGCGGAAAATACGACGCAACGCAAGGCGCCGGCGAGGGCCGCTACTCCAACGAAATGATGCGGGGTTTCATGCCCGAACGCGCGCGCCAGGAGCGGGTGGTTTCGGCCCTTCGCACGGTCAGCAAAGAAGCGGGCCGGTCGCCTGCGCAGATGGCGCTTGCCTGGCTGCGCACCCGTGATATCCCTGTGATTCCCATTTTGGGCGCGCGGAAGCTCTCACAATTCAATGACAACCTGCAAAGCCTCTCGCTCACGCTGACGCCTGAGCAGGTGAAGGTATTGGATGAGGCGAGCCGGATTGAGCTCGGTTTCCCGCACGACTTCTATCAGCGAGACTTGGTTCGCGGCCTTGTGTACGGCGGAATGCGCGACCAGATCGTGGCCTAGGAGGAAAAGTGACGACGAATTGCGCCACCATAATAACGCAGGCTGAAAAGGGACGGGCTTTCCGCGCACTGCACGAGGGTGCGGGCGCCTTCATTATTCCCAACCCGTGGGATGTGGGAACGGCGCGCATCCTGGCGCACCTGGGGTTTAAGGCGCTGGCGACCACGAGCATGGGGTACGCCTTCTCGGTGGGGCGATGTGATTACACGGTCAACCGTGAGGAGGCCCTGGCGTATGCGTCCGACGTTGCGTCAGCTACCAGCTTGCCGGTGAGCGCAGATCTGCAAAATGGCTATGGAGACTCACCGGAAATTGTTGCAGAAACCGTGCGGCTCGCGGCCACCGCAGGCGTTGTCGGCTGCTCGATCGAAGATGCTACCGGCCGCGCGGACCATCCGATTTACGAGCGGGAGTATGCGATTGAGCGAGTCCGCGCCGGCGCGGCGGCAGCGCACAAGCTTCCCTTTCCATTCATCCTGACTGCACGCGCCGAAAACTACTTGTACGGGCGGCCAAACCTCGAAGACACCATCGAGCGATTGCAGGCTTATCAAGAGGCAGGCGCGGATGTGCTGTATGCTCCCGGTCTCGCCACGCGGGAGGAGATTTCCGCCGTGGTCACCTCTCTCGATCGTCCGGTCAACGTCCTCATCGGGCTTGGAGGCGCGCAACTGAGCCTGGCTGAGCTCGCGGCCATCGGAGTCCGGCGGGTCAGCGTGGGCAGCGCGCTCTGCCGTACCGCGCTGGGCGCGTTGCTTCGCGCGGCGCGCGAGATGCAGGAGCGCGGCACCTTCACGTTCGCAGGCGAGGCGGCGAGCTCGCGGGAAATCAGCGCCATCTTCAAGACATGACGCTCAGGTTTCCACGAACGACTTCAGCCTGGACAATGCCTCATCCCACCGGGCGGAGACGAGATCGAGGTATTGCCCGAGCTCATCGATCGGTTCCGGATTGAATTCAAACAGGCTCTCGCGGCCGGCGCGGACCGAGCGCACGATCCTCGCCCTCTCCAGGACGCGAAGATGCTTGGTGATCGCCTGCCGGGTGAGCCGCGAGCCCTTGGCGAGCTGAGAGATCGAGCGGTGCTGCCCGCCAGAGAGCTTCGCCACCAGCAAGAGCCGCGTCTTGTCCCCGAGCGCAGCAAAGACGGGCGCCGGCGCCTGCCGCGAGAACACCCCGCGGCTACGGCTTTTGCGCGACATGACTTTCAATATTCTTCATCTGCTCGGTCCAGCCGCCGTCATTCATGCGCAACGCTTCGGCGCGGCGGTAGCTGGGGATATTTTCGAAGCCGGACTCGGTGAGCAGAAGCAGCGTGCCGCCCGGAGTCTTCTCGAGCCGGAATTCGACGAGGGTGGGCGTTTCCTTCGAGTAGTCTATTTGGGGGTCGACGGAGTAAGGGTGCCAGGTGAAGGAAAAGAGCCGTTCGGGCTCCATTTTCTGCACCGCGGCCTCCCATTTGATGTGCTCGTACCCAGGGTAAGTAATGTGACCACGCGAGACCTGGCCCGCCACGAAGGGGCCCTCGAGTTTCACGCGAAACCACTCGCCGAACTCGAGGTAATCCGTCAAGGCGCGCCAGACCCGCGAAACCGGCGCCTTGAGCTCAATGCGTTTTTCGATTCGGTTTTCCATGTTAGGCAACCTCCAGGTTGCAGATTAGCGCAGGCGGATGAAAAAGGCAACCTTTCTGTTGCGTTTGTTCCGGCTCCGGAAATCTTCTCTATGGACTCGTATCGCTTTCCGGCGCCAGCTATGAGCAGGGAACCTTCGAGTTGAATCCCTAAGTGGCACTCAGCCTGCCCTTATTCTTTGGCTATAACGGCTGTTTCGAGGCCAAGAATCTCGCCCACCTGTTGAATGACGGCGGCTTCGTGTCCCGCACCGACGGCAAAGTGGTGGGTGGGACCTTCGGCAACCCACCGCTTCAGAAACGTGCGAACGTCCGGCTGAAAAAAGCCACGCGTGTTGGTGTTGCCGGTCGGGGGAATGGGACCTCGTACGCTCTTGCCCTCGGCAATCACGAATTTGAACCGCCCGCCGTGGGTGACGCCGATGCTGAGCATGGTGATAGGCCCCTCCTTGATTCGGAACTCCACACTAGCGCCTGCCCCAGGCTTGCCGTGATACTTGAGCAGGCTGCGGAGAGTGGGCTTGCCCTCGGCAATGTTGATGTGGTGCGGACCGTCGTGTCCGACCAGGACGAATCCCTCGCGAAAATCAATGGGATGGAATTCCGCGAAGCTCCCGCCGATGTCAAGCCGGTCCTCGATCAGCATGGCGATGCAGGTCTTCAAATCCGACTCGCCGCACATCGGGAATCCTGCGGCGGCAAGCAGGGAGTTGCCCACGATGAGGTTGGACACCAGCTTTTGCATGGGGCTGTCAGGTTCTGCTTCGTAATAGTAGGCAAGCCCGTCCAACTCCAATTCATCCACGAACCTCTCGAGCGCCACGGCAACCCGCGCCGCCATGTCGAGATCCTCCGCGGTCAGCTTGCGGGTGATGGGGTCGGACTTCTGATCGGGCGTGTCGAAAAGATCCGTAATCTGTTTCTTCTTCCTTTCCGTATCTGCATCCGAAACGCGCCTGAAATGCCGCATGAGGTCGTCCGGCTCGGTCTCGACAATGTGACAGCCGAACGCTGCGGTGAGCGCCGTAGGGTCCGTCTGCATGTCGAGCATGTTCTCGAGAACGTGTCCGAAGTGGCCGATGCGCGCCCGCTTCAGGTCATGCAGGACGGGCGCGATGCGACACCAGTCAGCGATTTCAGCGTCGGCGGCGGGATCGTCCTCGAGTGTCCCCAGGATGACCGGCGGCGGCCGTTTTCCCATGCGGATGGCCACGCCGGCGAACTCCGGTACGGCGCAGAAGTCGTCGTTCGAGAGCTGCATGTAAGTCGAGGCGCGGGAATAATCCAAGGCCTTCATGGGCTGGAGAGCTACCAACACAATCGGCACCTCGAGGTCCCGAATAATGACCCCGAAAGACGCCGAGGTGGCGTAAGTCAACATGTCGCAGAAGATGAGGTCCAGGGAAGCGGCTTGCAGTTGAGTCCGCAGAGCATAGGCCGAACGCGCGTCCTCCGCTATGCCGAAATCGATCACGTTGTCGCCGTGGGCGCGGACTTTGTTCACAAACACCGCAAGCTTCCGCTTCATTTCGTCCAATAATCCCTCGAACTGTGCCCAGTAGCTGTGGTGGCCGACACCGAAAACCCCGATCGTTGCCGTAAGAGGCTTCCGGCGCGGAATGGAAGGAGTCGCCGAACGGCCGGCGGCAGTGGTTTGTCGTATCGTGGAGCGCTTCATATTAACCAATACCCTCCTCTTCAAATCGCGTCGAGCCCTGCCTCGGCCTGTGGGAGCTTGAAGTGCAGGGGTTCGACCTTCCTCACCGTCAGGAGAATAAGCCCAAACGCGATCAGGTACATGACTCCGCAGGCAGCAAAGAGCGTATTGTACCTCCCATGTTGCGCCAGCCAGCCAATAGCCAGGCTGGAAAGAATGCCGCCCAGGCCTCCAGCAGATCCGCAAATACCAACCACTGTCCCCACGCTCTGCTCTGGGAATAGATCGCTGGTCATCGTAATGTAGTTGGTAATCCAAAACCCGTGCGCAAACATCAAGATGCTCATGAGGCAGATGGCGAGGCCCGGGCCTTGCGCGAGCATGGACAACGTCGAAAAAGGCGTCAGCAAAGCGGCAAGGCCCATCACCGTTTTGCGCGCCGCGTTGACCGATACGCGCCTTTTTGCCAGGCGATCGGATACCCAGCCTCCGGCCACCTGTGACACGCCCAAGGTGAGAAACGGGATCCAGGTCAGTCTCCCGATGGTTGCGAGAGGGACGTGTCTCGCTTCGCTGAGAAATTGCGGGATCCAAAACATATAGAAATAGAAAACAGGATCGAGCAGGAATCGCGCCGTCATCAGTCCCCAGGTTTCCCTCCTGCGCAACAAACTTCTTAGGGGAACGAGGTCTGATCGTGATCCTGACGAACGAACACTCGGCGATAAAGAATCCCCACCTTCTCTGGCTGTTATGTGCCGAAGTTCCTCAGCGGAGAGAAAACGCGACTGCTGGGGAAGCGCGAAAAACACCGCCCAGATTATCAGCCAAAGGAATCCAATAGCGCCGGCGATGAGGAATGCTCCCCTCCACCCGAGGAACGAGTTGATCCACACGGTCAGTGGAGGCGCGACAACGGCGCCAAACGAGGCACCCCCAATCGCCAGTCCGATGGCCACCGACCTTTCCTTTTCCGGAAACCACTCGACCGCCCCCTTGGTGGCCCCGGGAAAACACCCTCCCTCCCCGGCCCCCAGGACGAATAGCGCCAGCCCAAGTTCCCACACATCGTGGACCAGGCTATGTCCCAGGCTCGCCAGGGACCAGACCGCCACCGAAAGCGCCAGCCCGATCCGCAATCCGAGCCGGTCGATCAATCGGCCGCTCACGGTAAACATCACCGTGTAACTGAGGATGAAAGCAAAAACCGCGCGCGAGTAAGTTGCGTCATTCAGGTGTACGTCGCGCATGATCTCAGGCGCCAGAATCGAAAGAACCTGACGATCATAGAAGCTTAGCCCCGTCGCAAGGAAAAGCAGAAAGCCAATCCACCATCGGAAGTGAGGAATCTTGGTCACCTTCAGCGTCACCCCAGGCCGCCGACTTTCAGCGGAGTGAAGGGGACACAGGACTTCTGTGTCCCACTTCGACATGTAGCTTACCCGTTTGGCGACCCGGAGGCTAGCTGAGAATAGCTCATGGCAGTGATGCGCGGCGGCCTACGCTGTCAGATGCTGGCGTACCACGCGTATCCACCTTCTGCAGCCGCTGAGCCCATGCCCTTGCCGAATTGTTTGAGGCTATCGGTCAAGGTGAGTTGGAGCAGGTTGTTGCCGCGGACCCGAAAACCGGGGGCCGCGCTACATTACAGCTAGGCTGCTGCGTTTTGGGAGGCGCTCCCGCCATCAGCGTCTAAGTTCGTGGTTGTCTGGTACATTTTGTCGCTCCATGCCTCTGGCGCATTTCCCTTTGTTTTCTTACACATTCCCGGTTTGTTCCGTGAATTTTGTTGTTCCGGCGGTTCGAGCGGCGCCCGGTCCTCCGCCGCAGTGTCGGTCGCCGATTCCTCGGACGGAATGTCGATGCCGAGCATCCGATTGATCTCTTCCATTTCGGGGTCGGTTTCCGAGTCCTTGCTCCCTTTCAATCCCGCTTCTGCCATCAGAACGTTCAGCGAGTCGTCGATATGATTTTTGCGCATGCCCAGGATGATTTTCACCTTGCGGTCAATCGAACGGTCGAGGGAGCTTTCCTGGCGCAGCATCATGCGCCACGTGTCGCCCGCCGGAGCCAGGCAGGCATCGCGCTCGATGGCGGCTCTCTCCGCGTTCAGCTTCTCGGCGTATTCGAATTCCGGCTCGACGGCGGCGATTTCCTCATCCAGCAGGCGGAGAAGTTCCTGGAGGTCGCACTCGCACGCCTGCGGGGTCTCGTCTTGCTCTTCCAGGCCGGCTTGGCTCGAGTCCCAGAACAGGCGGAGCAACCGGCAAATGCGAGCCATGCGCCAGCCCATCCTGCCCCGGTAAAGGCGCTCGATTGTTGATTGGTGATCGGCGATTGGTGATTGCCGATTTTCGATTGTCGATTGCCGATTGTCGGTTGCTGATTCGCCATTGCCGATTGTCGATTGCTGATTGTCGATTGCCTGCGCTACCGTGCCAATCCCACCAGTTGCATTGGATCCCTGGGTTTGGGGTCCGCGGGTTGTATCCGAACCTGGGGAAGAACCGCAGACCTGAACGGCGGAGGTCTGCGCTACCTGGGCTCGAATGACTCCTAGCGTAGATAGAATCCTTCTCAGCCGCACCCCCGGATCGGTGGTTTCCCCCATCCCGATATCGAGCATTTCATAATGGGAGGGCTCGAACGTGGCGTTGGCCGTCTCGATCTCCCGCCGGTGCTGCTTCTCTTCCACCTCCTGTAAGGCCCGCCGCATCACCCCGCTTTGCATGCGCTCAAGCCGCGAGCGCCGCCAGTACAGCTTGGCCAAGTCTTCGATCTGTCTACACCAAAGCTCGTCTCCGGGACCGAAGGTGGTCAGGAGGTTCTCTTGCAGGACTTGGAACTCCTTGGGATCTTCGCCCAGGGCCAGCATGGCAATCTGGTGGTTCTGAGCGGCCGAGTAGAAGCCGTGTTTGAGGGCATTCATTTTCACATTCTCCTTTCCAGCCGGGCTGCGGGGTCCGGTGGCATGCTGGGCGTTTTGGCGGAAGACCTTGAGGAGTTCTGGTGTGAATTCAGGTGATTTTCGTAAAGACATAGTTGCTCCTTGATGCTGAAAGCTAATCGAGGAAGGGCCCTTCCTCGAAGGGTAGAGGCGTTCACACCCATAGGCTATCCTAGGCTCTGTGCATTGTCAAGCGAAAATGCAAAAAGCACGTGAGGCAAAATGTCAAGGTGGCTAGGCCATAGCTTTGGAGTGCGGTAGCAGCAGCTACCGCCTTTTGATGTTCGCGACGCCGGGAGCACGGAATCCGTCGCGACTCCTGCTGTATGCTTTGCGCTGGCAACCGCAGTCGAAAGGCGGTAGCTGCTGCTACCGCACTCCACGGGCGGCGCATCCGAGGTGATCCAGGCAAACCGGGACGATGAGGTTTGATGGATCGCGGATCAAGTTTGCATTATTCTTTGGCGGTGGTAGGAGGGCTGGCGCATCAGACCCGTGGTTTGCGGCCCGCGCTTTCCCAAATGGTAAGCCGCCCGCTGCGGGAACGCGGGAAGAGACGAACATGAACGAACGATGCGCGAATGTTATTGAAAACAAGGGACCGGTATGGAAAACTCCCGAGGGTGGCTGCGACGCATATAAGACAGCGCGTTAGGACCGGAGGGTCGACAGAGTGTAGCCCACGGCGTCAGCCGTGGGGGAGCAGGGCCAGCCACCAGACCCTTCAGCCCCGTAGGGGCGGCAGAGGCTACTCGCAGACGAACCGTTCGTCGTACGCAATCCCGTGTCGCCGAAAAGGCGCCGAGATCATGTGACTCAGCAGGTTGTTGAACGTGGGCCATCGTTTGTCGCAGAGGGGCACGTTGTTTGTGGCGTCTTCGCCGAGAAACGTAAGGCTGTAAGGAGTGGGAGTACAAAAATGACAAGTCGGATGAGGTCTTTGAAAACGGTTTCTTTCTTAGTGTTCCTACTGGCGTGTACTTCACTCCTTTGGGCGCAGGAGGCGCCAGTGAACATCTGGGAGTCGCCCCTGGTGCTTCCCACGTACGAAACGGGCCCGGCTGACCTCGAGCCGATGTTTTATGCCGGCCGGGATTACCAGGGAGCACAGGGCGCGATCTATCCCTATGGGCTTTGCGACAACCTCCTGGACGTTCGCAATGACAAGACCTATCAAGCCGACTTTCTCGAGAACCAGTATGTGAAGATTTGTGTACTTCCTGAACTGGGTGGGCGCATTCTCTCCGCCACGGACAAGACGGATAACTACGACTACGTCTATCGGCAAACCGAGATCAAGCCTGCCCTGATCGGCATGCTGGGAGCTTGGATCTCAGGCGGCGTCGAGTGGAACATCCCTCACCACCATCGCGCCAGCAGTTACCTGCCGGTGGACCACCGGCTGGTGAAGAACCCGGACGGGAGCAGCACCATCTGGGTGGGCGAACTGGAACTGCGGCATCGCATGGAATGGGCCGTGGGAATCACCCTCTATCCCGGTAAGTCCTACATGAAGGTCACGACCATTCTGCTGAATCGCACGCCATTCGTTCATTCCTTTCTGGATTTCACCAACACGGGCGTGCACGCCAATGAGAATTACCAGGTGATTTTTCCGCCGGATACGCAATTCACGGTGTACCACGCCAAGGTTGATTTCGCTCGCTGGCCGATGTCGCACGAAGTTTACCAGGGCGTCGACTACACGCGCGGGGTTGACCTGAGCTGGTGGAAGAACCACCCTACGCCTGTCTCTTTCTTCGCCTGGAATTTCGACGGTGATTTCTTTGGCGGTTACGATCACGGCAAAGAAGCCGGCATCATCTGCGTTCAGGATCACAACGTATCCCCCGGCGCGAAATTCTTCGAATGGGGAAACGGCCCGGAGGGCAAATTATGGGACAAGGTTTTGGATAGCCAGGGTGACTATCTCGAGCTGATGGCGGGGAACTTCTCGGATAATCAGCCGGATTACAGTTGGATTCAGCCCACGGAAGCGAAGATTGCCACGCAATACTGGTTCCCGATTCGTGGCATCGGGGGCGCTAAGAACGCGAACCTGAATGGAGCGGTCAACCTGGCAGTTGGGCCAGCGGGAAAGGTGGAATTTGGTTTCTACACCACTCAGGAATTTCGCGGCGCCACGGCGATTTTGACTGCCGGAAATCACACCCTCTTTGAACAGAGCATTGATATCGCTCCCGACAAGGGATTCGTTCAGCAGGTTCCCTTGCCGCCCGGGATCAAGGAAGACGATCTCAAAGTTACTCTTCTGGATTCAGCGAACAAAGATCTGCTCAGCTACCATCCGGTGAAAGGCAAGCCCGGGCCCCTGCCGCCAGTGGTGCAAGCTCCCCTGCCTCCCAAGGGGATCAAGACAGTCGATGAGCTCTATCACGTCGGTCTACGGCTCGAGCAGTTTCACAATCCCGCTCTCGAACCCTACGCTTACTACGAGGAGGCTTTCCGGCGCGATCCCGGCAACTATGACGTGAACACTGCGCTGGGCCGCCTTTACTGCGAGCGCGGGCTCTGGCAGCAGGCCGGGGAGCATCTTAGGCTAGCTCTTGACCGAGCCACTCGTAACTACACGCGGCCGAAGGACGGGGAGGCCTATCACTACCTGGGCGTAACCCTGAGGGGGGAAGGTAGGAACGCGGAAGCGGAGGAGGCTTTCCACCGCGCCTCGTGGAGTGAGGCGTGGACCGCCGCGAGCTACCAGCAGCTTGCCGAATTGGACGGGCAGCAGAGTGATTGGCCACAAGCGCTTTCTGATCTGGACCATTCCCTTGCCTACAACACGCTCAACTGCCGCGCCTGGGATCTCGAGGCCGCAACTTTGAGGCGCCTAGGGCGCGCCGACGAAGCCCGGGAAGCCGCCAACAAAGCTCTGGCGGTGGATCCACTTGATCTCTGGAGCCTCCATGAGCTCAGCTTGCTCGACGGCAGCTCCAAGCCCCAGTCCATTCTGGGAAACACTGTGCAGGCCAACCTCGAGCTGGCCGCGGACTATTCCGAGGCCGGATTGGGGAGCGAGGCCGAACAGGTGCTCAAGCAGCTTGTGGAAGCCAGCCCCGATCAGAATAAAGTGAACCCGCTCATCTACTACGACCTTGGTTATCTTGCCGCCCAGGCACATCAAACCGGTGAAGCTTCCAAGTACTTTCGCCTGGCCGCCCAAATGCCCCCAGATTACGTTTTCCCATTCCGCCTCGAGATGGTGAAAGTGCTGGACGCCGCCATGCAGGCAAATCCCCGCGATGCGCGCGCACCCTACTATCTCGGAAATCTTCTCTACGACCGGCAACCCGAGGCGGCAATTAAGATGTGGGAGAAGTCGGCCGCGATCGATGGCTCGTTCGCGCTGGTGCACCGAAATCTGGCACAGGCCTATGAGCAGGCTCGAAACGACACACCCAAAGCTATTGCATCCATGGAGAAGGCTGTCCAATTGGACAGCAGCAACGCCCGGCTGCGATTCGAGCTTGACGTGCTCGAAGAAGCCGGAAACGTATCCCCGCAAAAAAGGCTTGCTTCCTTTGAATCAAACCCCGCCCTGGCTGCGAAACGCTCGGATGCCATGACGCAGGAAGCAAAGGTCTTCCTGTTGGTGGGCCGATACGATCAGGCTCTGCAACTGCTAACCACCCACCGATTCCACAACTGGGAAGGTTATGGCGATGTTCATGATGTTTACATGGATGCGTGCCTGCTGCGAGGTGAGAAGGAATTGAACGCCGGAAAGTACCAAGAAGCTCTTAAGGATTTCGAAGCATCCCTCGAATATCCCGAAAACCTGGAAGTTGGACGTCCGTATCATGAAAGCAGACTGCCGCAGGTCAACTATTTGATGGGCCTGGCTTACGCCAAGCTTGGCGATCCTGCAAGGTCCCAGAAGTTTTTCCAGCAGGCGATGGCCGCTCCCGCGGCTGCGCAGAGGCGAGAGCAGCCCGAGATGCCGTATTACGCGGCCCTGGCGGCGCACAAGCTTGGCCGGAACGCCGAGGCAACACGGTTCCTTGACGAACTGATCGCAACCGGTCAGAAGGCGCTCGCCGCGCGCTCGGACGTGGACTACTTCGCCAAGTTCGGTCAGAAGCATTCCAGCCGCCTCCGCCTCGCCGATGCTCATTACCTGATCGGCCTGGGGAATCTGGGGAAGGGTGAAACTACCAAGGCGCGCGATGAATTCCAGGCGGCGCTGAAGCTGAATGTCAGCCACCTTGGCGCCATTACGAAACTAGCTTCTCCCGGATCGGATACTGTGGCATCCCGTTGAACCTTGGAGTACTTTGGAGTGCGGCAGCTTGCTGCCGCTTTGGCGCTGGCGAGCTTGCTCGCGGTGATCTGGCCGGCCGGCAAGCTGGCCTGGAAGAGAGCGGCGGCAATCTGGTACACTCCAAGGCCGCCGCAACATTTTTGTAACATTGGCGTCACGTCAAAGTAACCTGCGTCCCACACAATACCCGTAGTATCCTGCACCTACGGAGGATGGCTCTCGCAGGGAACCCTAATGTTAATCTCCGCTTAATCCTCTTGTAAAAGAGCGGGGTGAAATTACAGATGGAGGACACCACCGATGAACAAACGACTTTCAATTATCGTTGTCAGTCTCGTCCTTGGCTTGACATGTTTTGTAGCCCTGCACTCAGTACCGTCGAGTGCCGCACCGGCGCCTAACCCGAGCACAGTCATGCTCAACGGCGCCGGGGCAAGTTTCCCGTACCCTATTTACTCGAAGTGGTTTTCAGATTACAACAAGGCTCATCCGGACGTTGAGATCAACTATCAATCGATCGGTTCCGGGGGAGGGATTCACCAACTCTTGTCTGGGACGGTGGATTTCGGCGCCTCCGACGCTCCCATGACGGACGAGCAGCTTGGGCAGGCGAAGATCAAGATCCTGCATTTTCCCACGGTCCTAGGCGCCGTTGTTCCCAGCTACAATATCCCCGGCGTATCGCAAGAGCTTGATTTCACTCCTGAGGCCCTGGTGGGCATTTATCTGGGCAGAATCACCAAGTGGAATGACCCGGAGATTGCCAAGTCCAACAAGGGCGTGAAGCTTCCCGCGCAAGACATCGTGGTGATGCACCGCTCAGAAGCGAGCGGGACTTCATATGTCTGGACGGACTACCTGTCGAAAGTCTCCGCAGAGTGGCAAAGCAAGGTCGGGCGGAACACCTCTGTGAATTGGCCGGTGGGGCTAGGCGGAAAGGGTAACGAAGGCGTGACCGGGCTGGTCAAACAGACGCCCGGGGCGATCGGCTATGTTGAACTGCTCTACGCTATTCAGAACCAGATTTCCTATGGCCGGGTTCGAAACTCTGCGGGGGTATTCGTCAAAGCAGACTTGGCCAGCGTGACCGCGGCGGCGGCAGCTTACTCCAAGAACATGCCGGCAGATTTCCGGATATCGATCACCAACGCTCCCGGCAAAGCGGCCTACCCGATTTGTAGTTTCACCTACCTCCTCATTCCAACAAAGATTGCGGACGCCAATAAGACACAGATCATCAAGAATTTCCTCACCTGGATGCTCGCTGAGGGGCAGAAGGCCGCGGAGCCTCTGTCCTACGCGCGGCTTCCCAAGGAAGTGGTGGCGAAGGAGTTGAAGCAGATTTCGCTGATCCAGTAAGACGCTAGTGTAGTGTCCACTAATTGAGTGGAGAATGTAGCGCTGCCGTCCCGGGGGCATCTGCCGGCAGGATGCCGGCGCTACGAGAAGGAGTGTTGTCCAGCGATTTCCTGGACACTGCACTAGGTAGGCACTCCCCTCCTGAATCAGAAGGGGCTGGGGATGGTCGCCACACCACCCCTTGATCCCCTCCTCAGAGAGGAGGGGAATCTGATCGATCATTATGGCGGGCACTCCAATTCCGACTGGGCACGCGGCAAAGCGTCGCGTGCCGGCTTTGATCCAAGGCCTCCGAAGTGGCGATACGTTCGCCCATCTCTTAACACTTCTCTGCGCGGCGAGCATCCTGCTGGTGACAGTCGCTCTCGTTCATCAGCTTTATCTAAATTCTGCCCTGCCGCGACACAAGTTTGGGTTTGGATTCTTAACCGGCCGCATTTGGGATCCGGTGAACGGGGACTTTGGCGCGTTGCCTTTCATTTATGGCACGGTGGTCACCTCGGCGCTTGCCTTGTTGATAGCAGTTCCGCTGGGGGTCGGTGCGGCCATCTTCCTTTCCGAGCTGGCCCCGCCGCGCATCTCGAATGCCATGACTTTTGTCATCGAATTGCTTGCTGCCGTGCCTAGCGTAATTTACGGACTGTTGGGTATATTCATCATGGTGCCCTTTCTCCGGCAATATGGCGAGCCGTTCCTGAAGCGCACCTTGGGATTCATGCCGCTTTTTCAGGGGCCGATGTACGGCGTGGGAATGTTGGCGGCCGGTGTGGTGCTCGCCATCATGGTCGTACCCTTCATCATTTCGATCTCTCGCGAGGTCCTTATAGCCGTGCCCGTGGAGCAACGCGAGGCGGCACTGGCGCTCGGTGCTACAAAGTGGGAGTCCACCTGGCAGGTCGTGGTCCCTTACGCCCGCATTGGCATCATGGCCTCCATTTTTCTCTCCCTGGCGAGAGCTTTAGGAGAGACGATGGCGGTGACCATGGTCATCGGCGGCGATCCCGTGATCAGTTCTTCTTTATTTGCGCCCGGCTATTCCATCGCCGCCGTTATTGCCGATCAATTCGCCGAAGCCACCGGGGATCTCTACATTCAGACGTTGATTGAACTGGGGCTTGTGTTGTTCGCGCTAACTATCGTGATTAACGGCTTGGCGCGGGTTTTCATTATCACCACTACCAAGAAGGGGTCGGCACATCAATGAGCTTGCGCAATACCTGGCGGAAACTCGTCAACATCGTCATGTTCAGCTTGACGGGAGTTTGCGCCTTGGTCACCGTGGGCGTTTTGTTTTTCATTCTGGGCTACCTTCTCTGGCATGGTGGCAGCGCTCTGAGTTGGACGTTCCTGACCCACTTGCCGACACCCGTGGGCGAAAGCGGCGGAGGGATGGCCAACGCCATCGTGGGAAGCGCGAAGCTGCTTCTCCTCGCCTCGGTCTTCGGCATCCCCATTGGTCTCTTGGGTGGAATCTACCTGGCTGAATTCGGCGGCCAGACGTTTTCCTTTGTGGTTCGCTACACGGCTGATCTCTTGAACGGCGTGCCCTCGATCGTAATGGGGATTTTTGCTTTCACGGTTGTGGTCCTGCCGATGAAGCATTTTTCAACTCTCGCGGGAAGCTTGGCGCTGGGCGTGATGATGATCCCCATCGCGGTGCGCAGTACGGAAGAGGCCCTGCGCACGGTCCCCTTGATGCTGCGTGAGGGCGCGCTGGCCTTGGGGGCGAGCAAATGGAAAACCATCGCCACCGTGGCCATTCCGGCGGCGCGTAAGGGAATCATAACCGGAATCGTTCTGGATGTCGCTCGCGTTGCCGGCGAAACGGCGCCGCTGTTGTTCACCGCCTTTAGCAATCGGTTCTGGAGCCCGGGATGGAATCAGCCTACAGCCTCGCTGCCGGTCATGGTCTACACTTACGCCATCTCGCCGTACGATGATTGGCACAGACAAGCGTGGGCGGCCGGATTGGTTCTTTTGAGTCTGGTGCTGGTGGCCAACGTGGTTGCGAGATTGTCATTTTCCGGGGGATCAGCCCGCTAGCGGTGACGGTTATGACGAATTCGACACCGGGCAGTATCACGATGGCCAAGCCAGCCAGCTACCCTGGTCAATATCGAGGAGGGACAGTGGCCGCCGACGACGTAAAGTTGCGGGTCTCCGGATTGGACTTCTTCTACGGTCCCAAACAAGCCCTTTTTGACATCGGTCTTCAGATCCTTACCAACCGCATTACCGCGCTCATTGGCCCATCCGGTTGCGGCAAGTCCACGTTCTTGCGCACTTTGAACCGCATGTACGAAACCTTGCCGCACGCCCGAGCCGAGGGCGATATCCTGTTCGACAATGAAGATCTTCTGGCCATGGACCCGGTCGCCCTGCGCCGTCGCGTAGGAATGGTCTTTCAAAGGCCGAATCCCTTTCCCAAGTCCATTTTCGATAACATCGCGTACGGGCTGCGCGTGAATGGCACCTACCGCGGGGCCGCCTTGCAGGAAAAGGTGGAGAAGAGTCTGCGGCGCGCGGCTCTGTGGGACGAAGTGAAGGATTCACTTCACAAATCGGCTTACGCACTGTCGGGAGGCCAACAGCAGCGTTTATGCATCGCCCGAGCTTTGGCGGTCGACCCGGAGGTGCTGCTGCTGGACGAGCCCTGTTCCGCTCTCGATCCCATTGCCACGGCCAAAATCGAGGAGCTGCTCTTCTCCATCCAGGACCAGTGCACGCAAGTCATTGTCACCCATAATATGCAGCAGGCGGCGCGCGTGGCGGATTTCACAGGTTTCTTTCTGCTGGGTAAACTCATCGAATTTAACAAGACGGAGGTGATCTTCAAGACGCCCGCCAAGAAAGAAACTGAAGATTACATCACCGGCCGCTTCGGATAGAGGAGGAAATCAGCCCCATGGTTCGCCACTTTGAAGAGGAACTGGACAACCTTAGAAACCGCCTGCTGGAAATGAGCGGACTGGTGGAGGATTCTGTTTACCGCAGCATCCAGTCGCTCATCGAGAAGGATGAAGAGGCGGCGCAGCAGGTGCTCCAGAATGAAGCCCGCATCAACCGCATGGAGATCGAGATTGACGAGTTAGCCACCAGCCTTCTGGCACGCGTACAGCCTATGGCCACTGACCTCAGGTTTATTACCGCTGCCATTAAGATCAACAACGACCTGGAGCGCATGGGGGATATTTCTGTCAACATCGTGCGCAGGACTCTGGCCTTGATGCGCGAACCCTTGCCGAAAGAGCTGGTGGATATTCCCCATATGGCGACGCTTGCCCAGTCCATGATCCGGAAAAGCCTGGACGCTTTCGTGAAGAAGGATACTGAATTGGCACGGAGCATCCTTACCTCCGATGACGTTATCGATCAACTGCGAGACTCCGCGTATGAAGAATTGATTTCCCTGATGGAACGTGATCCCACCACGGTTCGCCAAAGCATCAACCTGATGTTCATTGCCCGCGCCCTGGAGCGCCTCGCCGACCACGCCACCAACATTGCCGAAGACGTTCTGTTTCTGGTGGAGGGAGTGGAAGTGCGCCACCACGCGGAGGTGCATGAATAGGCTTTAGAACGAAGGGGAAGCCAAAAGTCAAATGGAGTTTCGCGCGGGCCGTCCAACCTGCTGCGAAAAGATGCATCAAATCCTACAGAGCGAGATGAGTGGCGGGCGGTTTTGCGCCCACTTTCTCTTTGACTGACTTAGGCGTTTGGTGGTAAAAGGGGAGGTAGGGCTACGCCGCCTCAGCACGAGGTGAAGCGTTCGTGGACGGGAGTCTGGTAATGAAGCGAAGATCTCTTTGGCTGTTGGCAGCGGGACTGGGTTTGATGTTGGTGGCGCTGCCGCTCTGGGGTCAACAGGAGGGTCAGAACGCCACCGAAAATGCCACTGAGAACGCGACCGATAATCCGACCCCGAATGAGGGCGAAATCACGATTCCCGAAGGAACGGAGTTCAAACTCCAGTTGCACTCCTCCGTAAGCTCGAAGACCTCCCATCCAGGCGACAGGATTCTTACTACTTTGCTTGATCCTGTGGCCGTCGAGGACCAGGACGTTTTGGCCAAGGGCACCCGGATTGACGGGCACATAGCGGAGGTGAAGGCCGCCGGACGCCGCGGAAAGGGCGGGGATCTGTCCCTGGTTTTTGATACGGTCGAACTGCCTAATGGCCAGAAGCTGGCCATCACGGGATCACTGACCGAAGTTTTTTCAAGTGAAGGCGGCGGCGATCCCAACGTCGGGCCCGAGGGCGATTTGAAGGGTGGCGGGGCCTCGCGCAAGAAGCAAGCAGCCATTATCGCCGCCACTACCGGCGTCGGGGCAACGGGTGGTTTGGCCACCGGCATCGCCGGGGCCGCCACCGGTGTGGCCCTGGCAATTCTTCTTCCTCACGGCAAGCAAGCCGCCTTGTCGGCCGGCTCGTTGATCGGTATGCGGCTCGACCGCGATGTCACTTTCAGCCTTACCCCAGCCGCCGAATCAAAATAACCTGAAAATCTGGAACCTCGAATCTCAGATCGGGGCAAATCCTTGCCAAATTTCTAAACTGTAGTTTCTAATCGCTCAGGCCTGTACTATCCTCCCTGACTTCATTTGTGATCGACCGTCACAGAGGGCAGAAGATGCGGGCCTCACCGTTCTCTGCCCACTGCCTACTGCCCACTGTCTTCTATTGGGCCCGTCTGGAAGGTGGCTTCAGGCGGGCGACTTCCGGGAGCTGAAGGAGTTGCGAGGCGGGCGCCAATTCCACATCATCGCCTACAAGCTCAGGCAGGAACTCGGTCAGGGCGGCGATCGTGGAAGGATAGGGGTGACCGATGGCCAAGGCGGCGCCCTGGTCCTCCAAGACGCGCCGAAACTGGCGAAGCTGCCCAAGCGTATAGGGCACGCTTTGGGTGTCGTCTAAGAACACCGAACGATAGAAAGCGGGAAGGCCTTGCCGGCGCGCTTCTTCGAACGCCACGGTCGAGGCGGTCGTACGGCTATCCACAAAGAAGAGGTGGCGGCCGGCTAGCGACTTCATTACCGCAGCCATCAAGTGGGGATCGGCTGTGGCGCGCGATCCCATGTGGTTATTAACGCCGGCTGCTTCGGGAACTGAAGCCAGGTCTGAGTCGATGATGCGTTCGACCTCGAAGCGGTTCATGCCGATTCGGATTTCTCCCTCCCCCGGTGAGGCATGGGAACTCGCTTCCGGTTCCATCGGGAGGTGAAGCATTACCTCCCGTCCGGCGCGGCGGGCTTCTCGAGCGGTTTCCGCAGAGGCGCGAAGGTGAGGAAGAACGGAAAACGTCAGGGGATACGGCAATGCCAGCAGTTGGTGCACCTTCGCGAGATTCTCCCCCAGGTCGTCAATAATGATGGCGGCGTGAAGGACGCGCTGGACTTCACGGAGCTTCCAGCGAAAGACCAGCTTCCCCGAGCGTAATAAGCGGATATCCGCGACTCGCAATCCTCTGGCGGGCCGGGACTCGTTGATGGCACAGTCCAGGTGGTCCATCTTGGCCTCGCGCTGGAGGGCGGCGATGACCGTCGAATAAACCTCGGAGCCGGCGCGCGCTTCCATCGGAGCTTCGGGCTTTTGAGAGGGACGACCCGCCGGCCTGATCCAGACCTGAGAGCGTCCGGCATCTTCGACAGCAACCTCTATTTTTCGCGCCAGTTCCCGCCGATCCTCTTGGCGTGCGGGGGCACGGACGGACTGTTTGCAGTTGCTGGCACAGAAGGCGAGACCCAGAAGGAGAATAAAGCGTAGTCGCGGGGCTTGTCTGGCGTCCTGAGTGGAAATCAAGGGATGAAATGTGTAGTAGCGATTTTACTTTGCGCGTCGTAAGGGCAACCCATGTGGTTGCCCGAGGGGGGCCACAACGGCCGCCCCTACAGCGCGAGTTCACGCAGCCTTGGCAGGGGCGGACGACTGCGTCAAGATTTCAATTGCCTTGCGAAGCTGCAGATCGTCCTTGCCACCGAAATGTTCGGGGTTCTGTAGATCCTCTTCCCCCTCGGCTTCTGCGGGGGCGGTTTCCGCGGTCTGGACCACGCTGGGCATGACGCCATTATCATTGATCGCCTTGCCGTCCGGTCCGTAATACTTCGCCACGGAGAGCAGCAGCGCTGAGCCGTCGCCAACCGGGATCGTTTTTTGAAGAACTCCCACGCCAAAACTGCGTACGCCGACCACCTCGCCCCGCTTGTTACCCAGAACGGCGGCAGCGATGAGCTCCGCAGGTCCGGCAGTGGATTGGTTGATGAGCACCGCCAACGGGAGATCGCATACGCTTCCCGTGGGATGGGCGCTAATATCCTGCCTGGGGTAGCGCTGGCCCAAAAGGTAAGTAATCAATCCCTTGTCCAGGAAAAGACTGGCTGTGTCGACCGCTTCCTGCACGCTGCCGCCGGCGCAGTTTCTCAAGTCCAGAATGATCTTGTGGGCCCCATTGGACTCGAGCTCCTTGATTTGGGCCGCAATCTGCTTGGCTTTGCCGCTGTCAAATGTGGAAACGCGCAGATAACCGTTTCCATCATCCAAGCCCTTGGCCATCACGGGAGGATAATTTGGCAGGCTGCGAGTCACGGTGATGAGCTCCGGCTCGCCTCGTGCTCCGCGCACAACGTAAAGCTTCACCGAGGTGTCAGGGGCGCCAGCCAGGAGCCGCTCGATCTGCACCACAGAAAGTTCGCGTGTGGGTGTGCCCTCGACACGATCGATTAAGTCGCCGGCCCTCACTCCGGCTTTCTCCGCCGGACTCCCCGGAAGCACGGAAACCACCGTGACATAACCGCTCCGTTTGGAGAGGAAGATTCCCACATCCGCCGGCCCCGGATCAGGATGCTTCAGGTACTCTTGATACTCGGCCGGGGTGAAGTAGGTGCTGTAAGGGTCCAGGGCCTCGAGAAGTCCCCGGATTGCTCCGTCTGTCACCTTCTTGAGGTCGGGCTCGGTCACATAATCGAGATTGATACGGTTCAAGACCTCGCTATAAACACCCAAGTCCCGGTAGGTCTTCTCCGAATTCGATTCGCTCTTGCCGAGCAATCCCCCGAGAAAGATGTAGAGCACTAGAATGCTGGAAATTGAGACTAACGTAATACGTATACGGTTGGTCATTACCAAAAAACTCCTTCAGCCGTTGGCTCGCGAGGCCCTCAACTGTCCAAAGTATAGCACGGCAATTGATTGGATGCACCTGGCAGGAGTGGAGTCACCGCAAGCTTCGTGAAAAGACTCAGCGTTGTTTGGAGCCCTGAGCCCTGAATCCCGCATCCTGAATCCTGCCTTTCACAGGCTGGCGGCGCGTTGCGAGACTGGATTTGAGGAGGGCAGTCTTGCGGCTGGCCCGCTTGCCAAGTTTCTGGTTCAGGAAACGTCCTTTGTTCATAGTTTCGATTCCGCAACTTCCGTTGGAACCTGCTGATTCAACGGCGTCAAGAAAGTCCCGGATATGCGATCGTGCCAGGTAAGGCCGTCGCTGTCCACTAATGCCCACAAAAAACCAATCATGAAGGCCGAGAGCGACACCAAGTAGCCAAAGGCGCGCAAGAACGACTCGCGGGGCTCAGGCGGCCAACCCTCCAGGTTCCGAACCTCCATACCCATCCAGGTCTGGCCCGGCGTAGAGAAAGCCAGTGCCGTAAAGAAGGCGAAATACGACCAAACGAAGATAATCGTGATAACCCCTAGTACGGCGAGATTTGGAGAAATCAGAGTGAGACGACCGCCGGCGATCCTGAAAATGAGTGCGAATAGGCCGCCTCCAAATAAGAGAAGCAGTCCATCCGCCAGGCCCGCTAGGAACCGGCGGCCCATGGGGGCCACAGGGAAGGCTTCCAGTTCTGGTGCTGAAGTGTCCGCTGGAACGGCGCCCTCCGGCGGTCCAACAACGATCTCCAAACGACTGTCTGGGCCCGAAGCCGGCTCGAAAGCAAAATCATCATGCATCCGGGGCGAATCGGGAATCTCAAATCTGTCGTCTTCAGGTCCGAGTCCAGCCGCGTCCGAATATCGGCCTTCGGTTTCGACCGCCGCCGGGGTGGCAATTTCAGCGTCGATGCTTACATCGTTCTGCGGGAATTCAAGGAACGTCTCCGCGTCCGGCTCCGCCAGCCCGTTCGGCTCGCTCCGTTCGAATTCAAAGTCCAGGTTCTGCTCCTCGATAGGCTCGTTTCGCATTCGGGCGCGACGCTGGCGAAAACTAGAGACACGCTCGGAAAGTTCCTGCCTCCAGGCCGTAGGCTCTTGCACTCGAGCAGGGGTTGCTTTCGAGTCTGCGGGACGGTCCGGCACAAATCCAAAGTCGAGATTATCTAACATGGCTTGAGTTCGCTCGCCTTGCTGGGGCTCGTCGAGAGCTTGGTTGTGGGCCGAATCCCTATTGGCCGAGGTGGGGGCCACGGTATCTTCTTCCTCTGGCCTGCCGGGTCCGGCTTGGGCGATCGGTGACGTCTTAGACGCCGCCGATGAGGCGCCCGCCGTGGGCGCCAGAACGGCGCCGCACCTGGAACAGTGTGTGCGTTCGGGGTAGCTGAAAAACCCGCACTTAGGGCACTTCACCACGTGCTCAAAATCCTCTGGGCAGCGTTACACGCCCACTAGCGCATCTTAGCAAATTGATTCGTTCGAGCAAAGCAGCTTCAGGTAAAATAAATCGTCATTGCTCGCTCATGGACATTGTAAACGATTCATTATCCCTCCGGAAAAGCAGCGCACGCGTTGCGTTGGCTTTGCTCGTCGCGTTGGGCCTGACGTTCATCGCATCGGCACAACAACAACCTTCTGTTCCGCTGGACTTGCGGGATTCCGACAGAACCCTCAGCATCCACGCAGATTCTCAAGAGAGAGGGAAAGACGTATCCCGCCTTCGCGGGCACGTGCAGATAACTTACCGTGGCATGAAGCTTACGGCAGACGAGGTGACCTACAACGAAGCATCTGGAGAAATCGTGGCCACGGGACATGTGCTCTTCATCGACCCTCGCAGCCATATTGTTGCCGATGAGGTCCATTACAATATCCGAACTGAGGCGGGATGGTTTTCAAACGCCCTCGGCTACGTTCACACCCGCCCCCGCGCCCGGCCTAAGACGCCAGCCAGCGAGAATCCCTACTACATCCAGACTGACCGGTCCAAGGTGCTCTACACGGAGAACCCCTTATACCTCCGGGGCGAGGAAATTGAGCGCGTGGATGAGGACACCTACACGGTAAGACATGGCAGATTTACGACCTGCGATTGCGAAAACAAGGGTTGGTCCTTCTCTGCCAGTGAAGCCAGGGTGGAGTTGGACGACAAAGCAATAGCGCGGGGGTCCGTCATCCGATTCCTGGGCGTGCCTATTTTCTACCTCCCGTTCATGGCCACCTCCATCGCCCGCAGACCCCGCCATACCGGATTCTTGCTTCCCCAATTCAGCAATTCCTCCATCAAGGGAACTATCGTGGGCGCGGGCCTTTTCTGGGCCATCAGTCCTAGCCTGGACTTGTTGCTCGGGCTCGAGGACTACAGCCTCCGGGGACTGGCCCCGAGGGCACAGTTCCGTGCCAAGCCCAGCCCGGCCACGAAACTCACGGCGGATTTTTTCGAGGTCAATGACAAAGATAAACAGCGGCAAAACCGCGCGCCCGGCGAAAGCTTTAAGGTGGTCGGCGATACTTTGGATCTTCCGTTCGGATTCCGGGGCGTGGCGGACGTGGATTACGTCTCCTCGCTCGCTTTCCGTGAAACTTACTCACCGACTTTCACCGAAGCGGTCAATTCCGAGGCCCACCAAGTTGGTTTCGTAAGCAAGGATTTCCAGGCTTACAGCGTCAACGTTTATGCATCCCGCTATCAGGACTTTCTCTCCGCACAACCGCTGTATCAGTGCCAAGGCGGCCAGTGCCAATATGTGCCGGAGAGCTCCATTATCATCCGCCAAACGCCTGAATTTTCCTTCTTAGGGATGGACAAGCGCGCGGGCCAGAGTCCTTTCTATTTTTCCTTCCAGAGTTCGGCCGGTGAAGTCGGGCGCGCAGAACCAGGACTGGATCTCCGTTCACTTTCGGAGCGGCTGGACGTGCATCCCGAGGTCACCCTCCGTCTCCCGCGATTTTGGGGCTTCCACCTCACACCTTCGGCGGGTATTGACGCGGCCCGCTACGGCGTCAGCCTGGAACCGAACCACGAACCGTTGGGCAGAGTGTTGGGCGACTTCTCGCTCGACCTTCGGCCGCCGCCGCTCGAAAGGGTCTTTTCCAAGCCGCTTTGGCGCCGCCGCTTTAAGCATGTAATCGAGCCGGATATCGTCTATCGTTTGGTCAAAGCCCGAAATCCGGAAGAGTTGGCTGATGTTGTCCGGTACGACGATCTGGACATCCTCTGTCAAACCAATGAAGTCGAGTACTCGGTGACCAATATTATCTTGGCGCGCAAAGATGTTCCTGCCGGCACAACCGATAAACCCCAGGCTCAGGAGCTGCTTTCCTGGCGCATTTCACAGAAGTATTATTTTGACCCCACCTTCGGCGGTGTCTTGGGACGCAACAACCCTATTGTTTGGGAGCCCACGCTCTCCCTTACGGGATTTCACTTCATTCCAGGCCGCCGATTATCCCCGGTCGTCTCGGACCTGAAGGTGGCTCCCTTTTCGTTCTACGACACCGAGCTGAAACTCGACTTAAGCCCCAACGGACTAGGTATTCTCGATGCTGGTATTACCTCCCGTATCAAGCACGGGGCTTATGGGCTGGCGTTTACCGATTTCTACATTAACAAGAACACGTACATCGGTCTGTCTAACGGGACTTCCGCTTCTGCTTCGACGGCAAGCACCACTACGCCCTTCGGCGAGGACTTGCTTTTGCCCCCTCGTCCGCCAACCACCAGTTCTACCGTTACCACGTCTTACCACCTCTTGAACGCCCTTGCCACCTTTGGGGACTTCGACCGCAAGGGGTTGAGCGGCGCGCTAGGCGTGGACTATAACCTTGTTCAGAAGATTGCGGCCGGCGGAGTCGCCCAAATCAGCTATAATTTTGGATGCTTTGGATTAAACGTCGAGTATCAGCGGTTCTCAATAACGACCCTGAGGGTAGAAAACATTTACCGGATCGCGATTTCGTTAGCGAATGTGGGGACGTTTGGGAACTTCAAGCCGCGCGACCGGCTCTATTAGCCCGAAGTGGGGGCGCTTCGCGGAAGATCACCACGCGCGGGTCATTCCCGCGAAAGCGGGAATCCACTTCCCCCGAGGCGGACCTCGGTTTTCGCGGGGGCGAAATAGCGGATGGTTTTCGGTCGTTTCGAGGAGCACGCCATGTCCTTCCCAATCCATCGACCTCGCCGGTTACGGCGCACTGAGGTTCTGCGCAGCCTGGTGCGGGAGAACCAGCTTACTACCCGGTCTCTTGTGTACCCGCTCTTTGTTTGTCCGGGATCGAAGGTCAAAGACGAAATCAAGTCCATGCCAGGGAACTACCGCTGGTCGGTCGATCTGCTGGTGGACGAGTGCAAGTCGGCGCATGACCTAGGCGTTCCAGCCGTAATCCTCTTCGGCATCCCGGAGAGCAAGGACGAAGTCGGTTCCGGCGCCTACGACCCTGAGGGCATCGTGCAACGGGCGGTGCGGACGATCAAAAGAGAATTGCCGGATTTGCTGGTGATCTGCGATGTGTGCCTGGATGAATATACTAGTCACGGCCACTGTGGCCTGATTCTCAACGGGGAAGTGGACAACGACTCGACGCTTCCACTTCTGGCAAAAACAGCCGTGACCCAAGTCGAGGCCGGGGCTGACATCGTAGCCCCCTCAGATATGATGGACGGCCGCGTGGGGTGGATTCGCAAGGAGTTGGACGCCCGCGGCTTCACCCAGACTCCTATTCTGGCCTATTCCGCAAAATATGCTTCCGCGTTCTACGGACCCTTCCGCGAGGCTGCGGATTCGGCGCCCAAGTTCGGGGACCGCAAATCCTATCAAATGGATCCCGCCAACCAACGTGAAGCCCTGCGCGAGATTGCCTTGGATGTGGAGGAGGGTGCGGACATTATCATGGTGAAACCCGCGCTTCCTTATCTCGATATCATCGCACTCGCCCGCCGCGAGTTTGATGTTCCTATCGCTGCTTACCAAGTGAGCGGTGAATTCTCCCTCATCGAGGCCGCTGCCCGGATGGGCTGGATTGACCGCGAACGGACCATGATCGAAACCCTTACCTCGATCCGAAGGGCTGGGGCGGATATCATCCTGACCTACTACGCCAAAGACATCGCTCGCATGCTTGGGTAGTGCAGCGCGAAAGGGCTCTTAACTCCACGCGTCTGGACTTTTCCACCTACCAGAGCAAGATTCCTCGCTCCTATGAAAATGCCTGCGCCGAAGGCGCCTTGGAGTGCGGTAGCAGCAG
>Ga0326727_10006117_pt1 | contig 33398 bp, 32 predicted proteins | sample MB2enrmetagenome_FD_207643 | JGI IMG/M metagenome (GOLD analysis project Ga0326727, IMG submission 207643) | Lab enriched peat soil microbial communities from McLean, Ithaca, NY, United States - MB29MY | ecosystem: Environmental > Terrestrial > Soil > Wetlands > Peat | place: USA: New York...
GTTGAGGAAACCCGGCTGAAACTGCAGCAGCAGCACCCGCAGGATGGTCTCGTCCGGCCGGCCCAGATAGGCGCCGGCGCGCAGTTCGTCGGCAAACAGCGGGTTGTCGAAGTGGATCATCGTGTACGACACTTCCGCATTGAACAGCATGAACAGGCAGAGATGGGCGACATAGAGCTGCCATACACGGCGCCAGACATGTGCCGCGGCCATCACCGTTCCGTCGCGCAGCAGCGCCCGGCCATAGACCAGGCCCGCGGTGATGCCGGAGATGAAAATGAACACCTCAGCCGCATCGGACAGGGCGAACGAGCGCAGGGTGAGGTAGCTGAGCGTGTTGTCCGGGATGTGGTCCATGAAGATAAAGATCAGCGCCAGGCCACGAAAGAAATCGAGCCGGTAGTCACGCGGTTCGCGCGGCCGGAAGGCAGCGGATACGCTGGCGGAAATGATCTTATTGGTCATCTCAAGGCAGTCATACCAAGGCCGGGCCCGGCCCGGCAACAGAAGCCGGCAAGGCCAGGAGGCCGCCCTGGAGCCGCCCCGCGCGCGGAGCGCGGCTTCGGCGGAAGTGTCCGGAGCGCGCCTTCGGCGGGGGGGGCAGAGCGCGCCTTCGGCGCGACGGGGGCGACGCCCCGCTAGTGTTCCGACTCCGACGGATAGTGCCGTCGGGCCGGACCACTAGCCCCTTGATTTGGTGTTCCGATTCACGCGACGGGACGGACGCATTTGTCGCGACCGGAACACTAGTTCAGCACCCGCCCCGGCTTTATCAGTTCCGCCAGCGCCGCCGGCTCCATCTCGGCGCCCACGCATTCCAGCGACAGCCGCGCCGGCACGCGCGGACGCTCGATGGCGGGCGGCGGCACCATGGCCGGCGCCGCCTTGACCGGGCGCAGCGCGGTGGCGCGCAGCAGGGCCGCCACGAAAGACCGGCCCCAGACCAGCGGCGAGCGGTGCTCGATCGCCGCCCACAGCGCCCGCCAGCGGGCCTGCCGCTCCTCCAGCCCCATGCGCAGCGCCGAATCAAGCGCATCCGCCATGGCGTCCGGGTCGTGCGGGTTGACCAGCAGCGCCGCCTCCAGCTGCCGTGCGGCGCCGGCAAAGCGGGACAGCACCAGCACGCCCGGGTCGGCCGGATCCTGCGCGGCAACGAACTCCTTGGCGACGAGATTCATGCCGTCGCGCAGCGGCGTCACCAGCCCCACCCGCGCCTGGCGCATATAGCCGGCCACGGTGGCGCGGTCGACGCCGCGGGCGACCATGCGCAGCGGCTGCCAGTCCGGCTCGCCGAGATCGGCATTCAGCGCCCCGGCCTCGCGGTCCAGCGCCGCCCGCAGGGCGCGATAGCTGTCCACGTCCTTGCGCGACATCGCCGCGACCTGGAGCATGGTCGTGTGGCCGCGCCAGTCCTGGCGCTTTTCCAGCAGCCGGCGCAAGCCGGACAGCCGCTGAAGCAAGCCCTTGGTGGGGTCCAGCCGCTCCACGCCCAGGATCAGCCGCTGCCCTTCCAGGCTGCGCCGCAGCCGACGCACCGCCGGCGCTCCGTGCATGCGGACGGCCGTTGCGGCGAAGGCGCGCGCCTCGATCTCCACCGGGAACACGCCCAGCCGCACCCGCCGCCCGGCGAAGAACAGCGAGTTGCCCGCCCCGCGCACGGCGCCGGCCAGCATCTGGGCCGCCGCGGCGAAGTTGGCCAGGTCGTTGTCGGTCTGCAAGCCGATCAGGTCGGCCGCCAGCAGGTCGCGCACCAGCTCGGTCATTTCGGGGGCGGCCGCCAGCACGTCGGGGGCGCAGAACGGGATATGCAGAAAAAAGCCGATCGGGTTGCGCACGCCGCGCGCGCGCAGGGCCGCCGCCAGCGGCATCAGATGGTAGTCATGCACCCAGATCAGGTCGGTCGGCCGCAGCAAGGGCTGCAGCCCGGCGGCCAGCCGGGCATTGACCTCGCGATAGACGCGCGCGTCACGCCGGTCATATTGCATCAGTTCCGGCATGGTGTGCAGCAGCGGCCACAGCACGCCATTGGAGAAAGCGTTGTAGTAGCGGTCGTGCTCCTCCTGGGTCAGGTCGATGGTGGCGTAATCCACCCCGCCCGCCCGCTCGACCATGGCGGCCCGGCCGGTGGCGGAGGGGCCCACCGCGCCGCTCCAGCCGAACCAGAGTCCGCCGCGCTTTTCCATCAGCCCGTCCAGGGCGACAGCCAGCCCGCCCGCCTGGGTTCCCGCCGAAGGGGACGGCACCCGGTTGGACACGACGACGAGGCGGTTCATGTGACCTCCAGCAGCCCGGCGGGCGAGCCGGCGAACGGGTCAGTTCCCCGTCGCGGCGCGGCATTCCGGCTGCGTTTCATATGACGGGCGTTGTTGCCCAGGACGTCCAGCTGCCCGCGCCAGGCGGGACCGCGCGGCCGCGTCACCGGCGCCCGGCGCTCACCCGCCGGACCGCATGGCCGGACCAACCGGCCGTGCGGGCCGGCGCCATCAATCGCCGGCGCGCCGCCGGGGCGGGCGGCAAGGCGGTAGCTGGGGAGGGGCACCGGAAGCTCCTGGGGTGCGGGCCGCGTGACGAAGATTTCCCAGTTCCCCGTGGCAAGATTACGGCGAAGAATCCGATGCCGCCGGCGGTGCGCAAAGACCGGCCGGGCCGGAACATCCGACCGGCCGGGTCTGGATTTTTGCCGCGCGGGATGGGAAGCTTGCGCGCATGGACGACACCCTGGCCGCAGCCCTGACCGCCTGGCGCCGGCACCTGCATGCCACCCCCGAACTGTCGCTGCACGAGCGGGAAACCGCCGCCTTCGTCTGCGCCCGTCTGGCCGAGCTCGGCATTCCCTGGGTGGCCGGGGTGGGCGGACATGGCGTGGTGGGCACGCTGTCGCGCGGCCGCTCGGCACGCAGCGTCGGGCTGCGTGCCGACATGGACGCGCTGCCGATCACCGAAACCACCGGGCTGGCCTATGCCTCCACCCGTGCCGGGGTGATGCATGCCTGCGGCCATGACGGCCATACGGCGAGCCTGCTCGGCGCGGCGGCGCTGCTGGCGCGCGACCCCGGCTGGACCGGCACCGTGCAGCTGGTGTTTCAGCCGGCCGAGGAAGGCTATGGCGGCGCCCGTGCCATGCTGGCCGACGGGCTGCTGGAGCGCTTCCCGATGCAGCGCATCTTCGCCTACCACAACTGGCCGGGGCTGGCGGCGGGCACGGTCGCGGTGCATGATGGGGCGGTGATGGCGGGCTGCGCGCGGCTCGGCGTTGTGCTGCACGGCCAGGCCGGCCATGCCGGCATGCCGCATCTGACCCGCGACCCGATGCTGGCGGCGGGGCATCTGCTGGTGGCGCTGCAATCGGTGGTGTCGCGGGCCATCGATCCGCTGGAACCGGCGGTGCTGTCGATCTGCATGGTGGATGGCGGCGCCGCCTATAACCAGATCCCGTCGTCGGTGCGGCTGGTCGGCTCGGTGCGAGCCTTCAAGCCGGCAGTGCGCGCGCAGATGGAGGCGGCGATCGCCCGGGTGGTGGAAGGCATTGCCGCGACCTTCGGCATGCGGGCCGCGGTCGACCTGCCGCCCGGCATCTGCCCGACGGTGAACCACGCCGCCGAGGCCGGGCTGGCCGCCGCCGCGGTGGCGGAAGCGGGACTGGTGGTGCGGCGCGACCTGCCGCCGGCCATGACCGCGGAGGATTTCGGCGGTTTGCTTGCCGAGCGTCCCGGTGCCTTCCTATGGATCGGCAACGGCACGGCGGCCGGGGCCGGGTTGCACAGTCCGGAGTATGATTTCGACGATTCCATACTTCCTGTTGCTGCCACCGCGCTGGCCGCTATTGCCCGGCGGGCTTTGCGCGACGGCAGCCGCCCGATGACGTGAAGGAAGGATTCCAGCGGCCTGGGCGCGGTCCGCCGTCCACCCGTTAACAAAGGGTACCATAGCCGTTGCGCAACGGATAACGTCGCCGTGACACGTGCCGGCATTGCTGCGGATTGTGTGTCGTGGAATCCACAGTCGCCGGCCGGAGTCCACAGGCACGGCGGCTAGGGCGACAGCAAGTGTGGACTTTTCCGCCTCCGCATGGAACTGTTATGCTCAGAGTCGGATGGAGGAATGGATCTTGCCGCGTCTCGTTGTAGTCTCGCACAGGTTCGTCCTGCTGGCCTCCACCGTGGGTCTGGTGACCGCAGGTTTCGGGTTCGCTGGCACGTCGCAGGCGGCCACACAGTACACCAATAGTACGCCGGTGTCTGGGGTCAGCGCGCTTTATGTTCTCGGCACGCAGGACAGCCTGACCAATACCAGCTCGATCACCATCAATTCCGGCTCCAACCCGGCGGTGTCCGTTGGCGGCGCGCCCACCGCCTTCATCACCAATAGCGGCACGATCCTGTCCAACGGCGCCACGGGCGGGCAGGCGGTGACGGTCGGCGCCGGCGGGACGCTTACCAGCCTGACGAACAGCGCCGGCGGCCTCATCGCCGCCGATGGCACCAGCGGCACCGCCTTGCTGGTGTCGGGGGCGATCGGAACGCTGACCAATGCAGGCATCATCCGGGCCCAGGGCGCCAATGGCACCGCGGTCAACGTGGTGTCACCGGGCTCGGTCGGCACGATCAGCAACAGCGGCACCATCCAGGCCGACGGCACCGGCGGCACGGCGATCAGCGTCGCCAGCGGCAGCGTGATTGCCGCGATCACCAACAGCGGCACCATCCAGGCGGCCGGCACCAGCGGCGTGGCCCTCGCGGTTTACGGCACCGTCAACGCCCTGACCAACCAGGCCGGAGGCCTGATCGCGGCCAACGGTTCCGGCGGCACCGCCATCCTGGTGGATGGCGGCCAGATCACTACGCTGACCAATGCCGGCACCATCCAGGCGCAGGGCAGCGGCGGCACCGCCATCGGGTTGACGTCGGCGTCGATCGGCACGATCGCCAACAGCGGGATCATCCAGGCCGACGGCGCCTACGGAGCGGCGATCAGCGTCGACCCGGCCAGCACGATCGGCGCGATCACCAGCAGCGGCACTATCCAGGCGGCCGGCACCGGCGGTGTCGCCATCGGAGATTACGGGACGATCACCGCGATCAGCAACCTCGCGGGTGGTCTGATCGCGGCGGACAGCAGCAGCGGCGCCGCTGTCGTGCTGAATGGCCGCACGCTCGGCAGCCTGACCAATGCGGGCATCATCCGGGCTCAGGGCACCAGCGGCATCGCGTTGAGCATCGTCGCCGGCTCGGTCGGCAGCATCACTAACAGCGGCACTCTCCAGGCCGACGGTACGTCCGGCCAGGCGATCGGCGTTGGTTCGGCCGGCACGATCGGCACCATCACCAACAGCGGCACCATCCAGGCGGCCGGCGTCGGCGGCGTGGCCATCGAGGCCGGCGGCACGATCGCCACGATCAACAACCTCGCGGGCGGTCTGATCGCGGCGGACAACAACACCAGCAGCGTCGGCAGCAGCGCCATCAAACTGACCAGCGGCGCGGCCGGCAGCGTGACCGGCGGCACCATCAGCAGCCTGGTGAATGCGGGCATCATCCGTGCCCAGGGCGCCAATGGCATCGCGCTGAATGTCAGCGGCGGCGGCGCGGTCGGCACGATCAGCAACAGCGGCACCATCCAGGCCAACGGCAGCGCCGGCACGGCGATTTACGTCGACTCGGCCAGCACGACCGGTGCCCTCACCAACAGGGGTGTGGTGCAGGCCGCCGGTGCGAACGGCACCGCCATCGCCAATCTCGGCAGCATCACCAGCCTGACGAACAGCGGCAGCATCGTGGCGGCGCAGGGAACCGCCATCTACACCGGCTCGACCGGTGCATTCGCCAGCGGCATCACCAACACCGCCGCCGGCCTGGTGCAGGGCGGGGCGGCCGGCGGCATCGCCATCGACAATTCGGCCAACAGCAATCCGCTGACCATCACCAACGCCGGCACCATCGTGGGCCAGGTGAAGTTCGGCTCCGGCGGCGACACGCTGACCATTACCGGCGGCAGCATCACCGGCAGCATCGTCGACCAGTCGGGCAACGGCGGCACGGTCAATTTCAGCACGCAAGGTGCCTATACCACCGGCGGCGGGCTGACCGGGGTCGACACGGTCAACGTCACTTCCGGGGCCGTCACTTTCCAGTACCCGATCGCCTCGGCGCTTCTGCTGAGCATCCAGAACGGCGCGAGCGTGGCGCTGCACGCCGCGGTCCAGGCCGACCAGGTCACCAACAGCGGCGCTTTGACCGTCGGCGCCACCAGTCAGACGATCACCGGCAACTATACCCAGAACAGCACCGGCCAGCTCGGCATCACCATCACCGACAGCGCTTCCGGCCAGCTGAAGGTGACCGGCACCGCTACGGTGGCCGGCAGTGTCGTCGCGACCGTGACCACCTCCACCCGCAGCCTGGTCGGGCAGTCGCTGAGCGTGCTGAACGCCGGCACGCTCGTGCCCGGCACGGTGACCGTCTCCGGCAACAGCCCCTTCGTCGATCTGACGGCCAGCGAGACCGGCACCGATCTGCTTCTGGTCGGCACCGCGCCAAGCTTCGCGCAGGCCAGCGCCTCGGCTCACACGCTGGTCACGAGCAGTCTCGGCGCGGCCAGCGGCCTGTCCGGCGTTGCGCTGCAGAATGCGCAGAGCGCCGGGGTGGCGCTGCAGGGGGTTCTGACTAACCAGTTCCTCCATGCCGGCAGCCAGACCCTCTATAACGTGCTGACCGGCCTGAGCCAGAACCCGGCCGGCCTGTCGCAGTTCTTCCGCCAGCTGGCGCCCAGCCAGTTCGGACGGGTGCAGGCAGAGCTGCTGACCACGCTGGTGAGCGGTGGCGGCGGCTCGGCGATCGCCAACCGGCTCAACTTTGCGCGCGCCAATGGCGGCACGCCGACCGGGCTCGCCGCCGGCGACGAGGATGACAGCCTCGGCATCACCGCCTGGGTGCAGCCGTTCGGCTCGCAGCTGAGCCAGGGTAGCAAGCAGGGCGTGGACGGCTACGATTCCTGGACCTATGGCGCTTCCTTCGGCGGCGATACGCTGGTGTATCCGGATGTCCGGCTCGGCCTCGCGGTCGATCTCGGCAACACCGACGTCACCTACAAAAACAGTTTGTCGGGCAACAAGAGCTCGGTGTTTACCGCCCAGGGGTCCGGTTATGGGAACTGGTCGCTGGGCAATGCCTTCGTCGATGGCCAGATATCGTTCGGTTATAATGGTTTTTCCGGCACCAACTACGTCTCGGCAACCGGTACGAAGCTTAAATCTTCTTTCGGCGGGCTTCAGGTGCTCGGTCGCCTTGGCGCCGGCTATATCTGGAAGACCGGCGGCTTCACCATCACGCCGCTGGTGGGCCTGCAGCAGATTCACGACGACATCGACTCCTACACCACCAGCGGCGGCGGCAGCCTCGGGCTCGACGAGCACGTGAACAGTCAGAGCATCGACATCACGCAGACCCGGATCGGTTCCAGCTTCGCCTATCCGTTGGCCCAGGCGACCGGGCAGGTCTTCACGCCCGAACTGCATGTTTACTACCTGCATAATTTCGGTCCGGATCACCTGACAACGACGGCGACGTTCTCTGGCGGCGGCGGCGCGTTTGGCACCGTGTCGCCGACCCTGGGTCACGACATCGTCAATGTCGGCGCGGGCCTGACCTTCATCGAGAAGGGGCCGCTCAGCGTTGCCGGCGTTTACGATTACACGGGCAGCAACGGCATCAACCAGAACAGCTTCTATCTGCGGTTGAAGACGGAGTTCTGATCCGGCTTAGGGCGGGACATAGCCCATCGGCCCGATCCCACCAGGGGCTTCGCCCTTGAAACCCCTTACTTAAATCATGGGGTCAAGGGGGCCACCGCCCCGTCGTGCCAACGGCACGCTCCGCGTGCAGGGCGGGTCCAGGGAGCGCCCTGGCCTTGCTTTGTTAACCAGCGCGTTGCCGTCCATGCCGCCAGGAGGGCCTGCCGTGTCCGACCAAGCAACGCTGCGCGGCGCGGCTGTGGCGCGGTCGGCCGGCGCCGCGGTGATGGTCGCCTCGCTGTTCATCTTCGTGCTCGCCTTGCAGCCTTTCGCCTATGGCATCTGGTTCCAGACCGAGCCGGTCACGGCCGGGTTGCTGGCCACCGGCACCGCCGCCGCGCTGTGCCTGCTGGCACTCGACCGCACCGGCCACCCGGTCTGCCAGGCGCTCTCACGGCGTCCGCTGCTGCTGCTCGGGGCCTTCGTTCTGTGGAACGCGCTGGCCTCGTTGTTTCAGGATCTGCCCACACGCTCGTGGTTCGGCACCCCGGAAACCGGCGAGGGTATCTTTTCGTATGCCGCGCTGCTGATGCTGGCGGTGCTGGCGACGGTGCTCTGGCCATATCGCGGGCCGCGCGTGGCCATGGTCGCGGCCGCCTGCGCCGCCGCCCTGGCCATGGCGGCGCTTGCCGCGGCTCTGCCGGCGGGGTCGCCCTGGCGACCGGAACTGGTTGCCTCCTATGCCGGCACGATCGGTCCTGCGGTGGTGCTGATCGTCGCCGGCGCCGTGCTGCGGCCGGGCTGGCGAATGCTGCTGCTCGGCCTGCTGGCCGGTCTGCCGGGCGTCCTGTTCTCGTTTACCTGCCTGGCGGCGACGGGACGCTGCCAGAACCGCTCGGCGATCGTTTTTGCCTGCCTGCTGGGTCCGCTGGCCTTTCTGCTTCTCCGGGCCGGCCTGCGCCGGCTGCCGCCGCTTGCCGCGCGCCGGGCGGCGGCAGCGGTGCCGCTGCTGGCGCCGCTGCTGACCGGGCTGTTCGTTTTGTTCGCGGCCCTTCTGACCCGGTCGGACGCGCTCTATTCCGTGCGCTCCCGCGCCTTGCTGGTGCTGGCGGCACTGCAAGGCATGGCCGACGACGCCGGCAGTTGGCTGCGGGGCTCCGGCTGGGGCAGCTATAACGACCTGCTGTACCGTCATACCTACCTCGCCGGTGTGCGCGGCTTTCACGACGGGGTCTGGAGCCCGGACTGGGAGGGCATTGGCGCCGGCGCCTTTCACTCGCATAGCGGCGTTATCGAGGCGCTGATCGGCGGAGGCGTGCCGGCGGCTGTTCTGTACTTGCTTATGCTGTGCGCCGTGGTGCGCGAGGCGCGACGGCCACTGCTGGCTGTTTCGGCGACGATCTGGCTGCTGATGCTGGGATCGCTGTGCATCTGGTATCCGTTCATGCTGAGTTTTCCGTTCCTCGCCGTCGCCATGGCGGCCGCGATCGCGCCCGTGCGCCCGGCGTTTATGGGTCGGGCCGGCTTCCCGCGGCGTTGGCTGCCGGCGGCCGGTCTTGCCGTCGCCCTGCTGCTGGGCTGTGGGTGCTGGGCCACCGTGACCGACGCGCGCGCCGGTGGCCGGCTGCTGGGCGCGCTGAACCGGCAGGATCCGTCCGAGCTCGAGTCCTTCCGCGGCCTGCCCGGCGATCACGGCCGTGGCGGCGTGCATTTGTGGTGGGCGGCGCTGAGCTATGCCTCGTTCATCAGCGAGCGCAGGACGGCGCAGCTTCCGCTCACGCCCGGTCAGGTCGGATGGTATGCGCGCCTGCTCGACGAGGTGGATGCCTGGACGGCGCAGGGCCGCGCGGGGCTGCGGCTGGCCGCGCTGACGCTGGCGTTGCGCAACGACATCATCACCGGCGGCGATGCGCCGTCTCTGGCCGAGCTGCGCCGGCGCGAGACGCCGCACTGGGAGGCGGCGGTGATGCGGGTGGTGGCGCTCGCGCCGCTGCGCACCGATGTTGCGGTGCCGTACCTGTTATGGCTGGCGGCCGACCGGCACTATCTGCCGGTCGTCGCTTTGTGCGGACGCATTTTCCTGCTGCGGCCGAACGACCCTGTCTGTCTGTGGTACGGCGGCTTCGCCATGCTGTCCGACCCGATGACCGAGGCCGCCGGGCTGCGGCAGATGCGCGCAGCGCTGGCGGCGGGCGTCGAGCGCGTGGCCCCGGTGACGGTGCAGGCCCGGCAGTCGGTGGAGGCACAGGCCACTCCGGCCGGCGAATGAGGCGGGTGGCGGTGCTGCTGGCTTGCGGGTGGCTAGCGGCCTGCACCGGCACCGACCCGCGGGCGGCGGCCGACCGGCTGGCCGGTGCGGCGGGGTTCGTGGCGCACGACATCGACGCCCGGCCATTCCGCTTGCGCGCCTACCTGCGGGCGGCCGCCCCTGGTCCGGTGCTGCGCGTCTATATCGAGGGTGACGGCCATGCCTGGCGGACGCGGCAGGAACCGTCGGCGGATCCGACACCATGGTCGCCGTTGGCGCTCGACCTGGCCGTGCGCGACCCTTTCCCTGCGGTCGCTTACCTGGCGCGTCCCTGCCAGTATGTCGTGGCCGATCCGGCCTGCTCGCCGGCTTTCTGGACGGACCGGCGTTATGGCGAGCCGGTCGTTGCCAGTGCCGATGCGGCGATGACGGCCCTGCTGGCGCTGGCCGGGGCGCGGCGCCTGGAGTTGGTCGGGTTTTCCGGCGGCGGTGCGATTGCGGTCCTGGCGGCGGCGCGGCGCACCGACGTGGTCAGCCTGCGCACGGTTGCCGCCAACCTCGACACCGAGGCATGGACCATACGCCATGATGTGACGCCGTTACTCGGCTCGCTGAACCCGGCGGATGTGGCGCCCCTGCTGGCGCGGTTGCCGCAGGTGCATTTCGTCGGGGCGGCGGACCGGGTCGTGGATGAAGCTGTGGTGCTGGCTTATGCGCGCCGCGCTGGCAGCATGTCGTGTCTCCGGGTCGTTGTGGTGCCGGGCCTGGGGCACGACTCCGGATGGGCCGCGCGTTGGCCCGACCTGCTTGGTGACGTGCCGGTTTGCGAGGAAGCAAGGCCAGGGCAGGGCCCCACGCTTGCGACCGGTCAAATCACCGCGGCTTGGTATGACAGCCGCGCGGGATTGCCCTAAAAGAGCCGGCCCTGTACGGAAGCGTCATGTCGTTCGAAACGGACCTGCTGATCGACAGGCGGCGTCTCAAGCGCCACTTGTTCTTTTGGCGGGCCGCCGCCGTGATCGCGGTGGCGGCCTGTGCTCTGCTCCTGTTCAAGTCCGAGCTGCCGTTCGGCGGCCGCGCCCACCTGGCCCGCCTCACCGTTGCCGGCCTGATCACCGAGAACCGCAAGCTTACCAAGGCGGTGCAGGATCTGGCACGCGACGACGCCGTGCGCGGCCTGATTGTGTATGTCGACAGCCCGGGGGGCAGCGTCGCCGGCGGCGAGAGTCTGCACCAGGCCATCGCCCAGGTCGCCGCCCGCAAGCCGGTGGTGACCGTGATGGGCGGCACCGCCGCTTCGGCCGGCTACATGGTCGCGGTGCCGGCGGCGCGCATTTTCGCCCGTGCCTCTACGCTCACCGGCTCGATCGGCGTGCTGCTGCAGACCGGCGAGGTTTCCGGCCTGCTCGACCGGATCGGCATCACCGCCGAGGCGATCACGTCGGGGCCGCTGAAGAACCAGCCCAGCCTGACCCATCCGACCTCGCCGGAGGGGCGCGCCGTGTTGCAGGCCCTGGTGATGGACATGTACGACCAGTTCGTCGGCATGGTCGCCGCCGGCCGCCACATGCCGCCCGAGCAGGTCCGCGCGCTGGCCGACGGCCGTGCCTATACCGGGCGGCAGGCGCTCGGCCTCGGACTGGTCGACGCCATCGGCGGCGAGGCGGAAGCCCGTGCCTGGCTCGCCGCCGAGAAAGCCATTCCCGAGAGCCTGCCCGTCGAGGACGTGGAGCCCGACGGGTTGGTCCAGCGGGCATTGGCGGGGGCGTTTTCGCCTTTCCTGGATGGGGCGATGAAAAGCCTTCTCTCTCAAGGGCTTAGGCTTGACGGCGCCTGGTCCGTCTGGCAACCTGCGGCGAGCAATGACTGAGCGTTGACGCGCAGGGGGCCGGGCCATGACGAAGTCTGAGCTGATCACGGAACTGTCGGCGGCCAACCCGCATCTGCGGGGGCAGGATGTGGAGCTGATCGTCGCCACCGTGTTCACCGAGATCACCGCCGCGCTGGCGCGCGGCGAGCGGGTGGAACTGCGCGGCTTCGGCGCGTTCACCGTCAAGCGGCGCGAGGCTCGCACCGGGCGCAATCCGCGCACCGGGGAGACAGTACCAGTTGACGAAAAGGCCGTTCCGTTCTTCAAAGCCGGCAAGGAGCTGCGCGAGCGGGTCAACCGTGGCAAGCGGGACGGACGCACGCCAGCCGAGAACAAGGGCCGCTCGAGGGCGGGGGTAGCGGCTTGAGGGAAACTGGGTTAGTTTCTTTTGCGTCCCTTTCCCGAGGTGAAATGCCATGCTTCGCACCCTGATCGCCTTGCCTGTCCTTATCGTGCTGATTCTGTTCGCGCTCTCCAACCCCCAGCCGGTCACGCTGGGGTTCTGGCCGACCGATTTCAAGGTGGCGACGCCGGTGTCGGCCGCCATCCTGGTGGGTGCGGCCTTATCCTTCCTGCTCGGCAGCCTGTTCGTCTGGTTGCCCGCGCTTGGCGTCCGCCGGCGTGCCCGCAAGTTCGAGCGGGCGGCCCGCAGGCTGGAAGACCAGGTCAGCTCGCTGAAGAAAAAAGCCGAGTCCAGCTCGCGGACCCCGGAGCGGGCGTCGCGGTAACATGACGGGCCTGATCGCGGCGCTCGATACCACCGACGTCGCGCAGGCCGCCTCCTGGGCCGAGCAGGTCGCGCCCTATTGCGGTTTGCTCAAGCTCGGGCTGTCATATTTCCTGGCGAACGGCGCCGGCGGCCTGCGGGCCGTCGGCGCCCGTCCGCTGTTCCTGGATTTCAAGTTGCACGACATTCCCAATACGGTCGCCGGCGCCGTGCGCGCCATGCTGCCGCTGCAGCCGCGCATGCTGACGCTGCACGCCGCCGGCGGGGCCGCCATGGTAACGGCGGCGCGCCGGGCCGCGGAGCAGGCAGGCGCCGAACGCCCGCTGTTGCTGGCTGTGACGGTGCTGACCAGCCTCGATGCCGCGGCGCTGGCGGCCACCGGCGTGACGCTGCCCCCGCGCGAGCAGGTGTTGCGTTTGGCGCGCCTGGCCATGGATGCCGGCGCCGACGGGCTGGTATGCAGTGCGCACGAGGTGCCGCTGCTGCGCGCGGAGCTGGACCATACCGCCGTTCTGGTGGTGCCCGGCATTCGCCCGGCCGGCTTTCCCTCCGGCGACCAGGCCCGCACCATGACCCCCCGCGAGGCCGCCGCCGCCGGTGCCGACTGGCTGGTGGTGGGACGGCCGATCACCACCGCCGCCGACCCCGCCGCCGCCGCCGCCGCGATCGCGGCCGAACTGGCGTGATCCGCGTCAAGATCTGCGGCATCACTGACCCATTATCCCGCGATGCGGCCCTTTCCGCCGGCGCCGATTGGCTCGGTTTTGTGTTTTTTCCGCCATCGCCGCGCGCGGTGACGCCTGTTTTGGCGGCCGCGCTGGCGGCAGGCGCGCCGTCGCGGGTCGGGCTGTTCGTGCGTCCGGCGGACGAAACCGTCGCCGCCGTGCTGGCGGCCGTGCCGCTGGAGGTGTTGCAGGTCTATGACGGGCCGGAGCGCTGCGCCGTCCTGCGCGCCCGTTTCGGCCGGCCGGTCTGGCGGGCGGTCGGCGTGGCCGAGGCGGCCGATTTGCCCGGTGCGGCCGGCGGGGTGGACGGATTCGTGATCGAGGCGAAGCCGCCGGAGGGCGCCAACCGGCCGGGTGGCAATGCGGCGACTTTCGATTGGTCGATCCTGCGCGGCTGGCAGGCCCCGCTGCCATGGATGCTGGCCGGCGGCCTGACAGCCGGAAACGTGGCCGACGCCATCCGTGCCACCGGGGCATCCGCGGTGGATGTGTCATCCGGGGTGGAGCGGGCCCGCGGGGAAAAAGATCCGGCGCTGATCCGCGCATTCGTCGCGGCGGCCCGGTCGGTGCGCGGGCCAGCGGGGGCGCGGCCCATCGGTTCGCGTCGCGACCCGGTCCCGCCAGAGGCGTCGCCCCTGGATCCCACCAAGGACACGCCCTTGGACCCCATTTCTTAATCAGACCGCCGCGAAATCGCCATCGGCCCGCCGGACCGCCAGCACGCCGTTGCGCACATCGAAATGCGCGCCGTGCAGCCGCAGCCTGCCGTCAGTCACCCGCTCGGCGATCCATGGGTAGGTGAGAAGATTTTCCAGCGACAGCGCGATGCCGGCATGCTCGCCCGCCAGTTGCGGATCGGCCGGGGCGCATTCCAGGACCCGGTTGCGGGCGCGCGCCGCAGTGGCGATCCAGGGGCCGAGGAAGTCGCCGACCGCGGCGGAGGGGCCCTCCAGCAGAGCGCGGATGCCGCCGCACAGCCCGTGGCCGAGCACGACAAGGTGTTGCACCTGCAAAATGAGCACGCCGAATTCCAGCGCCGCCCCGGTGCCATGGCAGCCGACGTCCGGTGCGTAGGGCGGCACCAGGTTGGCCACATTGCGAACCACGAAAATGTCGCCCGGCGCGGCATCGAAGATCATCGCCGGATCGACGCGGCTGTCGGCGCAGGCCACCACCATGGTGCGCGGACGCTGCCCGCGCTCGGCCAGATTCTCGAACAGCCGGCGGCGCTCAGGCCAGGCGGCGGCGCGGAAGCGGCGATATCCGGTGATGAGCTCGTCCATGCGGCGCCTTAATCCGCAGGATCGGGGGCGTCAGAACCCCTCGCGCTCAAGCCGCTTGCGCTCCATCTTGCGGGCGCGGCGGACAGCCTCGGCGGCCTCGCGGGCGCGGCGCTCCGAGGGTTTCTCGTAATGGCGGCGCAGCTTCATTTCCCGGAAGATACCTTCCCGCTGCATCTTCTTCTTGAGCGCCTTGAGCGCCTGGTCGACATTGTTGTCGCGAACGAGAACCTGCACTGGGTCGCCATCTCCTCTTGCCGGGTCGCCCCGACCATCGGGGCGCGAATACGCGGCCCGAGCGACTGCCCCGGCCGGAAGAGGCGCGCTATAACACGGCCGTCGCCCCCTCGCCAACGCGCATCTGCGACCAATGTGACAGCGCACCTGTATCAGCCGACCCGCCGGAGGAACCATCGCATGGCCATCCTGAAGATTGCCCGCATGGGCCACCCCGTGCTGCTTCAGCGCGCCGAGCCGGTGGCCGACCCGACCGCTCCCGAGATCCACCGGCTTGTCCACGACATGGTCGAGACGATGGAGGACGCAGGAGGGGCCGGGCTGGCGGCGCCGCAAGTGCATGTGCCGTTGCGGCTGTTCGTGTTCCGGGTGGCGGAAGCCCGCCGCAGCGGCGATGCGGACGACCGGGCGGTGGGGAACACGGTGGTGATCAACCCCGGCATCGAGCCGCTGGACGACGATATCCGGCTGCGCTGGGAGGGCTGCCTCTCCATCCCCGGTCTGCGCGCCGTGGTGCCGCGCCACTGGCGCATCCGTTACCGCGGCGTGGACGCCGAAGGCGCGCCGGTGGGCGGCGAGGTTACCGGCTTTCATGCCGGCGTGGTGCAGCACGAAAACGACCATCTGGACGGGATTCTCTACCCCATGCGCATGACCGATTTCCGGCTGTTCGGCTTCCACGAGGAACTGGAGCGCGCCGGCGCGCAGGCGGCGGGAGGCCGGTCGTGATCGCGCCGCCGGAACGCTCGGCCGGGCGGGATGCCGCCCTGCTGGCGATGCTGCCGCATGTGCCCCGGCTCGGATGGACCCGGGCGGCGCTGCGGTGCGGGCTGCGCGCCACCGGCGCCGACCCGCTGGATGCGGAGCTGCTGTTTCCGGGCGGCACGGCGTCGCTGGTCGAGGCCTGGATCGACCTTCAGGACCGCCAGATGGAGGCGGCGGTGGCCGCCAGCGACAGCTCCGGGCGGCGCCTGGCCGAGCGGGTGCGGCTGGCCATCGCGCTGCGGCTGGCGGCGGCGCGTCCGCATCGTGTGGCGGTGCGCCGGGCGGCGGCGGTGCTGCTGCTGCCGCACAACGCCGGGCTGGCCGCGCGCACGCTGGCGCGCACGGTCGATGCGATCTGGCACGCCGCCGGCGACGGGTCCGCCGACTTTGCCTGGTACACCAAGCGATTCATTCTCGGCGCCATTTACGCCGCCACCCTGCTGTTCTGGCTGCATGACGACAGCGGCGACGAGGCGGCGACGCTGGCCTTCCTGGATCGCCGCCTGGCCGATCACGCGCGCTTCCACAAGGCGCAGCGCCGCTGCGGCGAACGCCTGTCGCGTTGCCTGCCCGGGGAGCCCGCGCCGGCCTGAGCAGGCCCGGGCAGCCGGGCGGGGAATTTCCCTGCCCGGCCTTGTGCTGCTAAACTCCGCGATGTTGATCTGATGCCGTGATGATGTAACATCGAACGGGCGTCCATGCCACGGGTCCGCATTATCCACGCCACCGAATACCGGTATGTGCGGCCCGTGCGGTTCACCACCCACCGGCTGATGCTGCGGCCCCGCGACTCGCACGATCTGCGGCTTCTCAGCGCCACGCTGGGCCTGACCCCGCCGGCGGTGAACACACGCTGGACGCATGATGTGTTCGGCAATTCGGTCTGCACACTGGACTGGGACGGGGCCCAGGAGGCGCAGACGCTGCGCCTGGTGTCGGTGCTCGACCTGGAGCATTTTCCGGCGGCCATGGAACTGCCGCACGAATCGCTCGATCCGATGGCGGCGATCTATCCGTTCAGCTACCCGCCCGAGGAGTTTCCCGACCTCGCGCGGCTGCTGGAGCGGCATCACCCCGACCCGGAGCGCCGGGTGGATGCCTGGGCGCGGCGATTTCTGCGGCGGGGGGTGGCCACCTCCACGCTGGACCTGCTGGCGGCGATGACGCAGGCCATCAAGGCCGACTTTCAGTATGCGGCGCGCGACGCCGAGGGCACCAACCCGCCGGTCGAGACGCTCGCGATGGGGCAGGGGGCGTGCCGCGACTTCGCCCTGCTGATGATGGAGGCGTGCCGGTCGCTCGGCCTCGCCGCGCGGTTTGTCAGCGGATATCTGTACGACGCGGCGCTGGTGGACAGCGCCGAGCCGCTGGTGGGGGGCGGCGCCACGCATGCCTGGTGCGCCATCTACCTGCCCGGGGCGGGTTGGGTGGAGTTCGACCCGACCAATGGGCTGGTGGCTGGCCGCAACCTGATCCGGGTATGCATGGCGCGCACGCCGGAACAGGCGGTGCCGGTAGCTGGCGGGTTTATCGGCCGCGCCGGTGATTTTACGGGAATGTGGGTGGATGTTCAGGTGGCGGTTGGGCAGGCGGCTTCCTGTTGACCGCGGCCGGGGCGTAGCCCCGGACCCCGCCAGGAGGCTTTGCCCCCCGGACCCCCACAAGGGGCTTAGCCCCTTGACGCCTTAACTTAAGGAATGGGGTCAAGGGCGCCGCTGTCCGGTCGCGCCGAAGGCGCGTTCCGCGCGCAGGGCGGGTCCAGGGCAGCGCCCCGGCCTTGCTTTCTTCAGCGGAATGCGGCTCGCGCGAGCGTGAGGCAGCCTTGACGCCGCCGCCCAGATACGCCATTTCGAGACAATCAGGACCGATCCGGTCCGCTTAGGGTCGCCGTCGCCATGCTGAGGCTTTCCAAGCTGACCGACTACGCCGTGGTGGTGCTGCTCCGTCTGGCCACCCCGCCGGACTCGCCCGATGCGGTGCAAACATCGCCGGGCATCGCCGCCGCCACCGGGGTGCCCGAGCCGACAGTGGCCAAGGTGCTGAAGGCGCTCAGCGCGGCCAGCCTGGTCGTTTCCCACCGCGGCGCCCGCGGCGGCTATCGCCTGCTGCGTCCGCTGGACGACATCGCCATTGCCGACGTGATCGCCGCCATCGACGGTCCGATCGCCCTGACCGCCTGCGTCGAGGGCGCCGCCGCGCCGTGCGAGGTGCAGCGCACCTGCGCGGTCAAGGGACGCTGGGATCTGGTGAATGACGCCATCAGGACGGCGTTGCAGCGGATCACCCTGGCCGACATGGGCGAAGCCTCCATCCCGCCGGCGTTCCGTTTCGATCCGGCGCTCCCCGCCCGTTCCCTCATCCCGCTCAGCGAATAACAGGAGCGCGACGCATGGCCGCCATTGCCGAAACCCTCGACGCCGTCCAGTCGGTGACCCAGTCCGGCTACAAATGGGGGTTCTCGACCGACATCGAGATGGACCTGGCGCCGAAGGGTCTGACCGAAGACACCATCCGGCTGATCTCCGCGCGCAAGAACGAGCCCGAGTGGCTGCTGGAATGGCGGCTTAAGGCATTCGCCGCCTGGAAGACCATGACCGAGCCGCATTGGGCCAAGGTCCACCATGCCCCGATCGACTACCAGGACATCCATTATTACGCCGCGCCGAAGAAGAAGACCGGGCCGAAGAGCCTCGACGAAGTCGATCCCGAACTGCTGGCGACCTATGAAAAGCTCGGTATCCCGCTGAAGGAACGCGCCATCCTGGCCGGGGTCGAGGGCGCCGAGGAGCCCGCCGAGCGCCCGCAGATCGCGGTCGATGCGGTGTTCGACAGCGTGTCGGTAGCCACCACCTTCCGGGAATCCCTGGCGAAAGTTGGGGTAATCTTCTGCCCGATCAGCGAGGCGGTGCGCGATCATCCCGACCTGGTGCGGCAGTATCTCGGCACCGTGGTGCCGACCGGCGACAATTACTTCGCTGCACTGAACTCGGCGGTGTTCACCGATGGCAGCTTCGTGTTCATCCCCAAGGGCGTGCGCTGCCCGATGGAGCTATCGACCTATTTCCGCATCAATGCGCGCAACTCCGGCCAGTTCGAGCGTACTCTGATCATCGCCGAGGCGGGCAGCCACGTGTCGTACCTGGAAGGCTGCACGGCGCCGCAGCGCGACGAGAACCAGCTGCACGCCGCGGTGGTCGAGCTGGTGGCCATGGACGACGCCACCATCAAATACAGCACGGTGCAGAACTGGTACCCGGGCGATGCCGAAGGGCGCGGCGGCATCTACAACTTCGTCACCAAGCGCGGCGTTTGCCGCGGCGCCCGCAGCAAAATCTCCTGGACACAGGTGGAGACCGGCTCGGCCATCACTTGGAAATATCCGAGCTGCGTGCTGCAGGGCGATGACAGCGTGGGCGAATTCTATTCGGTGGCGGTGACCACCAACCGCCAGCAGGCCGATACCGGAACGAAAATGATCCATATCGGCCGCAACACCAGCAGCACCATCGTCTCCAAGGGCATCAGCGCCGGCCGTTCCGACAACACCTATCGCGGCCTGGTGCGCATCATGCCGCGCGCCCACGGGGCGCGGAACCACACGCAATGCGACAGCCTGCTGATCGGCGATCAGTGCGGCGCGCATACCGTGCCTTATATCGAAAGCCGCAACCGGACGGCGAAGCTGGAGCACGAGGCGACGACGTCCAAGATCGCCGACGACCAGCTGTTCTACTGTCGCCAGCGCGGGCTGTCGGAAGAAGACGCGGTCAATCTCATCGTCAACGGCTTCTGCAAGGACGTGCTCAAGGAGCTGCCGATGGAGTTCGCCGTCGAGGCACAGAAGTTGCTTGCCGTGAGCCTGGAAGGCTCCGTGGGCTGAAGGGATCGCATCGATGCTCGAGATCAAGGGGCTGACGGCCTGCGTCGAGGACAAGGAAATCCTTAAAGGGATCGACCTGGTCGTGCCGGATGGCCAGGTGCATGCCATCATGGGGCCGAACGGGTCCGGCAAATCGACGCTTTCCTACGTCTTGTCGGGTCGGGAAGGCTACACGGTCACCGGCGGCAGTGCGACCTTCGACGGCCAGGACCTGCTGACGCTGGAACCCGAGCAACGCGCCGCCGCCGGGCTGTTTCTGGCGTTCCAGTACCCGGTGGAACTGCCCGGCGTGAACAACGCCAATTTCCTGCGCACCGCGCTGAACGCCATCCGCCGCGCCCGCGGCGAGGCGGAACTGGACGCCGTGCAGTTCCTCAAGCTCGCCCGGGCCGCCATCAAGCGGCTGTCGATGGCCGACGACATGCTCAAGCGCCAGGTCAATGTCGGGTTTTCCGGCGGCGAGAAGAAGCGCAACGAGGTGCTGCAGATGGGCATCCTGCGGCCTCGGCTGGCCATTCTCGACGAAACCGACAGCGGGCTCGACATCGACGCGCTGAAGATCGTGGCCGACGGCGTGAACGCGTTGCGCGGGCCGGAATTTTCCGCGCTGGTCATTACCCATTACCAGCGTCTGCTCGACTACATCGTGCCGGACCGGGTGCATGTTCTTGCCAAAGGCCGGATCGTCCGCTCCGGCGGGCCGGAACTCGCGCTGGAACTGGAGGCGACCGGCTATGCCGCGGTGATCGCGGAGGCGGCGTGAGCGCGGCGGCAAAAAAGCCGGCGCCGCTGGAGGCGGTGGCGGGCGCATTCCTCGCCCGCTACGAGGCGCGGGCGGAGCCGGATGCGGCGCGGGCCCAGGCTGCCGATCTGTTCCGCACCGGCGGGCTGCCGGGCCCGCGCGAGGAACCCTGGCACTATACCACCCTGCGCCCGCTGGCCGACGCTGTGTTCGATACGCCGCACACCGACGCCTCGGACCTGCTGGCCCGGCTGCCCGGCATCGCGGCACCACGGCTGGTTTTTGTCCAGGGCCGGTTCTGCCCCGGCTTCTCCGTGCTTCCCGCCGGCATCACGGTGCGTACCGGGGCGCCGGCCTGGGGCACGCTCGCCCGGCCGGCGCTGGAGAAACTGGTGGCGCTGAACAGCATGCTGGCGGAGGACGGCGCCGACATCGAGGTGGCCGATGGCGTCGATGGCGGGACGCTGGTGCTGGCCAGCCTGGCCAGCGGGGGCGCCTTCCACCCGCGTCACGCCATCCGGCTCGGCCGCTCGGCGCGGCTCACGCTGATCGAGGTCAATCTCGGCACCGGCACCTACCTCAACAACCCGGTCTTTTCCGTCTCGGTCGCCGAGGACGCGATACTGACCCATCTGCGCCAGCAGACCGAAGCGCCGGACGCCTTTCATCTGTCGACCCTCTATGCGGAAATCGCTGCCCGCGGCACCTATGACGGGTTTCTGCTCACCCTGGGGGCGCGGCTTGCCCGCATGGAAGTGCATGCCCGGCTGGCCGGCGAAAAGGCGGTCGCCCACCTCAACGCCGCCCAACTGCTCGGCGGCAGCCAGCACGCCGACTTCACCACGGTGGTGACGCATGACGCGCCCGCCACCACCAGCCGCCAGACTGTCAAGAACGTGCTGACCGGGCGGGCACGCGGCGTCTTCCAGGGCAAGATCCAGGTTTCCCGGATCGCCCAGAAAACCGACGGCTATCAGATGAACCAGGCCCTGCTGCTGAGCGCCGAGGCGGAGATCGACAGCAAGCCGCAGCTTGAGATCTACGCCGACGACGTGAAGTGCAGCCATGGCGCCACCGTGGGCGAACTCGACGCCGACCAGCTGTTCTACCTGCGCAGCCGCGGTGTGCCGGAGGCGGAGGCGCGCAGCATCCTGGTGCGCGCTTTTCTCGACGAGGCGCTCGACCCGATCGCGCATGAGGGCGCCCGCGAGGCGATGGAGGGCATGATCGCCGCCTGGTGGGACGGGCAGACCGGCGTGCAGGGGGGGGCGGCATGAACCATCTCGCGCCTGCCGCGCTGGACGTGGCCCGAATCCGCCAGGATTTTCCCATCCTGTCGCAGACGGTGCGCGGCAAGCCGCTGGTGTTCCTCGACAGCGCCGCCAGCGCGCAGAAGCCGCGTGCCGTCATCGATGCCATGCTGCATGCGATGGAAACTCAATACGCCAACATCCATCGCGGCTTGCACTGGATGAGCGAGCGTACCACCGAAGCCTACGAGGCTACCCGCGACGATGCCGCCCGCCTGCTGAACGCCGCCGACCGCGCCGAGATCGTGTTCGTGCGCAACAGCACCGAGGCGATCAATCTGGTGGCCCACAGCTATGGGCGTGGTGTGCTGAAGCCCGGTCAGGCGGTGCTGATCTCGGCCATGGAGCACCATTCCAACATCGTGCCCTGGCACATGCTGCGCGACGAGCGCGGCATCGAGTTGCGTATCGCGCCGATCACCGATGCCGGCGACCTCGACCTCGACGGCTTTGAGCGCCTGCTGGAAGATGGTCGCGTCGGGTTGGTGTCGGTGACGCACATGTCCAACGTGCTGGGCACCTACACGCCGGCCGGGCGGATCGTGCAGATCGCGCATGCCCATGGCGCCAAAGTGTTGTTGGACGGCAGCCAGGCCATCGTGCATCGGCGTGTCGATGTGCAGGCGCTGGGCTGCGATTTCTATGCGTTCACCGGCCACAAGCTGTATGGCCCGACCGGCATCGGCGTGCTGTGGGCGCGCCGCGACCTGCTGGAGCGGATGCCGCCCTTCCTGGGCGGCGGCGACATGATTTCCTCGGTCAGCTACGAACGCAGCAGTTGGGCGGCGGTGCCGCACAAATTCGAGGCAGGCACGCCGGCCATCCTGGAAGGCATCGGCCTGGGAGCGGCCATCCGCTACGTGGAATCGCTCGGCTACGACGCCATCGCGGCGCACGAGCAGACGCTGACCGACCACGCGCTGGCGCGGCTTTCGGCCATCGAGGGTCTCACAATCATCGGCCGCGCCCAGGATCGCGGCGGGGTGGTCAGTTTCACCCTGGATCGCGCCCACCCGCACGATGTCGCCACGCTGCTGGACCGCAGCGGCATCGCCGTGCGCGCCGGCCACCATTGCGCCGAGCCGCTGATGCACCGGCTGGGCATCGACAGCACGGCGCGCGCCAGCTTTGCCGCCTATACTCTGCCGTCCGAGATCGACGCCCTGGCCGATGCGCTGATCCGGGTGCGGGAATTCTTCGGATGACCGCCGACACCCCCGATCTGTACCAGGAGATTATTCTCCGGCACGGACGGCACCCCCGCCATGCCGGCAAGCCGGATCGCTACGATGTTATGTCGCGTGGCGACAATCCGATGTGCGGCGATCGCATCGAGTTGTTCCTGTCCTACGGTCCGGACGGACGCATTGCCGGCTCGCACTTCGATGCGCGGGGCTGCGCCATCAGCATCGCCTCCGCCGACCTGATGGCCGAGGCGGTGGCCGGGCTGGCGCCTGACGAGGCGCGACGGCTGTTTTCCAGGTTCGGCGACATGACGCGGACGGGGGCCTGTCCGGCAGGCGACGCGACGATGGAACACCTGCGGCCGCTGGTCGGCGTGCATGAGTACCCGAGCCGCGTGAAATGCGCGACCTTGCCGTGGCATGCGCTGATGGCGGCGCTCGATGGGAGAGGACAGGCAACCAGTGAATGACCTCAACGCCAACGTGCCGGCGCCGGTGGCCGTCGGAAGCTGGACCCCGGCGGGCGAGACGCCGCCCAGGCTCGGCGAGGACGCGGTGATTGCCGCCTGCCAGACCGTTTATGATCCCGAGATTCCGGTGAATGTCTACGAACTCGGGCTGATCTACGCGATCGATATCGACGACACCGGAGGGGTGAAGGTGGAGATGACGCTGACCGCCCCGGCCTGTCCGAGCGCCCAGGAATTGCCGGTTCAGGTGCGCGAGGCGATCATGGCGGTCGAGGGGGTGACCTGTTGCGATGTCGATGTGGTCTGGGATCCGCCCTGGCATCCTGGCCGGATGACCGATGATGCCCGCCTGGCATTGAACATGTTCTGATGCGAGCCGAGATACGTCACATGTCCACCAGCACAACCGTTGCCGCTCCGCCGGTGCGGCGCTCATTGCCGCCGCTGATGACGCTGACCGACGCGGCGGCCGACCGCCTGCGCGCGCTGTATTCCAAGGGTCGCGAAGGCATGCTTTTGCGCATTGCCGTTTCGACCAAGGGCTGTTCCGGCATGTCCTACGTCATGGATTTCGTCGCCGCGGCCGGTCCCGGCGACGAGGTGGTGACGGACAAGGGCGTCAGCGTGGTGGTCGACCGCAAGGCCACGCTGTTCCTGATCGGCACGGTGATGGATTACGAGGTGCAGGCGCTTTCGGCCGGCTTTACGTTTACTAATCCTAATGAAAAAGGCCGGTGCGGCTGCGGCGAGAGTTTTCACGTTTGACGTAAGGAAGGCCAGGGCGCTGCCCCGGTTTGGAAGGTCACCACGCTCTCCAGCCGGGCCGACCAAAGGAACTGGTCGATCGCCACGGCGTTAAGCACGCCATAGCCCGCGTCGCGCAGCACCGCGGCATCACGTGCCAGAGCGGCCGGGTTGCAGCTCACATAGATCACCCGGCCGGGCCGCGCGGCCGCAACCAGCGCGATCTGTGCCGGCGCTCCGCCGTAGGGCGGGTCCAGCACCACCGCGTTGCAACCCGCCAGTTCCGCCGCGGTCACCGGCCGCCGCGCCAGGTCGCGCTGTTCCACCGTGATCCGTCCGGCGAGTCCGTGCGCATTGGCGGCTGCCCGCAACGCCGCGACGGAGGCCGCATCGCCCTCCCAGGCCGCCACCCGCGCCCGCGCCGCCAGGGCGAAGCTCAGCGTGCCGCAGCCGGCATAGAGTTCCGCCAGGCGCGACCGCGCCGGGAGAGGGTCGGGCAGTCCCGCCAGCACGGCCGCCACGATCGCTGCCTCGCCCTCGGCGCTCGCTTGCAGGAAGGCGCCGGGCGGCGGACGCACCGCCACGCCGGACAGAATCGCGATCGGTGGACGCAGCAGGCACAGCGTCTCTGGTGCGGCAGCGCCTCGCATCCAACTGATCCGGCACAGGCCGTGTGCCTGCGCGAATTCCGCCAGCCGGGTGCGGTCGGCGGCGGTCGGCTCGGCGTCGGTGCGCAGCAGCAGATCGGTGCCGCTTTCCAGGAGATTTGCCACCGCCGAGCCCTCGCGCCGCAACAGAGCCAGCCCGCGCAACGCCGCGCGAAATGGCGCGACCAGGGCGAACAGGGCAGGGTGCAGCACCGGGCAGGCGGTCAGGTCCATCACCCCGGCCGAGCGGGCCGCATGCAGCCCCACCACCAGGGATTTTCCCTCGCGGCGGAGGGCAAAATCCATGCGGCGCCGGGTGCCTGGTGGTGTCGCCACCAGCGGTGCGGCCAGCACCTTGCAGCCGGCCCGGCATAGCGCGGCCTCCAGCAGGTCCGCTTTCCAGAGGCGGTAAGATGATTCGTGCCAGTGTTGCAGCGTGCAGCCGCCGCAGGTGCTAAAATGCGGGCAGCGGGGGGCGACGCGCTCCGGGCTTGGTGCGATCAGCGACACGACGGATGCAGCCCGGCCCTCGCCCCGCTTCGCCTCCAGGCGCGCCCGCACTGTTTCGCCGGGCAGGGTGCCGGCCAGGTAGAGCGGGGTTCCGTCCGGCAGTTCGGCGATGCCGTCGCCGTCCGCCCCGATCCGCGCCACGCGGAGGTCAACCAAGTCCAGGGCGCTGCCCCGGACCCGCCCATCACTTAACAAAAGCGGTCCAGGGGCCTGCCCCTGGTGGGGGGCCGGGGGGCAAGGCTCGTCTTGCCGAAGGCGCGCTCCGCGCGGGGCGGGGTCCGGGGCAGCGCCCCGGCTCACGCGCCGAACGCAGCAATACCGGTCATGGCCCGCCCCAGGATGAGCGCATGCACGTCGTGCGTCCCCTCATAGGTATTCACCGTCTCCAGGTTAAGCATGTGCCGGATAACATGGTACTCATCGACGATGCCGTTGCCGCCGTGCATGTCGCGGGCCATCCGCGCGATCTCCAGCGCCTTGCCGCAGTTGTTGCGCTTTACCAGGCTGATCATTTCCGGCGCCGCGCGGCCCTCCTCCAGCAGCCTCCCCACGCGCAGCACGGCGTGCAGGCCGAGGGTGATTTCGGTCTGCATGTCGGCGAGTTTCTTCTGCACCAGTTGGGTGGCCGCCAGCGGCCGGCCGAACGCGTGGCGGTCCAGCGTGTAGCTGCGCGCCGCGTGCCAGCAGAACTCGGCCGCCCCCAGCGCGCCCCAGGCGATGCCGTAGCGGGCGTTGTTCAGGCAGGAGAACGGCCCACGCAGCCCTTTGGCCCCGGGCAGCATCGAGTCGGCCGGAACAAACACGTCCTGCAGCAGGATCATGCCGGTCACCGAGGCGCGCAGGCTGAACTTGCCCTCGATTTTCGGCGCGGCGAGGCCGGCGGCGCCGTTTTCCGCCAGGAAGCCGCGGATATCGCCGGCATCGTCCTTCGCCCAGACCAGGAAAAGATCGGCGACCGGGGCGTTGGAAATCCAGGTCTTCGACCCGTTCAGCAGGTAGCCGCCATCGACCGCCTTCGCCTGCGTGCGCATGCTGGCCGGGTCCGACCCGCTATCCGGCTCGGTCAGCCCGAAACAGCCCACCCACTCGCCGCTGCGCAGCCTGGGGAGATAGCGGTCCTTCTGCGCTTCGGAGCCAAACGCATGGAGCGGATACATCACCAGCGAGGACTGCACCGAGAAGGCGCTGCGATAGGCCGAATCGACCCGCTCGATTTCGCGCGCGATCAGCCCGTAGGCGACCTGGGACACGCCGGCGCAGCCATGGGTTTGCAGCGTGGCGCCGAGGAAGCCCATCTCACCGAAGGCGGTCATGATCGCCCGGTCGAACTGTTCGTGCCGGTTGGCCATCAGCACGCCGGGGAACAGCTTGTCCTGGCAGAAGGCGCGGGCGGTGTCGCGGATGGCGCGCTCGTCTGCGGTCAGCAGGTCATCGAGCAGCAGCGGATCGTCCCAGGCAAACGGGCCAAGCATTCCGCTCCCTGACGGAGCAGGCCCGGCACCGTTCATGTCACGCTTCCGCCTCCTCCGCCACCGCCTCGGCCAGGGCACGGCGCGGCCTCGCGGCGACCAGCATGAAGGCGGGAATCTCGGACCCGAAGCCGACCACCGAGGGGCCATGGTCGTCGTCACGGCGGCCACGCGAGTCGCGTTCCGGTTGGGGAGGCCGCGCGGTGTCGGGCCGCACCGGTTGCGGCGGCGCTGCCCGGTCTGGCCTTTCCGTCCGCACCGGTTTTGCCGCTGCCTCGGCCCGGGGCGGCTTCGCCGGTACTGCCGCCCGTGGCGGTTTGCCGGGCGCTTCGGCCCGTGCCGGCCTGGGCGGCTTTGCCACCGTTTCGGGCTGCACGGCGGCGCCGGCGGCGGCGGGCCGGCGCGCGGGCGTGCGCTTCGCCTCGGCGGGTGCCGCCTCGGCGCGCTTGGGCGCGGCGCGGGTGCCGCGGCCGCGCCGCTTGCGGCCGTCGCTCTCGGCCCATGCCACCGTGTCCAGCCCCTCGATGTCGATGCGCGGAATGGCGTGGCCGGTCAGTTTCTCGATCGCTTCCACGGCCAGCTTGTCTTCGGGGGTCGCCAAAGTGAAGGCGCGCCCTTCCCGGCCGGCGCGGCCGGTGCGGCCGATGCGATGCACGTAGTCTTCGGCGTGGTGGGGCACATCGAAGTTGAACACATGCGACAGACCGCCGATGTCGATACCGCGCGCCGCCACGTCGCTGCAGCAGAGCAGCCGGATATCGCCCGACTTGAACTTCTCCATGGTCGCGAAGCGCGCCGGCTGGGCCATGTCCCCGTGCATCGCGCCGACCGAGAATTTGTGCCGGGTCAGCGACTTATAGAGAATATCCACATCGCGCTTGCGGTTGCAGAAGATCAGCGCGTTCTGCACGTCCTCGCTGCGGATCAGCCGCCGCAGTGCCTCGCGCTTGTCGTGCTCGGCCACCACCACTATCGCCTCGGTGATGGTGGTGGCGACCGTCGCCGGCTTGGAGACGGTGATCTCCTTCGGATTTTGCAGGAAGGCATCGGCCAGGCGGCGGATCTCGGGGGCCATGGTGGCGCTGAAGAACAGCGTCTGGCGGGTTTTCGGCAACATGGCGACGATGCGCTCGACATCGGGGATGAACCCCATGTCCAGCATGCGGTCCGCCTCGTCGATCACCAGCAGCCGCGTGTCGGTCAGCAGCAACCCGCCGCGCTCGAACATGTCGATCAGCCGGCCCGGAGTGGCGATCAGCACGTCCACGCCGCGCATCAGCAGGTCTTTCTGATCGGACATGCTTTCGCCGCCGATGATGAGCGCGTGGGTGAGTTTCAGGTATTTGCCGTACTGGAGGAAATTTTCCGCCACCTGAAGCGCCAGTTCGCGCGTCGGCTCCAGGATCAGGCTGCGCGGCATGCGGGCGCGGGCGCGGCTGCCGGACAGGATGTCGAGCATCGGCAGGGTGAAGCCCGCCGTTTTGCCGGTGCCGGTCTGCGCGCAGCCCAGCAGGTCACGGCCCATCAGCACCCACGGGATGGCCTGGCGCTGGATCGGCGTCGGCGTGCGGTAGCCTTTTTCGTCCACGGCGCGGAGGATTTCCGCGGACAGCCCGAGTTCGGCGAAGCCGTTCTCGGCGGCTGCCTCAGACGCGGTCTCCCCGGGACCGGGAAGATCGGGCGTGGATACCGCGACGGGATCGAACGATTCCGCCGGCGCGGGCGCCTCCGCCTCGGCGGGCGTGGTCTCGGAGAGCGGAATGGTGTCGGTCAAACTGATATGTGCCTTCAGGGCAGCCAGGATCGGTGCGCCTAGCATCGGTGCGCAACGAAGAGCGCACCGTCAGCGCGCGTAGTCGGCGCATATCAGGAAACCGCGCCGCAAAGTCAAGTTTGGTGCCCGGCCGCCGGGGTCACATCACGGTTGGTGCGCCATCCGCGTCTACCGGCAATGCTGCCATGCGCAGAACGCTGATGCTGCTGCCCGGCCTGTCGGGCACCGGCGTGCCCAGATTGATTACGGGCCTCGACAACAGTTGGACCGCCCATCCCGATGCCATATTCTCGTCTTGATGTCCTATCACCGTCGGAGAATCCCGCAAGGAGTGTCGCCATGACCGCGATTCGCCCCGTTCCGTTCCGGCCTTTGCTGGGCCGGGTTTTGCTGCTGGCGCTGGCCGGCGCAACGTTGATGCCCGCGGCTGCCCAGGCATGGTGGCGGGGCGGCGTGTTCTTTGGCTTCCCGCCGGTCTATGTCGGGCCACCCCCAGTTTACTATTATCCGCCCGCGCCGGTCTATGTGGGGCCGCCGGTGACGTATGCCGCGCCGCCTGCCTACAGCGCTCCCTCCAATAGCGGTCCGCCGCTGGCCGGCCAGGCCTGCTATGCGGGGCAGTGGGTGTGCCCGCTGGACCGGCCGACCCCCAGCGGTAATGCCTGTTCTTGCCCGGCGAATGGCGGCCTTAGCTGGGGACGGGCCAACTGACGCAACCGGGGCCGGGGCGTTGCCCCCTGGACCCTTTACTTTAAATAATTGGGTCAAGGGGTCCACTGACCCCTTGCGGGTCCAGGGCAGCGCCCTGGCCTTCCTTTCTTACCCGCTGGGTTCCGACCTGCCCGCCGGCCAAGGGCTGGCCATAGATGTCGTTGGCGCGGCGCAGGAAAGCGTTGACCATACGCCGCGTCGCCTCGTTGAACACCACGCCGATGGCGCTTTGCAGGATGCGGCTGCGGAACTCGAAATCGACCCAGAAATCCACCTTGCAGCCGCGCCGGTCGGGTGAAAAGAACCAGTCATTGTTAAGATAACGGAACGGGCCGCGTTCATAGCGGACTTTGATATATTGCGGCCGCAGCAAGGTATTGCGGCTGGTGAAGCTCTCGTGGAACGGGCCGAAGCCGATTGACATGTCGGCAACCTGCAGGCTGTCGGTGCGCTGGCGAACCTTGGCGCCCACGCACCAGGGCAGGAATTGCGGGTAGCGGTCCACGTCGGCCACCAGATCCCACATTTGCTCGGGCCGGTACGGGATGACGCGGGATTCCGCATGCGTGGGCATCGTCAGCCCGCCGCGTCGGAGCGGCGCGACTCGCGGGCCGCCTTCAGCGCCGCGAAATCGGCATCCGCATGATAGGAACTGCGGGTCAGCGGCGTGGCGGAGACAAGCAGAAACCCGCGGGCGCGGGCCAGGCCGGCATAGTCGGCAAAAGCCTCAGGGGTCACAAATTCCGCCACGGCAGCATGTTTCACGGTGGGTTGCAGATACTGGCCGATGGTCAGGAAGTCCACCTCCGCCACGCGCAGATCGTCCATCACCTGCACGATCTCGGCACGCGCTTCGCCGAGCCCGATCATCAGGCCAGATTTGGTGAAAATGCCGGGATCCAGCCGCCTGACGCTGTCGAGCAGCCGCAGCGACTGATAGTAGCGGGCGCCCGGCCGGATGGACGGATACAGGCGCGGCACGGTTTCCAGGTTGTGGTTGAACACGTCGGGACGCGCCGCTGCCACAATCTCGGCCGCGCCCGGCTTGCGCAGGAAATCCGGCGTCAGCACCTCGATGGTGGTCTCCGGGGCGGCGGCGCGGATGGCGCGGATGGTGGCGGCGATATGCGCCGCGCCGCCATCCGGCAGATCGTCGCGATCGACCGACGTGACCACCACATGGCGCAGCCCGAGCCGGGCCACCGCATCGGCGACCCGCGCCGGCTCGCCGGGGTCGAGCGGGCCGGGCAGGCCGGTGCGCACATTGCAGAACGCGCAGGCGCGGGTGCAGGTGTCGCCCATGATCATCATGGTGGCGTGGCGCCGGCTCCAGCACTCGCCGATATTCGGACAGGCGGCTTCCTCGCACACCGTGTGCAGGCGATGGTCGCGCATCAGCTCGCGGGTTTCGTGATAGACCGGATGCGTCGGTGCCTTGACCCTGATCCAGGCGGGCTTGCGCCGGATCGGGTGGTCGGGAAGGTGCGCCTTCTCCGGGTGCCGGACGCGACGTGCGGCGTCGTGATCAATCACAATACGGGTGGTCATGCGCCATCCTTGGCGGCTGGAGTCGGTCAGAAGTGGATGGCCCGGCCATAGGCGTCAAGCACGGCCTCGTGCATGCTCTCGCTGATCGTGGGGTGCGGGAACACTGTGTGCATCAGTTCCGCCTCGGTGGTTTCCAGCGTGCGGGCGATGGCATAGCCCTGGATCAGCTCGGTCACTTCCGCACCGATCATGTGCGCGCCCAGCAGCGCGCCGGTCCTGGCGTCGAACACGGTCTTCACCATGCCCTCCGGCTCGCCCAGGGCGATCGCCTTGCCGTTGCCGACGAAGGGGAAACGGCCGACCCTCACCTCGTGGCCGGCGGCTTTGGCGCGGGCCTCGGTCAGCCCCACCGAGGCCACCTGCGGACGGCAATAAGTGCAGCCGGGGATGTTGGTCCGGTCGATCGGGTGCGGGTGCAGGCCGGCGATGGCCTCGACGCAGACCACCCCTTCATGGCTGGCCTTATGGGCGAGCCAGGGCGGGCCGGCGAGGTCGCCGATGGCATACACGCCCGGCTCGCCGGTGCGGCAGAATGCGTCGGTCACCACATGGGTGCGGTCCACGGCGATGCCGGTGCCTTCCAGCCCGAGTTTTTCCACGTTGCCGACGATGCCGACGGCGGAAATCACCCGGTCCACGGTGAGGTCGGTTGAGGTGCCGCCGGCCTCGATGGTTACGGTCACGCTGTCGGCGTTCTTTTTGGCCGCCTTCACCGCGGCGGAGGTGATGATGGTCATGCCCTGCTTCTCGAACGCCTTGCGGGCGAAGGCGGAAATTTCCTCGTCCTCGACCGGCAGCACGCGGTCGAGCATTTCCACCACCGTTACCGCGGCGCCCATATTGCGATAGAAGCTGGCGAACTCGATGCCGATGGCGCCGGACCCCACCACCAGCAGCGATGCCGGCATAGTGGCGGGGATCATCGCCGCCTTGTAGGTCCAGATCAGCCGGTCCGATTCCAGGCCGGGGATTTCGCGGGCCCGCGCTCCGGTGGCGAGGATGATATGCGGCGCTGTCAGCGTGGCAACCGGCTTGCCGTCCTGCTCGACCGCCAGCCTGTGCTTGCCGGCCAGGCTGCCGTGGCCGTCGAACACCGTCACCTTGTTCTTCTTCAGCAGATGGGCGACGCCGGCAGAAAGCTGCTTCGCCACCGCGCGGGAGCGTTTGACCAGCTTGGCCAGATCGTAGCGGATGTTGTCGGCGGCGAAGCCATAGTCGCCGAGATGGTGCAGCAGATGGTTGATTTCCGAGGCGCGTAGCAGCGCCTTGGTGGGGATGCAGCCCCAGTTCAGGCAGATGCCGCCCAGGTGCTGGCGCTCGACGCAGGCGGTCTTCAGGCCGAGCTGGGCGGCGCGGATAGCGGCGACGTAGCCGCCGGGTCCGCCGCCAACGACGATGAGATCAAAAGATAAATCGGCCATGTCGTCGTCCTGTTTGCTGACTGAAAGCAAGCAAGTAAGGCCAGGGCGCTGCCCTGGACCCGCCCCGCGTGCGGAGCGCGCCTTCGGCACGACGGGACAGGGGTCCCCTTGACCCCATGACTTTAAGTAAGGGGTTCCAAGGGCCAGCCCTTGGTGGGGGTCCAGGCGGCAAAGCCCCCTGGTTGGGTTTGGGGCAACGCCCCAACCTTGCCGGCCGCAAATGCCGCCAGGGCGGCGTCGTCGAGGCGCTGCACCACCCATTCCTCCACCGGCCGCGCACCGATCGAACGATAAAAGCCGATCGCCGGCGCATTCCAGGTCAGCACGCGCCACTCCATCCGCGCGCATCCTTCGTCCAGCGCGCGGCGCGCGAGGTCGCGGAAGATCATCCGGCCAATCCCGCGCCCGCGCTGCCCGGGCTCGACGAACACATCCTCCACATAAAGCCCCGGCGCCGCCGCAAAGGTGGAAAACGTGTAGAACCAGAGGGCAAAGCCCACGGGCTGCCCGGCACGCTCGGCAAACAGCGCCCAGGCACGCGGCTGCGGCCCAAACAAAGCGCGGCGAAAATCGTCTTCGGTGCCGCGCGCCTCATGCAGCAGGTTTTCGTATTCCGCCAGCGCCCGGACGAAGCGGGCGGCCAGCGCCTCGTCACCCGGCACGGCGTCGCGGAGAGTGACCTCGCCGTTCACAACAGCAGGCTCAACGGGTCTTCCACCACGCGCTTGAACGCGGCCAGCCATTCCGCCCCCAGCGCGCCGTCGATCACCCGGTGATCGACGCTGAGCGTGCAGGTCATCACCGTGGCCACGGCCAGCGCCCCATCTTTCACCACCGGGCGAAGCTGCCCGGCAGCTACGGCGAGAATGCCGGCCTGCGGCGGGTTGAGGATGGCGGCGAACTGCGACACGCCATACATGCCCATGTTGGAAATCGAGAACCCGCCACCCTGGAACTCCACGGGCTTCAGTTTGCCGGCCTTGGCCCGGGCCGACAGATCCTTCATCTCGGCGCTGATGGCAGCCAGCCCCTTCCTGTCGGCCTGCCGCACGACCGGCGTGATCAGGCCGTCGGGAATCGACACGGCCACCGAGATGTCGATGTCGTCGAACAGGGCGATGCCCTCGTCGGTCCAGGCGGCGTTCACCTTCGGAATCCGCCGCAGCGTGACGGCGGCGGCCTTGATGATCAGGTCGTTGACCGACAGCCTGAAGGCGCCCGGCCCGTCGGCGGCGCTGCGGGCATTGAGATCGGCGCGCAGTTTCAGCAGGGCGTCCAGCTCGATATCCATCGAGACATAGAAATGCGGCATGGTCTGCTTCGCCTCGGTGAGTCGCCGGGCGATGACTTTGCGCATGGTGGTATGCGGCACGAGCTGGTGCGGCGCGGTGATCAGGTTGGCCCTGG
>Ga0326727_10006118_pt1 | contig 33393 bp, 21 predicted proteins | sample MB2enrmetagenome_FD_207643 | JGI IMG/M metagenome (GOLD analysis project Ga0326727, IMG submission 207643) | Lab enriched peat soil microbial communities from McLean, Ithaca, NY, United States - MB29MY | ecosystem: Environmental > Terrestrial > Soil > Wetlands > Peat | place: USA: New York...
GGCGCACTTCACTTTGAGCACCTCGACGGCGTACTCGATGGTCGCCGTCACGCCGTCCACGGCGTTGCTGTCAATGGGCACCACGTTTCCGGCGTTGCGGGTGATGAACAAATCACCCGGCCCCGTGTCCAGGATCAGGTCGGGCACCACGCGCGAGTCCGAGCAGGTGATGAAGAGCCACTCCGGCGCCTGCCGGTCGGCCAGCAATTGAAACTGATCCCGCTTGCTGGGAAAGACCTCAAAGAGAAACCGCTTATGTCCTTCGATCAATCGATCCATCTGATTCCGCTCGCCCCTTCGTCTCCATCATAGCTGCCGATCCGTTCCCGCCACTTGCATCGCCCAGAGAGTCTGTCTGGAATCAATTTCGGCAAGCGACAAAAAGTGCAGGGTTTACTAGATTATCTCATTTATAATGATATACTTAGTAATACTTTTCTCTATTTCTCTTCCGTAAAGCAAAAGTAAATGAGCCCCGCCTGGTTGACGGGGCTCACTGACGGTTCATAGATTGTTCCGGCATTGATATAACCGGTTGTATCCACTATTCCCTGTTCTTAAAACGCTCCCACCGTCTGCCGCAAGCTATACGAACTGAGCGTCTTGATGTAGTTGCCGCGGTCAAACGGAGAGGTATCGGGGACCGAGCGGCGGCTCAGGCAGCCGCGCGTCTCCCACAACGAGGTGTACTCGCGCTTCTCCAGCCAATAGCGCACATCGGCCAGCACCCGGCTGATGTGCTCGATGCCGTGAATATGCAGCGCCGAGGCCATCATCGTCACGCCGGCTCCGGCCATAATGCCCTTGAGCACGTCGTCCGCCGAGTGAACGCCGCCGGAGATGGCCAAATCGGCCTTCATATTGCCGTAGAGGATTGCCGCCCAATGCAGCCGGGGCAGCAATTCCGAGGGCGTGGAGAAGTGCAGCGTGGGCCGCACCTCCAGCGTCTCGATGTCGAAGTCCGGCTGATAGAAGCGGTTGAAGAGCACCACGCCGCGAGCGCCCGCCTCCTCCAACTGGGCAACCAGGTGTGGAATGCTGGTAAACGACTGCGACAACTTTACAGATACCGGCACATTCACTGCGCTGGTAACAGCACTCACCAGCTCCAGAATTTGTCCTTCAAGAGTCGTCGAGGTCTGGCTCTTATCGGTGGCCAGCGCGTAGGTGTTCAACTCGATGGCGTCGGCGCCGGCCTGCTCTACGTCCTTGGCAAAGCGCACCCAGCCGCCGGTGGTGGCGCCATTAAGGCTGGCCAGAATGGGAATCTTCACCGCCTCCTTGCAGTGCCGCAGGTGCTCCAGATAGACCTCCTGCGTCATGCGGTAGTCGCTCAAATCAGGCAGGTAGCCAAGCGATTCGGCAAAGGAATCCGTGCCCCGCGAAAGGTCTTCATCCAGAGCCTTTGACTCCAGCGCCAACTGCTCTTCGAAGAGCGATACCAGAACAATCGCCGAGGCTCCCGAATCCTCCATCCGCTTCACATTGTCGATGTTCTCTGACAGCGGCGTGGAGGAAACCACGATGGGACCGCTCAGCTTCAATCCAAGATACTGCGTTGAAAAATCGATCATTCGGCACCTCCGGCAGCCGCGGCCGCCAGCTTCTCGTCTATTTTATCCTCAGGCTTCTCTTCCGGCGCAATGTGCGGCGTCTCGCCACGGCCGGGCATTGTTGCCCGCGCCGAGTAAACACGCCACTGCCGTTCGACGTCGTCCTGCGCCTCCAGCAGCAGCAGCGCCGCCAGCTCCGGATTACTGCGCGCCAGCATAGTGTAACGCGCCTCGCGATAGGCATACTCCTTGAGCCGGATCGCGGGAGCCTTCGAGTCGAGCTGGAAGGGATTCTTGCCTTCCTCGCGCAACCCTGGATTGTAGCGCATCAAGGGCCAGTAGCCCGACTGGACAGCGAGTTTTTGCTGCTCAAGCCCATGCACCAGGTCGTAACCGTGGGCGATGCAACTGGAGTACGCGATGATGATCGACGGCCCATCGTGCGCCTCGGCCTCCTGGAAGGCCTTGGCCACGTGTGTATCGTTGCCGCCCAGCGCCACCCTCGCCACATACACCGAGCCGTAGCTGACGGCTTCCATCGCCAAGTCCTTCTTGCTATTGCTCTTGCCGCTGGCGGCAAACTTCGCCACCGCGCCGCGCGGCGTCGACTTTGACATCTGCCCGCCGGTATTCGAATAAACCTCGGTGTCCAGTACCAGCACATTGATGTTCTTGCCGGAGCCGAGCACGTGATCCAGTCCGCCGAAGCCAATGTCGTAGGCCCAGCCGTCGCCGCCCAGAATCCACACGCTCTTCCTGACCAGAGTGTCGGCAATCGCCAGCAGATTGCGCGCATCGGAGGATTCATTGCCGGCCAGCTTTGCCCTGAGCGCCTTCACGCGTTCACGCTGCTGGTCGATCTCGGTTTCGGTCTTCTGCGAAGCGCCCAGCAGAGCCGCGGACAGTTCGTCGCCGATCGCCGGAGCCAGCCGCGTCACCAGCAGCTCCGCAAACTCCTTTTGCTGATCAAGAGCTGTTCTCATGCCGAAGCCAAATTCGGCGTTGTCCTCGAAGAGCGAGTTGGCCCAGGTCGGCCCGCGGCCCGCGTTGTTGGAAGTATAAGGAGTGGTGGGCAGATTGCCGCCGTAGATCGACGAGCAGCCCGTCGCATTGGCGATATACAGCCGGTCGCCGAAGAGTTGCGTCAGCAGCTTGATGTACGCCGTCTCCCCGCAGCCCGCGCAGGCGCCGGAAAACTCGAAGAGCGGCTGCAGCAGTTGCAGGTCCTTCACCTGGGCGTGCGAGAGCCGGGAACGATCCATCTCCGGCAGTCCCAGGAAGAACTCCCAGTTGGCGCGCTCGGTCTCGCGAATCGGCGGCTGCGAGGCCATATTGATAGCCTTCTTGCTGGCGTCGCTCTTGTTCTTCACCGGGCAAACCTCAACGCAGACCCCGCAGCCGGTGCAATCCTCGGGAGCCACTTGCAGCGTGTAGTGGTCCTGCTCCATGCCCTTCCACTTGGGCTTGGCCCACTGCAAGCTCGCGGGCGCATTTTCCGCCGCCTCCGGCGAGTAAACCTTGGCGCGAATCACCGCGTGCGGGCAAACCATCACGCACTTGCCGCACTGGATGCACAGCTCTTTGTCCCACACCGGAATGAACTGCGCGATATTGCGCTTCTCATACTGTGCCGTGCCCGTGGGGAAGGCCCCGCCGGCCGGAATCGCGCTCACTGGAAGCAAGTCGCCGTGACCCGCGGCAATCTGGCCCAGCACGTTGCGCACAAACTCCGGCGCCTTGCTGTCGATCGAAGGAATCAAATCAAACTCCGAATTCGCCGCCGCCGGCAGTTCAACCTTCTCCAGGTGCGCCAGCGCGGCATCGACAGCCTCGTAGTTCTTGGCCACCACCGCCTCGCCGCGCTTGCCGTAGGTCTTGTAGATGGCCTTCTTGATCTGCGTGATTGCCTCCTCGCGCGGTAGCACGCCGCTGATGGCGAAGAAGCATGTCTGCATAATGGTGTTAATGCGCGTGCCCATGCCGGCCTTGCGTGCCACCGCGTAGCCGTCGATCACATAAAACTCGATCTTCTTGCGCAGAATCTCCCGCTGCGTGGTCCGGGGCAGATGCTCCCAAACCTCGGAGGCCGGGTAAGGCGAATTCAACAGGAAGACCGCTCCCGGCATCGCCGCCTCCACCACATCCATCTTCTCCAGGAAGCTGAAGTTATGGCAGGCCACAAAGCTGGCGCGGGTGATCAGATACGTCGACCGGATCGGGTTGGGGCCGAACCTCAAGTGCGAGGTCGTCATTGAGCCGGATTTCTTCGAATCGTAGACAAAGTAGCCCTGCGCGAAGTTCGGCGTCTGATCGCCGATGATCTTGATCGAGTTCTTGTTGGCGCCCACGGTGCCGTCCGAGCCCAGTCCATAGAACAGCGCCCGCACCGTCTTCGGATCCTCGGTCGAGAACTCCGGATCGTAGCTCAAACTCGTGTGCGAGACGTCGTCGTCAATGCCGATGGTGAAGTGGTTCTTCGGCTCCGGCTTCGCCAGTTCGTCGAAGATGCCCTTGACCATCGCTGGCGTAAACTCCTTAGATGAAAGCCCATAGCGCCCGCCGATTACCGTCGGCTTCGAAGCGAACGGCAGCGCGGCTTCTTTCTCGGCCAGCACCGTCACGATGTCCATATACAGCGGCTCGCCGCTCGCGCCCGGCTCCTTGCAGCGGTCCAGAACCGCCATCGACTTCACCGTCGGGGGCAGCGAGGCCAGAAAAGCGCTCGCGTCAAAGGGCTTGTAGAGGCGAACCTTCAGCACTCCCAGCTTCTCGCCCTGCTTTACCAGCGCATCTACCGCCTCTTCGGCCGCCTCCGCGCCAGAACCCATCAGCACAATCACCCGCTCCGCATCCGGCGCGCCGTAATAATCAAACAGATGGTAGGCGCGGCCCGTCTCCTTGGCAAAGCGGTCCATCACCTGCTGCACAATCCCCGGAACCGCGGCGTGGTAAGGCGTGCAAGCCTCGCGCGCCTGGAAGAAGACATCGGGATTCTGCGCCGTGCCGCGAATGACCGGGCGATCCGGGCTGAGCGCTCTCTGCCGGAATTCAATAATGTACTTGTCGTCCACCAGCGCGCGAATCGTCTCATCGCTGATAGGAAAGATCTTGCCCACCTCATGCGAGGTGCGGAAGCCGTCGAAGAAATGGATGAACGGGATGCGCGATTCCAGCGTGGCGATCTGCGCCACCAGGGCCATATCGGCCACTTCCTGAACGGAATTGGAAGCCAGCATCGCCCAGCCTGTCGAGCGGCAGGCCATCACATCCGAGTGGTCGCCAAAGATCGACAGAGCGTGCGTCGCCAGTGTGCGGGCCGTCACGTGCATCGTCGCCGGGGTCAACTCGCCGGCAATCTTGTACATGTTGGGAATCATCAGCAGCAGGCCCTGCGAAGCGGTGAAGGTGGTCCCGAAGGCCCCCGCCTGCAACGCGCCGTGCAGCGCCCCAGCCGCGCCGCCCTCGCTCTGCAACTCTTCCACGATGGGCAACGCGCCCCAAATGTTTTTCTTCCCCTCCGAGCGCCACTGATCGGCCCACTCGGCCATCGGCGACGACGGCGTAATGGGGTAGATGGCGACCACTTCGGTGAGACGATAGGCAACCGAGGCGGCCGCCTCGTTCCCATCCAGAATAACCATGCTCTTTTCACTCATTACCAATTCCCTCATAGAGCGGCCGGCGGAAAATCTGCCGCTCCTCTGAGTCTCATCTCCAGGGGTCAGACTCGCTGTGATGCAAAGCACATCACGGGGTGAAATCCCATATTGTGCAATTAGATCCTGATAATGACGATCTTGGAACCCCCTGATATTGCCATTATTTGCGGAGTAGAGGCTATACAGGCTGCGAAAACATTCCGAGCCACTCGAAGTGCCAGGGAACGACTTGACCCGCGGCTGGCCACTTCCCAATGCCCTTCACGCCAGCAGCGCGGTGACCTTGGGCATCCACTTGCTGATCGCGATCTGCTGCGGGCACAATCCCTCGCAGGTGCCGCAGGCGATGCAGGCGCTGGAGCGCTGCGCCTCGGTGAGAAAGACCTGGTAGTGGAAGCGCGCCGCCCCAAGATCGTCGAACAAGTGCGCGTAGTTATAAAACTCAAAGTTAGCCGGAATGTATACGCCATTGGGACAGGGCATGCAGTAGTTGCACTTGCTGCAAGGAATCACCGTACGTGCGCGATACATCTCCCGGACTTCGGCAATCAGTGCTTGATCGGATGAAGTGAAACTCCCGGCGCGAGCCTGATCGGCAACGTGCAGATTCTCATCCACCTGCTCCATCGTGCTCATACCGCTCAGAACCACCGAAACTTCCGGCTGATCCCAGAGCCACCCGAGCGCCCACTCGACCGGAGACCGTCGCACGGGAAAGTTACTCATGGCTTCCCGTATGTCCTGCGGCGGATCGGCCAGCCTGCCGCCCATCAGCGGCTCCATGACGACCACGGCCAGGCCTTTGCCAGCCGCGAGTTTCAACCCGCGCACGCCCGCCTGATTCTCCGTGTCCATGTAGTTATATTGAATCTGGCAAAAGCTCCATAACTCCGTGCCGTTGACGATCTCCTCGAATGCTTCATACTCGTCGTGAAAGGAGAAGCCGAGATGCCGGATGCGCCCGTCGGCCAGCGCAGCCTCGGCGCGAGTGAGCAGGTCATGCTTCAAAACAATATCCTGCCAGCGGCTGTGACTCAGCGCGTGCAGCAAGTAAAAGTCAATATAACTCGTCTGTAACTTCTCTAACTGCTCGTTGAGTAATCGGTCAAAGTCCGCCGCGTTCTCCACCATCCACACCGGCAGCTTGGTGGCCAGCCTGACCCGCTCCCGATAGCCGTCCTGGAGCGCCTTTCCCACAACCACTTCGCTCTGCCCGCCATGATAAGGGTAAGCAGTGTCAAGATAATTCACCCCCGAATCGATGGCGCGACGAATCATGCGAATGGCCTCGTCCTCGACAATATTGGGGCTGAGGCGTTCTCCATCAGAGGTGGGAAGGCGCATGCAGCCAAAGCCCAGCGCCGAAGCCTTCCAGTCAAGCCTGCCAAAATTGCGATATTGCATCGTTTCCTCCCACGCGAAAACTGCTCACAGTGGATTTTACTCCCCGATCGCACGCCTCACTCGCAATCAATCCCGTCCCCGTTTACAATCGCAGAAACCGGTGAGGAACCAGCAAGGATGACCAGAACGAAAGAGCAGAGCGCCGCCGCGCTGGCCGGCAAACCCGGCTTCTCCATCATCTCCAACGAAAAGCTGCTCCAACTCTACGCCGCCATGGTGAAGTGCCGCGCGCTCGAAGAGCGGGTGCAAATTCTCTTCTCGCGGAGCAAGCTCAACGGCAAGGGCAGCGTCGTCAGCCGTGAGGCGGTCGCAGTAGGAGTAGCTCTCGACCTGCTGCCGGAGGACACCGTCGCTGCCTCGCCTGGCGACTTGGTCGTCAACTTCATCTGCAACGTGTTTCAGGGCAAGCCTCTGGACAAACTCTTCGCCCGCCTATTCGCCCGCGCCGCCCGTCCCAGCCCTACCGCCCAATTCAAGCTCGCTGCCGTCGCAGCCCAAGCCAACAAGGCGGCGAAGAACGGCAAAATCTCCGTAGCCTTCTCCAGCAACGGCTCCGGTTTCTCCCCTGAGGCGCTCAAGGTTGCCGGCGATCGGCAGTTGCCCATCCTCTTCGTCCGCCAGACTCGCCTCCCGGTCGAGCCGCTGCGGAGCAACAAGCAGACCGGAGCTGCGGAGATCGCCGCTTCGATCTTCAACATTCCCATCATTCCCGTCGACAGCAGTGATGTAGTGGCCGTCTATCGCGTAGCGACCGAGGCCATCACCCACGCCCGCAAGGGCAACGGACCCACCCTCATCGATTGCATCTTCGAGCCCTCAGAGGCCCACGACCCCCTCCTGAAGATGGAGACCTACCTCACCCGCAAGGGCCTCTTCAGAGAGGAAGGTAAGCGCAATGTCGCCGCCGCCTTCAAGCGGGAGTTGGACGACGCCGTTAAAGCGGTGGCCGGGGATTGAGTTGACCTTTCAGAATGTGCAGCAGTTTTGTATCTGCTCCGTCTTAGCCCGAATCCAATCAAGGTAAACCAGTGATAAAATGAGGAATATGAATTTGAGCATACGTTGGTTCAAGGCTGCGCTTCTCCCTTGCGTGACGTTGCTGGCGACGCTTTTCTTCATGACCGCTGGCCCCGTCGCTGCTCAACAGCCCGCCGCGCCCAAAGCTGCCGCGCATCAGGGCGCCGGCCTCGACGACTGCGCGCCAGCCGCGCTCGGTTCGCCCTACATCCCGGTCGATAGCTGGGTCTATCCGGCCGTGCTGCGGCTCTACTCGCTCGGCTACGTGGACGATGTTTTTCTCGGCATGCGCCCCTGGACGCGTGCCAGCCTGGGCCGCATGGTCGATCAGGCCGGCGAGCAGATTGAGGACGCGGATCCGGGAACAGACACCGACGAGGCTCAGAAGATCTACGACGCGCTGGTGCGCGAATTGCGTTACGACAACCAGAACCCCTGCCTGGCGCACCAGGGTCTCGCCCGCATGGAATCGGTTTATTCGGTAGCGCGCGGTATCAGCGGCACCCCGCTGCGCGACAGCTATCACCTCGGCTCGACCGTCATCAACGACTACGGTCGCCCCTACGAAAGCGGCATGAACAACTACACCGGAGCCAGCGGCTATGCCTCCGCTGGACGCTTCGTGTTCTATGCGCGCGGCGAGTTTCAGGCGGCGCCCTCGGCCACCGGCTACAGCCAGGCCCTTGCCAATGCCCTCAGCACCGTCGACTCCACCACCTTCCTGAATGCCGCCACCGGTCTCCCCTACAACCAGGCCACGATACCCATGGGACCGATCGCCACCACCGCCGACGCGCGGGTGATCGAGGCCTTCGTCTCCGCCCACGTCCTCGACCACGAAATCTCCTTCGGCAGACAGGACGACTGGCTCGGGCCTGGTCTGGGCGGCGGCATGGCATACTCCAACAACGCAGCAAACATCTATTCATTCCGCATCAACCGCATCGAGCCGCTCTACGTTCCCGGACTCTCCCGGCTTACCGGCCCCTTCCGCTACGATTTCCTGGTCGGAGCGCTCCGTGGGCACACCTATATGCCCAATCCCGCGTATGTCGCCAACCCACCATCAACGACTCAGCCAGATGTGATCAATCCGGGCGACCCATGGGTCCACGTCGAGAAGATCAGCTTCCGGCCAACCAAGAACCTTGAATTCGGCTTTGAACGCACCGTGATCTGGGCCGGTAAGGGCCACGGAGCCGTCAACGTCAAGAGCTTTCTGAGGAGCTTCTTCAGCTTGACCTCACCCTCCGCCGCGGACAAGTACGACTCCCTGGATCCCGGCGCACGCTTCGGCGCCTTCGACTTCTCTTACCGGCTGCCCTTAGTCCGCAATTGGCTCACGCTCTATACGGATTCGGAGGTACATGACGATATTTCTCCCGTTGACGCTCCCCGGCGCGCCTCCTACAGGCCCGGCCTCTATCTCTCCCATGTGCCCGGCCTTCCCAAGCTGGACCTGCGCGTAGAAGCTGCCTCCACCGACCCATCCAGCTCGAATAGCTCAATTCAGTACGGCCATTTCATGTACTATGAGGTCATTCAGAAGCAGGGTTATACCAACCAGGGCCAGCTCTTCGGCGACTGGATTGGACGCGAAGACAAGGGCGGCCAGGCCTGGATCACCTGGCACCTGAGCGGCAACGAGATGATCCAGGCAGGTTACCGCAATCAAAAGGCCACCAGCAATTTCATCCCCGGCTCAACGAACGTTACGTATACCGGCTCTCCCTGCTCGGTCAACAGCCCGTGCCTTCCGCCCGGCGGCACCACGTTGAACGACATCAACTTCCAGGTCGTCAAGCGCTTCGGTAAGGACTTCGAAGTCAACGGCAACTTCGCCCTGGAACACTGGAAGGCCCCCATTTACCTTCCCGGGTCGCAGACCGTGACCACCACCACCATTCAGCTCACCTGGTTCCCGGAGCGCAAAGTCAACTTCTGAGATTCCGCAGCGGCTATACTGCTGCATATGCGCATCGACCCTCTCGAGGAATGGCGGCGTCTCTCTCAGCTCTACCGGGAGATGAGCGACGAGGAGTTGTACGAACTGGATGATGATTTCGCCGGTCTGACTGAACAAGCGCAGCAGATCCTCCGCGACGAGATGAGGACGCGAGGACTTGCCCGGCCGCGCCCGGCAAGCGTAGAAGCCAATCTCTCCGAGCGCTCCGCTGCTTCGGCCTGGGATTCTTCCGCTGATGCGCCCAGGGCCGAGGACGGAGCGGAGGAGAGCGGTCTGCCCCGCGAATACACCTGGAAGACGCTGCTCTGCGAATGTAATGACAGTGATGAAGCGTGGATGGTCCGCGAGGCGCTGCGGCAAGCGGGAATCGAGAGCTGGATCGATGGACAAGGCTACCGTATTGTGGAAGGGATCAACTATCCACGGATTCTGGTTGCCGCTGACCAACTGGAGCAGGCGCGCGAGGTCGCAACAAGGCCGATTCCGCAGGCAATCGTCGAGCAATTCAGGATGCCGCCGGAGGAGTTCAAGCCGCCAGTCTGCCCCAAATGCGGCGCTGAAGACCCGCTGCTCGAAGCCGTCGATCCGGTCAATAGCTGGCTCTGCGAAAGCTGCGATTACCAGTGGACCGATGCGGTAGAAGATGCGAAAATCCCCAACTAAAGGAGTCAAAATGGATCAGAATTCAAACTCCGTTCGCGCAATCCTGAAGCGGCCCAGCGCCATTCTTCCCATCGCGATGTCGCTCACCGCGCTGGCGATTGTGCTTGGCCACATTGCAATTTATGGCGCTGCCCGTGAGGCCGATGAGGGCGCAGCCGCGCATCTTTGGCAGCTCCTCATGGCCGCGCAGTTGCCGGTCGTAGCGTTCTTCGCAATCAAGTGGCTGCCGCGGGCTCCGAGGCAGGCATTGATTGTGCTTGCAGAGCAGGCTGGCGCTGCGCTGGCATCGGTTGCCGTCGTCTTCCATTTCAACCTATAGGAAATCCGCCGACTCGGCGACGATCTCGTTCTAAGCGACCAGCGTCGCGCTCATCGCAGGCAGGTGGCCCGTTCATCAGCCCCGAAGAATCACCCTGAACCTTGAAAAGCTGTCTTGAAAAGCTGTGCCCCGTTCATCGCGGTCTTATCGCGATGAGCGGGCGGGCGGTGCCACCGGTCTGAACAACCATAAAGCTGGGTGGCCCAGGTCCGGATTTTCGGACCTGGGAAACAACGAACCCCAACCCGCCGCTCCATATCAGGGCATGACTTCAGTCGTGCCGAAAAGGGCCTTAAAAGCACGGGCTTTAGCCCCTGAGGGATTGCAAACCTGACAGGTCAGACATTGATGAAACACGGTCCGACCCGCGTTTGCAGGTTACGCCAGCAATGAAAGAGGCGCGTCAATATTCACCCCAGAGGGGTGATTGATAATAGCCCCGGGTAAGCGCAGCGCAACCCGGGGAATGCCCGCGCCTAAGAGGATTGCGCCCTGTAGGGGCGCTGCGAAATGTCTGTGTTCATAAGGAGACCGGGGAAACCACGAACCCCAACCCGCCGCTTTGTATCAGGGTACGACTTCATAGGTTGCGGAAAAACTCGATAACGAGTCCAGAAGCGTCAGGGCACGACTTCAGTCGTGCCGACAGAGGCAACAAATAAATATCGGGCTTTAGCCCCTGCGGAACGGAGGGAGAAGGAGCCTTCAGGCTCCTGAAAGTAGCCAAGCAATCAAAGTGGCTTGAGCCACGGGTACTCCACATCAGTTCAATAAAGTTGGGTGCCCCATCCATTCGCGTTCTTGGCGAATGGGTGGGAGACCATGAACCCCAACCCGCCGCTTTGTATCAGGGCACGACTGGTAGGTCGAGGTTTTAACCCCGACACCGTCAACCAGCCAAAATAAAGTCAGGGCTTTAGCCCCTGAGGGACGGAGGGAGCAGGAGCCTTCAGGCTCCTGAAAGCAGGCATACAATCAAATTGGCTTGAGCCACGGGCCTTTCGTTGATCTTCCCGGATGCGCTTCGCTCAGAAGGCCAAACGAGGTTGAGGCGCCCAGCGGCTTCCCGGCGATTCGGGGATGGATTTCTTCCTGGACGGAACGGCGTTTATCGATATTAAAGTACTAAGCTAACAATTCCTTTCTTGCAGAACAGCGAAAAAGATCGGGAAATTGCCAGCCCCATATCTACGCCGGACAGCCAGAGTATGATTATGCTGGATTTATTTGCGTGCGGACGGAGGCTCAATATGCGAATCGTGACAGCGCATCATTTGAAGCGGTGGGCGGAAACAATGCCGCTGGACGCCGAAGCGGAGACAGCCGAGTTGATAAGGTTTTTGGTGAGAGCCTCCTGCTCGGGTTTGGATTACTACCGGTTTCCTGGTGCCAACGCTTCGCAAACGCACGGGTGGGACGGGGTCACGGACCTAACGGAAGGTGTCACCTTTGTGCCGGAAGGTCGCACAATCTGGGAATTAGGAGCGGGAGCGGGTTATAAAGGTAAAGCCAACGACGATTATGCCAAACGGACAGAGGAACTGACCATCGAAGAACGCAACAGGAGCAGCTTTATTTTTGTGACACCTCGCATCTGGGACACCGGACGTGAAACTTGGGAGCTAGAGCACTCGGGCGACGGTTGGTTGAGCGTAAAAGCCTATGATGCGAACACACTGGAGAATTGGCTTGCGGATCAGCCCGCGGTATCGATTCCCCTTGCAAAAAGGCTCGGAATCCTCCCCCCAGCCGGCTTTCAGACCGTCCAGGATTTTGGGACGAGCGCAGCCTAAACACGATTCCTCGACTCACGGAGGAACTGCTCCTTGTGGGGCGAGAAGATAGAGCCAAGCGCCTTTGCGAGAGCTTGAGCGCCGGACTTCAAGGTCTTAGCAAGTGGCAGGCTGACTCCGACATAGAAGCAGCGCTCTTTGTTGCGGCTTCAATGCGGAAAGCTGAAAGCGAGCTTTCTAAATTTCTTCTTTCGAAGACACTCTTTATCGACTCTATCGAGGGCGCAAGACAGATTCCACCGAGCGGGGGATTTATTCTTGTCCTCTTTCCCGAGCACCACCGGCTTGGTGCTGCTCTTGAAAGGACGAATCAAGTCGTCCTCGTTCTCGGTGCCGACAGTATCGCATCTGGAGTCGAGTCGCTCGATCAAATGAGTACCCAAAATTTCGCAATGGGTTTACGGAGCATGGGGATCGAAGAGGATGAGGCCTTTCGCTTGGCAGGCATTTGTTGCCGGAGTGTGATTGTGTTTTCGAGGTTAAATGCCCGCGGGACCGTTGCTCTTCCGGGCTGGAGTAACGATGCGGATCTTGTTCCCATTGTTCTCGCGGGAGGCTGGGACGAGTCGAATGAGTACGACCGCAGCTTACTTGCTGCACTCTGCAATAAGACTTACGACCAAGTGGATCTGGATGCCCGCAGGTTAGCATTATTACCGGATGCACCGCTGGATCTGGACGGTCCGGTCTGGACCGTCAGGTCACCCAAAGACGCGTTCATCTTGACTGGTGCCCTAATCGGGAACGCACATCAACAAAGGCTTCATGATGCCTGCATTGCTGTATTCTCTGAGATCGACCAAACAATCGACGTTCCGGATGTGGATCAGCCGATTATACCGACAAGGGGTGCAGATTTTCGCCATTCAGAGTGGGTTAGACGAGGACTGAGCAAGACTCTACTTCTCATATCGGGGCTCCATGAGGTAGCCCGATTCAGAACAATCAGAGGAACGCCGGAGCAGTTCGTAGAAGGCGTGGTGGGCGGATTACGAGACTTGGCTGTAGATATAAGAGTCCTTGCCAGTCTGAAATCAGAATTCCCGACTCTGATTGAGGCTGCGCCATCCCCTTTGGCATTCGCCCTCGAGCGGGTGCTCGGGGGCGACAGTGAAAAGTGGGCGCCCGTGATCTTTCGAGGCGCAAAAAGCTCGCACCTCTTTAGCCAGACTAGCCCGCATACATACATACTATGGGCCTTGGAAACGCTCGCGTGGAATCCGGAGTACCTCTATAGAGCGACGTCAATGCTTATGACCCTTGTTCAGTTCGACCCAGGGGGCGCCACGCAGAACCGGCCGATGAATAGCCTGCGCTCGATCTTTCTGGCCTGGATGCCGCAGACTTATGTCTCAGTCACGGAGCGGATCGCCGTCGTCCGTCGGATTTGCCTTGCACGACCAGATATCGGTTTCAAGCTCGCAGTTGCACTCCTCCCCGCTGCGCACGATGTTAGTCATGGCACACTCAAGCCTCGATTGAGGGATTTTGGCGATGCTGCGAGAACCCCGGCAGCTGGCAAGGACATGGCGGACGCATTTAGAGCATATGCTGGGCTCGCTCTTGAGCTTGCCGCCGGACATCCAGCGCGCCTCGCTGCCTTTATCGATCACTTCGCAGAGTTGGAGCCACAATCTCGCGAGCGGGCGATTGCATCGATAAGGTCCGCGGCCAGAGCGGCAAGTGCCGAGGACAAGTACGAACTCTGGACAAAATTGCGACTATTTACGCAGCGCCACAGAGGATTTCGAAACGCCCAATGGGCTCTACCTGACGAATATCTGCTCCCTCTCGAAACCTTATGTCAGGAGATAGCTCCGGATGACCCTCTACATCGCGATCTCTGGCAGTTCAACGATCTTGTTCCGAAGATGGAAAGCCGAACCACTGGCGACTGGGTTGAAGAAGCAAATAAATCGCGGAGAGATGTCGTTCGTGGTATTCTCGCTGATCGGGGCATTCCGGCAGTAATCGCTTTAGCGAAGGCAGCTAAAGAGCCTCATTTGGTAGGCTTCGCGCTTGCCGAGGCCGCTCCGGCCCAAGAGACGCTGGAAGCAGTGTTTGATCCAGTGTTCGCCGCGAAGTTGAAAATCGATGAAGATTTCTTCGTGGCAGTGTCGGGAGCAGCGCATTTTCGTTTCGGTATTGCATGGGATCGTTGGATAGCTGGCGTCACAGCCAGCTTAGATGCACCGCGCGCCGCCAACCTATTTCTGAGATGGCCGGACACGAAGGAAACGTGGAATTTTGTGGAAGCGTTAGGACCTTCGATTGACGAAGAGTACTGGAGGAGAAAGTATGCCTTGAGGCAATTTTCCGATACCGATTTGCTATTTGCAATCGAGAAATATAACTTGGTGGGAAGATTCAGTGCAAGCGCTGATGTGATTGCTTATCAAGAAGAGCGAATCCCCACGGAAGTGTGTGTTCGAGTTTTGCGCGGGCTCGTCGGAGAAATAAACGCTACCAAATTGAATCGCCAAAACACCTTGTACTCCGTTCTTCATCTGCTGCAAGCTCTGCAAGTGCGTAAGGACATAAGTATTGAGGAACTCGCATCGATCGAATATCAGTATCTCCCGCTTCTTGAGCATCAGGGAGAACCTGTCGCTTTGAACCAGCTTCTTAAGAGTTCTCCTAAGTTCTTCATTGAGGTGATTTGTGATGTCTTCTCTCCCACTTCGGAGAGAGGCAAAGACAGGGGCGAGATTTCGGAGGAGCTTCGCACCAAGGCGCGGTTTGGTTACCAAATGCTCCAGTCAATGAAATCATTGCCCGGGTTCACAGAATCTGCTCAAGACGGCGGTTATCTTAGAGACTGGATAGCTCAAGCGAGAGACTTAGCCCAAAAAGCGGACCGAGCGGTCATCGCTGAACAGCAAATCGGTCAGATGTTGGCTTATGTGCCTGCAGATGCAGAGGATAGCGTTTGGCCTGCCAGGGCAGTGAGAGATGTAATCGAGGATTGTGCTTCCGATGAAATCGAAAGGGGCATCGCCATCTCAAGGTTCAATATGCGCGGTGTATCAGTCAAGGCTATGTATGAGGGCGGGGGACAGGAAAGAGCATTCGCATCAAAGTATAGAACTTGGGCTGAGGCTTCTGTCTCATGGCCCAGGACATGCGCGATGCTTCGCCGAATTGCGGAGGACTGGGAGCGGGTTGCGGAGCAGGCCGACATTCGTGCCGAACTAGATCAACGTGGCGATTCTTGGGGATAGGCAGCCCCAGCGCGCAACAGATCCAGGCAATTCCCCTTGTCGGAAGAGATATTCTCGCCTATCGTGTATAGGGGTGTTGGCTGGAGGATCGAACAAACAGGTTTCAAGGGCTGGGGTTTGAGCGCGGCTTCGCCGCGTGGATTGATTTCCAAAATCCGGTGGATGGAGGTTTGCGGGAGTTGAAACCCCCGCCTCCCTCCGTATCGAGCGTCTCGCCTCCGAAACCCGGAAACGCCCTCACCCCGGCCAGCGTCCTCCGACCCCTTAGTCCCTGGTCCCTTAGTCCCTCAGTCCCTGCCGTAGTCCCTGGTCCCTTAGTCCCTGGTCCCTTAGTCCCTGGTCCCTTGGTCCCTGGTCCCTTAGTCCCTGGTCCCTTAGTCCCTGGTCCCTTGGTCCCTGGTCCCTTGGTCCCTGGTCCATGGTCCCTCAGTCCCTAGTCCCTGTTCCCTGCTCCCTGATAGTGAAGAAAAACGCCAAATCTTCGCCCTCAAACCCGCCAGACTCCCACCATCCGGAAAGTTGCCAACTTTCTTAATGACGCCCCCGCAGCCATTCCACTCAAGAGTGGTGACCTGTCTCGCACCATTTCAGGCAAAACCGGACAGCTATAGATCACCACTTTCCCCGAAACCAGTGACCAATAGCTGTTCATTTTGGGGATAAACCGGCCACATATAGCTCCACAGTATTGAAAAAACGGTTATCTCTGGGCATATGCTTTGCATTTCAGTCTTTCGTCGTGAATGTGCGCCTCTCCACCCGCGGCGGCATCAGGCACAATAGAAGCAGGCGTCCCTTTACCCATCCCACAGGCGTACCCCGGAGGAAGTTTGGCTTTACGCGCGGTTGTCTTCGACTATGGCATTGTACTGACCGGTCCGCCGAACCCCGAAGCGTGGGCCAACCTATTACGCATCAGTGGTTTACCGCAGGAGCGCTTCGAGCCGCTCTACTGGGCCGACCGCCGCGCCTACGATGAGGGCCATCTGAGCGGCCTCGGCTTCTGGCAGACGTTTCTGCTGAACGCGGGGATGCCGGCGAACTGGGCGAAGGCCGAGGAGCTGAACCGCTGGGATGCGCGCCTGTGGACGGTGGAGAACCCCGCCATGCTGGCCTGGCAGCTCCAGATCAAAGAGCGCGGCCTGAAGACCGCCATCCTCTCCAACATCGGCGACAGCGTGGTGGAGAGTATCGAGCGTGAATTCAATTGGTTACACCGCTTTGACGTGCTGGTGTGGAGCTATCGGTACGGTGTGGCCAAGCCCGATCCTGCGATCTATCGTCACACGCTGGATGAGCTGGGAACCAGGCCCGAAGAGACGCTCTTCATCGACGACAAGCGGGAAAACGTGGAAGCCGCGCGTGCGCTGGGGATGCCGGCCATTCAGTATTCCACCGTGGAACGGCTGCGCGTCGATCTGATCGCCGCCAGCCTCGACGCCGACCTGCCCTTGCCCCTATGAAAACACGGCAGATACCCTCTTCTGTATGCCGGCAGTGAACCACAATTGCGAAATCCGCGTCTTCGAGACCGGTTCATCCGTCCAGAGATACGGCAGAGGGCCAAAAAAGTGAATTTTTTTCAGGAAATAAAATCAGTGCGCGCAGCCGTGCTGTGTGTTGTTCTGGCGCTGAGCGCGGGGTTGGCGCTGGGGCAGAGCGTGCCGGTAGTCACCGGCGATGCGCGGGTTGACAAGCTGTTAAGCCAGATGACGCTCAGCGAGAAAATGATTTTGATCCACGGCACACAGGAAGATCCGGCGGTCTACCAGGGCCAGGCCGGCTATCTGGCGGGGATTCCGCGGCTGGGGATTCCAGGGCTGCGTTTTGCCGATGGGCCTCCGGGGGTGCTGACACGCCATCCGTCACAGGGCGAGACGGCCACCATGGGCGTGGCCGCCACCTTCAGCCTAAAGTCTGCTGAGCAGAATGGCGTGGTGATTGGCCGCGAAGATCGCGCGCTGGGCATTGACGTCTCGCTGCAACCTTTTGTGAACATTGACCGTGACCTGCAATTCGGCCGGGGCTACAACACCTTCGGCGAAGACCCGTTCCTGACTTCCGAGATGGGGGTTGCCGAGGTCAAGGGCATCCAGTCGCAGCACGTTATGGCGCAGATCAAGCACTATGTGGCCTACGACACGAACGCCAGCAACATCTTTGTGGACGACCAGACGCTGCATGAAGTCTATGTGGCGCCCTTCGACGCTGCCATCCGCAGGGCGGATGTCTCGTCCATCATGTGCTCCTACAACCGCGTGAACGGAACGTTTGCCTGCGGCAACGACTCCACTCTGACCAAAATACTGCGCGATGAGATCGGCTTCAAGGGCTTCGTCACCTCCGACTGGGGCGCGGTTCATGCCGTCAACTTCATCAACGCTGGTCTGGACATGGAGATGCCCGGCGAGCCGAAGCCGGGCGCCGGCGGCTTCTCGATGCCCTCGTTCTTCGATATGCAGCCGCTACCGCCTCCTGCGCCGCCACGTCCGCCCGATGGTGCTGCAATGGCGGAGATGATGGCCATGTTCGGCGGGCACATCCCCGAGGAACCGGCTCCCGAGCGCTTCGGCGGCATGGGCGACTTCGGCAGAAAGCTTGACCCCAAGAAGATGGCTGACGCCCTCAAGGACGGCACCGTGAACGAGGCGGCCATCACCCGCGCCGCCGGGCGCGTGCTCTATGAGATCGTCCACTTCGGCTACCTCGACGCACAGTCTAAACATGACATCACCGCGCAGGCCATCGAGGCCAACGCCGCAATGATTGAGAAGACCGGCGAAGAGGCCGCGGTGCTGTTGAAGGATGAAAGCGGCGTGCTGCCGCTGAAGGCTGCTGATCTGGACTCCGTGGTTCTGATCGGACCGACCGCCGGGCAGGTGGACTCGATCGGCATCAACGGCGAACGCTCGGTCGGCTTGCCGCAGCGGCAGGTTGGGCCATTTGAAGCACTTAAAAAGGTCACCGGCAACGCCAGGATCAACTTCGCTGTGAACGACGATATGACCGGCACGACGGTTCCCGCCGGCGCGCTGAGCCACGACAGTAATCCGGGGCTACAGCGCACCGGATCAGGCGCCGAGCAAACCGACGCACAGATCAACTTCACCGGCAACAACGCGCTGCCCGCGAACGCGACCGTTACATGGAAGGGTATACTGACTCCGCCCCATGCGGGCACCTACTGGCTCTATCTGCAGGCGCTGGGAACCAACGCCAATATCTCCCTCGACGGCAAGCGACTGGCCAGGACCGGAGCTTCTCAGGGCGGCGTGCATGGTGACATCCTGCAAGCCAATCAGGACAATGTGGTACCCACTACCGACGGCCTGGACAATGTTCGGCGCGCGGTGGAGCTGACGGCTGGACCCCACGCAATTGAGATCAGCACCAGCCCGGACAGCTCCAACTCACCCGTCCAGGTGCGGCTCAACTGGTATACCCCCGAGCAGCGCCAGGCCGACCACGAGGCCGCCATCGCCGCGGCAAAGAGCGCCAAGGTCGCCGTGGTCTTCGTATGGACTCGGCTTACGCCGGTCTTCGGCCTACCTGGCGAGCAGAACAAGTTGGTGGAAGAAGTTGCAGCGGTGAATCCGAACACCATTGTTGTTCTCAACACCAGCCAGCCCGTTGCCCTGCCTTGGCTCGACAAGGTGAAGTCGGTGCTGGAGATGTGGTGGCCCGGTGATGAGGGCGGATGGTCCACGGCCAACCTGCTGGCGGGCAAAACCAGCCCCGCCGGACGCCTGCCCGTGACCTGGGGCAAGCGCCTGGAAGACTACGCCGCAACTGACCCCAGGTACCCGGAGCGCTCCTCCAAGGGCGTGGACGGCAAAACCACATACAGCGAAGGCGTCAACGTGGGCTACCGCTGGTTCGACAAGGAGAAGATCGATCCGCTCTTCGCCTTCGGCCACGGCCTCAGTTACACCACCTTCGCCTACTCCGGCCTGAAGGTGAACAAAGCCCCCGACGGCGGGCTGAAGGTCAGCCTGACGATCAAGAACACCGGCATTGTGGCTTCGGACGAAGTTCCGCAGGTCTATCTGGGCGCGCCCAGCATTATCCCGGAGGGCGTGCAGTTTCCGGTGCGCGCGCTGGCTGCTTTTGACCGGATTCATCTGGCGGCTGGGGAAGCGAAGACGGTTATGCTGCACGTCGCGCCGCGCCAGTTGCAGTACTGGTCCACCAAGGAAGGCAAGTGGGTAACGGCGACCGGCAAACGCACGGTGAGCGTGGGCGCATCAAGCCGTGATTTGCGCGTCGAGCAGGCTATCGACTAAGAGTTGTAAATGCAGAGAGAAAAGCCGGAGCATTGCTCCGGCTTTTCTGTTTTTGCGCCCACAAAATCAAAGATCGACAGTGAAAATGTACCTTCCAGCCTCCAGTTGAATGCCGTTTTCACCGGCCTTCAGCGGCTGGCCGTTGAGTTTGTAGCGCGCAGCTGCTGCCGCAGTCAAAGTCAGCAGGCCTTTGGTGTTGGCGGGCAGGGTCAGATGCCAGACGGCAGTGCTTCCGGTAACCTTCCAGTCGCTGTGGATCGGGCCATAGGGCGAGTCGTAATCGAAGGTGACGCTGCCAAGACGGGCATCGAAAACCGGATGCAACATGACGGTGTGAAAGCCGGCGTCGAGTGGCGTAGCGTCCACGCCGGCGGCGTAGCGATAGAGCCAGTCGGCGACCGCGCCATAGGCGTAGTGGTTGTAGGAGTTCATGCTGGGATCGTTCTTCATCTGATCGCCGTTCCAGCGCTCCCACATCGTCGTCGCGCCGTGCTCCACCAGATAGCCCCAGGAGGGATAGGCTGTGTTCAGCAACAGCTTGTAGGCCAGATCGGCGTGGCCCGTCCTGGTCAGTTCTTCCAGCAGATACGGCGTGCCGAGAAAGCCGGTGCCCAGCAGCCCGTGATTGGCCTCGATCTTGTCCACCAACTTTTGTGCAACGGCCGGGCGCAACTTCTCGGGAACCAGATTCATGTACAGCGCCAGCACATAGCCCGTCTGCGTGTCGCCGCCGTGCGCCATGGCGTTGGGGTTGTTGATTTGGCCGAAGGGCGAAGGGCTGTTGTCCGCGCCGGCCACAAAGCCGTCTTCATGCACAAACTGCTTCTGGAAGGCGGCGGAGATCGTGGCGAAGAGCCGCGCGTATTTCTGTTCGTCCGCGGTCCGGCCCGTGGCGTGAGCCATCTGCCGCATCAGCGTTGTGTCATAGGCCCAATAGGCTGTGGCAACCAGAACGTAGTCGGTGCGGCCCTCGGGCGAGAGCCAGTCGGCGAAGGGAATCCCGGAGCTGCGCTTCCACAATCCGTCGTGATTAGCGGCCTGGATTGCGTCCAGATACTTCTCCATCGCCAGCCAGTTCTCGTCGATGATGCTGGTGTCGCCGCTTTGCAGCCAGGAGGTCCAGGGAATGATCACGCCGGCGTCGCTCCATCCCGCGGCAAAGCCCGCGTTCGGCGTCACGGTTCCGGGCGAGTAGATGCCGTAGTAGGGCGTGCCGACCTGCGTTCCGCGCATATCCCCGGCAAACTTACGCGAGAAGGCCGCCAGATCCATGTTGTAAGAGGCGGCGCGCCAGAAGACCTCGGCGTCGCCCATCCAGCCGAGGCGCTCATCGCGCTGCGGGCAATCGGTGGGAATGCCGACAAAGTTCGAGCGCTGCCCCCAAAGAATGTTGCTCCACAGCTTGTTGATCATCGGGCTGCCGGTCTGAAACTTCACCGTGAAGGGCGCGTCGGTATGGATGACCTCTGCCTTCACCGCGTCCGGGGCAGGCAGCGTCGACAGTCCTGTTACTTCGGTATATCTGAAGCCGTGGAAACTGAAGAACACCTGATATTCGAATCTGGAATGAGTCCTGCTGTGAAAACGATCGGCGGATTTGGGGAGAGTTTGAGTAAAGGTGTCTGTAGCCTTTGCAGTGCGAAGATTGTCGGTATAGATTGTGCCGTCTGGATTGAGGATCTCCGCAAAGCGAAGCTGGATCCGTCCACCATTCCAATCGGTAAATACGACCTTTTCTATTCCAGTAAGGTTTTGCCCGAAGTCGTACACATAGACCCCAGGCTTAGGTTCCGTCATCGAAACCGCATGTACCTCGCGTTCGATCCGAATTGGCGGAAAGTCCTGGGCGACAATCTGCACGGGGGCAGGGTGAATGATCGCTGCTTTGTCCTTGAAGATGTCGGGAAACCCCGGATCTGATTCGCCAACAAAACCCTCGTCGAGGTTGACTGATTCCCCATCATACAGCTCTGAGCGAACACCGTTTCGGGCAGCCTGCCAGCTCGCATCGGTTGTCACCCACTCCACGGTTCCGTCTGTGTGCTCAATGCGCAACTGCGCTAGTAGAGCGGGTGGCGTATCGCCGTAATTATTGGGCTGCTGGAACCACTCCAGAGCAGTTGAGTACCAGCTCGGTGCCAGCCAAAAGGAGATCGCATTCTGGCCCACGAGAAGCAGATTCGTCACATCGTAGGTCTGGTAGACGACCCGCTGACGATAGTCTGTCCATCCAGGCGCGAGCACCTGGTCGCTCACCTGGCCCCCATTCAGGATCCCATTCAGGCTCGGATAATAGGTTCCCAGCGCCGTGGCGTAGAGCCGCGCTGACTTTACCGGTTTGGTCACCATGAATGGATGTCGCAAGGTCTTCACACTGTCTGGAATCCACGGATGACCGAGCGGCGCGCTCGCCGGGCCGGGCCTCTGCTTCCATGCCACCGCATTCTTCCAACCCGCATCGTCAAAGCCTTTCTGTTGCCAACCTTCCAGCGGATGAATCGTCGACTTCCACTCGCTTCCGCTGGCGAAAGAGGCAAGGCTCCCATCGGCATATTCAACCACCAGCGTGGCGATCATCGGCGGCGCATCCGCCGCGGCCATTCCATTGGGGTTGGTGACGTAATGCACCGTCTCGATAGCGATGGTGTTGGAGCCAGAAGTCAGCGCAGCGGTTGCATCCGCACGCACAAACTTCTTCCACGGCATCTGCTTCCACGGCGGCAAGGGATCGGCTTTGAGCAGTTGCGCGCCATTCACCCAGGCGGAGACCGTATCCTGCCCGGCGGCGAAAAGCGCTGCGCTGCGCACCGGCTTAGAGAGCGTCACGGTCTGCCGGTAGAAGAGATGCTGCTCATTTGTTTTATCCGCGCTCGGCGCCTTCGCATCCGGGCTGGTAATCCATACTGCGGGAGCATGGCGTACGGCATCCTCCTCCGGCGTTTCGTAGCCGATCCATTGCGCGCGCCAGTTCTCCTGCTTGAGCAGGCCCGTCTCCCACCAACTTGAATCGCTCTCAGGACATGGCTTGCCCGCCGCATCCCACACCTTGACCCGCCAGAAATAGCGTGTGCTGAGCTGCAGAGCCGGCCCGGCGTAGCGCACATTCAACGACTGCGCCGATTCGATACGGCCGCTATCCCAGATGTCGGCCTTGCCGGATAGGAGCAGTTCGAGCCGCGAGGCAACATGAACTTCATAGGCGGTCTGCTTTGCGCCGCGCGCCGAGTCCTGCAACTGCCAGGAGAAGCGCGGCGCAGGATCGTCGATGCCCAGCGGCGTTGTCAGCTCATCGACGCGCAACTGTTGCGCTCCCACACTGGCGGCTACATTCGCGCCGAAGGCGCTCGCCGCAGTTGTCGCCAGGACCAATCCGCATACCGTGACGCGTAAGCCAATTAATCTCATGATCTCAATCGTCCTCTCCGATGAAACCTGACGATAGGCAAGACGGGCGACCTTTGTCAAAGGTTGCGGCAAGCTGAAAGAGCGCGGTGCAATTACACTCATTTCATGGCTCTCCGCCTCTACGCCGCCACCACCAGCCAGGGCAAGCTGCGCGACTTCCGCACCGCCGCTGAAGCCCACGCCCTCGACCTTGAGCCTCTTCCGGGAATCGAAACAATTCCCGCGCCGGAGGAAGACGGTATGACCTTCGCCGAGAACGCCACACTCAAGGCTGTCTACTACTCGCGCTTTGTTCCCGGCGAACTGGTGCTGGCGGACGACTCCGGCCTGGAGGTGGACGCGCTCAACGGCGCGCCCGGCGTGCGCTCGGCGCGCTTTGCCGCGGACGCCGGCGTGGTGGATTCACCGGACGCAAACGATAACACCGACGTATGGAACAACCTGGAGCTGCTGCTGCGGCTGGCCGGCGTGCCCGCCACCCAGCGCACGGCGCGCTACCGCTGTGTGCTGGTGGCGGCTCGCGACGACGTGGTCCTGCACACGGCCGTGGGCGCGGTTGAGGGCCTGATTCTGGAATCGCCGCGCGGCACGGGCGGTTTCGGCTACGACCCGCTGTTTTTTCTGCCCACGCTCAACCGCACCATGGCCGAAGTGGACCTGGAAACCAAGCACTCGCTCAGCCATCGCGGACGCGCCATTGCTGCGCTGCTGCAGATGCTTAACGCCTGAAGTTCCGCGATTGCGAGTGTGCGAAGCGATTGAAGTCTGTTGATTTCCGTCTTTCACCGCCAAAAGAAGCGCGTGTTAACGAAGGAAGCGCAGGACCGCTATGCCCAGGGGGCATTTGTGACACCGGTGACCGCGAAGAGCCAGGAGCCGTCCTGCTGGCGGTGGACAATGTGCACGCTTTTGCCATTCATTTCGATGGGGCTGCCGTCAGGAGCTCTTGCGGTGAGCGTCCAGTCATCGTAAAGCACGGCAAGGTCATCTCCCGCGCCTACCAGTTTCTTCAAGCTGACGGTGAGCTTAGGCTGCATCGCGACGAATTGGTCGAGCACCAAACGGATTGCGTCACTGCCATGTGCTACGACGCCGTCCGGGGCAATATGACTTGCCTGGGGCTCATACAAGGTTAATAAACGGGCGATGTCTCCAGAATTGAGATATTGCGCGAAGAGATCTTCGCACGTCTCCGGATTTTGTGCTGGCATGATGGAACCTCCCATAACTTCATTTGATACTACTGCCAGAGCTCTACTGAATTCGAATCGTGGGGGCAATCGAAATCGGCGTATGGATTCAGTCTGGCCCAATACCGGACGCAGAGCGTCCTTGACGAAGGTGATCTGGAACACCAATAATGAACAAAATCAGGCCGCGCATCCCCGTTTCTCGATTCGAGACCGCCGTCTGGCAAGAACTCGCGCCCGCAAGCCTCCAGGAGCTCACACCGCTATGGCCACCGCTCAATCCCCTGCCGCGCCAACCGTCCGCCCCGGCGTTCAGCCGCTGCGCGCCGCCCAGGGCTCGTCCTTCCTCTGGCACAAGCTGCATTCGCTGCTGGGCATCATTCCCATTGGTGCATTCCTGCTGGAACATATGCTCTCGAACTTCGAGGCGCTCAAAGGGCCTATCGCTTACGGCGAGCAGGTCCGCTTCCTCAACAGCCTGCCGCTGGTGCGCGTGCTGGAGTGGGTCTTCATCTTTCTGCCCATCCTCTATCACGCCTGCTACGGCGTATGGATCTGGCTGCGCGGCAAGTCGAATATCGTCTACTATCCCTGGGCGGGCAACTGGCTCTACGTCGCCCAGCGCTACACTGGCCTGATCGCCTTCGCCTACATTACGCAGCACGTGATTCGCCAGCGCTTCATGGGTGTCAGCCTGCCCGAGCATCCGATGGAGGCCTTCGCCAAGGTGCAGCAGGAGCTGGCCAACCCCTGGATGCTGGCCGTCTACGTGATCGCGATGATCGCCATCTGCTGGCACTTCGCTTACGGCGTCTGGCTCTTCGCCGCCAAGTGGGGCATCACTCCCGGAACCAAGGCTCGCAATCGCTTCGGCTATGTCTGCCTGGCTCTGGGGTTGGGTCTCGCAGTCATGGGCCTCTGGAGCATCTGGGCCTTCGTCCGCTGATCCCTGATCCCTGTTGCAGTACGAATGAAAGGAATTGATAGACAATGGCATCACCCAGAATCATCGTGGTTGGCGGAGGATTGGCCGGTCTCTCGGCGGTCATCAAGATCGCCGAGGCCGGCGGCAAGGTTGACCTCTTCTCCATCGTCCCGGTCAAGCGCTCGCACTCGGTTTGCGCGCAGGGCGGCATCAACGCGGCCAAGAATCTCAAGGGCGAGGGTGACACCACCTGGAAGCATTTCGACGACACCATCTACGGTGGCGACTTTCTGGCCAACCAGACCCCGGTCAAGCTGATGTGCGAGGCCGCGCCGGCGATTATTGATCTTTTGGACCGCATGGGCGTGACCTTCAACCGCACGCCTGAAGGATTGCTCGATTTCCGCCGCTTCGGCGGCACTCTATACAACCGCACCGCCTTCGCCGGCGCAACCACCGGGCAGCAGTTACTCTACGCGCTCGACGAGCAGGTGCGGCGGCATGAGTCCGAGGGCAAGGTGAAAAAGTACGAGGGCTGGGAGTTCCTCTCCACAGTTATCGATTCCAAAGGCATCGCGCGCGGCATTACTGCGCTCGACCTGCGCACGATGGAACTGCGCTCCTTCCCCGCTGACGCAGTTATTCTGGCTACCGGCGGTATCGGAGCTATCTTCGGCAAGAGCACTAACTCCGTGGTCTGTACCGGCTCGGCGCAATCGGCCGTCTACCAGCAGGGAGTTACTTACGCGAACGGCGAGTGCATTCAGGTTCACCCCACCTGCATCCCCGGTGAAGACAAGCTGCGACTGATGTCGGAGTCGGCGCGCGGCGAGGGCGGGCGCGTCTGGGTGCCGCGCGCGGCCGGCGACAAGCGGCCGGTCAAATCGATTCCCGAGACCGAGCGATTTTATTTTCTGGAGGAGTGGTATCCCAAGTACGGCAACCTTGTGCCCCGCGACATCGCCACGCGCGCCATTCATAAGGTGGTCTACGAGGAAGGCCTGGGAATCGACGGCCAGCCGATGGTCTATCTCGACTTATCCCATATTGATCGCGCCACGCTCGACCGCAAGCTAGGCGGCATCCTCGACATTTATGAGAAGTTTGTAGGCGACGATCCCCACAACGTGCCGATGAAGATATTTCCGGGTATGCATTACACGATGGGCGGATTATGGGTGGATTTCAACCAGATGACCAACATTCCCGGCATCTTTGCCATTGGCGAGTGCGATTATCAGTACCACGGCGCCAACCGTCTGGGGGCTAACTCGCTGCTCAGTTGCATCTATGCGGGCTTCATCTCCGGCCCCAATGCGATTAGTTATGCCCAGAGCCTGCCCGCGCAAGAGGGCGATGGCGGCCACGCGGCCGAACTCACTCGCCAGGCCGGGATCAATACCAGCCTGCTCAACAGCAAAGGAACGGAAAATCCCTTCAAGTTATGGCGCGAGTTAGGCGATGTTATGACCAAGCACGCTACCGTGATCCGCTATAACAAGGGGCTTCAGCAGGCCGACGAGAAGATCGTCGAGCTGCTGAGCCGGTACCGGAATGTAAATCTCAGCGACAAGAGCCAGTGGGCCAACACCAGCTTCGCCTTTGCACGCCAGTTGAAGAATATGCTGGAGCTTTCACGCGTTGTGGTGCAGGGAGCGCGGTTGCGCGATGAGTCGCGCGGCGCGCATTACAAGCCCGACTTTCCCGAGCGCGACGACGAGCGCTTCCTGAAGACCACCAAGGCCAGTTATACCGGCGACGTGACAGGCCCACGCTTCGAGTATGAAGAGGTGGACACGCAATTCATCAAACCGCGCCCGCGCCGTTACGACGCGGCGAGTTAAGCAAAGGGAGACTGACAATGGCAAACAAGACTGTATCCTTCGAAATCAAGCGCCAGGCCAGCCCCGATGCTCCCGCCGTCTGGGAGAGCTTCGAGATCGAGTGGCGGCCGGGCATGAACGTCATCTCCGCAATGATGGAGATCGCCGGCAACCCGGTGACCGCCGACGGCCATTGCACCACGCCGATCACTTATGACTCGAATTGCCTGGAGGAGATCTGCGGCTCCTGCGCGATGCGCATCAACGGCAAGGCCCGCATGGCTTGCTCGTCGCTGGTGGACAATCTCGAACAACCGATCCGCGTCGAGCCACTCTCGAAGTTTCCGCTGGTGCGCGACCTGCAAGTGGACCGGAGCGTATTATTTGAAAACTTGAAGGCCGTCAAGGCGTGGATTCCCATCGACGGGACCTATGACTTGGGAGCAGGCCCGCGCGTCTTGCCGCAGGAGCAGGAGGCGAGTTACCCGCTCTCGAATTGCATCAGTTGCACCTGCTGCATGGAAGTTTGCCCGCAGTTCAATGAAGACACTAACTTCGTCGGCGCGGCCACCATCGCCCAGGTCAAACTCTTCAACAGCCATCCCACCGGAAGAGTTTTGAAGGAGGAGCGCTTGCGCGCGCTGGCCGGCGACGGCGGCATCCAGGAGTGCGGCTTCGCGCAAAACTGCGTCGAAGTCTGCCCCAAGAGCATTCCGCTGACCAACACCATCTCCGATGTGAGCCGCGACGTTCTCATTCAGAAGGCCAAGGATTTCCTGCGCAACTGACGGCAGACTAACATTTCCTCAGGTGCTAAGTCATTGTTTTATAAGACCCTTTCGTCACGTCTAAAGTCGTGCCCTGATATAAAGCGGCTGATTCTTCCGCACAGATCGCAGAAAGTTGGGGTATCTGGCACAGGTCAAGAAAAGTGCGGCACGGGGCCGCCGTGTTGAATTATCATGCCGATATGCGAAAAACGATCTTCGTGCAATCGCTCTCTTGCCGCTTCAGCCTCTTCTACCTGCTCGTACTCGGCCTCTTTGTCATATCGGCCTTTGCCCAGGATGTACCACCCACCCAAACCGATTCGACAAATGCCGTTCAGATGGAAGATGGGTTCCCTTTTAAGATTGTTATCGAATCCATATTAGATCTCGACGTAACTCATATGAGCCGAAAGGAAGAGATAGAGTCGGCAGAAAATGGTATTGAGCCTCCGCATTGGGTCTATTTCTATGGAACATTAAACGGGGAAAATCATTGGGTATTCGATTGTCGAAAGGAAAACACACTCCGCGAGTCGATCCCATGCACAACAATACCGACTGGAGAATATAGAGGTCGCTGGATTCACAACAATAGCATTATGCAGATTGTTGGTGGTCCACCAGAGAAACAAATCTCGCGTTTCCTTAACGTGAGTGCCAACCCCAAGAATCCTTTGATTGGTGACGATCCGGTGTTGCATTATGGCATTTATGATTTTCCCGTTCAATTTCCCAGAGGGAAAGGTTTAAAAGATTACCCAATCCTCGTACATATTTACGACGGCAATTCTCTCGCCATTCCTACTAGAACCCTCCCAGCGAGGACCAGATGCAACATTCACACATGGTCAGTTTATCAAACCACAGTCAACTGCAACGAGCGTCCACCAATTGAAATCCACAGCGGTTATGTGACACTTGATTTTTCAGCTGGAGAGATAAGTTTTGCGTCTCTCCATTGCGATGTTGGGTGGCGCTGGAGTCATTGCTCTGTACTTGATCCAGGCCTATATTACACCCGAATAGATAAAGATCGGGTGATGCTTCTCACGCATGATGAGAATGGGAAACCACGCGAGGTAGGATTCTCAATGCAGACACCTAATAATAGAATACAATCACCTATAAAGTGATAACTGCTACATCGCGGAAGGATGGGTCACCTGGCGCTATGATCTTCGTTCGCGAATTGCCATGACTGAAGCTTCAACTTCTTTCTGATCTGCAAGTCTCAATTCACAATACCAGAACGGTTCGTCGTATATTCCTGCTTTAAGTTCATCGACAGGAGTAATAAAACGCCCAGATTTCTTGATTCTCATATATAAATTTAAAAGCGGGGCATATCGCAGCTTCAGGTCATCATTTTCCAAGCTCTCCTTCCAATGCGGATCACCGCAGATAGATAATACGTGCCTTGCATATGTCATTTCTGCATCATCAAACTCGATTTTATCTTTATCCACGAGCTGCGCTACGCTACAAAGAAAATCTACGACTTCCCATCCAAATAGTTGTATTCGCCATCCATTTGTTTGCTTTATGCCCTGTTCCGGATTGAGCCGAATCCACGCAAACGCGGCCCGAGCAAAGCGCATCGCGGGGTCGTTAAATCGATCCTGCATGATCTTGAACCGAGCAGACCGCCGTACGGCATAGATTTGGTAAATTGCGACGCCTATGCCAATTATGTACAGCCAGGCTGCGAGCGCCCCAGATTGATTGGATAGGCGGTTCCAGAGAAATTCGCTCAAGTGCATATTGCAGAACACCACAAAGATAATCGTCAATACTACGCACACGAGAAGAGCCACATGCGTTTTCAGCCAGCGAACAATGCACTTCATCTCTTGCCTCCCGACAGTCTCTCACATGCAACTTCGGGGTGGGCGATATAGAGTCGCCCACCCCGTTGACTTGCCGACTTGCTGACTCGCTACTTCTTGTCTTCGACATCCACGTACTCGGCGTCGATTACGCCTTCGTCCTTCTTGGCTTCGGCGGCGGGTTCGGCTGCGCCGGGAGCCGCGCCGGCTGCCGCGGTCTGCGCCGCCGTCGCTTTGTAGACGATCTCGGCTAACTTGTGGCTGGCGTGGGTGAGCTTATCGTGCTGGGCCTTCAGCTCCCGTGAGGATGGCGTGCCTTCCAGCAGCTTCTTCGACTCGGCCAGAATCGTTTCGACTTCGGCCTTGACCGGAGCGGCCTCCGCGCCGGAGATCTTATCGCCGGAGTCTTTGAGCATCTTGTCGATGTTATAGACCATGCCATCGAGCGAGTTACGGGAGTCGATCTCCTCGCGCTTTTCTTTATCTTCATTAGCATGGGCCTCGGCATCCTTAGCCATGCGCTCGACCTCGTCCTTGCTGAGGCCGGAGCTGGATGTAATAGTGATGCGCGTGTCCTTGCCGGTGGCGTTGTCCTTGGCCGTCACATTGAGGATGCCGTTGGCGTCGATGTCAAAGGTCACCTCGATCTGCGGAACGCCGCGCGGGGCCGGCATGATGCCGCCCAGCTTGAACTTGCCCAGCGTGCGGTTCTGCGCCGCCAGCGGGCGCTCGCCCTGCAGGACGTGCACTTCGACTTCCGTCTGCGAATCCGCCGCCGTCGAAAACGTCTCCGTCTTCTTGGTGGGGATGGTGGTGTTGCGCTGGATCATCGGCGTTGCCACGCCGCCCAGCGTTTCGATGGCCAGCGTCAGCGGCGTCACGTCCAGCAGCAGCAGGTCCTTGACCTCGCCGCCCAGCACGCCGGCCTGCACCGCCGCGCCAATCGCCACCACCTCGTCCGGGTTCACGCCGCGATGCGGCTCGCGCTCGAAGAGCTCCTTCACCAACGCCTGTATCTTGGGCATGCGCGTCTGGCCGCCCACCAGCACCACCTCATCGATGTCTTTAACACTGATGCCGGCATCGGCGATGGCCTTCTTGCAGGGCTCGAGCGAGCGGAAGAGCAGATCCTCGACCAACTGCTCCAGCTTGGCGCGAGTCAGCTTGCGCACCAGGTGCTTGGGGCCGGTGGCGTCGGCGGTGACAAAGGGCAAATTAATTTCTGTTTCAATTGTCGTAGAAAGCTCGATTTTGGCCTTCTCGGCGGAGTCCTTGAGGCGCTGGAGGGCCATTTCGTTGCCCTTAGAACTGAGGTCGAGGCCCTGCTCCTGCTTGAACTCGGCAATCAGCCAGTCCACTATGCGCTGGTCGAGGTTGTCGCCACCCAGATGGGTGTCGCCGTTGGTGCTCTTGACCTCGATGACGCCTTCGCCAACTTCAAGAATCGAAATATCAAAGGTGCCGCCGCCAAAGTCGTAGACGGCAATTGTTTCGTCCTTCTTCTTGTCCAGGCCATAGGCCAGCGCTGCCGCGGTCGGCTCGTTGACGATGCGCTTCACGTCGAGGCCGGCGATCTTGCCCGCGTCCTTGGTGGCCTGGCGCTGGGCGTCGTTGAAGTAGGCAGGAACGGTGATCACCGCCTCGGTAACCGTCTCGCCCAGATAGGCTTCGGCGGACTTCTTAAGCTTTTGCAGGATCATCGCCGAGATCTCCGGCGGGGTGTACTCCTTGCCCTGCGCCATTATGCCCACGTGGTCGCCCTGTGCAATCACCTTGAAGGGCACCATCTTCATCTCGTCGCTGACCTCGTTGTAGCGGCGGCCCATGAAGCGCTTGATGGAGAAGATGGTGTTCTCCGGATTGGTGATGGCCTGGCGCTTGGCCACCTGGCCGACGAGGCGCTCGCCGCTCTTGGAGAAGGCGACGACGGAGGGGGTAGTGCGCGCACCCTCTTCATTCGCAATGACTTTTGGTTCGCCGCCTTCGAGAACCGCGACGCACGAGTTGGTGGTGCCGAGATCGATGCCGATAATTTTTGCCATGGTTTGAACCTGCCTGTTGAGTGAATTTCCGACTCTTCCAGAGTGTCATATTGAGTGGGTTATTGTCAAGATTATTTGATTGTATCTTCATAAACATTATATTCCGCCAATCCGGCACTCTTGTTAAAGCAATATCTCTTTTTTTTCAATTGCATATTGTCTGTTTTTGTGCGACTCTTATGTTCAATTTTGCTCACTTTTTAGCGGCTCATCCGGAGCGAAGCCTAAGGCGGTCCTGTACGCCAGGCCAACCCCTGGTGAACAACCTGTATTCGTAACTGCCACGGAATCATGGCGCAAGCACGTGGAAAGGTGATTATGAAAAGAGCCGTAACGCTTCTGACCCTCGCCGTCCTCCTTGCCTCCTCCGCCGTACAGATGGCCGCCTCCACAGGCGCAACGCCGCCCCTCAAGGCGATTCCGGTCGGCAATCTCAACTCCACGCCCCCTAAACCTATTCCTTCCAACACGATATTGAACTTCACGGTGATGGATGTGAAAGGCGTGCTGTTGACCTGCGCCAAACAGCAGGTCGATACCGACACCCTCAGCGGCTGCACGCTGGCGCCGGGCCGGACACTGGACGATCTGATGACCTCCATCGTCCAGACCATCCACGCGGAGCAAAAGAAGGACAACGCCGAAGAGAAGTAGCGCCTGTTTGGGCGGGGTGGATGGACCACAATCAATCGTGAGCTAAAGGCTACCGGTTTTTGTGAACTGTGAAGCTATCTGTCGCCGGTTTACCCCCAAAATGAACAGATCCAGGTCTCCGGTTTCGGAGAAAGTGGTGATCTGTAGCTGTCCGGTTTTGCCTGAAATGGAGACCTTTAGCTGTCCACTTTCACCGGGAATGGCTGCGGGAACGTCATTAAAAAAAGTGAACTCGTTCTGGATTGCGGGAGTCCGGTGTGTTTGGGGGCGAAGATTTGGCATTTTTTCTTGACTATGTGCGGTTATGTTTTGCTGGTCTCCCACGTTCGAAATCCTGACCTTCACCCCACAGACAAAGACCTGTCCCTTCACCCCAGCGAGCAAGAATCGCTCGCCGCGGACCCCGGACCTGGGCCACCAGGATTTATGGTTATTCAGACCTAGGCCACCCGCCAAATGGACTGGTCGAATTCTGACTTATAACATCATGAGCTCTCGCCGTTTACTCCCGGAAGACTCACAGTAGCAATGCCGCTAATTCGCAACATTCTGCTTACTTAATGGCAAGTCATAGAGATGATTCCAGTTTTCATCGTATACGATAAGAGCGTTGCGGCCACCATCGGCGACCACGTTGAATCCTGTGATTATCGCCAGGGATGCCGGATATCTCAAGTATTTTTCCGCAACCCATGTCTTTGCCACAAGACTTCCATTCGTCTGAATGTCGAATGGAACAATCAGCTGGCGCGTCGAATCGGCTGCATACAGGCTGGCGAACCTTTGATTCTTTCTGTGGTAAGTCAATTCCGCGCTGACAACCCCTATATATTTCGAAACTTGGGCCTGAAATCCCGTTCCCACCTGGTACTCATATATT
>Ga0326727_10006119_pt1 | contig 33392 bp, 23 predicted proteins | sample MB2enrmetagenome_FD_207643 | JGI IMG/M metagenome (GOLD analysis project Ga0326727, IMG submission 207643) | Lab enriched peat soil microbial communities from McLean, Ithaca, NY, United States - MB29MY | ecosystem: Environmental > Terrestrial > Soil > Wetlands > Peat | place: USA: New York...
CTGTGGACAATACCCCAACCTCATCCGGTCTGAAGCGAGAGCTGAAAAACCGGCATATCCAGCTGATCGCGCTGGGGGGTGCCGTCGGCACCGGGCTGTTCCTGGGTTCAGCCGGCGTACTCAAAGCGGCAGGCCCCTCGATGATACTGGGCTATGCAATCGCAGGATTCATCGCCTTCATGATCATGCGTCAGTTGGGCGAAATGGTCGCGGAAGAGCCGGTTGCCGGTTCGTTCAGCCATTTTGCCTACCGTTATTGGGGCAACTTCGCCGGCTTTCTGTCAGGGTGGAATTATTGGGTTCTTTACGTATTGGTCAGCATGGCCGAACTGACGGCGGTGGGACTGTACGTGCAGTACTGGTGGCCCCAGGTCCCGACCTGGGCGACCGCACTGGTGTGTTTTCTCGCCATTAACGGCATCAACCTGGCCAACGTGAAATCCTACGGCGAAACCGAATTCTGGTTTGCCTTGATCAAGGTCGCCGCGGTGATGGCCATGATCCTGTTTGGCGGTTATCTGCTCTGGTCCGGCCATGGCGGTCCGCAAGCTTCGGTTCAAAACCTGTGGAACGATGGCGGCTTCTTCCCGCACGGCATCAAAGGTCTGTTCATGGTGATGGCGGCCATCATGTTCTCGTTTGGCGGTCTGGAACTGATCGGCATGACGGCGGCGGAAACGGCCAATCCCCAGAAAACCATCCCTAAAGCGGTCAATCAGGTGATCTACCGTATCCTGATCTTTTACATCGGCTCACTGGTGGTCCTGCTGTCGCTCTACCCGTGGAGCAAGGTTGCCGCTGGCGGCAGTCCTTTTGTGATGATTTTCCAGCAGATCGGCGCCGGCGCCACCGCACAGGTTCTCAATTTCGTGGTTCTGACCGCGGCCCTGTCGGTCTACAACAGCTGCGTCTATGCCACCAGCCGCATGTTGTTCAGTCTGGCTGAGCAAGGCAATGCCCCGGCTTCCATGAAAAAACTCGACCGCCGCGGCGTACCGGTCAACGCCACCCTGTTCTCCGCACTGGCAACCATTGCCTGCGTGGTGCTCAACTATGCCATGCCGGGTAAGGCGTTCGGCATCCTGATGGCACTGGTCGTTGCCGCTCTGGTGACCAACTGGGCGATGATCAGTCTCACCCACATGCGCTTCCGCAAGGCAAAAGCCGGCATAAAACTGGTCTTCGCCTCGTTCTGGTACCCGGTATCGAACTGGATCTGTCTTGCCTTCATGCTGATGATTCTGGGCATCCTGCTGCTCTCTCCCGAGGATGCCGTATCCGTGTATGTCCTGCCGGCCTGGGTCTTGCTGTTATGGGTTGGTTACACCATCAAAAACCGGCGCAAATCGTCTGACGCGCTGGCCAAACAAGCTTCCTGAACCTGGCCAGACCAGAAACAAACGGCAGAACCGGTGACGGTTCTGCCGTTTTCATTTTATGTCCACATGGCATTCGAGGCGCTCCGCACGTGCGTTCTTTTCAAAAGATTCTAAAGTAAAGAAAACCACGGCAATCGCGGCGTTACCGGACAAGCACGTTTGCGCATCAAGCCCTGGGGCGTTTTGCTTCGGCCATTTTGCGCGACCACAGCTTGCGCAGGCCAAAGCCGGCGGCCACCAGCACGGCGAATACGGCAAGCAGGCCAACCAGCGGCAGCCGCATCGACGAGGCCAGCTGAACTGCACTGACAAAACAGCCGATAACGGCGATTAGAATCTTGATGAATCTGGATAGCATTTTTGTCCCCTGATTAACGGATCGTTCATGTCCGGTTTTCGGTATCTTAAATGATCAAGAGCCCAAACACATGCGAAATAATCCTCCGTATCCCGCGTACAGGCATCCCGCTCGCCGCCCTGAATCGTTAGCAGGAAGGCACACCGATGACTGATATCAACGATCCGGGCACGGGGGAAAACTGGCTGCGGGATGATCTGGAAGATACCCCGGCGCTGACGCCATCCAGCTGCGAGGACAATCCGTGGAAAATCCTGATCGTCGATGACGACCCGGATATTCACACCGCGACCCGACTTGTCATTCAGGATATCCGCTACCAGGGCCGCGGCCTGTCATTACTCTATGCATCAAGCGCGCAACAGGGGTTCGAGCGCATTGCAGAGCATCCGGACACCGCGCTGATCCTGCTCGATGTCGTGATGGAGACCGATGACGCGGGATTACGGTTGGTACGGCGCATTCGGGAAGAGCTTGGCAACCGGATGGTGCGCATTGTTTTGCGGACCGGACAACCCGGTCAGGCACCGGTACGGGAAGTCATCCTCAACTACGACATCAACGATTACAAGACCAAGACCGAACTCACCGAAGCCAAAATGTTTACCACGGTGGTTGCGTCGCTGCGCGCCTTCGACAGCCTGCAGACCATCGAAGAAAACCACCAGGGAGAAGCCCGCAACCTTGCGTTGTTGAAAGAAAGCGAAGCGCGCTACCGCGTACTGTTTGAAAACGCCAAAACCCCGATCTTGCTGATCGACCCGGGAGCGGGCGCCATTCTGGATGGCAATCTGGCCGCCGAAAAATTTTATGGCTACTCCAGAGACACACTCCGGCAAATGGCGGTGTCGGATATCAACCAACTCCCCATCCAGAAGCTCCGGGAAAGCCTCAGCCTGGCGGCATCGGACCAGCAGGACTGCTTTCAGTTTCCACACCGGCTGGCCAACGGTGAAATTCGCCAGGTCGAGGTGCACAGCGGGGTCATCGAGATTCAGGGCTGCAAGCGGCTCTACTCTTTTGTCTATGACATCAGTGAACGCAAGCGAACGGAAAAACGCATCAACGAACTGCTTGAGCTCACCAGCAAGATCGTGTCCGAGTCGACGCTGGGCATAAAGGTATTTCACACCGATGGAAGCTGCGTGTCCTCCAACGAAGCAGCGGCCCGGATCCTGGGCGAAGACCCGCAGGCGCATCCGGCGGAAAACTTCCGCACGCTGGATTTTTGGGAACACTCCGGGTTGCTGGCCGTCGCGAATGAAGTCCTGCAACATGGAAAAACGCAACGCAAGGAAATCCATACCTGTACGCCAGCAGGCCGTGAGGTCTGGCTGGAGTTCGATCTGAAGCGCTTTACCAGCTCCGACGAGCCCCATCTCCTGGTGCTGATCCATGACGTCACCGAATTCCGTCTGACCGAACAATTACTCACCGAGGCGCGCCGGGATGCCGAGCGCGCCAATGTCGCAAAAAGCCGTTTTCTGGCCACCATGAGCCATGAAATCCGCACGCCGATGAATGCCATTCTCGGCATGGCGCAAATGCTGCTGGTCCCTGAGCTGGAAGACGCGGACCGCAAGGATTTCGCGGGCACCATCCTGACCGCGGGAGATTCGTTGCTGCATTTGCTCAACGACATTCTTGACCTGTCCAAGGTTGAGGCGGGTAAATTCAAGCTCGAATCCTACCCGTTGGAGCCCAGGCAAATTCTCCATGGAGTCAAGACCTTATTTTCAGAAGCGGCCCATCACAAGGGACTCAGCGTCGAGTCGCGCTGGGGCGGCCCACCGGGTCAGCGCTATCTGGGCGATCCGCTGCGTCTGCGCCAGATGCTGTCGAATCTGGTGAGCAATGCCATCAAATTTTCCGAGCGGGGGCTGATCCGCATCGAGGCAAACGAAGTCGACCGCACCGAACAGCTGGCCATTCTCGAATTCTCGGTTTCCGATTCCGGGATCGGCATTCCCCCCGAAAAGCAGCCATTGCTGTTCAAGCCCTTCAGCCAGACCGACAGTTCGACGACCCGGCAATTCGGCGGCACCGGCCTGGGGCTGTCCATCGTTCAACGACTGGCCAATCTGATGGGAGGCCATGCAGGTGTCGAGAGCGAGGCCGGCAAGGGATCCCGGTTCTGGTTCCGGATTCGCGCGGCGCGCATCGCGCCGGCCGCGGACTGCCGGGAAATCGTGCGGGAAGAACGAGGCAACACCCCTGCGGAACATCTCAAAGGGCACATTCTGGTGGTGGAAGACAATCCGACCAATCGCAAAGTGGTCAACGTCATGCTGAGCAAATCGGAACTGCATTGCGACTACGTCAAAGATGGGCAGGAGGCGGTTGAGGCCATTACTCACGGTATGGCGCCCGATCTGGTGCTGATGGATTGCCAGATGCCGGTGATGGACGGATTTGAAGCCACGCAACGGATACGCCGCTGGGAAAGGCTGAACGGACGCCCTCGCCTGACCATCGTGGCACTGACGGCCGGTGCCTATGAAGAAGATCGCAGACACTGCATCGAAGCGGGTATGGACGACTTTCTGGTGAAACCCATCAATATTGAAGAATTGATGGCGACACTCGGGCGCTGGTTGCAGGCAGACAAATGTCCGTCAACGGCTACACTACCAACAGAGGAAACCGCACCTCAGGAAGAAACGCTGGCCGAATTCGACGAAGCCACCCTGCTCGCCAGGCTGGGGGGAGACCGCGAGCTGGCCCGCACCATCATCAGTTCGGCGCTGGGAGACATGCCCGCTTATTTCGACGAATTGCACATGGAGGTCGAGGCGGGCAACTGGGCAAAGGTCGAAAGAAAAGCGCATACACTGAAAAGCCTGTCCGCCCAGATCGGCGGCATGAAACTCTTCCAGCGCCTGAAAGCGCTGGATGATCATCTCAAAGCGGGTGGGCAGACCGACACGGAGACCGTGGCGCAACTACGCCAGGATTTTGTCCAGCTCGCCAGCATTCTGCAAACGTGGGCATAAAACAAAAGGGAGACGCTTTCATGATGGACGCCAATTATAAAATTTCAGTCGTCGAGGACGATGCGACGACACGGTTACTGATTAAAAGCATCCTCTCCAAATGCTACTCTGTAGAAGTATTCGAGACAGGAGAAGACTGCATTGATCATGCCAAACACGCATGCCCTGATCTGTTCATGCTCGACGTCGGCCTGACGGGAATCAACGGTTATGAAGTCTGCCGCGCGCTCAAGGCCAACCCGGCAACCGCCTCAGTGCCGGCCATCTTCGTCTCGGGGCACGACAATCTCGACGATGTGCTGAATGGTTACGATGCCGGTGGCGAAGACTATATCCTCAAGCCGTTCGAAGCCTTTGATCTGATCAACAAGATCGAGAATGTCCGCCGTATCGAACGCGAGCGCCAGGCATTGCTTGAACAGGCCCGCGCATCCGAAGAACTGGTTTCGCTACTGTTGGGAAACAACGACGAAAACACCATCCTGATCAAATTTCTGCGCAGCCTGAACGAGTGCGACGATTTCAAGTCTGTCGCCGATGCCCTGCTGAGCGCGGTCGACGCGCTTCATCTTGAAGGCGCGGTCCAGATACGCCTGCAAAATCGGGAACATACCTATAGCAAAAGCGGCGAAAACTGGCCGATGGAAGTGTCGGTCATCAACCACGTCCGCACGCTCGACCGTATTTTTCAATTCAAGCAGCGTGCGGCATACAACTTTGAATGCATTACGCTGCTCATCACCAACATGCCGATCGACAATGCCGAGCAATGCGGCAGACTGCGCGACAGTCTCGCGATCATGGCGGAAAGCGCCAACGCGCGACTGCTCGCCCAGCAATCCGTCTCGGAAAAAAACACCATGCAGGGGCACATACAGGTATTGCTGAATACGCTGAGCCAGACGGTCCAGCGCTATGGAAAACGTTACGATCAGGCCCGCTATGAAGGCGCGGAATGTACACAGGTGTTTCTGGACGAACTATTGAGATCCTTTGCCCACCTCGGCATGAGCGACCAGCAGGAAGCCCCCCTCCTGGCCATGGCCAGATCGCAATGCAATCACCTGATCGATCTGTACGATATTGCCGGGGACACACAGGCCACGCTGACACAACTCAGCAGAGAACTGGAAGACATCCTGTCCGCCACACCCCCGGATCAGCGGTAGGGCGCCATCGCCGCAGGCACCGCGCCGAATACCAGGCGCCGCAGATCTCCTGCGGCGATCCCACTACGCCGTCAATGCCATTGTCAGCGACCGGACATCTTCGGCGGACGCTTCGAGAATGGAGGTCAGCGTCTCTTTGCCGATCAGCATTTCCAGGTCGGAAGACGCGTCGCCTGACGGTTTCAGCGCTCCCAGCACGCTGAGCGGTGACACAACCGGCGCCAACTCTTCCGCAATGAGCAGGGTATCGCCCAGCGTGCGCGGCGGCAGCGCCAGATAGCCCTCCCAGAACGACTCGACCGCATTGAGCACCATCTCGGGCGCATTCAGCACATGCAGCACCGCCCGTCCGACTTCGGCACGACCCGACGCCACCCAGTCTGTCCAGTCCCCCTCCAGCAAGCCTGGATGACGTGCGGCACATGACAGCATGTAGAAACCGCCGATCTCGTGCACGATCCCGGTAAACAGTGCCGCCTCCGGATCGACATGCGTCACACGGCGCGCGATCAAATGCGCCAGCGAAGCCACATGCGCCGTATGTTCCCACAACTGTGCGGCGATTTTCTGCAGCTCGGGTGGACCGCCGCTTCCGGCCAGTTGCCGGGTCACGAGCGCCATCGCCAGCGTACGCACCGTACCGAACCCCAGACGCATGACAGCCATACGCACATCGGTGGAGTGATTGCCTGAACGGTTGTAGACCACCGAATTGGCCATCGAGACGATCCGGGCGCTGAGCAAAGGCTCGGCCTGCACCAGCCTTGCGGCCGTTTCCATCGAACAATCCGGATTTTCCAGCGCTTCGCGCAGTTTCATCGCCAGACGGGCGTGGGTCGGGAACGCCAGTTCACCATCGCTGGCGCTGGCGGCAATATGCGAAAAAATCTGTTTTTTATCCATACTTGCTTGCCATCCCCCGGGATCGGCCCTCTGTCATGATGGATCAGCGCGCCAGTAAACTGTTGCGGCTATAGGTGATGATCGCCTCGGCAATCCGGTCGAGTGGCAGAACACGATCCGCCGCGCCAAGCTTGATGGCCTCCATGGGCATTCCGAAGACCACACAACTGGCTTCGTCCTGTGCAATCGTATTCGCACCGGCGATGTGCATCTCTTTCAGACCGCGTGCGCCGTCATCCCCCATCCCGGTCATGATGATGCCCAGGGCATTGGCCCCGGCATAGCGGGCAACCGACCGGAACAACACGTCGACGGAAGGCTTGTGCCGGTTGACCACCGGACCGTCCGCCACCTCGACACGATACTGGGCACCGCTGCGCAGGATCGACATATGCCGCCCTCCCGGCGCGATCAGGGCACAGCCGGGCAGCACCCGATCGCCATCCCGCGCTTCGCGCACTTCGATTTCACACAGCGAATCCAGCCGTTCGGCAAACATCGCGGTAAATTTTTCGGGCATATGCTGCACGATGACAATGCCCAGACTGGTCGTGGGCAAACGCGTCAGGATGTACTCCAGCGCCTGCGTCCCGCCGGTCGACGTACCGATGGCAACCAGTTGCTCGGTGGTCTTGTTCATGGCGGTGAGGGGTGCCGTCGGCTGAAACGCGGCGGCAGCCGGGCGGGACGCTGGCGACGGAGACTTCGCCTGGCGTGGTAACGACGGGTTCGGCATCGCTCTCAGGTTAGCCTGGGCAGCCGCCCGTACCGCCTGAACAAGATCGTTCGCGGAATCCTCCAGAAACGAGCGCAGCGCGACCTTGGGTTTGGTCACGATGCTCACCGCCCCCGCTGCCAGCGCATCGAATGTCGCGCTCGCGCCTTTTTCTGCCAGCGATGAGCAAATAATCACCGGCGTCGGCCGCTCCGCCATGATCTTGCGCAGAAACGTCAGACCATCCATACGCGGCATTTCGATATCCAGCACAATCACGTCGGGCCACTGTTTTTGCAGCGCCGTGATGGCAAAGATCGGGTCGTGGACCGCCGCAATCACTTCGATACCGGAATCCTGACCGAGGATCCGCGACATGACTTGCCGCACCAGCGCAGAGTCATCCACGATCATGACCTTGATTACACGCGCCATGCTCATGTCCTCCGGTAAATGGTCGGACGCACGGTCTGCAGCGTATGCGTCACTCCGTTGAGCGTTTCCGCGTGACCGATGATCAGATAACCGCCGGGGCCGAGATGCGGCACCAGATGATCCAGCACCTGCTGCTTGGTCGGCATGTCAAAGTAGATCATGACATTTCGCAAAAAAATAACGTCGAAAATACCCAGTTTCTCCGGAACAGGAAGCGTCAGATTGACCTGGCAAAATTCAACACGCTGGCGGATATCGCCGGAGACCAGAAACGTACCGGCTTGCTTGCGCACGCCCTCCAGGCAGTATTTTTTCAACAGATCGGGAGGAATACCTTCGTTGCGTTCAAGCGAATAATGTCCGGCCCGGGCGCGCGTCAGCACAGCGGTACTGATATCCGAAGCCACAACTTCCCAGGGGGCCTGGTGCAGGTATTCCGCCAGAACCATGGCCAGCGAATAGGCCTCTTCGCCGCTTGAGCTGGCGGCACTCCAGATGCGGAATTTTTTGGCGCTATGCCGTCCGGGGATGATGGTGGTTTTTAGAAACTCGAAATGCGCCGGTTCACGAAAAAAATAGGTTTCATTGGTGGTCAGCAAATCGACCATGGTTTGCAGTTCATCCGGATGCGCGCCGGAACTCACCAGACGATAGTACTGGGCGAAGCTGCCCAGGTTGTAATGGCGCAACCGGCGTGCCAACCGGCCGATCAGCAGCGGCTTTTTGGCATCGCTGAGACTGATTCCGGCGATCTTGTAGATCAAGCGCTGGAACAGTGCGAACTCCTGATCGGAAATCTCGTTGTCGCTCATCAGAACAACTCGATTTTCTTGCCAACGCCTGCCTGTTGCGCGGCTTTCATCGACTCGGCGTAAATGGCCTCTTCACGCCGGATCGTTTCGTCGTTGATCATGCTGGTCACCTGGCGCTTGCAGTAGACATCCCCGTTTTTCGGCACCAACAGGACTTTGCGCGACCACGGCCCCAAAAAATCCGATGCGGTCAGCGGAATGTTTTCCCGGTCGAGCCACTCGCGCGTGAAATCGGCGTTGCGCTTGCCGATGGACAGCGAGGACGGCAGGGTCGCATCGATGACCGTGCCCCCGCCAAAAGCCTTGGCCTGAATGCGAAACTTCGCCGCGCCGCGAGAAAGCAGCCCATTAAGCAAGGCTTCCATGCAGGCGTCGCCGGCCAGCAGGACATCCTCATCAAGATGGCTGCCCTTTTTCATCTGAGGCAGCATGAAATGATTCATCCCGGCAAGCGACGCCAGCGTATCGTACAGACACACCGCCACGCATGACCCAAGCAGGGTCGAGATCGGCCTTTCCTTTTCCACCGCCCACTCGCCGGGACGGATCACCCGTGAAAGCCGTTCGATTTCGCGCGAGGGCAGCGTGGCATAATCGATCATGTGGGGCCTCTCCTTTACCCGTCGGAAATCAACGGCATCCCCTCAAGTCAGACGACGGGAACTTCGGCCAGCTCCTGGTCGCTATCCGCCATTTTGGCGAGCATCGCGATTTCCTCGGTGCAAAGCACTTTGGCAATATTCAGGATGATGACAAACTTCCCGTTGATCTTTCCCATGCCTTCTATGAAGTCGGCGTGGATACGGGCCCCGAAATGCGGCGCGGGCTCAATCTCCGCGGCGTCGATACGCAGCACGGCCGACACCGCGTCAACCAGCACGCCGACATCCTGCTTATGTTCGCCTTCTATCAATTCGACAATGACGACGCAAGTTCGCCTGGCAATTCGGGTCGGCGCTCCACCGAACCGACAAGAAATGTCGATAACCGGCACAACCGCCCCGCGCAGATTGATCACCCCCCGGATAAAAGCGGGCATCATCGGAATATCCGTCACGCTGCCGTACTGAATGATCTCTTTCACATTCAGAATGGCAACGGCAAACATTTCCCCCCCCAGGGAAAACGTCAGATATTGCTGGGTGGCAGGCCGGCCCGGGGGCGCGCCTGCGTCCACGGCCCGGCTAGCCGGGGTTTGTTCTGTCTGGCCCATGGCGCCCCCTTGTCAGAATTTCTGGAAGTCCGACTCGTCCACCATCGCCTGCGAAGAGGCCGCCGAAGCATGGTAGCCGGCATGCGCACCCCGAACCGGTTGAACACCCGTCATCATCGCCGCGGCACGTACGGCACCGACAGACGACTGCCGGACCTGGAAGAACTCCATCAATTGCTGCAACTGGCTCGCCTGCCCGCCAAGCTCTTCGGCGGTTGCGGCAAGCTCCTCGGAAGCCGAGGCATTCTGTTGCGTGGCCTTGTTAAGCTGGGTCATGGCGTTATTGATCTGCGACACGCCAGCCGTCTGCTCCTGCGATGCCGAGGTAATTTCCTGCACCAGATCGGAGGTCTTCTGAATCGACGGCACCATTTCCGTCAACAGACTGCCCGCCCGTTCGGCCAGCTTGACCGAAGACGAGGCAACCTCTCCGATCTCCTGTGCGGCAATCTGACTGCGTTCGGCCAGTTTTCTGACTTCGTCCGCCACCACGGCAAACCCTTTGCCATGGTCGCCGGCGCGCGCCGCTTCGATGGCGGCGTTCAGGGCCAGCAGGTTCGTCTGGTAGGCAATGTCGTCGATAATGCCGATCTTGTCGGCGATCGACTTCATCGCATCGACGGTCTTGCCCACGGCATCGCCTCCTTCGCTGGCTTCCTTGGCCGCTTTCGACGCCATATTGTCGGTCACCTTGGCGTTGTCGGTGTTTTGCGCGACGGACACCGTCATCTGTTCCAGTGACGAGGTGGTCTCCTCGACAGAGGCGGCCTGCTCGGAGGCTGAGGAGCTGAGGGTCTGTGCCGTGGCGGAGACTTGCCCCGCGGCATTGGACAGCGCATCGGCCGCGGTGATGATCAGGGATATCGTTTCCGACAGTCGGCCGATGGTATTGTTGATGGCCTCCTTCAGCGTGGCGAAATCGCCCTGATACTGCTTGGTGATGGTCTGGGTCATATCCCCCTTCTCCATCGCCTCCATCACGCGCTGTACGTCCTTGATCGGATCGACCACGGCATCCAGCGTGTCGTTCACCCCCTGTACAATCTTGCGGAAGTCGCCCAGGTGGCGCAAAGCATCCGCGCGCGTATCCAGTTTGCCGATGACGGCCGAAGCAGACAGCGTATTGATATCGGTGATCAGCGCCTTGACGTTGCCGCGCACCTGCTCGATGGTTTCGTTGATAAAGGCCTTCTTGCCGGGGAACTGCTCCAGCGGCGCATCCATATTGCCTTCGCCGAACTGCTTGATGCAGGCCATGGCTTTTTTCTTCACCGCGATGTGGCCGAACACCATCGTATTCACGCCCGCCGCCATCGCCCTGAAATCATTCTTGAACTTGCCTTCGTCGATCCTGACGTCGATATCGCCGGCGTCATGCTCCTTCGACATATGGTTCATCTCGGCAATGAGCAGCTTGAGGTTGGTGCGCACCGTTTCGATGGTGTCATTGATAAAGGCCTTCTTGCCGGGGAACTGCTCCAGCGGCGCATCGAAATTGCCCTCGCCGAACTGCTGAATGCAGGCCATGGCTTTTTTCTTCACCGCAATGTGGCCGAACACCATCATGTTCACCCCTGCGGCCATCTTGTTGAAGTCGTTCTTGAATTTGCCTTCGTCGATCCTGACGTCGATATCGCCGGCGTCGTGTTCCTTCGCCATATGACTCATATCGGCGATGAACAACTTGAGGTTGCCGCGCATCGTCTCGATGGTGTCGTTGATAAAGGCCTTCTTGCCGGGGAACTGTTCCAGCGGCGCATCGAAATTACCCTCGCCGAATTGCTGGATGCAGGCCATGGCTTTTTTCTTCACCGCAATGTGGCCGAACACCATGGTGTTCACCCCTGTGGCCATCTTGTTGAAGTCATTCTTGAATTTGCCTTCGTCTATCCTGACGTCGATATCGCCGGCATCGTGTTCCTTCGCCATATGATTCATATCGGCGATGAACAGCTTGAGATTGCCACGCATCGTTTCGATGGTGTCGTTGATAAAGGCCTTCTTGCCCGGGAACTGCTCCAGCGGTGCATCGAAATTGCCTTCGCCAAACTCCTTGAGGCAGGCCATGGCTTTTCTCTTCACCGCAATGTGGCCAAACACCATGGTGTTCACACCACGCGCAACAACGGCCAGGTCATTCTTGAATTTGCTTTCATCGATCTTGACGTCGATATCACCCGCATCGTGTTCCTTCGACATGTGGTTCAGCTCGGTCAGCAGATTACGCACGCTGAGCTGCATGGCGCCAAGCGCCCGGGCCAGAACCCCGACCTCATCCCCGCGATCCAGATCCAGCTTTTCGCTGAAATCCCCTTCCGCCAGCTTGTCGGCAACCCGAACCAGCTTCTGAATCGGTTGCGTGATGCTGCGAACAGTCAGGACCATGACGATGATGGAGAACACCGTGGCAATCAGCGCCAGCGCCAGCACCATCGTACGGGCAGAATCGGCGGCGGTTACGGCTTCTGCGCCAGCGGTCTCGGCGAGGCTCTGTTCGTAATCGCCAAAGGCTTTGACCTGCGCGATATAGTTATTGCCGGCCACCGTCAGATCACTCAATACAACCCGGATTCCGGTTTCGGCATTGAATTGAGGCGAATCCAGACTCAACAAGGGCAGTACGGTTTGTAAAACAGAAGCATATTTATCCCGGGCATCGACCATCTTGCCAAACAGTGCTTTGCCCTGTTCCGTTTTCAGCATGGGCTGGATCTGGTCAAACAGCCTGGCATTCTGTGTCTGCGCATCCATCAGCGCCGTCATCTGGGCTTTCTGGAAATCCCGATCCTTCGACAACGCAAGACTTCGCACCGATCGGGCCATCTCCAGGGTGTGGATCATGACCTCGTCGGACATCACCACCTTGGGCAACTGGTCGTTGGCCATTGTGGACGTCATCGTACTGCCATCCGACAGCCGCAAGCAGGAATACGCGGAAATGATCGCCAGCATCGCAAACAGAATGGCGAAGCCGGCCGCGAGACGGGTGCCTATTTTCAGGTTATTCATATTTCTCTCCGATTTGCCAGGCCAACCATTGCTTCAGAAGGGGTTGCGGGTTTCGGCAGCGCGGCGTTCAGACGCATTTCGCGCACCTCATTGCGTTCGGTTCTTTGCACAAGCGAGGGAACATCGAGAATCAGCGCCACGTCACCGGTGCCCAGGATGGTCGAGCCGGCAATGCCACGCAGATGACGAAAAATATTGGACAGCGGCTTGATCACCGTCTGGAATTCGCCCAGCAACTGGTCGACGACGATGCCGACTTTCTGCCCGGCATACTGGACGACGACGATATTCTCCCGGAGGGGTTCCGGGGCCACGATATTGAACATGCCACGCAGACGCACAAACGGCAGGACCTCGCCGCGCAGGTTGATGAAATCGCGGTCGGTGGTTGCATCCCGCAGTTCGATGCACTCGATCACCAGATCCAGCGGAATGATGAAGGACGACTTGCCGACCCCGACCAGAAAGCCGTCGATGATGGCCAGTGTCAGCGGCAAACGAATACTGAATGTGGTGCCGCTGCCCTCATGCGACACGACCGTCACCGTTCCGCGCAGACTCTGGATATTACGGCGCACCACATCCATGCCCACACCGCGACCGGAAATATTGGTCACCTTATCCGCCGTTGAAAATCCGGGTTCGAAAATCAGGTTGGTGATTTCCTGATCCGTCAGCGTGGCACCCGGTGCCACCAGGCCGCGTTCGATCGCCTTGTTGAGAATCTTGTCCCGGGGCAAGCCGCCACCGTCATCGGAAACCTCGATCACAATGCTGCCCGAATCGTGATAGGCATTGAGCGTCACGCGTCCGCACGGGTTTTTGCCCATTTTCTCCCGTACCGCGGTGGGTTCGATGCCGTGATCCATCGCATTGCGCACCAGATGCATCAACGGATCGCCGATCTTTTCGACCACCGACTTGTCGAGCTCCGTCTCCGCGCCGCTGATCGTCAGCTCGATGGCCTTGCCCAATTCCTGCGAGGCATCGCGCACCACACGCTGAAAGCGATTAAAGGTTTCACCGATCTGCACCATGCGCAGTTTGAGCGCGGAATCGCGAATCGCCTCGACCAGTCTGGATAGCACCGAAGTACTTTCAACGAGTTCGCGCTGCCGACTACGCTGGGCCAGCAGATTGGTCGACGCACCGGCGATCACCATCTCGCCGACCAGTCCGATCAGTTGATCCAGCTTGTCGGCCTGCACGCGGATCAGCCGCGATTCGACCGCCTGCTTCTCGCTGACCTGGGTTTGCCTGGCGACAGCGGCATCCACCACGTCCTTGTTGACCAAGCGACTTTCGACCAGGATCTCGCCGATCTGCGCAGCAGCCGGTGTCACGTCCCCGTCTTCGGTCTCGATGTCGTGCTGGCTGACCGACTGGGCGGCGAGCCCGGCCTCCAGTTCAGCCGGGGTCAGCGCACCGCAACGCACCAGCATCTCGCCCAGACGCATATTGTCTTCGGGCAGCGCATTGATGAGCTGCATATACTGCGACAACATGCTATTGGGCGGCAGGATGCGCAATTCGCAGTCGTCGTGCACAAACGCGAATACATGTTCGATCTCTTCTTTACTTGCCTTGCTTTGCAACCGGATCTCGAACCCCAGGTAGCAGGATTCGGGGTCCATCTCCTCGCTGCGGGGCATGGCATCCGGAATGGTCTCGATGGACAGGATCTGCCCCAGACCGGCCAGATAGCGGACAAACGAAAGCGGGTCCATCCCCGAACGCAGCACATTGCGGCCAAAACGCACAGAGATGTGCCAGGCATCGGTAATGACGATACCATCGCCATCCGTTTCACTCTGGGGGGCATCCGGCGTCGGAGGCGCAAGCCGGCTGTCCGCCGTCACGTCCAGGTAGCCGACGGTCAACTCGTCGAGCAGGGCATCGCCCGTCGTCTGCACCGAGTCATCCGGTGCCGTTTGCCCGGCTTCAAGCACACCGACGAGGGTGCCGATCTGATCACAACAACGCAGCAGCAGGCCGGTCAGGGAGGCGGAAACTTCAATGTCGCCGTTGCGCAGCCGGTCGAGAACATTTTCGATTTTGTGCGTGAAATTAGCGATAAACCCGCACTCGATCACCCCCGAAGCGCCCTTGATCGTATGTGCAGCCCGGAAAATGGCGTTAATGGTGTCGGCGTCGTCAGGATGCTGCTCCAGCCGCAGCAGCCCGGACTCCAGATCGGCCAGTTGCTCCCTGGCCTCCTGTATGAACACGCCGGTCAATTCATCCATGGGGACCTCACGCTTGTTCGTCTTTGCAGGCCGCATCCGGGCCGGCAAAAAACGGAGTCAGGTTACAAAACGCCAAAAGTTCTTGCACGGCTGAACTTAACGATGCGATATGCAAGTCCTTGCCCGTCGCCTCGGCTTCCCGCCTGGCAAGCAAGAGCAACTGCAGACCCGCCGTATCGATTTCGTTGACGCCCGTCAGATCCAGCGCCAGTGCGGCGCTCTCCGCCAGCGCCTGCATCAACCTGATTTTCTGCGCCTCGGCGTTGTAGATGGTCATGTCATCGACGATCGCCAGCGTTGTGGGTGAATTCATGACATGCTTTCGTGGCTTGAGACGGCCCGTAAGATTAAAAATCTTTTCGTGTGTCGATCTAGTGCAGGACCAGCTTGATGGTTCCCAGCAGCTCATCCGCGGTCGCGGGTTTGACGATCCAGCCCGAAGCGCCGGCGGCTTTGGCCTCCTCGCGCCTCGACTGCTGCGATTCTGTGGTCAGAAACAGGATGGGCATGAATTTGCAGGTCGGGATATTGCGAATCAGTTTGATCAGTTCGATACCATTCATGCCGGGCATGTTCAGGTCAGTGATCAACAGATCGGGCTTGGCGCCATCCTGAAACTTCTTCAGGGCGTCTTCGGCGCAATTGGCTTTTTCTGTTGCATAGCCCGCACGGGTCAGAATCGCGGAAATACTGAGTAAGACGGTCGCGGAATCATCAACGAGAAAAATGGTTTTCATGGTTCTCTGCCCTTGAGTCGATCGCGTGCGGGCCCGAGCCCGCAAAGCATACCAAATGCATGCTATTTCTTTAAAATTAGCGCCATTAGATATGGCGTAGTTTTAGTTATTGATGGCCGAAGTTTAAGGGTCAAGTATTTTCATCCGGAAGGCGGGCAATTCACCGTTGGAATGAATTTCTGCCGGAAATAGATTCCGGAGGCCAAACCTGAGGCTATTCAGGCTTGCCACTCCCGCAACACCTCCAGCAGGCGGGTAAACTCAAGGTGCAACGCCTGCATCACACTGCTATCGGGTGCGATGCCCTTCTCCAGGCCATGATCGACGGCCTTAAAACAGCTCGAAAGCTTTACCCCGCCAATCTGCCCCGTCAGACTCTTCAGCGTATGGATTTTTCGCCGGGCTTCTGCCATATCTCCGGACGCAATGGCCTGATCGAACGATCCGAAATACTCCGGCAAGTCTTCAAGCGCCGACTGGATCACCGAAAATGACAGCTCACGGTCGTCATCGAGCTGAGTCAGAAGCATCTCCTCGTCAAACACCGGCAATTCATCCCGCATGGCAGGCATGGCGGGGAAACGGCCTGACATCCCGGAATCGTTGCCCGGCCGCAACCAGCGCGAGAGCATCACCTTGAGCACTTCGACATGTATCGGTTTGGTCAGAAAATCGTCCATTCCGGCTTCGAGACAGTGCCGGCGATCGTCCTCGAAAGCCCCTGCGGTCAATGCGATAATGGTCAGACGGGCTCGGCCAGTGTCCTGCTCCCAGCGGCGTATGCGCCGCGTGGCCTCAAATCCGTCCATCTGCGGCATCAGACAATCCATCAGCACCAGATCGACCTCCAGGCCTCCGGTCACCCGATCGACCGCCTGCTGGCCATCTTCGGCAAAATCGCTCTGAAGCGCGTATTTGTCGAGCATGGCTTTGATCACCTTGCGATTGGTCGGATTATCATCGGCAACCAGAATGCGGCCCTTCAGCGGGGCGGGATGCGGCATGCTGCGCAATGCGGGTACGAAGTCAGGGCTATCGGGTAGGGACACAAGGTGTTTGGCCGGGATGCGAAACCAGAAACGCGCCCCCTTGCCCGCCTCGCTCTCGACCCCCGCTTCGCCCCCCATCAGTCTGGCCAGGCTGAGGACAATCGATAATCCCAGACCGGTGCCGCCATATTGCCGTGTTGTCGAACTATCGGTTTGCGAGAAGGGTTTGAACAACAACGACTGCTTTTCAGGCGGAATACCGATGCCGGTATCGGATACCGCGAATTCGAGCACTGCCCCCTCCGCATCGCGCTCGATCTCGCGGGCCTCGATACGAATATGACCTTGCGTCGTAAACTTGAGCGCATTGCTCACCAGATTGGAGAGCATCTGGCTCAAGCGGTGCGGGTCACCCAGATAGCGCCCGTCTTCAGGTCCCGCCCACCCGGTTTCCAGCCCGAGCCGCTTGTTTCTGGCCGTTTCGGCGAACAACATCCGGGTCTCATGAATGATGCGGGCGGGATCGAACGCACGTGACTCCAGCTCAAGCTTGCCTTCCTCGACCTTGGAAAAGTCGAGGATATCGTTCAGCAAGCTGAGCAAGGACTCTCCCGAAGTCAGAATGGTCCGCGCATAGTCCTGCCGGTCGGCCTCGCTCAAACCGCCCATCAGCAGCATTTCCGCCATGCCAAGGATACCGTTCATCGGCGTACGGATTTCATGGCTCATGGCGGCGAGAAAACGGCTCTTGGCGTGATTGGCGGACTCGGCCAGCTGCATGGCCTTACGCAGGTCGTCTTCTTGTTGGCGGCGTTCCGTAATGTCCTGCTTGACCGCCACATAGTGGGTGATCGTTCCGTCAGGCTGACGCAGTGGCGTAATGACGGCAAATTCGAGATATTCGCTGCCATCCTTGCGTCGGTTGTGCAGCTCACCGCTCCAGGAGCGGCCTTGAGCAAGGGCGTCCCACAAAGCGACAAAATTTTCCGGCGGCGTCTTGCCCGAATTAAGAATGCGCGGGTTGCGGCCGATCGCCTCTTCGCGGCTGTAACCGGTGTTCTCGACAAAGGCAGGGTTGACGTACTGGATTTCGGCATAAAGATTGGTGATGACGATACTTTCCGGGGTCTGCTCCACCGCCAGGGATAACTGGCGCAACTGGTCTTCCGTCACTTTGCGCGCGGTAATATCGCGCGAGGCGCAATACAGCACCGGTTTCCCGTCGAGTTCCAGCGGAAACAGCGAGACCTCGACATCGAACACTGTGCCGTCTTTGCGCCGGTGCCGTGTTTCAAGCATCGCAGGTCCGCTCTGGGAGAACTGTTGCGCCAGCACACCGGTCAGTTCATTGGCTGAAAACCGGCCTTCCCAGTCCATCACCCGCATGCCGATCACTTCATCGCGGGTATAGCCCAACATCCGGCAAAACGAATCGCTGGCTTCAACCACCGCGCCATTGGCGTCAAGGATGTGAATGCCGTCGCTGGCACTGAGCAGCAATGCCCGGCGCCGTTCTGTTTCGCGCTGGATCTGATCCAGAAAACGGCACAGCAACAACACACCCGACACCGTTATCAGTAAAAAGCCCCCCAGGCCGATGGCGACGTAGTGCGCCTCGGTCCGCCAGGACTGCATATAGTCCTGCGCCCCCAGGCCGACCACCAGATGAAAAGGCGCCGCAGAGAGGCGCCGGTAGGTGTCCGTACGTTCGATGTTATCGGCGGTCCGCTCACTATGAAATGTCACCACCGCATGCCCGGATGCCACCGCCTCCGCCAGCTCACGGGAATACCCCTTCGCTCCCGGCAGGCCCGAGGGACCCGCCACAGGGGGATAACGCGTAATCAGCCCCATGTGGGAGTCTCGCAACAGGGCCGTGCCATGCGGCCCCAGATCGGGAACGGACAATATCTGACGGAAATATTCGAGGGGCACCGCAGTCGACACGATCCCGGCAAATGAACCATCCGGATGATTGTATCTTCGTACAAAAGCGATCACCCGGATGTTCGATACCCGGCCGACGATGGGGTCGGTGATGACCATACCGGATTCAGGGTGGGTTTTTAGCCACAAAAAGAAATCACGGTCCGCCCAGCTTGAATATCTGGACGGCACGACATCATCCCCCAGAATGACCCGGCCCGAGGCATCCGCTACCCGGATTTTCGCGCCGGGAAAAAGGCGCTTCTCGTGCTGAATCAAAAACGCACCGGCGGCGCGTGCATCCAGGCGGCGGTCCGCACGCAGCTCTCGCTCTATCTCGTCCGTGACGACATTCAGCGTCAGGTCGATGGATTTGACGTTGCCGCTGATATTCTGGTCAAGGATCTCGGCAAAACTGCGCGTCGCGACAGCAACACGCTCTTCCAGCGCAAGACGGCTCTGATACAGGACCAGTCCTGCTCCCAGGAACGCACAGATATTCACGCCGCAGACCCCGAGCAGCAGAATCAGCTTGACCCGCCGCGTGGCAACAGACTGAATGCGTCGCGAGATAAGAGAGAGCGTCATGTGTCGTCCTGAAAGCCGTTCACTTAAGAAAAATGCACGGATCTTCGCCGAATACCTTGCCGGTCACGACTGCCGTAGCGAGGCCAGCTCGTCGCCCAGGCCAACCAGAATGCGCTGTGTTTCCTCCCCCTGGTCGAGCAAGGCGGACATGCGCCCGGAAAAATCGCCAATCAGATTTTGCAGATAGCCCTCCTGACGTTCTGTCAGCCCCAGCGTCAGAAAGGCTTCAATCAATTTCTCGTTCAACTCGCTGATCAGCGCAACACTTTCCGCATGGTCGCGCGTCTCCGCCGTGCGCAAGAATAAAAGGGTGGACGACAGCCCTTCCAGCGCCTGTTGAATCCCGGCCTGACTGCGCAGATTCGCCTCACTGGTTTCGATGGCCTTCAGCCGGGCGTCGGCATTTTGTGCGGCAGTCGACAGGTTGTCGCGCAGCCTGCCGCAGTATTCGGGCTGATCCAGCGGAAGATTCTGGATCATGAGTGTGACCCGCTCAAAATTGTGCACACTGCGGTTATGAAACTCAAAAATACGCCCCAATTCGCGCACATGATTGATGATCGACACCTCAAGCGGCAGATCGACCCCTGCCGCGCTGTAAGTCGCCGTGTGCTGCGTCGTCCGGGTCTGCACGACACCGTCCAGACGATAACGCTTCATGAGTTCGAGCAAGCCTGATCCGATATCCTGCATGCGGTCCCAGGCAATCAGTTTGCTCATGAACTGCAACAGAATGCCGGCTTCATCCATACCGGCCATGACGAGGGAAGACAGGTATTCCGACGCCTCGATCTGCTCTTCGAGCGAACGCTGGTTCTGCACGATCTGCTGCGCCACCCCCACTTTGCGCAGGACTTCATCCGGTTCGAACGGCTTGACGATAAAATCTTCCCCGCCGGCGTCGTAACCGGCCAATCTGGCATCGATCGTGTCGTAACTGGAAACGAAAGTAACGGGAATACGCCGGAGTCGGTCATCCGCCTTGATCCAGCGGCATAATGCATAACCATCGATACCCGGCAAATTGACATCAAGCAGAAACATGTCCGGCATTTCGAGGGTCAACGCCATCTGGCATTCCTCGGCACTGGCAAAAATGGTCACATCGCATTCCGGAGAAAGAATCGACTGCATGACGTCCAGCAACATTGGATCGTCGTCTACCACAAATACCCTGAAAAGATGACTCATGACTCCCCCCGATCAGCAGGTCCGGCAGCAGGCACACTGTCGGGCATCAAAACCTGTTTGAGTTCCTTGCACATCTGATCGCTGAGCCTGACCGTTTCCGCAAACAGGGCAGGATCGGCAATATGTTCACTGATAGCGGCATCCAGGGCAGTCACGACATGATGCAGATCGGTCATGCCCAGCATGCCGACACGCCCCTTGTATGCATGGACTTTCTTGCCCGCCGCTTCGAAATCGCCAGCCGTGATCAATGTCTTCATGGCGTTGAGCGTTTCAGGTGTGGTCGACACAAAATCGGCCAGCCAGTGCCGGTACCGATCCATTTTTCCGTTAAAACGACTCAGCGCATTGCTCACGTCGAGTCCGTTGATACCGTTGAGTGCATCCGAATCGGAAGGCGGCGGTGGAACGTCCATGATCGGGGCGGCCGGCACATCGGCGTCAGACACCGTCAGTTGCCGGCCTTTGCCGTAGAAGATCCATTTTTCCACCGTCTTCAGAAAAGTCGCGTTATCGAACGGCTTGCCGATATGGTCGACCATGCCGGCTTCTGTGCCGATTTTTTTCTCGTGCTCCATGGTATGCGCGGTCATGCCGATCACGGGAAGCGAGGCGAACTCGGGGTGACGCTTGAGTTCGCGCGTGGCACTCAGCCCATCCATGACCGGCATCTGAATATCCATCAACACCAGATCGAACCCGTCCGGACCGATACGCAGCAACACATCGAGCGCCTCCTTGCCGTTTTCCACGATCAAGGGGACGATACCCACGCTGCGCAGTAAGGCTTCGACGATTTCGCGATTCAGCGGCTGATCTTCGACAACCAGAATACTGGCCTGCTCGACGTGACCGGCAGGGGCGTGAACCGCCGTTTCAGCCACAGGGAACAGATTGTCTTTGCACCCCAGGGCAAGCCCGATCTCCAGAACAAACACCGAACCCTTTCCCTCGCGGCTGGATACGCGAATATCGCCGTTCATCATCTGCGCCAGACGCCGGCTGATCGCCAGGCCAAGGCCGGTTCCTTCATATTTTCGGTTGAGCGTCGTATCCAGTTGAGAGAAGGGTTGAAACAGATGCTGAAGATCTTCCGCCCCAATGCCAATGCCGCTATCCTCGACTTCGATGATCAGATCGACCTTGCCATCGACTGGCGCCCCCGCATGCACCCGAATGTCGATCCCGCCCCGCTCGGTAAACTTGATGGCATTGCTGAGCAGATTAAGCAGAATCTGTTCGATCCGGTAAGGATCGCCCACCAGCACGTCGGGAACGTCGGCATCGATGGTAGCGTGCAGCGCCAGCCCCTTGGTTTCCGCACGATGCGCCAGAAGCGAATGGCCGCGAGAAATCAGCTCGCGCACGCTGAAGGTGCGATGGTCGATATCAAGCCGTCCTGCTGTTATTTTTGTCAGGTCAAGCAGATCGTTGATGATGCGGTTGAGGTGTTTTCCGGATGCGACGATCTTGTCGAGATAATCCCGCTGTTTCGGGTTGGTGCCCAGGCTGCTTGCCAGCCCCGCCATCCCGACAACCGCATTGAGCGGCGTGCGCAGCTCATGACTGATATTCGCCAGGAACGCATTTTTCGATTCATCCGCCCGACGGGCTGCTTCAAGTGCATCCGACAAGGCCAGGGTGCGTGCGGCAACCTGTTGTTCGAGCTCATCCCGGTGCCAGCGCAAAGCATCCAGCGAGCGTTTGTGCTGCACGATGCGCCAGACTTCGTTGCCGATCAACTGCACGGTTTCGATATCGCGCTCGGTGAAGCAGACAGGCTTGTTACCCAGCCCGATCAACATCACCACCTTGTCCCCTTCGATCACCGGAACGCAGATCATGCGCGAAACGGGGATATGGCCCTGCGGTAATCCCGACTGATGGGGAGAAGACGCGTAATCGTTGATAATCGACGGTTGACGCCTGCGCCAGGCATCCGCCCACATGCCGCCATCCTTCAGCACGATATGCGGGTTGAAGACCACATTGCAGAGCGCAAATGTCCGGGGGGAACAGATATTCAGCTCAATTTCGGCCTCGTCTTCGTTGACGACGCGCAGAAAGGCCATCTGGCTTCCGGTCAGGTCCTCGGCCTGTGTCAGCGCATACTGCATGAATCCGGATTCACCCAACCCCTCCGCCGCCCCCGGCAAGGCAAGGAGCACCCCGGAGCGCTTCGCCATCATGGCGAGGGCATCCCCGGCCTGTTTGTAAGCGATGCTGGACTGAATATCGCGGGTCAGCTTGGCGAGCAGGGCATCGAATTCAGCCGAGCCGCAATCATCCGCAAGACAGCCAAGCGACGCGATCATCAATAAAATGCCTTGCTCTCCCAGCGGGAACAAAGCGCAGGCACAATCGGCGGCGATGTCCATATCATCGAGCACCGGAGACGCCAGCGCCCCGAAGGTCGTCATCACCGTCAGGCCCGGGCGGGTTCGTTGCCAGAGCGGATGGGAAAATGGCAGGCGACAATCCCCATCGGGACTGCGCGGTGCCGCATTCAGCAACATCAGCCCGTCAGCCCCTTCTCCTTCTATATCCGTTGCGCGCCACCAGATCGATGCGCCCGCCAGGCAAAAACGATTAATCAGCGCGCCAAGAAAATCCCGGCACGCATCGCGAGGCTCCGGCGTCGCGGAGACGGTCAAAGATAACGCGAACAGCGCTGAAAACGTTTCGGAAAACGTGTTGTCGGTCGTTTTCATGGGCTTTCGGAGCGACTCCCCTCTTACCTGACGTGTCTCAGACCCGACAACCGCAAAATGCGCCTCGCGGCTCCCGCCATTTATCAGCCAAGGGCAACAGCAACGTTTCAAGAAATCTCACACACCGTTCTTGATGACGTTTCTCTAACCACTAACAAATAGCCTATGCTTTATCATATTAGTCACTTTTGAAATATATTCCGAAGCACGAGGGTTCAGTAAAGTAGACGGCAACCATCAGGCTTTATATAAAGAGACAGGTAGAGCGTTTGATTTGTGCTTATCAATGCGGGAGGTTTCCCGCTTGCATTCTTTATGGGACACGCCCGCAGGCTTCGCGGGATGTCGGCGCGCCGAACGGGGCCGGATGGAGTGTTCACGATGGCAAAACAAGAATACCAGGACAATGGCGACAACTGGCTGCTGGACGATCCGGCGGACAGTGAGGCAAGCGCGCCGGCCACGCAGGACCCGCTGCCATGGAAAATACTGATTGTTGACGATGAGAAGGATATTCACATCGCGACTCGCCTGGTGATTCAGGATATCCATTACAAACATCGCGGACTATCGCTGTTCTACGCGTGCAATGCGCAAGAAGGATTTGACCTGATCGCCCGGCACCCCGACATTGCACTTATCCTGCTCGACGTCGTAATGGAAAACGACCAGGCCGGACTCCAGCTGGTCCATCGCATCCGGCATGAACTCAACAACCATCTGGTGCGCATCGTGTTGAGAACCGGGCAACCCGGGCAAGCCCCGGAACGGGATGTCATCCTCAACTACGATATCAACGATTACAAAACCAAAACCGAACTCACCGTTCCGAAAATGTTCACCACGGTGGTTTCGTCACTACGCGCCTACGAAAGCCTGACCGCGCTCGAGTCGATTCGCCTGCGCCAGGCCGAGCTCCTGGCGCTGCTGACCGAAAGCCGCGACGCGGCAGAGGCGGCCAACCGGGCCAAGAGTGTATTTCTGGCTAACATGAGTCATGAGCTGAGAACGCCCATGACGGCCATCATGGGGATGACCGACCTGGCATTACGCCGCGCCGCCGACCCGAAACAGGTCGAACTGCTCACCAAAAGCATGCGTGCCTCGCAACACCTGCTGGCCATCATCAGCGACCTTCTCGACATATCAAGCATCGAAGCCGACAGGCTGACCCTGGGGGAGCAAAAACTCTCGGTGAAGCAGATTATTGATAAGGTGCTGCAACTGCATGCGGAGCAGGCCAAAAACAAAGGGCTGAGCTTGTCGGCCGAGCATGACGCGGCGCTTCCGGAAGGGCTCTATGGCGACGCGGATCGACTTAAGCAGATCGTGATGAATTTCGTTGAAAACGCGATCAAATTTTCAGACAAAGGCATTGTCAGCGTACAGACTCGACTGCTGGATTCGGATAGCCACAGTGTGCTGCTGCAGATCGAAGTCAGTGACCAGGGCATCGGTATCCGTCCCGATCAGCAGGAAAAACTGTTCAAGCCCTTTTCCCAGGCGGATGACTCCCCGACACGCCGATATGGCGGTACCGGTCTTGGTCTGGTCATCTGCAAACGCCTGGCCCAACTCATGGGCGGCGATGCGGGCGTGACAAGCCCCCCCGGGCAGGGCTGCACCTTCTGGGCAACCATGCGACTCAGACAAGCCAGTGATCCTGCCGCCCCCCCTGCCGAAGCGCCGGATGCGGCACTTGCCCGACGCTACCAGGGAGCGCGCATTCTGGTGGCAGACGACGATGCGATGAATCTGGAGGTCCTGCGCATCCAGCTGGAGCGGGCCGGACTGACCGTCGACACGACCGAAGAGGCCACACAGGCATTCAGACTGGCGGCCGACACACACTACGCCGCGATTCTGCTGGATATGCGCATGCCCCATGCACAAGATGTCGCGATCGAAATCGGCAAGCTGCCTGGCAATCAGCACACACCGATCATTGCCATGAGCCCTCAGGGCGAAACACCGGCCGCCGTGAACGACACTGAAGCCGGCATTCATCATTTGCTGAGCAAGCCATTTGAGGCTGATGGACTGTTCGAGACCTTGCTGGGCGCGCTGGAACGACACTGAGCAGCGGCGCGCAATGACCGGAATCGTAAAACATTGTGAATCCCAAACTGCAATCTCGTTTTGAGACGCTCAAGGCAACCGGGTTGCTGCCCTCGCCCAAGGGCCCAGCCCTGACGCTGGTTGAATTGACCCGAAAAGAAAATATCTCGACCACCTTGCTGGCAAGGCCCATTCAGGCCGACCCGGTATTGATGGCGCGGCTGCTGAAACTGGCGAACACTTGCCGGTCTCCAGGAGCGCGACCGGTTCTGGCCATTCGCGACGCCATCGGCATCCTGGGGTTAAATACGGTACGCGGGCTTGCCCTGGCCGTTTCGCTGATGGCGGACAGACAATTGCTCGTGTGTCATGCGTTCGACTATCCCGACTTCTGGTCTCGCAGCCTTGCCCGGGCCGTGGCGATGCAGGCGCTGACCACCTTGTCGCATCTGATGCCGAGCGATGAAGCGTTCACACTGGGACTGCTGTCACGCGTCGGCGAATTGGGCATGGCCAGTCTCTTTCCCGATGACTATGCACGCCTATTGAAACAAAAGGCATCAACAGAAGCGGAACGTCTCGACCGTGAACGCGAGACGTTTGAATTCGATCATGCGGACCTGACCGCGGCACTGCTGAACGATTGGGGTTTTCCACAAAGTCTGATCGACCCCGTCGAATTCCACGAACGCCCACATGCGGCGAGTTTCACCCCCGGTTCGCGCACCGAAGGCCTGCTACTGACCCTGATGCTGGCCGCGAAGATCGCCGACATCTGCCTGGCCGCCAAAGACAGGCGGCGTGCCCTGATGGCGAATCTGTACCTGATGGGCGGCAAACTTTCTATTGATGCGGATGCGCTCGTGGCGCTGTGCGACCGGATCGCCTTTGACTGGGTAGAATGGAGCCGGCTGCTGGATGTCCCCTCGCAAGGATTGCCGCCCTTTGCCGAATTACTGGCCCCGCCGCCACCGCCCTGTTTCGAACCGACCGCCAACTCGTCGGCCCCGCACGAATCCAATGGCTTTCGCGTACTGGTGGTCGATGATGACCGCAGCACGCGCATGCTACTCAAAAACATCCTGACCCGGGTTGGCTATCTTTTCAGCGAAGCCGACAATGGGCGCACCGGGCTGGAACGCGCACGGGCCGAGCACCCCGATCTGATGATCGTCGACTGGGTCATGCCGGAGATGGACGGCATCGATCTGGTCCGCACACTCAGGGAAACCCGCTCGGGCAGATCCATTTATATCCTGCTTCTGACCGCGCTGGATCAGGAAGACCGTCTTGTCGAAGCCTTTGCGGCAGGCACTGACGATTTCATCCCCAAACCGATCAAGGCCAATGTCCTGAAAGCAAGGCTGCTGGCAGGACAACGGCTGGTGACGCTACAACGTGAAATCGAGCGTAACCAGCACAACCTGAAGCACTTTGCCAATGAATTTGCCCATCTCAACAAGCACTTGCAGGATGGCTACAAGCGGGACATCGCCAACCGGAAACGTATGGAGCTCGCCTTGCAGGGGGGCGACCTGGGCATGTGGGATCTGAATATTCCGGACCGGCAGCTTACGGTAAGCGAACGCTGCTGCACCATGCTGGGTTATCTGCCTGACAAAGTAGAGTTCAGTCTCGAGAAGTGGTTTCACCAGGTTCACCCCGATGACCGGGCTGCGGCGCATGCCAGCCTGCAGGCTCACCTGATCGGAAAAACACCGACCTATGAATACGAGTACCGGCTACAACACAAAGACGGGCATTGGATCTGGGTGCAGGACAGGGGGCGAGTGGTCGAACGCAATGCCAAGGGTGCGCCACTACGGGTGGCAGGGACGCTGATGGACATCACCGTCAGAAAAACGACGGAAGCCGAACTCGAAAAGCATCGTCATCACCTTGAAGAGCTTGTTTTTTCACGCACCTCCGAGCTGGCGGATGCCCGTGACGCGGCCGAGTCCGCCAACCGGGCAAAGAGTGTATTCCTGTCGAACATCAGCCATGAATTGCATACGCCGATCACGGGGATCATGGGAATGACGGATCTGGCGCTGGCGCGCGCCACCGACACGGAACAAGCCTCACTGCTGACCAAGAGCATGCAAGCCTCCAGGCAGTTGCTCTCGGTCATCGACAATATTCTGGATTATTCTCGTATCGAAGCCGACCGGCTCGTTCTGGAAGAAAACAATTTTAATCTTGTGCTGGCCGTGGAGACCGAGTGGGCGGCGCTTGGCGAACGGGCAGCCAATAAAGGCCTGACGCTGTCGCGAACCATTGATCCGGCAACTCCCGCAGTCATGTGGGGTGACGGGAAGCGGATCGGGCAGATCGTACGGAGCTTTATCGACAATGCGATCAAGTTTTCAGAGCGGGGCACCATCCACCTTAACATTCAACGGCTTGAAAGCGACGATCCGAGTATCTTGCTGCGTATCGAAGTATGCGACCAGGGCATCGGTATCCGCCACGAGCAACAGGAAAAACTCTTCAATGCCTTTATCCAGGCGGACGGCGCGCTTAACCGAAAGTTTGGCGGGACAGGATTGGGACTGGCCATCTGCAGGCGACTGGCCCGATTGATGAACGGCGATGCCGGCGTCAGCAGCGACGCAGGTCAGGGAAGCACCTTCTGGGCGGTTGTCCGGCTCTCGCAGGAAAAGCCACACAGCATGTCACCGCCGCGCGAAGACGCCTGCCTTACGCTGGCGAGGGAGTATCCCGGGGCGCGCATACTGGTGGCGGATAACGATCCGATCAACAGCGAGGTCATTCAGATTCAACTGGAAAAGGCCGGATTGATCACGGATACCGCGCAGAACGGCTTACAGGCGGTCACGCTCGCACAATCAACCCACTATGCCGCCATTTTCATGGACATCCATATCGCCAGCGTCGGCGCGCAGGATGCGACCCGGATGATCCGGGAGACAGCGGGAAGGCAGCCCCCCCCGATGATTGCCTTGACCCCCCAGATGGAATCGGGCGACATGCAATACGGCATCGAGGCCAGGTTCGACGATATTCTGGTGACCCCCTTCGAGCCTGACACGCTATTCAGTACGCTGCTGGAAGCACTGGCCGTCAGACGGGAGAAATGAGAAAACCCCAAAAAAAAAGCCTGTCATCATCGACAGGCTTTTTTGTGTGATCCGGCGAACAGATCAGGAAGATTTCTTTTGCGTCACGGCGGCAGATGCGGCCTGGGCAGCTTGAGTCACGGCCTGAACACCGGCTTGTGCAATTTGAGCACCCGCCTGTTTTGCCACTTTCGAAGCGCTTTCAAATGCCGTGCTCGATTGATTGACCGCGGACTTGAACGCATTGACCACAATTTCAGAGCCAGCCGGTGCGTGCTTGGTCAGTTTGTCCAGCGAGTTGATGAAGGTCTTGTTCCCTTCGGCAAACTGCTCTTCGACAAACGCGGTCAATTCTTGCTGCGTTGCCGCAGCGGTTTCGTAGGCATTGCATGCAGCGGAGTACGCCTGATCGATGGCCGGCTGAGCCAGGCTTGCCTGGAAGTCGAACAGCGCTTTCGGATCCTTGAGCTGGGTCAGCGACTTGAACGCTTGTGCGTGGCCATTCAACTGCTTGAAAGCAAATTCAAACTGCAACGCGGCCATGCGCTGGGCACCGTTCAGCCAGATAGAGGCCAGACGCGTGTTTTTTTCCAGTTGAGCCTGGCCGAGTGCGGAAAATTCTTGGGTATTGAAAGTCATGGTCTTACTCCTGATATGGGTTGGTTGTTTGGCAGCCATAGAAGGAGCACCCTGTCATGTTGCGCTGCACAATGAGAAGATCTCACAGTCTGATCGTCAGGTCAACAGATATATTGCACCGCATCAAAACTGGGAGGGAGATTTACCGATAATGCCCCTCTCCCCCGCTGGATACGAAAAAAAAATGCAACATGCCGCAGATACACTGAGGCTGCAGTTACACACAACATCAGTCGAGGTCTGCCATGTTTGCACTTGTCTGCTGCACCGTTTCAGTCACCTTTGCCGGCGCCATCCTCACCATGACCCGACTCGAACGCGACTTCAAAAAACAGTGCGCATCCCTGCGCGCAGAACTCCGGGCATAAGCACCCGCCTTGGCCATTCGGCTAAGGCTATCCGCAAAGACCACGTGCAGGCTTCTGCCCGACAGGTCTTGAAGATGAGCTCAATTCCTTTTTGAACACCTGTAGACGCGCGTCCTTAAGACGTGCGAAGCGTCTCGTGTGCAAGCGCCTGCAGGCGCCCCACTCCACTTGCAATTTCTAGCGGCTCATCTATAACTCCCACATCAAACCGCCTGTTTATTCATTCGCAACCAATGATTTAAGTAGACACACATCATAGCAGCGCCCTGCGCTTATCAGCCAGGAGTCCAGGATGAAGTCCTCACACCGCGATCACATACGGCAGATTCTGGAAGGATCTCGATTTCAGAAAGGAATGATGCTGGTGATCATCATCAATATGGTGATGCAGGGTATTGATGTTTCAACACGAATCTACGGTAATACGCACAAGATCTTCGACGATATCGACAAACTGATCGTTGCCATTTTTGTTGTCGAAATCATTCTGAAACTGTATGCAAAACGGTTGGATTTATTTAAAAGCGGTTGGGATATATTCGATTTACTCATTGTTGCCATTGCACTCCTCCCCGATATCGAAGGGGGATCAATATTACGCTCGTTACGCATTTTGCGAAGTGTAAAAATGCTATCGACCCTGCCAAAACTGAGAGCACTGATCGACGGCATGTTACGAGCCTGCAGTACACTCCTGGCCAGTTTGCTTATATTCGGCCTGTTTGTTTACATATTTGCAATTTTGTGCATAAAGCTCTTTGGAGCGGCAGACCCGGAACATTTTGGAACATTGATCAGATCTCTGATGAGTCTGTATACATTGACCATGAGTGCTGGATTGACACACGACCCTATCGACAACATATGGTCAAAATACAGCATGGCCTGGCTTGTTTTTATCCCCTATATTATTCTTACAAGTTTTGCGTTACTCAATGTATTTGTCAGTATATTTTGTGCAGCAATATACGAAATCGCAGATGAAGAACGTGCCGCACGCAATCGAAACAAAGGACAAAGCATCAGCGACCAGATAGCTGGCATGCAGTCGGAAATTCAAAGAATGAACAGCAAAATCGATGAGATGTTGCACACGATGCGCAAGGACAATGCAGTCAAATGACTAATCCCTGGAAAGCTTGTCCGTATATGCCATTGCTAATGCAGAAATCAAAAAAATACTATGAATAGTTACCTGCCAATACAATGCCGATTGTGGAACATTTTCAGAGTTTATAAACGATTTAAGAAGATGAATCGATGAAATACCAATCAATGACAATGCAAGTTTGATTTTCATGGTACTCGCATTGGCATGCGTCAACCATTCTGGGCGCTCATGCAATGTACTGATCAATATACGCGTTACAAATATTTCATACCCTCCAATAATAACCATAATGAGAAGATTTGAAATCATTACCACATCGACCAGTCCCAACACGATAAGCATGGCCTCACTTTCCTCCAGCGATTTGAGACCCTCAAGCAAATGAAACAGTTGAATAAAAAAAAGATACACATACACGGCCTGAGCCACTATCAGCCCCAGATAGAGCGGCGCCTGCATCCAGCGGCTGGAATAGACGATAATAGAAAGATATTTCTCCGCAGGTCGGGCTTGGGCCTGTATCGGGTCGACACTTCCGAGTTTATGTTCCGATTCCATATCCATTCTGTCCACCTCATCGACTGCGCCTTCCAAGTCATTCGCATCACAAAAGTCAAGATTGCCAGGGAAGGTCTGAACAAGTTGTCATTCCCGCGAAAGCGGGAATCCAGATGACTGGCGGAAGGGCCGGCTTTTCTGGATCTACGCATGCGCGAGGATGACGTCCGTGAGCAGAGCAAGAGCTTGTTCAGATGTTCCCCGGCGGCCTCCCAACCTATGCTATTTGATACTCGTCGATTGCCAGTTGAACTCCTTCAACCAGCTCTGGTTAATTCTGGCGATAACATCAGGGGGAAGCACGATCGCATCCATTTTTTGTGCAGTTCCTTGCGAATGCGTTAAACACCACTGAAAAAAACGCAAAACTGCGCGTGTATTTGGGGACACGCTATCGGTCCTCAATAAGACATAGCTCCCGGCCAGGAGTGGCCAGCTTTTTATTCCGCCCTGATTTGTAAAAAACACATAAAATTTTTCTGCATGACGGAAATCAACATTATCCACTGCCGACTGTAACGCAACAGAAGAGGGAGAAATTCTGACTCTGGATCGATTAAACATATCTACATAGGACAACCCATAGTGCCGTGCAGTAGACAATTCGACATAGCCGATTGCGCCAGGCAAAGAAGATACTTTTTTTGCCATGCCATCATTGCCACTTGCAGAAACGCCGACAGGCCAGTCAACATCAAACCCATCCCCCATGAATAGCAGCCAGCGCAAATTAACTTTTGACAGATAGTTGGTCAGTGTAAAGGTACTCCCTGCCAGATCAGACCGATGAACGACAACAATTGGCAAATGCGGCAATGCGAGTTTCAGATTAATCTTTTGAATATCATCATCATCCCAGTACGTTATTTTCCCTCTAAATATTGCGGCAAGAATATCTCCATTCAACACCAAATCTCCTGAGTGCAGGCCAGGCACATTGACAACAACGACAAACCCCAACACCATAATCGGAAATTGCATCAAATGACTTCGTTTCAATTCATAAGGGAGTATCGGAACAACACTGATTGCAAAATCAACCTTACCTTCTTTTATCTTCTTTAAGCCATCTTTTGGTCCACCGCCAAAATACTTGACGTGATCTTGACCAATTTTATTATATTGCTCAATAAAATCATTCATCATGTTATTGACAGAACTACTGCCAGCACCGATCAGCGCTGCCGATATAGCATGAAATGACAGTACAAACAGAGATATGGCAAAAATCCGTTTCATTCTCTATCTCTAGAGATGCGGGTACCGCTACTGGTCTCGTGAAATTTTGTCTGTGAGCGCCATGGCGAGTGCCGACACCAGAAAAATCGTATGAATGGTGACCTGCCAGAACAAGGCAGCTTGGGATATGTTTTCGGAATTGATAAATGACTTCAATAAATGAATCGACGAGATACCAATCAAGGACAGCGCCAATTTTATTTTCATCGTGCTGGCATTGGCATGCGCCAGCCACTCAGGGCGCTCATGTACGGAATAGAGCATGATCCGGGTTACAAAAATCTCATAGCCACCAATGATCACCATAATGAGCAAGTTCGAAATCATCACGACATCCACCAAGCCCAGAACGATCAACATCGCGTCGCTGTCTTCCAATGTACGCAGGCCCGACAACAATTCGATCAGCTGCACAAAGAAGATATAGACATAGACCGCTTGCGCTACGATCAGACCAAGATAGAGCGGAGCCTGCATCCATCGGCTGGAGTAGACAATGATGGAAAGATACTTTTCTGCAGGCCTCGGACCCGAAGCATCGGAAGCATGCAGCGCCACCTGTGACTCGGCAGCGGGTTGAGCTTTGTGTGACATCGTGGTTTCGGAGTTCAGATCTGCACAGTGATCGGGGAGGTTTGATATCGCCACTTCCAGCCTAGACGAGCCATGACTTTTGTCAACTTGAAACAATAATTAATTTCAGAATTGATATTTTATTAAACAAATGGCAGATCGATTGCCTAGTTCACTTCCTGTCTATCGCCAGTGTTGAGCGGACAAACTAATAGATCGGCCTGCAGATTCTCTGCAAGCCGTTGGGACAGTCGGAAAATCCAGTTGCGTATTCCGGTGATCGTGACCGCGCATTCCGGTCGATCGTGACCGCTGCGCATCGATGGTTGTTACGCGGTTAAATTGTAAAGTGCGCGGTCACGATGGGTCGATATTTTTCTCCTTTTTCCGGT
>Ga0326727_10006122_pt1 | contig 33385 bp, 27 predicted proteins | sample MB2enrmetagenome_FD_207643 | JGI IMG/M metagenome (GOLD analysis project Ga0326727, IMG submission 207643) | Lab enriched peat soil microbial communities from McLean, Ithaca, NY, United States - MB29MY | ecosystem: Environmental > Terrestrial > Soil > Wetlands > Peat | place: USA: New York...
CCGATGGTGTCGTGCGGGGTGGGCTCGACGTAGATTTGGAGGCCGTTCTCCAGGAAGCGGAGTTGTTCGAGGCGTTCGGCGCGCTCGAGTGAGCTGGCGGGGAGGGCGGGAAAGGCGTTGAGCGCGGCCTTGCGATAGGCGTAGAGGCCGATGTGCTTCCAATATTGGGGTGCGGGATCGGACGCGTCGCGGTGGTAGGGGATGGTGGCGCGGGAGAAGTAGAGGGCGCGGCCGTCGGCGGCGGTGACCACCTTGACCGCATTGGGATTGGCGATGTTCTCCGCGGTGCAGAGGACTTTGAGGGTGGTGACGTCGGCGCGCGGGTTGGCGAAGGGCCGGAGCAGCGCGGCGATGTGCTCGGGGCGGAGCAGCGGCTCGTCGCCCTGGATGTTGACGTAGATGTCGGCGTCGTGAAGCTGCGCGACGGCATGGACGCGGTCGGTGCCGCTGGGGAGATTGGCGGAGGTGAGCTGTACGGGGCAATTCTCTTGATGACATAGCTCGGCGACTTCTTCGGAGTCGGTGGCGACCAGGACGCGGTCGAGCTGCGGGCAGGCACGCGCGGCTTCGATGACCCAGGCGAGCAGAGGCTTGCCGGCGACCTGGCGCAGCACCTTGCGCGGCAGCCGAGTGGAGGCGAGGCGAGCGGGAATGACGCCGAGGATGCGAGGGGTGGTCATCTAAGGTGCGAGCCAGTGCATGGCAGACGTGAGCGGCTTCACTCGCTGAATTGTTTCACGTATCATGGATGAGTTGTGCTCTGGAGTCCTGAGGCTGGGGTTCGAGCACAGTTCCTGCCCAGCATGCAGCCCCATGTACACCCGGCGGTGTAGCTCAGATGGTTAGAGCGACGGACTCATAACCCGTAGGTCGACAGTTCGATTCTGTCCACCGCCACCAGACCTCTTGCATTCCTCTAAGGAACGTCTAAACAAGTCCCGGCGGCTAAAGCCGAACTGCAAATGCTGGCTTGATGGCCGGACTAAAGTCCGGCCCTATCCAATGCAGAAGTCCGGCCCTATCCAATGCAGAAGTCCGGCCCTATCCAATGCAGAAGTCCGGCCTATCCAATGCAGAAGTCCGGCCCTATCTAATGCAAGTGACTTGATCATAGGTGACTTCGTCGGAGGCTCCTTATGCCACGGTGGGCAGACCGGCGAGGGCCATGGCGATCTCCTCGGCGGGATAGTCATAGTTCTCGAGCAGGCCGGCCTGATAGGCGATGTAGGACTGCATGTCGAAGTGGCCGTGTCCGCAGAGGTTGAAGAGGATGGTGCGCGGGGTGCCTTCCTGCTTGGCGCGCAGGGCTTCGGCGATGGCTCCGGCGACGGCGTGGTTGGCCTCGGGCGCGGGGATGATGCCCTCGGCGCGGGCGAACTGGATGCCGGCGGCGAAGGCGTCGAGCTGCTGGACGGAGCTGGCTTCGATGAGGCCGAGGTCCCGGACGTGCGAGACCAGCGGGGCCATGCCGTGGTAGCGCAGGCCGCCGGCGTGGATTCCGGGAGGCATGAAGGTGCTGCCCAGGGTGTGCATCTTGACCAGCGGGGTGAGGTGGCCAGTGTCGCCGAAGTCATAGGTGAACTGGCCCTTGGTGAGGCTGGGGCAGGCAGCGGGTTCGACGGCGACGACGCGGGCGTGGCTCTGGCCCTTGAGCTTGCGGCCGAGGTAGGGCATGACCAAGCCCGCGAAGTTGGAGCCGCCGCCGGTGCAGCCGACGATGATGTCGGGTTCGTCGCCGGTGAGGGCCATCTGCTCGATGGCTTCGAGGCCGATGACGGTCTGGTGGAGCAGCACATGGTTGAGCACGCTGCCCAGCGCGTACTTGGTGTGCGGGTCGGAGGCGGCGACTTCGACGGCCTCGGAGATGGCGATGCCGAGCGAGCCGTTGGAGTCGGGATGCTGGGCCAGAATGGCGCGGCCGGTCTGGGTCTCGATACTGGGGCTGGCGGTGACGGATGCGCCGAAGGCCTCCATCAGGGCGCGGCGGTAGGGCTTTTGGTCGTAGCTGACGCGCACCATGTAGACCTTGCATTCGAGGTCGAAGAACTGGCAGGCCATGGCGAGCGAGGAGCCCCACTGGCCGGCGCCGGTCTCCGTGCAGAGGCGTTGGGTGCCTTCCATCTTGTTGTAGTAGGCCTGGGGGACGGCGGTGTTGGGCTTGTGCGAGCCGGCCGGACTGACGCCCTCGTACTTGTAGTAGATGTGCGCGGGGGTATCGAGGGCTTTCTCCAGGCGGCGCGCGCGGAAGAGCGGCGAGGGACGCCACTGCGCGTAGACCTGGCGGACTTCGCCGGGGATTTCAATGTAACGCTCGGTACTGACCTCCTGCAGGATGAGGGCCATGGGGAAGAGCGGAGCGAGATCGTCCGGGCCGATGGGCTGGAGCGTGCCCGGATGCAGCGGCGGGGCCATGGGCGTGGGCAGGTCGGCGACGATGTTGTACCAGGCTTCGGGGATCCGGCTTTGCGGCAGATTGTACTGGATGGTTTCCATGCGCAACATTCTACAGTGGGTTGATGAGCGTCCGATTTGGCCCCCGCGGCGCGGCGCGGCGGCGACCGAGGGAGTATCATGGACTATCGGGTTGCCGGTGGAGTGCGTCTAAATCCAAACGGCAACTGTCCGAGAACTAATCGCCGTGGGAGATTGCTCCGCCTTATGCCAAAGATTTCGAAGATTTTGCTGCTCGCGGTGTCGGTTGCGCTGGTGCTGATGGTACTCCTGGGGGTGAATTGGAGCGGCGTGAGCGCTGCCTCGGCCGGGCAGGACGGCGCCTATCGCCAGATCAACGTGTACACCGAAGTGCTGCGCCACATCCAGACGGACTATGTGACCGACCCGAACATTCCTGAGGTGACCAACGGCGCGCTGCGCGGACTGCTGGAGTCGCTGGACGCGGATTCGAGCTACCTGACGCCGGCGGACTACAAGACCTACAAGGCGGACAAGGGCGGCAAGGCACAGGTCGGGATCAATGTGTCGAAGCGGTATGGGTATGCGGCGGTGGTGTCGGTGATCCCGGGTGGTCCGGCGGACAAGGCGGGACTGGTGGACGGAGACATCCTGGAGGCGATTGAAGGCCAGGACACGCGCAACATCTCGCTGGCGATGATCCAGCGGATGCTGGAGGGTACAGCGGGAAGCACGCTAACGGTTGGAGTGGTGCGGCCGGGCAAGGTCGAGCCTGACAAGATTTCGATGACGCGCAGCGTAGTCGCGGTGCCGCCGGTGGGGGATGCGCTGTACGAGAATGCGTCGATCCTGTACCTGAAGCCGGAGATTCTGGACCACGATCACGTGCAGCAGGTGGAGAGCAAGCTGAAGGGGATGCAGAAGGCGGGCAACAAGAAGATCCTGCTGGACCTGCGCGATGTGGCGGCGGGCGATATGGGAGAGGCGACGCGGCTGACCAACTTCCTGCTAAAGACCGGGACGATTGCGACGCTGGAGGGACAGAAGTTCCCCAAGCAGGTGTTTGCGGCGGACCCGTCGAAGGCGATCCAGGCGACGGCGCCGCTGGTGGTGCTGGTGAACCGCGGAACCGCGGGGCCGGCGGAACTGGTGGCTGGAGCGCTGCTGGATAACAAGCGCGCCCAGTTGGTGGGTGAGAAGACCTTCATGGAAGGCGCGCAACAGAAGACGTTTGAATTGCCGGACGGTTCGGCGCTGATCCTGACGGTGGCGAAGTATGAGACGCCTTCCGGCAAGAAGCTGCAGGACGAGGGCGTAACGCCGGATGTTCTGGTGGCTTCGGGCGCGGACGAGGCCGAGGCCGTGGACGAAGAACTGGCACCACAGACGACTACCCCGCCGCCGGTGAAGAAGCCGGGCGTGCAGATTGACGAGCAATTGAACAAGGCGCTGGACCTGCTGAAGGGCAAAGCAGCCTAAGAACAGTTGTGAGTGGTAAGTGGTAAGAGTGTGCGGTGCCCAGGCTATTCAACGACGAACAGGAATCCCCGAAGCGGGTGAAACTGCCGTGGTGGCGGCGGATGGCGGGTGACTGGGGCGGCATCAATGTGCTGCATGGGCCAGCCTATCCGACGCGGCGGATCGCGGTGCGGGCGACGTTTGTGGCGCTGCTGGCGCTATCGTCGCTGTTTGGCGTGCTGTGCGGGCTGATGCTGGTGTACTCCATCGACCTGCCGCAGATGGACGACCTGGTCCGCTACCGGCCGAATACCACAACCGAGCTGCTGGACATCAAGGGACGGGAGATTGGGTCGTTTGCGCTGGAGCGGCGGGTGGTGCTGCCGTACACGGAGTTTCCTCCAGTGCTGCGCACGGCGCTGATCTCCATCGAGGACAAGACGTTCGAGCGCAACTGGGGAGTGAACCTGGTGCGCGCGGTGGGTGCGGCTTGGCGCGATCTGCACTCGCGCAGCCGGGCGCAGGGATCATCGACGCTGACCATGCAGTTGGCGCGGAACCTGTTCCTGTCGAATGAGAAGACGTATGGGCGGAAGATTCAGGAGATCCTGCTGGCGGTGCAGATTGAGCGGGTGTTTACCAAAGACCAGATCTTCCAGATGTATGCGAACCAGATCTATCTGGGGCATGGGACGTATGGGTTTGAGGCTGCGTCGGAGTTCTACTTCAGCAAACATGCGCGCGATCTGACGCTGCCGGAGGCGGCGCTGCTGGCGGCGCTGCCCAAGGGCGCGGAGTACTATTCGCCGATCAACCATCCGGAGCGGGCGCTGGCGCGACGGAACCTGGTGCTGCACGAGATGCTGATGGACAGGAAGATTTCGCAGGAGCAGGAGCAGGCGGCCGAGGCGATGCCGTTGGGATTGCACATCGAGCCGCCGCCGAACTCGCTGGCGCCGTACTTTGTGGAAGAGGTGCGAAAGCAACTGGAGAGGCAGTTTGGCGCGGAGGAGGTGCATGGAGCGGGGCTGCGGGTATACACGACGCTGGACCTGGACTTGCAGACGGTGGCCAACCAGGCGGTGCTGGACGGCACGGCGGCGTATGAGCGGCGGCACGGATGGAAGGGGCATCTGGAGAACATTGTGCAGTCGGGGATGGACCCGGAGAAGTATGAGCATCCGGACTGGGGAGGGACGATTGAGAAGGGCGGCTACTATCACGCGCTAGTGACGGAGGTCTCGCCGGTGCGGGCGATTGTGAAGATCGGCCCACTGCGCGCGGTGCTGACTCCGGCGGATTGGAAGTGGACGCAACAGAATGCGGCGGACAGCTTTCTGACGGTGGGCGATGTGGTGTATGTGCGGCTGGGCGGCAGCACTCCGGATGGGATCATGCACGCGGAGCTGGAGCAGGACTCGGGCGTGCAGGCGTCGATGATGGCGGTGGACAACTCGAACGGCGAGGTGCTGGCGATGGTGGGCGGGCGCGACTTTGCGCTGAGCCAGTTCAATCGGGCGACGCAGTCGGAGCGCGAGGTGGGGTCGTCGTTCAAGCCGTATGTGTACACCACGGCGGTGGAGGCGGGCGCGAAGCCGACCGACATCGTTGTGGATGGGCCGGTGAGCTTCCCGACGCCGAACGGGCCGTATACGCCGCACAACTACGAGGGCGACTACAAGGGCGCGATGACGTTGCTGAACGCGTTTGCCGAGTCGCGCAATATTCCGGCGCTGAAGCTGGCGGACAAGGTGGGCATCCGCAAGGTGATTGAGACGGCGCACCGGTTCGGCGTGACCAGCAACATTCCGCCGTTCCTGCCGGTGGCGATCGGATCGGCGGACATCTCTCTGTATGAGCAGGTGCAGTCGTACAGCGTGTTTCCGAACGACGGAATCCGCATTGAGCCACACTACATTCGCAAAGTGACGCAGGCGGACGGGCTGCCGCTGGATGAGCCGCAGGCGCAGGTGACCGAGGTGATCTCGGTGGAGACGGCGCGGACGATGATGGAGTTATTGCAGGCGGTGACGCGGATTGGCACGGGCGCGGCGGCGGCACAGTTGAAGCATCCGCTGGGCGGCAAGACGGGCACGACCAACGACTACACGGATGCATGGTTCATCGGGTTTTCGCCATCGGTGACCTGCGGAACATGGATCGGGTATGACGACCGCCAGTCACTGGGCGCGAAGGAGACCGGCGCGAAGGCGGCGCTGCCGATGTGGATGGACTTTATGCGAGCGGCGATCGCGGGCAAGCCGGACGAGGCGTTTCCGGAGGGCAATGAGCCGAAGAAGCAGCTGGATGTGCCGCTGACGCCGACGGAGGGCTCGCCGGTGGTGAAGGAGATTCCCAAGCAGCCGGAGGAGACCGACCCGGATGCGATGGAGCCCAACAGCGATGCGGGACCGAAGGTCCCTCCGGGCGATGCAGCGACGCCTCCGCAGAATTAGCGGAGCTTGCGGCAGAGGGTGAAGTAGCGGCGGGCGCGGGCGACGTCGTGGGCGATCTGGTCGCGCAGGGCCTCGGTCGAGGGGAATCGCTGCTCAGCGCGCAGGCGGCGCAGGAAGGTGAGGCGCAGGGGCGTCTGTTCAGTTAGATCAAGCGGGTGGAAGTTGAGCAGATGGGACTCGACGGCGAAGGAATCAGCTCCGAAGGTGGGGCGATTGCCGATGTTGGTGACGGCTTCGAAGGCTTCTGGCCCGACCGCGAGCGTAGTGATGTAGACGCCGTTGGCGGGCAGGAGTTCGGAGTAAGGCGCGAGGTTGATGGTGGGGACGGTGTAGCGAGTACCGTAGCCGCGGCCGGGCGCGGGGGTGCTATCGACGGAGAAGGGGCGGCCGAGCAGCGCGCGGGCGGCACTGACGTTGCCGGCGGCGATGAGCTTGCGGATGCGGCTGGACGAGACCGGCGTCCCGCGTACGATGCGGGGAGCGTAGATGGTGACGCCGAAGCCGAGTGTGCGGCCGAGGGCTTCGAGACCGCCGACGCCTGCTTCGGCGTGGTAGCCGAAGCGGAAGTTTTCACCTTCGTGGACCTCGGTGACGTGGAGTTTGTCGACCAGGATGCCGGTGACGAAGTCGCGCGGGTGGGTATGGCGAAGCGCGTCGGTGAAGGGAAGGACGAGGGTGGCGTCGATACCGGTGGCGGCGAGGAGCTCGAGCTTGCGGGGCAGCGGGGTGATGAGCGGATGCGGGTGTTCAGGCCGCAACACGCGGGCGGGATGGGGATCGAAGGTGATGGCGAGGGACTGGCCGCCAAGGAAACGCGCGCGCGCGATGACCTCGGCGATGACCGACTGGTGGCCGAGATGCACACCGTCGAAGTTGCCAATGGTGGCGACCACGGGGGTAGCCGGGGTCGGGAAGTCGTCGAGTTGGGTGTAGGCAATCAAGTGATAAGTGGTTAGTGGTAGTAAACGCTAAGACGTAGGAGGTGCGATATCGAAGGTGATTTGCAGGCCGTCGTAGGCCAGGCGGATGTGGGGCGGCAGGATGGCGTCGGTGGCGGCGTGGTCGAGGCCGTGGGACATGTGGGTGAAGAAGGCGCGGCGGGGCTTGAGAAGCTCGACCAGGGCGATGGAGTTGTCCAGGGTGGAGTGGGTGGGGTGGGGTTCGCGGCGCAGCGCGTCGAGGATGAGGACGTCGAGGTTGGCGAGCAGGGGGATGCTCTCGGCGGGGATGTCGCTGAGGTCGGTGAGGTAGGCGGCCGAGCCGAAGCGGTAGCCGGTGATGGTCTGATGGCCGTGGGTGACGGGGACGCGCAGGAAGGGGACGCCGAAGAGGTCGATATGGGCGCCGGGATCGGATGAGATGCGATGGAGGGTGACGCGGGCGCTGGTGGAATAGCGCTCGTGCTTGCGGAAGGTGTACTCGAAGATGCGCTCGATGGTGGCGGCGGTGGGCCCGTCGGCGTAGAGGGGGAGGGTATCGGGATTGTGGAAGCTGAGCGGGCGGAGGTCGTCCATGCCGAGGACATGGTCGGCGTGGCCGTGGGTGTAGAGGACGGCGTCAAGGCGGCGAATGCCGGCGCGGATGGCCTGGGCGTGGAAGTCGGGGCCAGTATCGATGACGACGTTGTGGGCCGGTTGTGAAGCCGGCCAGGAGATGAGGACGGAGGGCCGGGTGCGGCGGTTGCGCGGGTCTCCTGTGGGTGAGACGGCGGAGGCGCAGACGGCGCAGTCGCAGCCGAGCGTGGGGACGCCCATCGAAGTGCCGGTTCCGAGGAAGGTTAAGGTTGCGTCCATAAAAGCGAGTGGTAAGTGGCTGAAAGAGCAAACGCGAGTTAATCGTCTGAGCGAAACGCAGGTCCTTCGACTTCGCTGCGCTCCGCTCAGGATGACACTTCTTAGTCAGAGGAGCATGCTAGCGGACGATGGTGGGGCGGCCGGGTGCGCCGGCGCTGGGAGCACCGGGAGTTCCGGGCGGGGGCTGGCGCGTGGCAGCGGATCGGGCGAGCGCCTGGGTGACTTCGAGGAAGCCCATGCGCACCTCGAAGAGCGCGTTGTCCATGAGCTGGGACTCGGCGGGGGTGAGGTTGCCTTTGGTCTTCTCGGCGAGGACGGCGAGCATCTCGATGGACTGGCGCGCGCCCATCAGGTCGATTTTGGGCTGCTGGCCGGGCTGGGTGCTGCCGCCGAGTTGCAGGATGGTGGTCATGTAGATGGACTGGACGATCTGCTCGAAGTTCATCTCGGGCGGATGCTCCATGCCGGGATTGGCGGCGCGGACCGCGGTGTCGAGTCGCTCGGAGGTCTGGCGATAGGCGGCGTTGGCCTGCTCCATCTCCTGAGCGGTGGGCGCGGGCGGAAGGTCGGCCTCCGCGGGCGGGGACGGCGGGGCGGACGCGGGCGGTTCCGGCTTGGCCGCGGTGGGGTGGGGCGATTTGAACTCGAGCGGCGGCTCTGGCGCGGGCGCCGCGGGCGTCTCGCGCTCAGGGGATGGGTCGGCGTCGGGGCGGGGAGTTCCGTCGAGGGTAAACTTGCGGCGGTCGGTGACGACGAAGGGCTTGTTCTGTTCGGACATGATCGATCACACTCTCTTCTTCATTCAGATGTCGGATATCGATTTGCGGCGCTGATTTGAGTTTGAATCAGGGAATTGGGTATGGCAGCGCGATGGGGGTGGCGACTCCTCTGGGATACTCGATGGGGAGATTGCGGGCCTGCGCAGTGACCGGCAGCGCTTCGCGGCGGACGTAGCCAAGGGCAAGCTGGACGGTTTGCGCGGGCTGGGTTGAGGATGCGGGCAGCGGGATGGCGGCGACGCTGGTGAGTTCGCCGACGGGCTTGCCTTCGGCGGTCAGTACGGCGCCGGGCTCCGGGAGCGAGCCGGTGAGCAAGAAGCCACTGAAGGTGCGGTGGACGTTGCCGCGCGAACGGATGCGCTCGACAATCTCCTGGCCGAGGTAGCAGCCCTTGCTGAAGTGCAGGGCGCGGGTTTGGCCGGTCTCCTGGGGCAGGTCGTGAGCCTTCTCAGTGTTGCGGATGTCGATGCCGTAGCGGGGTGTGCCTTCGAGGATGCGGAGGGCTTCAAGGGCTTCGGGGGAGACGGGGGTTGCTCCAGCGGTGGTGGCAAACTCGGAGAGCGCGTCTACGTCTCCGCGAATCTCGAATTGCGGCACCATGGAGGGCGATGGAGTGCTGATCTGATCGGTGGCCTCGGGGTCAAACGCAAGGCGAAGCGGCGGCAATGCAGAGTGATCTGGCCCGTGAAAACCGTGATAAAAACCGCGATAGTAGTTACGAAGGATTGCGGGCGCGCCTGGGCCGAGGAGCAACAAGGTCTCTTGATTGTCAGGAGCGGGCACCAGTTCGACGTCGTCCATGATGATGAAATGGTCGAGGTGCTGGTGGATGGTTTCGACTTGCGCGGCATCGGTTTCGAGCAGAAATGCGGGTGGGTCGGGAGTTGGGTCGCGGTAGACAGTGCAGTCGCCGAGGATTCGGCCCTGGGCGTTGAGCAGGAAGTTGTAGTTGCCCTCGCCGGGTTGCAGCGACTGGATATTGTTGGTGACCATGCCGTTGAGCCAGCGAGTGGCGTCCGGACCGGTGACGCGGAGGAACGCGCGGTCGTCCAGCGGGGCAATGGCGACGCCGTGGAGGAGGGCGGACAACTGCGCGGGCAAATCCGGGATGGAGGTGGGGATGGTGGCGGGCTGGAGGGTCGGGGCCATATCGGAAGGGGGGTGAAACTGCGTACACTAATGATTGATTATAGCGGCCCGATGCAAGGGGTTGCGCGGAGGTCGGGTGGCAGGTTTAGAGCGGCTTGAATACGGGTTGGATGAGCGTAATTCGGAAGCTATGAAAGAAGTTCCGGGGCTAAAGCCCCAGGGTTTGGGCTGCGAGTTACCGCGGGCTGAAGCCCGCTGCTACTCCGAACGAGGCGCGGTCACGAAAGGTCTGTGGGAACGACGGCTGCGCGGGGTGATGGCTGGGGCTTTGCTGGCTGCGGCGGTCGGCTGTCAGGCGCGGATGCAGGGCGGTCCGGCTGGCGCGACCGCACCGGCAGTGGCGCAGAGTGTACAGCCCGTGGGACAGGGCGCGGCTGGGAGTGCGGCTGGTCTATCGAAGACGGGCCAGGGCGAGGCGACGCATCCTCCGCTGACCAAGGCCCAGGCGAAGGAACTGTTCCGTTCGGTGGATGAGATCCTCTCGTTTGCGAGTACGGACACCAAGCTGCCGATCGTCCATCCGGTGAAGCGCAAGCTGATTACGCGCGACCAGGTCAATAGATTTCTGCGCCAGAAGTTCGATGAAGATCAGGGCGCCAAGCACCTGGAGCGGTCGGAGGTGGTGCTGAAGAAGTTTGGCCTGCTGGACCGCGACTTCCAATTGCAGCCGTTCATGATCTCGCTGTTGACGGAGCAGGTGGCGGGTTTCTACGACAACAAGACCAAGACGGTGAACCTGCTGGACTGGATTGAGCCGGATGAACAGAAGCCGGTGCTGGCGCATGAGCTGACGCACGCGCTGCAGGACCAGCGGGTGGACCTGACCAAGTGGTCGGAGGTGGGTTCGGACGAGATTGCGAAGAATGAGGAGCAGGACAACCAGCACATCCAGACCGACGAGGGCGACACGGCGCGCGATGCGGTGGCGGAGGGGCAGGCGATGGTGGTGTTCCTCGACTATTCGCTGCGGCCGGCCGGCAGGACGTTGGAAAACTCGCCTGACATGCTGGACAAGATGAAGGAGACGGTATCGGACACCAGCGGGTCGCCGATCCTGGCGCGCGCGCCGCTGCTGCTGCAGAGGTCTCTGCTGTTTCCGTACAGCGAAGGGTTGAGCTTTGAGGGCGCGATTCTGGTGAAGAGCGGGAAGGACGCGGCGTTCGCGAATGTGCTGGCGAACCCGCCGGCCTCGACGTTTGAGATTATGCACCCGGCGGCCTATATGGCCCACGTTCCGGTGCCGGTGCTGCATCTGCCGGACATTCATCCGCTGATCGACGCGGACTACACGCCCTACGATGTGGGCGTGATGGGCGAGTTCGATGTGCAGATCCTGACGGAGTTATTTGGCGGGCCGCAGATCGCGAGCGCGCTGACGCCGGAGTGGAACGGCGGCATCTACTACGCGGCGCAGCGCAAGTCGGCGGTGACGGCGGAGGCGAAGCAGTCGACGGCGTCGATTGGGCTGCTGTACGAATCGAAGTGGAAGAACGAGGATTCGGCGCGGTCATTCATGCAGGTGTATGCGGGGCAACTGCCGCGCAAATATTCGGGCCTGGCGCGACGCAAGCAGGATGAGGCGGACGACAGCGAACGGGTGTACAGCACCAGCGAAGGCGATGTGCTGCTATCGATCTCGGGCAGGGGCGTCTTCGTGAGTGAAGGCTTTCCGCTGGAGCTTGCACGCAAGCTGCGCGACCGCATCGCGAACGTGCAGTCGGACGCGCCGCTGCAGATTGCGGGGATGGATGCGAAGAGGCGACCCAGTTCGCCGGGCGCGGGACTCTCCGACCCGGGGGGTGAGTTGGTGCGGCTGATGTCGTCCGCGGGCATGATGAAGGCGGGCCTGGGGAGTTGGACCAGAGGATATACTGCTGTTCGGCCATAGCGGATCGCTGCATGGACGGGGCCGCTGGATGCGGCAGAGGAGCGAAAGACTTGCAGACAGCGGAGATTGGGATTATCGGGGGCAGCGGCCTGTACGCCATGCCTGGACTGAGCGGCGTGAGGGAGCACCGCGTGGAGACGCCGTTTGGCGACCCTTCGGACGCATTCATCGTGGGCGAGTTGGAAGGGCGGAAGGTGGCTTTTCTGGCGCGGCATGGACGTGGCCACCGGCTGCTGCCGAGCGAGTTGAACTTTCGCGCAAATATCTACGCGATGAAGAAGCTGGGCGTGGAGCGGATTCTATCGGTGTCGGCGGTAGGCTCGCTGAAGGAAGAGCACAAGCCAACGGATTTTGTGATTCCGGACCAGTTTATCGACCGCACCTTTGCGCGGGTGGGCACGTTCTTCGGCGAGGGAATTGTTGCCCACGTCGGATTTGGCGATCCGGTGTGTGCGACCGTGAGCGCGGCGCTGGGGCAGGCATGTGCGACGGTTGGAGTGGTGGGCAAGCAGGGCGGGACGTACGTGTGCATGGAAGGGCCGCAGTTCTCGACGCGGGCTGAGTCGAATTTGTATCGGAGCTGGGGCGCGGACGTGATCGGCATGACCAACCTGCAGGAGGCCAAGCTGGCGCGCGAGGCGGAGATCTGCTACGCAACGATGGCGATGGTGACCGACTACGACTGCTGGCGCGCTGGACACGATGATGTGACCGTCGACCAGATTGTTGCGGTGCTGCACAAGAATGCAGAGAACGCGGCGAGGGTGGTTAAAGCGGCTGTAGCGAAGATGCCGGCGGAGCGAACGTGTGCGTGCGCGAGCGCGTTGAAGTATGCGATTCTGACTGACCGGAAGGCGATTCCGGAGGCGGCGAAAGAGAAGCTGGGGCTGCTGATTGGGAAATATTTGTAACGTGATTTGGCGCGGAGTATGCGCGGCGGGAACTAAATGTGCGTGAATATGTTGCATAAATTGCTTTAGGAAAGCGGGAGCATGGCAATTTTGGTGGTTGGATCGGTGGCGTTCGACAGCATTGAGACGCCGCACGGCAAGCGGGCGAAGATACTGGGCGGCGCGGCGACGCACTTTGCGCTGGCGGCGAGCTACTTTACCGATGTGCGCGTGATTGCGGTGGTGGGCGAGGATTTCCTGCCGGAGCATGAGGCAGTGTTCACGAGGCGGGGCATCGATACGCAGGGCATCGAGCGCGCGCCGGGGTTGAGTTTCCATTGGACGGGTGCCTACACAGGAAACCTGAACGAGGCGCAGACGCTGGGCACAGACCTGAATGTGTTTGAGCGATTTGAGCCGAAGATTCCCGAGGCGTATACCGACAGCGAGTATCTGTTTCTGGCGAATATCGATCCGGTGCTGCAGGCGCGGGTGCGCAGCCACATGCCGAAGGTGCGCATGGTGTGCGGCGACACCATGAACTACTGGATCAAGGACCACACGGCAAACCTGCTGAAGGTGATACGCGAGCTGGATGTGCTGCTGATCAACGATGGCGAGGCGCGGATGCTGTCGGGCGAGACCAACGCAGTGCGCGCGGCGGAGAAGGTGCTGGCCTTGGGGCCGAAGTCGCTGGTGATGAAGCATGGCGAGTATGGCGCGACGGCCTTCTTCAGCGCGCGGACGTTCCCTGGGAGCGCGAGTACGCCGAGTCCGTTCCGGGCGCCGGCGCTGCCGTTGGCCGAGGTGGTCGATCCAACCGGAGCAGGCGATTCGTTTGCGGGCGGGTTCTACGGCTACCTGGCAGCGCAGCCGGAGCTGACGCCGGCGGTGTTTCGCAGGGCGATGTTCTATGGCGGCGTGATGGGGTCGTTCGCGTGCGAACGCTTTGGCACCGAGCGCCTGCAGGAGGTGACGCGCGAGGAGATTGACGCGCGGTTCGAGCTCTTCCGGGAGATTTCGCACCTTGGCTAGAACTGGCTGCATATCTGGCCTTCGCGGCCCATCGAGCAGCCTGAAACCCGCCTTGGTCGCGGGTTTCATTCCTGCCGCATCGGACACCGACGTAATTTATGCAGCCAGTTCGGCGCGGTCGTCTAGACCGGAGCGCAGCCGGGCTGCTACGGGACCAGGCATTGCTGCTGGCGGCGGTGCCACGACCGCAGCGATCGATCCGGATGAGGTGCGGCCGGCGACCCGCGAAGAGAGCACCACGGTGCTGATGGTGGCAGTGCTGCTAGGGTTTATGGCGCTGATCGTGTGCTACAGCCGCGGCTACCTGCTGCTGTATGGCGATGCAGTGGCGCACCTGGGCATCGCGCGGAGGATCGTTGACACGCGCAATCCCGGGCTGGTGCAGCTGGGTGGGGTATGGCTGCCGCTGCCGCACGTGCTAATGCTGCCGTTTGTGTGGAGAATGGCGTGGTGGCAGAGTGGGCTGGCCGGCGCGTGGCCCTCGCTTGGGTGTTACATTCTGGGCGTGGCGGGGTTCTACCGGCTGTGCCGGCGGATGCTGACGCCGCGGTGGGCGCTGGTTGCGGTAGTGTTCTTTGGGCTGAATCCGAATCTTCTCTATCTCTCAACGACGGCGATGACTGAGCCGCTGTTCCTAGCGCTGCTGGTGTGGATGGCACTGATGACGGTCGAGTGCGTGGATGCGATTCGCGCGTCCACACCCGATGAGAAGCGAGTGGCGCGGCGGATGATCTGGCTCGGAGCGATCATCTTTGCGGCGGTGTTTACGCGCTATGACGGGTGGGTGCTGGGCGCGGCGGCGTGGTGCATCGTGACCTGGCAGCTTTGGCGCGTGGGCGAGCTGCGGAGGCGCGTGGTTCCGGCGTATGCGGCGTTCACGCTACTTGCCGTTGCCGGGCCGTCGTTGTGGCTGTGGTACAACCAGCACTTCTACCACGATCCGCTGGACTTTATGCGCGGGCCTTATTCAGCGCCTGCGATCGAGAAGAGGACGTCCCCACCGGGCGCGCCGCACTATCGCGAATGGCACCGGCCGCTGCGCGCGCTGCTGTTCTTTACCCGCACCGCGCAGGTGGATGCGGCGGCGTGGGAGACGGGCTTTGCGGTGATGGCGGCCGCGCTGGCCGGGCTGTGGACCGCAGTGCGGCGGAGGACAGCGCTCCCTTCGCTGCTGCTGTGGGTACCGCTGCTCTTCTATGTGTATTCGGTGGCGTATGGCTCAGTGCCGATTTTTATTCCGCAGCTTTATCCGCACTCGTACTACAACTCGCGCTACGGGATGGAGCTGCTGCCCGCGCTGGCGCTGTTTGCATGCATTGCGGGCGAGGTGCTGGAGCAGCGATGGATGGGTGCTATGCCGGAGGGAAGCGCGTCTCAGGGGCTAAAGCCCCAAGTTGATCCAGCGACCGAGGCGCCGGGACTGAAGTCCCGGCCTATCGCGGGGCGGTGGTTCTATCCGGTGACGCTGGCGCTGGGGTTTCTCAATCCGCCGGCGATGATCTATGGCACGGAGTTGGTGCAGCGCTGCGCAAGCCTGTCTACGCACCGGCCGTCGAACCTGCTGGCGGACTATAGTCCGCCGCTGGTGTTGAAGGAGGCGCTGGTGAACTCGACGACGCGGGTGCCGTTTGAGCGGAACCTGGCGCTGGCGCTGGATGATCTGCCGCCCGGCGCGCCGATCCTGATGGCGGAGTCGGACCACATTGGGGCGCTGCAGGATGCAGGGATTCCATTGCGGCAGACGGTGAATGAGACCGACTACGATACCTGGCACGCCGCGTTGCAGGCGCCTGCGGACCATGCGGAGTTCGTGGTCACGTTCGACGGCGATGCGGTGGCGAAGGCGGTCGCGGAGCATCCGGAGGGCTTGCAGGAGCTGACCATCCTGTGCGGGACGGGGCAGCCCTGCGCGCGAGTGTACGAATCGGAACGCTATCGGACGATGGGAGTTCCGGCGCAGAGGTGAACCCTCAGGTGCGACCGCAGCAGAACCACCGCAGACATCTCGGCGTGGGCGGGCTTAAGGGTATAGTTACTGTGTTCTGCTTCTCGCAGTGGGTCACATGATCAGTCTATGCTCGCAAACTTACCAAACCACTTCAGCACGATCGAACAGTTAGCGTTCTCCCAAGGCACGACGACCCGTCTGCTGATGGCTTGCGCGATGGGCAGCGTTGTGGGGCTGGAGCGCGAGTGGCGGCACAAGGCTTCCGGGTTGCGCACCAACATTCTGATCTGCATGGGCGCGGCGCTGTTCACGATGATGTCGGTGGTGATTGCGGGGGACAACAGCCCGAACAGGGGACAGATAGCCTCGAATATTGTGCAGGGAATCGGGTTCCTGGGCGCGGGGCTGATCCTGCACACGCGTAACCGGGTGCTGGGGCTGACCAGCGCGGCGACGGTGTGGGTGGTGGCGGCGGTTGGGATGGCGTGCGGCGCGGGCTTGTATGTCGAGGCGGCGATCGCCACGGTGATCGTCTTCCTGGCGCTGCGCTTTATCGGGCTGTTGGAGGCGCGCTCGCAGTGGAAGCTCTACCCGATGCTCTACGAGGTGCGCGGCACCGACGAGAAGACGATGTTCGCGGATATTCTGACGGTGCTGGACCGGGCGCACATTCGGCTGAACATCGTGGAACGGGACACGGTTGGGGTTGCGCAACGGGTCACGTTTACCATTACGGCGAACCTGGCGCGACACAAGCAGTTGCTGGCCGAACTGGTGGAGAGCGACGCCACCGACAAGGTGGTGGCATACCGCGACGAAGAGGAGGATTGAGTTGGGGACGATTCCCTTCGTCAAGGCGCATGCGTGCGGCAACGACTTCCTCATCATCGAGGAGGCGGTCGCGGGGCGCGCCCATGCGGCGCTGGCGCGCAGGCTGTGCGCGCGCAACACCAGCATTGGCGCGGATGGGATTGAGTTTCTGGAGCGGCGTGCCGGGGATAAATTCTTTCTGCGGCTGTTCAATGCGGATGGAAGCGAGGCGGAACTTTCCGGCAATGGGACGCGCTGCGTGGCTGCCTGGCTGGCACACAGCGAAGGCCTGCGCGAGGTGGCGCTGGGCACGCGCGGCGGAGTGCGGGTGTGCCGTGTGATCGAGGCGAGGGGCGCGGATTACCTGATTGAGAGCGAGATGGGCGTGCCGCGGGTGATGCCGCGGACGATTGAGCTAGGCGGGGTGGGTGAAGTTGCAGGCGCGATGGTGAATGTGGGCAATCCACATTTTGTGATTTTTGTGGAGAGCGAAGATTTCAGCTCGCATGGAATGAGCTGGCAGGAGCTGGGAGCGAAGATTGCGGTCGATCCAGGGTTCAAGTTCGGGACGAATGTGGAGTTTGTGCGGGTGCTGAAAGAGGATGAGATTGCGTTCCGGATTTACGAGCGCGGATGCGGGCCGACAACTTCGTCGGGCACCGGAACGTGCGCTTCAAGTGCAGCGGCGATGGTGTTGCGCGGGGCGGGTCGCGAGCTGACGGCGATCGCCGAGGGTGGGGCGCAGGGGACGGCATGGCCGGCAAACGACGCGCCGATGCTGCTGATGGGGCCGGCGGAGATTGTTTGCCAGGGTGAAGCCTTTGAGACGGGCCCTGAGGCGGAGCGCGCGGTGGGAGCACTTTGAGGCCGGGTGCATGCAGGATGGTGAGGCCGGCGGCTTTGCGGGCTGGCGCGATGTTGGCTGTGGTGTCGCCGGCGAGCGCGGCGAAGTCCGAACTGGTGCAGGCGGGCGTCGATTGCCTGCAAGGATTGGGGTACCGGACGAAGCTAATGCCGCACGCTCTTGCGCGCGGGCCGCTGTATTATGCGGGGACGGCGGAGCAGCGGGTTGGCGATCTGCATGCGGCGTTCGCCGATCCCGAGGTGGATGGGATTATCTGCACGCGCGGCGGATGGGGCTCGGCGGAGCTGCTGCCATGGCTGGATGCGGAGCTGGTGCGGGCGAACCCGAAGGCCTTCATCGGCTACAGCGACCACACTTCGTTACATATATGGATGGCGCGCGAGGCAGGGCTGGTGACATTTTATGGGCCAATGGTTGCGGCGGACTTTGCGCGACCGGATGGGTTCGACGCGGCGAGTTGGGGACATGCATTGCGCGGGGACGGGGGATGGTCGCTGGGCGCGGGAGATGGATTGCGTGCGCTGCGCGCGGGTGCGGCTGAAGGGACGCTGGCGGGCGGATGCTTGTCAATCCTGGCCGAATCGCTGGGCACGACGTATGCGTTGCCGCCTGCGGATGCGCCGCGCATTCTGTTTTTGGAGGACATTGGGACCAAGCCTTATCAGTGGGACCGGATGCTGCTGCATCTGCGCTATGCGGGGATGCTGGAGCAGGTGAGTGGCATCGTGTTCGGCGATATGAAGCAGTGCGTCCCGGCGGAGGACGAGCCGCTGCTGGAGAATGCGATTCTTCATGCCCTGAAGGACTTTGCGGGGCCGATTGCGATTGGGCTGCGCTCAGGTCATGTGGATTCGCCGTGTGTCACGCTACCGCTGGGCGTGCGGGTGCGGCTGAAGGCCAGTGAAAAGGGTGGGGCGAGGTTGGAGTTCTTGGAGGAGGCGGTTAGCTGCTAGCTATTCGCTTTAGCTAAGAGCCAAGAGCTAGAGGCTGCCGACCAAATCGATCTTGACGGAGATTATGGAGCACAAGAAACACATTCATCTGATTGGGATTTGCGGGACGGCGATGGCGTCGCTGGCGGGAATGCTGCAGGCGCGGGGGCATCGCATCACGGGCTCGGACGCGGCGGCGTATCCGCCGATGAGCAATGTGCTGGCCGAGCTGGGGATTCCGCTGATGCAGCCGTATGCGGAGGCTAACCTGACGCCGCGGCCGGGCTGGAACACGCCAGACTTGGTGATTGTGGGCAATGCGATCTCGCGCGGAAACGTGGAGCTGGAGTATGTGCTGGACGCGCGGATTCCGTTTACGTCCATGGCAGCGGTGCTGCACGACGAGTTTCTGCCGGGGCGCGAGTCGCTGGTGGTTGCGGGGACGCACGGCAAGACCACCACGACCTCCATGCTGGCGTGGATTTATGAAGTTGCAGGGAACAGGGAACAGGGAACAGGGGACGGCAAAGACAAGAGCGCCGTGCAATTTGCGCCATCGTTTTTGATTGGGGGCGTGGCGGAGAACTTCGGCACCAGTTTTATGCTGCGGCCGATGGTCGAGGGCGTGAAGCAGCCCTTCATCCTGGAAGGCGATGAGTACGATACGGCGTTCTTCGACAAGGGGCCGAAGTTTCTGCACTACTTTCCCGATGCGGCGATTTTGACCCATGTGGAGTTCGACCATGCGGACATTTATCCGGACCTTGCGGCGGTGAAGACGGCGTTCAAGCGGCTGGTGAACCTGGTTCCGCGGCGCGGGCGCGTGGTGGCGTTCGACGGCAGCGAGAATGTAACCGAATGCGTGGCAAAGGCGTTCTGCGCGGTGGAGCGATATGGCTTCGGGCCGGAGTCGCATTGGCGCATGACGGAAATGCGGCATGAGTGCGGCCTGACGCGGTGGAAGCTGGTGCGCGGGGGTGCGCCGTTTGCGGAGCTGCGGCTGCCGATGGCGGGTGAACACAATGCGCTGAACGCCACGGCTGCGGCGGCGCTGGCTGCCGGACAGGGTGTGCCGGTGGAGGCGATCGTGGAGGCGCTGGCGACGTTCCGGTCGGTGAAACGGCGGCTGGAGGTGCGCGCGGAGGTACACGGCGTAACCATCATCGACGACTTTGCGCACCATCCGACGGCGATACGGGAGACGCTGCGGGCGCTGCGAGCGGCGTATCCGGATACTGGTTCTGGGGGCCGGCGCTTGTGGGCCGTTCTAGAGCCGCGATCGAATACGCTGCGCAGGAATGTGTTTGAGCAGGCGTTGGTGGAGAGCCTGGCGCTGGCCGACCGCAGCGTGCTGGCTGCGGTGTTCAAGTCGGAGGCGATTGCGGAGGGCGAACGGCTGCATCCGGAGAATGTGGCGGCGGCGCTGGGTGCGCGCGGGTTGGAGTCGGCGGTGTATGCGGACGCGGACGCGATCGTGGCGGCGATTGCGCCGGAGCTGCGCGCTGGGGATGTGGTGGCGATCCTGTCGAACGGAGGGTTTGGCGGGATTTACGAGAAGCTGCCAAAGGCGTTGGAAAAGCTACAAAAACAGTGACAAATACCGAGATTCCGACCCTTGCAGGGCCAGAATGACGACTCGGTAAAGGGGACGACATGGCTTTCGGCCGCGCCTCGGGGGCTAAAGCCCCGGACCCTTCTATTCGCCGTGGTTGGATGGGCTGAAGCCCATCCCTATCAAAAGCCGGAGACCGATTTAGCAGGGGACGCTGAGCGCGGCTTCGATGGCGTCGGCGACGCCGTCGTTGGAGTTGGAGCGGCCGATGCGCCAGCCGCGAGTGCGGGCGAGGGCTTTGAGGTCCTCGGGGGCGTTGTCCATGAGGACTGCGGATCCGGCTATTTCGAGCATGGAGACATCGTTCCAGTTGTCGCCGATGGCGAGGATCTGGGCGGGCGCGATGCCGCGCGTGGCGGCCAGCGAGAGGATGGCCGCGCCCTTGGAGCAGCCGGCGGGGAGAATGTCGAGGATGGAGAGGTCGCGGTCGGGATACTCGGTGCGGTTGAGGGTGAGGATGGGGGCGGTCTCGTCATCGTGGCCCGATGAAGGAAGGCAACCCACCCTTTGCGACGAACGCGGAAAGGATGGGGCACCCAGGGTCTGCGGAGCTGGAGAGGATGGGGCACCCGGGGCGGTCTCGTCATCGTGGCCCGATGAAGGAAGGCAACCCACCCTTTGCGATGAAGCTGCAAAGGATGGGGCACCCAGGGTCGGCGGAGTTGGAGAGGATAGGGCACCCGGGGCGGTCTCGTCATCGTGGCCCGATGAAGGAAGGCAACCCACCCTTTGCGATGAAGCTGCAAAGGATGGGGTACCCAGGGTCGGCGGAGTTGCAAAGGATGGGGCACCCGGAGATTTGTGGCTCGATTCCCAGGTCTCAGGAGCGAGACCTGGGGCACCCATGGTTTTGCCGGAGCGGCCGGAGGGATGGCCGGAGGCGGAGACGCCGGGGTGCTCGAGCAGGCGGGCCTCGGCGCGGGCCATGCGTTCGACGGTGCCGCAGAGCATGGCCTGGATGGGGGCGTCGCCGTCGGCGCCGGTGAGCGCGCCCTCGATGGGGACGATGCGGGCAATGTAGGGTTCGTTGGCGGCCATCCAGCGGCCGATGCTGGAGGTGAGTTCGTCGAGGTGCTCGACGACGAGTGCGCCGCGGGTGTCATCACCATTGGGGCCAACGCGGTCGAAGGTGAGGACGAGCGCATTGCGGAACTCGTCCACATGGGAGCAGAGCCAGAGGGCGGTGGCGTGGGGCAGGTAGGTGCGGGCGATGAGCTGGGAAGGGTCCGCGGGGGCGCCGAGGGTGCGGGTGACGGTGCCGTTGGAGCTGACCAGGACGCTTGCGTGGGGCAGTCCGAGCGGGCGCAAGACGCGCATGGCGTAGGAGTGGCGGCGGCCGGTGGCGACGACTACCTCGATGCCGGCGGCTTGGGCGGCCCGCAGCGCGGCATGGTTGCGCGGGCTGACATGGCCATCGTCGCCGAGCAGGGTGCCGTCCATATCGATGGCGATGAGGCGAGGTGCGCTGCAGCGGTTCGGGCCGTCTTGCGTGGGTTCCAGCAGCCTTACCCTCCGAATGAATTCTGGCTAGAAGTACGAAAGTGCCTCTTCTAAAGGACTTAACTCTGGCGGCGGTTCAAATCTAAAGGACTTAGGTCTGGGCTTTTTGGGCAAAAGTCCAAAAAATCCAACGTGGATCGGGCATCGATGGGGAGGGAGGAGGGGGGCCAGAGCACTCTCCCATCCAGTTCTATTCTACGCTATCGGCAAAACTAACATGCCAAGTTTATATCTCAGAGAATCATAGAGTTAGATGGTTTGGGGGCTTGACAGGATTTGGGCTGCAATCAGGTGGAGGGGAGCTGCTCGCGGACGCGGGTGCGGGAGCGGGTGGTGATGATGATCGCGGCGGCGAGGATGAGCACTCCGCCGAGACGGGCGGAGGGGCCGAGGCTCTCATGCAGGACGAAGACGCCGAGAATGGAGCCGATGAGAGGTTCCATGTTGAGCAGGACGCCGGCCTGGGAGGCGGGCACCTGGGTGAGGCCCCAGTTCCAGAGCAGGGTGGTGGCGGCGGTGCAGAGGACGCCGCTGGCGGCGAGGGCGAGCCAGGCGTTGAGGGAGACGTGCGCGATGGGCGGCAGGCCGTAGTTCGGCGGGACGATGAGGAGCAGCATGACGGTGCCGCAGGCGGTGCCGTAGGCGCTGACGACGATGGGGGAGTGGTGCTGCATAAGCTGCTTGTTGAGCAGGACCCAGCCAAGGGCGATGACCAGGGAGAGCACGACCAGAAGGTCTCCGGCGAGGGTAGGGCCGGGATTTCCCGAGTGAGAGGCGGGCGCAGTTTCGTGGACGCTGAGGGCGATGAGCGCGGCGCCGGTGGTGGAGATGAGGAGGGCGAGCCAGCCGGTGGCGTCCATGCGCTCGTGGGCGAAGAGAGTGGCGCCGACGGCGAGGATGACAGGCATAGTGCCGACCATCAGCGAGGCGTGCGAGACGGTGGTGAGCGCGAGGCCGGAGAACTGGATGAGGAACTGGAGCGGGATGCCGAGGAAGGCGCAGAGCAGGAGGGTGAGCCATTCGCGGCGGTTGAATCCGGGCCGGTGGGTAAAGAGCAGAGGGATGAGGACGATCGTTGCGAAAAGGAAGCGGTAGAGCACCATGGCGCCGACGTTCATGTCGGCTAGGGCGATCTTGCCAAAGAAGAAGCCGCAGCCCCAGAAGCAGCTGGCGAGAGCGCAGGCGGCGAAACCGAGGGTGCGATGTTTTTGTGGGATGGACATCAGATTCTATTGTCGCCCAGGGCTACTGAGGGGTGGAGTTGGCATGTTGTGGCACGATGCCTTTCGTCCAGAATTAGATCGGTATATGTATAATTGAATAAGTGAAAGAAGAGCCGAAGCCGGTCTTGTGGATGGGGTCGTCCCTGAAGGAGACGCAATCCTTCCCGGAGCCGGTGCGGCGGGAGATCGGTCATGCGCTTTACGCGGCGCAGCAAGGCGAGACGGACCCAGCCGCGAAGCCACTGAAAGGATTCGGCGGTGCCACGGTGATGGAGATTGTTGCGCCCTTCGACGGTAATACGTGGCGCGCAATTTACACGGTCCGTTTCCGGGATGCGGTGTATGTGCTCCATGCATTTCAGAAGAAGTCGAAGTCGGGGATCGCGACACCAAAGGCGGAGATTGCGCTTATTCATCAGCGGCTGACGGCTGCGGAGCAAGACTATGAGAGGAGGAAGAGCTAGGATGGCCACCAAAAAGAAGGCAGTGACCGAGGTTGTGCAAGGAAGCGGAAATGTCTTTGCGGATCTTGGGCTTGCGAATCCGGACCAGGAGTTGATGAAGGCGAGGCTGACGCTGCAGATTGCGCGGATTATCCGAGACCGTGGCCTGACGCAGACTGAGGCCGCTAAGATTCTCGGCATACAGCAGCCGCATGTATCTGCGTTGGCGCGCAACCGAGCCGGCAACTTCTCGGTGGGCCGGCTGATGGAGTTTCTAACGGCGCTTGGCCAGGACGTTGAGGTTGTGGTTAAGCCAACTCGCAAGCAGCAGGGAGCGATGTCGGTTGTGTTTGCTTAGACCGGTTGTTCTGTGACCGTTTACCAGACGCGGCAGGAGTTTGCGGGGACCATGGGAGTAGGCTTCTTGCAGCCGAAGGCGGCGGCGAAGCCGGGCTGGTTGACGATGACGCCGTCGGTGCGGAAGTGGTCGGGCGAGTGGGGGTCCTGGAGCACCTGCTCGCGGACGGCTTCGGGGCGCTCGTTGGCGCACCAGTTCTGGGCGAAGGCGATGTAGAAGCGCTGGGGGCCGGTGAATCCGTCGCGCTTGGCGTTGACGTCGATGTGGTCGTCCTTGGCACGCTGCAGGTAGGCCATGAAGGCGAGCAGAGCGCCACCGTTGTCGGCGGTGTTTTCGCCGAGGGTGAGCTTGCCGTTGACCTTGACGTCGTCGACCGCGGTGAAGGCGCTGTACTCATTGACGAGGCAATCGGTGCGGGTGGTGAAGTTTTTGAGGTCGGCGGGGGTCCACCAGTCGTCGAGGTTGCCTTTGGCGTCGAACTTGCGGCCTTCGTCGTCGAAGCCGTGGGTGAGTTCGTGGCCGATGACGGCCCCGATGTGGCCGTAGTTGACGGCGATGTCCTGGGAGGTGTCGTAGAAGGGCGGCTGGAGAATGCCGGCGGGGAAGTTGATGTCGTTCAAGCTGGGGTCGTAGTAGGCGTTGACGGTGGGAGGCGACATATCCCACTCGCCGCGGTCGACGGGCTTGCCGATTTTGTTGAGCTGACGGTCATTCTCAAATGCGTCGGCGCGGAGCTGGTTGCCGAGGGCATCGTTGGGGGCGATGGCGAGCTTGGTGTAGTCGCGCCATTTGTCGGGATAACCGATCTTGTCGGCGACGGCGTGGAGCTTCTCGCGGGCGCGGACCTTGGTGGGAGCGGACATCCAATCGATTTGGTCGATGTCGCGGCCCATGGCGGACTCGATGTCGTGGACCATCTGGAGCATTTTGGCTTTGCTATCGCCGGCGAAGTACTGATCGACGTAGACCTTGCCGAGGGCCTCGCCGAGGGCGCCGTTGACGGCGTTGGAGCAGCGCTTCCAGCGCGCGCGCTGTTCGGGCTGGCCCTCCAGGATGCGGCCGTAGAAGTCGAAGTTCTCGTCGTCGAAGGCTTTGGGCAGATTGCGCGCGACGGTGGTGAGCAGATGGTAGCGCAGGTAGGCCCTCATGGTAGCAGGGTCGATGGTGCGGATCTGCTTGAGCATCTCAGGCCAGAAATCGGGGGTGGAGTTGTTGATCTCGGTGATTTGCGGCGAGTGGATGGCGTCGGCGAAGGCGTCGAAGTTGACGCCGGGGAGGCTGGCCTCGAAGGTGGCGATGGGCTGGAGGTGGTAGGTCTTCTCCGGCTCGCGCATATCGACGACGCCGAGCGAGGCTTTGGCGAGGGCGGTCTCCAGGGTCAAGATGGCTGCGGCGTCTTTCTTAGCCTGATCGGGCGTGCTGCCGGCGAGGGTGAGCATTTTGGCGACGTGGGCGACGTACTGGTCGCGGATCTTGGCGTCCTTGTCGCCGGCGCGGAGGTAGTAGTCCTTCTCCGGCAGGCCGAGGCCTCCCTGCTGGATGAAGGCGATCTGTTTGGTGGCGTCTTTATAGTCCTGCTGCTCGCCGTAGCCGAAGAAGGCGTCGACGCCGTTGCGCTGGAGCTCGCCGAGCAGGGCTGCGAGTTTGACCTTGGGGGTGGGGGTGCCGAGGGAGTCGATCTCATCGAGCAGGGGCTGGATGGGCTTGAGGCCGGCGGCATCGATGGCGGAGGTGTCCATGCAGGCTTTGAAGTAGTCGCCGATCTTCTGCTGGTCAGGCGAGCGGGCAGCGCTTGCCGCCTGGGCTTTGGTGAGGATGCCGTTGAGCTCCTGGGTGTCGACGTTATAGAGGACGTAGAAGGGATCGGTGCCGGGCAGATCGGCAGGGATGGGATGGTTGGCGGCGAACTTGCCGCAGGCGAACTTGTACATATCGACGCAGGGGTCGGCGGAGAGATCGATGGAGGAGAGATCGAGGCCGGGCAGGGGCTTCTCGTCGGCGGCCGGTGTTGCGGCGGGCGCAGGGGGCTGCTGGGCGAACGAGGAGGGTGCGAGAGCGAAGCAGGCAATCACCAGGAAGACAAGAGCTGCGACTGCGGCGAGCGAGAGGATGCGGCGGGAGGCGAGGCTTACAGATATTTCGCTCATGCTTGGGATCTCCGTGCGGGGAAGAAATTTTGGGGCTGCGAAGAGGCTGCAGCCAAGTGCAAAAGGGGCTCACATGGAAGCTTACAAGCTTCGATGCGGCGGAGTCTTCTATTATCGCTTTGAGGGCTGGGCGATGAAGAGGGCGGTCGGTCGCGTGGGAGCGACGCTGGCGGCATGGGCGATGCTGGCGGCGGGCACGGCGATGGCACGCGATCCGGAGCCGCCGCTGCGCATTCCGCTGGAACCGATGGGCTACCAGGCGATGGTGCAGGAGTTCCTGCTGGCGGGCAGCTCGATGCTGACGGTGGACTTTGCCGACAAGGACCACCTGCTGATTACATTTGCGGTGCGCCGGCTGATGAAACGCGAGGCGGATGCCGATCCGGATGACGATGACCGGACGGTGGGGGCATTTCTGGTGGAGCTGCCCTCGGGCAAGGTGCTGGCGCGGACGGAGTGGCGGCTGCACGACCACATGCAGTACCTGTGGAACCTGGGCCACGGGCGGTTCCTGCTGCGGGTGCGCGACCGGCTGACGCTGTTTGCGCCGCTGCAGGCGGGCACGTTGGGCGATCCATTTCAGCAGACGCCGTTGGTGAGGATGGACCGGCGGATTGTGGCGATCCTGGTGTCGAGCGAACACGATCTGTTGACCATCGAGAGCATGAAGCGGCAGGCGGGAGACCCGGGCGGAGGGCCGCCTCAGGACCCTGCGCCGGTGCAGCTTGATTTCTACCGGCTGAGCGACAACGGCGATCTGGGCGCGGGCAAGACTGCGAATGGCCTGGCGGTGACTCCCGCGGGCTCGATTCGCACCCGGATGGCGGTTGACCTGCCGATGACGGCGGCCGGAATCCTGGACGTGATCGAGGGCGGGAAGGACCGCTGGCTGTTCAACTTTGACGAGCTTACGGGCAAGGTGGACGAACTGGCGGAGTGGGACACGACCTGCTTTCCGCGGGCGACGTTCGCGGGCCATGCCGAGTTTGTCGCCTTTGGCTGCCGGGGAAGCGCGGACAAGGTGGCGTTTGCGGGCTTCAACCTGAAGGGCGAGCAGATGTGGCAGCAGAGTTTTCTGGATTCGTTTGTGTCGCCGATGTTTGCGTTCGCGCCGGCGGCGGGGCGGTTCGCGTTGGGCCGGACGATCGTCAGCTCCACGTTCGACGCGGATTTTCCGCTGCCCGCGAGCGCGGTGACCGCGCAGGAGGTGCGGGTGTATCAGAGCTACAACGGGCAGCAGGTGTTCAAGATTGAGTGCTCGCCGGTGGAGCGGGCGGGGCAGAACTTTGCGCTGTCGGAGGACGGACTGCGGCTGGCGGTGGTGCGCGAGACCATGGTGCGCCATCCCGCGACTAAGGACTACGAGGCGTATACGGCAAAGGAGACGGCAGTGGAGGTGTATGCGCTGCCAGCGCTGAGCGACAAGGACCAGGCGGCGGTGAAGGCGGCAGAGGCGCTGGCGCCGGCGGATAGCGGGGTGCGGATCGACCTGGCGCTGGAACGGCTTTCCAACCCGGCTGCAGCGGGGACTGCGGCGGCGAACGAGGTGGGCGGGACGGGTGCGGGAGGAGATGCTTCAGCGGGAGCGGCGGCTGGGGGACCGCAGGCGGGGAGTGGGAGCCGGACTGAGGGCGGGGCCGGTGGAGGGAGTTCGGGCGGGACTGAGAGGCCGACGGTGATTGAGGGGGACCCTGACCCGGACGTTCCGCGCAAGCCGCCGACGCTGTATGGGCCGGGGGAAAAGCCGCCGGAGAAGACGACGCCGCAGTAGGGTGTTTGCACACCTTCTTAAAGCTTCGCGCGAAGCTCCCAATGGTCGCCAACGAAATCCTGTCCCGACCGACGTGAGAACCAGGCAGAGCAGCCAGGCAGAGCGGCCGTCCGAGCGGAGAGCCCGTCGGCAGGACTAGTTGTTGGATAGGACCTAAGCGGCTTTGGTGGGGGAGACCAGCGCCTTGACGCGGGCGTTGAGGCGGGACTTGTAGCGGCTGGCGGTGTTCTTGTGCAGGACACCCTTCTGGACGCTCTTATCGAGGATGGAGACGGTCTCGGAGTAGGTGGCGGCGATGGTCTTCTTGTCGCCGGCGGCGATGGCCTCGCGCAGGATGCGCAGGCTGCTGCGGAACTTGGTCTTATTGGCGCGGTTGGCCCCGGTCTTGGTTTCGGTCTGACGTGCGCGCTTCAACGAGGAGACATGATTTGCCATGGAATCTAAACTCTTTTCTGGTGCCCGGCCACTCAAGAGGCGGGGCGGGAGATTGGGGAGCTGGCGGAGGTAAGGCGCGCCGCATCCCTGCAACTACTAAGTGTATGGGAGCGGGGAGGCGGGGTCAACCGAAGTTTGGGATACGGGCGCGGCTAGTTATCGGTGGGCTTCTCGTCGATGTGGTCGATGACGAACATGGGGATGGTGCCTTTGCGCTTCTCCAGCTTGAGGCCAAGGGTCTTGTAGATGGCGTCGAAGAGGCTGATGCCGCCGGTGGGCACGGAGGCGGCGTCGGGCGAGGAGGGGTCGTCGCCCGCGGCTTGCGGCGACGGGGCGCGAAGCTGACCGGAGGTGCTGAAGGACAGGGTGAAGTCGTAGGCGCCGTCGATGCCGGTGGCGTCGATGACCTGGTTCTTGATGAAGCCGGGGGCCATGGATTGAAGCTGCGCGGCGAACTGGGCCATGGTGATGTTGGAGCAGGCGACCAGCCGGCCGAGCTGCGGATTGTCGATGCGGGGGTCCTTGCCGTCGGGGCCGGGGCCGTTCTTGCAGCCGGTGCGGTTGGTGGGGTCGGCCTTCTTGAGGTGCGGGCCGGCGGCGATGAGGGTGTAGGCGTCGGCGGGACGGTCCTCCATGTGGCTCTTCAGCTCGAAGCGATCGGCGAGCAGGGTCTTGAGCATCTGCTGCAGGTCTTCCTGGTCGAGCTGCAGGGCGCTGCCGGGGCCGGTTGGAGCATTGTCGACGTTGACCTTGCCGAGGATGTCCCAGTGGTCTTTGTTGAGGAAGTCGGGAGGATTCGCGATCCTGCCGTCGCCGATGTCCCACGACCAGGTGATGAGGAATTCGAGCGGAGCGTTGTCGATGATGATCTGGCTGCCCTTGACCTGAAGGCTGATGCCTTTCTCGTCCGGCGAGGCGGGCTTGATGACGGCGACGTCGAAGGCGGCGGGCGGCGGCGGCGGGAGGGCCTTGTCCAGGCCTGGAGGGTTGGGGGTGGGGGTTTCGTTGACGCTGTCGACGAAGACGACCGGCAGAGGCGCGGTTTTGGCTTCGAGCTTGAGGCCGAGCTGCTTGTCGACGGCGTCGAAGATGGAGGTGCCGCCGCCGTCGGCCTGCTTCTGATAGGTCCAGTGGATGTCGAAGTCCCATGCGCCTTTGAGGCCGGTCTGGTCGACGACAGGTGACTTGAGGTAGGGCGAGGCGACGCTATGGAGAAAATCGGCGAAGGACTCCATGGTGACGGCGTGGCAGGCGAACTTGACCTCCATGGCCGGGGAGGGCGCGGTGTTCTGCGGAGGTGGCTGGTACTGGCAGCCGGGCCCCTGGCCGGGGCCGGGCCCCGAGTCGGCGGAGGCGTCGGCCTGCTTGAGCTTGGAGCCCTTGCCGACGGAGAGAACGACGGCGGGCAGGGGCTTGGTGCCGGGATGGGCGACCAGCTTGAAGCGGTCGATGAGCATGGACCGGATCATGAGGCGGATGTCGTCGGGCGAGGTGGTGCGCGGGGCCTGAGCGGTGACGTCGAAGCGGTCGAGGTCGAGCCAGGCCGGGCCGCCGAGGACGTTGCTGCTCTCTACGTTGTAGGAGCGCGCGATGAGGTTGGTCATGGTGGCCTGGCTGGTGGTGTAACGGTCGCCATGCAGCGTGCCGCCGCGGATTTGGGGCGTGTTGCTGTGCGGACTGACGTGGATGTCGGCGAGCTGGAAGGTGGGGAGGGGAGCGGCGGGAGTGGTATCGGATACGGGCGTTGTGGCGGGGGCAGTGTTCGCGGATTGGGCGAAGGTGGGGGAACAGAGGAGGGTCGCGCAGGCCAGGCACACGAGCGCTCGGTGGATGATCATCATTCGAACCGCCTAGGAAGAGCAGGATGGGAAGCGAGGTGCGAGGCCCGGGGCCGAAGGGTCACTCGGAGTTAACGGTTATTTTGACGGATCGGTTCCACGAAGGTCTGCTAATTTTCGGTGGGGACTTTATCGACGTGGTCGATGACGAGGAAGTCAACCGGGACCTTGGCGGGCTGGAGTTTGAGGCCGAGCTGCTCCTGGACGGCAGTGAAAATGTCGGGAAGGCTGGAGTTGGGATCGTTCGCGGGGGCGTATGTCAGGTGAATGTCGTAGGAGCCGGTGAGGCCGGTTTTGTCGACGACGGGCTGGCCCGCGGGACGAGAGAGCATGCTGGCGAGTCCGCCTATTGAAGTGTTCCAATCATCGATGCGGTTCGGGAGGATTTGCCCCCACGGCTTGCCGTCGGGCTTGGCCGGCTGGAGCTTTGGTCCGCCCTTCGCGATGACGAGTTCGAATCCGGCGCTGAGCTTCGATTCACGGTGAACCTTGAGACCGAAGCGCTGCGCGAGCAGGTTCTGGAGCAGTGGCTTGATCTGGTCATAGGAGAGTTGCTGTTCGCCCGCAACCTTCGCATCGATGCTGTAGTTGCTCGATTCAAGCCACTCGGGGCCTTCGACGTAGCGTTCATCGGTTCCGAGGGCGACGGCGATGATCAGCCTGAGGTTGACGTTGTGGGCGAAGAAGCGGTTCGTAGGAAACAGGCTAATGGGGGTTGCGCCCGGCGGCAGTGGGGCCGCATGGGGATCGCCCATGTGGACGGAGGCGACTTCGAAGGCAGGTGCGGGTGCGCTGGTCGCAGGAGGCGCGACTGCGGGCTGCTGCGGTATCTGGCCGAGAGCGGGGGTTGCCGCGAGGGGCAGAGTGAGTGACGCGGCGAGCGCGAGGGTGAAGTGGCGGGAGGTTGAATGGTGCGGCGTACGCGTGGTCATGATTTCCTTCTGAAGGAGAATGCTACAGGAGAGCGGCCAACGGCAGAGTTTTTTGGGGGGAGAAAGGCGCGAGCGGCGTCGTTATAGTGAGGCGAACCGCAGGTCCTTCGACTCGCGCTGCGCGCCTCGCTCAGGATGACAACTCTTTTTTGCGCAGGTCCTTCGACTCGCGCTGTGCGCTTCGCTCAGGATGACAACTCTTTTTTGCGCAGGTCCTTCGACTCGCGCTGTGCGCTTCGCTCAGGATGACAACTCTTTTTTGCGCGGGTCCTTCGGCTCGCGCAGTGTGCTTCGCTCAGGATGACAATTTCTCTGGGGTGGGCGGCGGCTGAGGCGCTCTGCACCGTTTGGGGTGCGAAAATCATCCAAAAATTGGCTTGACTGTACGCGGGTGTCGTTCTAGTCTGACCGCAACTTCGGCAAATTATTGGCAACCCTCGCCAATCCGGTCGCAGGCCCCCAGACGATGTTCCGTGCTGCGCGGAAGATTCCATCCTTGCCGAAACTCTCCCGAATCCCATGTGTTTCCCCCAGTGGAGCATCCAACCCTGTACGCCCTGACGGAGGTCAGACGACCGCTTGATAAAAAAATCCCTCGAGATTACGCCTGGCATTGAGCCCCTGTACGGGACCCGCGACGAAAACCTCCGGCTGCTGGAAGACGGACTCCAGGTGATGATCGATCTGCGGTCGGATGAGATCCAGGTCACCGGATCGCTGGAGAGCGTGGAGCGTGTGGAGCGCATCTTTGCCGATTATGAGAGCCTGCGCCGGGGTGGCGTAACGCTGCAGAACGGCGAGCTGAAGGGGATGCTGAAGCTGGTGATCGCCGATCCGGGGATTTCGCTGAAGTCGGTGGTGGACTCGGGCAAGCAGCGGTCGGCGGGGGTGAAGCGGATGGTACAGCCGCGCTCGCCGAACCAGAGGAAGTATGTGGAGGCGATTGAGCAGGGCGACATGACCTTCGGGTTGGGACCGGCGGGCACGGGCAAGACGTACCTGGCGGTGGCGATGGCTGTGTCCGCGCTGATGGCGAAGCGGGTGAGCCGGATCATCCTGGTGCGGCCGGCGGTGGAGGCCGGAGAGCGGCTGGGATTCCTGCCGGGCAGCTTGCAGGAGAAGGTCGATCCGTACCTGCGGCCGCTGTATGACGCGCTGTACGATCTGCTGGACCAGGAGAAGGTAGACAAGCTGCTGGAGCGCAACGTGATTGAGGTTGCGCCGCTGGCATTTATGCGCGGGCGCACGTTGAACGATGCGTTCATCATCATGGACGAGGCGCAGAACACGACCAACGAGCAGATGAAGATGTTTGTGACCCGGATGGGCCAGAACTCGAAGGCGGTGATCACGGGCGATCTGACCCAGATCGATCTGCCCAACCCGAAGCGGTCGGGCCTGCTGGAGGCGCTGCAGGTGCTGGATGGCGTGGAGGGCATCCGCTTCTGCCACTTCGAGGATGTGGATGTGGTGCGGCACCATCTGGTGCAGCGGATTGTGCGCGCCTACGACAGCTACGGGCGGGCGCAGCAGCAGTTGCCGCTGGAGATTGGCGACGCCGGGATTCCCGAGGTGCCGGAGGTGGGAATCAAGCCGGTGTCGAAGCCGCAGTAAGGCAGGGGACAGGGAGTAGGGAATAGGGAAGAGGAAGGCGGACGATGCCGTGGTACTTCTATCTGCTTGAGTTTTTGAGTGGGGCGTTTCTGGCGAATGGTGTGCCCCACTTTGTGCAGGGGGTGAGTGGCAATCCGTTCCAGTCGCCGTTTGCCAAGCCGCCGGGGGTGGGCGAGTCTTCTCCGCTGAGCAATGTGCTGTGGGGATTCTTCAATCTGGTGGCGGGAGCGCTGCTGCTGCACTTCTTCTGGCCGGTGGGCGATGCAGCGTGGACGGGCTGGATCGCGGTGGGCGCGGGTGCGCTGCTGCTGTCGGTGCAGGTGTCCATCCACTTCGGCGCGGTGCGGGCGAAGCGACTCTAGTAGCATCGAAGCACGGATGATTACCATTGAACCTCCGAGTCGCTGCCCTGCGGATGTCCTCACGCTTTCGAAGGCGGGGCTCGCACGCTTTGTGAATCGCGCGCGCGCGGCGGTGGGGATTGAGGGCGAGGTCCACGTGCTGCTGGCGGACGACAAGACGCTGCGGCGGCTGAACCGGCAGTTTCGCGGGAAAGATGAGGCGACGGATGTGCTGTCGTTTCCGGCCGCGGAGAGCGGGGCGGGAGTGGCGGGTGATCTGGCGATCTCGCTGGAGACGGCGGGGCGGCAGGCGAAGCAGTATGGGCACTCGCTGCGCGATGAGGTGAGGGTGCTGCTGCTGCATGGGGTGCTGCATGTGGCGGGGTTCGATCATGAGACAGACCGGGGCGAGATGGCCACGCGCGAGGCAGAGCTGCGGCGGGAGCTGGGGCTGAGGGTGGGGTTGATTGGTCGGAGCGGGGCGCGTAGAGCAAAGACCGTTGGCAAAAAGGTTCGAGCGGCGGTGGTGATGCGATCGACCTCGGGGTCCTTCGACTCCGGTTCGCGCGAGAACGCGCGAACCTCCGCTCAGGATGACACCTTCAAGAGGGTGGTTGACGGCGCGAAGCGGCGGGGGCGGCGATGAAGCTCATCCTCTATCACGACCTGGCGATTGCGGCGCTGCTGGTGGTGCTGGCGCTGGCGGCCTATGTGGACCGGGTGTACAGCGAGATGGGCAAGTTCCTGGCGCGCGAG
>Ga0326727_10006123_pt1 | contig 33381 bp, 26 predicted proteins | sample MB2enrmetagenome_FD_207643 | JGI IMG/M metagenome (GOLD analysis project Ga0326727, IMG submission 207643) | Lab enriched peat soil microbial communities from McLean, Ithaca, NY, United States - MB29MY | ecosystem: Environmental > Terrestrial > Soil > Wetlands > Peat | place: USA: New York...
TTGCCATAGATCTCCCCGTGTGCTCCGGTCGCGGTGCCGGAAAGCAATCCATTCTCAGCGAAAGTGCCGTCGCCATTGTTGTGGTAGAGGTAGTTTGTGCCCGCGTCGTTGGTGACATAGAGATCGGGCCAGCCGTCGTCATCGTAGTCTCCCCAGACGACACCCATGCCGTGCAGCTTGCGCGAGTTGTTGACACCCGCTTTTTCCGAGACCTCTTCAAATGTTCCGTCGCCGCGGTTGCGGAACAGGAAGTTGCTTTCGCCTTCCATTTCGTCGGGCATCTGGAGTATGACCGACCGGTAACCCTCCACATGTGGATCGGGAGGAGGAAGGCGATGAAGGTCCGTCTGTACGTAGCGGGCAACAAAAAGATCGATGCGGCCGTCGCGGTCGTAATCGGCCCAGGCGGCGCCGGTGCTGAAGCCACTCGCCTTCACGCCTGCTCGTTCGGTCACATCTTCGAACTTGCATCCCCCCAGATTGTGATATAGCACGTTGTGCCCGTAGCCGGTTACGTAGAGGTCCGGCAGGCCATCGTTATCATAATCGCCAACCGCGATCGCCATCCCCCATCCGCGGGTGGTGAGTCCTGCAGAAGCCGTTATGTCGGTGAAATGGAGATTGCCGCCACTTCCATCCTGGTGGTAGAGCGTGATCATCGGGTCGCCGCCCGCCAGAAAGCGCTCGATCGTGGAGTCGTTCACAACCGCAATGTCGAGCCTTCCATCGTTATCGCAATCGAAGAGGGCGATACCACCCCCTCCCATTGTCTCCACGATGTAACGCCGCTCTGAAGAAGAGTGCGGAACCGTGGTCAGTCCAGCTTGAGCGCTCACATCCCGAAAGCTCACCGCCGACGCGGAATTAACCGGCGACCGTGATGCCGAGGAGGCCTGCCCGGATGGAAGGGGTGTCGCCGCGATCGGGAGCGGAGCGGCTTGAGCCGAAAGAACAGGAGGAAGTACCGACACCATCAAGACTGCCAGTCTCCCGATGGGCCGCGGGTCCATTTTCCCTTGCCGTATCACAGTGCAATTCTAGGGTAACCTCGGACAATTCGCCATCTTCTTACGCACAAGAACAGGAGTCGTCCGAACAGGTTTTTGTCCAAGTGAAAAATCAATTACGGGGTAAGTGCAGTTGCTGCGATAACAGCTTTACGTGGCCCCATAGCTCAGGTGGCCCGGCCAGTCAGGGCCGGGCCGAGTATCGGGTAACAGTTTCCGAGAATAAGTTCATCTTTTATTTTCAATAGCGTAGAGAAGCGCTAAGCGACTTGAACGAAGTCGCTGCGGCGGCCGGGCGCAGCTGGATTTCTCTATCGCCTTGGCGTGCTGCCGGACGATCTGGTTACGCGCCCTCTATGCGACCGTATTCCTGGCGTTGCTGTGGGCTGGCTGGCAACGGCGCCTCACTTGCCTCGATCGATACTTCAATTGGCTGTGCGGTATCCGGGATCCCTTTTGATCCGGGTTTTCTTCGCTTCATCATTGACTTTGCCGAAGACCTCACCCGAAACACGGCTCGACCGCTTTCTAGTCGCCAGCAGCGTTTTTCAGGATCTATCCTCAGTTGTGATGCGCGCGTGCAGAGCAGTGTCGCAGGATGCCGGATGGATTTGCCTGAAGTGTGCGCGCCGGAGCGAGAACAGGCCACATTGCGCCGCGAAAGACGGACAGCAGGCAAGCCCAGCTCCAATCTTCCTGACCGGTTCTATCGATCGCCTCAAATCGCGTAGTACAGATGCTCAAGGACTGGGCCGAGTGTCAATGCGGGCACGTAGCTCAAGGCTGTCACGATGATGAGGAACGTCGTGAGCAGAAGGCCAAACGACAGGGAGTCAGTGCGAAGAGTGCCTCGGGATGGGGGCCTGTTTTTCTGCCGCGCAACAAGACCGGCAAAGCAGAGGGCGGGGACTGCCAGGCCAAAGCGCCCTGCGATCATGGCAATCGCGGTCATGATGTTATAGAAAGGCGTATTGGCGTTGAGACTTGCGAATGCCTGGCCGTTGTTCCCAAACGAGGAAGCGAAACCGAAGAGGATCTCAGTGAGTCCATGCGGGCCGGTGTTGGTGGTGAGACCCGCGAGTCCAGCCTTCGTGGAGATGGCAATAGCAGTCAGAATCAGAATTGTGACCGGGCCGGTAAGCGCGTAAAGTACGATCATCTTGTTTTCGCCCGGTCCGATTTTCTTGCCCAGATATTCGGGCGTGCGGCCGATCATCAGGCCAGCAAGGAACACCGCGATGACCGCGGTCATGATCATGCCGAACAATCCTGTACCCAATCCTCCGAAGATGACCTCTCCCAGGAGAAGGTTGACCAGCAGAACCAGGCCGCCGAGGGAGGTGAAACTGTCATCGGCTGCATTGGTCGACCCCGTCGCTGTGTTGGAAGTGACAACGCCGGCGAGAGCCGTGCCGCCGATCCCGAAGCGAACTTCTTTTCCCTCCATGTTGCCGCCGGCCTGAAGCTGACTTTGCTGAAAGTCAGCGCCATGGACGAGTGGGTTGCTCTGCCGTTCGCTGAGGTGCAAAGCAACGAGCCCGCCGGCAAAAATAAAGAGCATCACCCAGTAAAGGAGCCATCCCTGACGTCGATCCTGGACCATCCTGCCAAATGTGCTTGTCAAAGCCGCGGGCAAGAGGACGATGGAAAGTAACTCAATAAGGTTCGAGAGCGGCGTGGGATTCTCATATGGATGTGCGCCATTGGCATTGAAGAAGCCCCCGCCATTGGTGCCCAGGTTCTTGATGATCTCCAGAGCGGCCACCGGTCCCTGCGGGATGACCTGCGATCCGCCTTCCAGTGAAGTTGCAACTACATAAGGATGAAAGTTCATCGGAACGCCCTGGCCAACCAGGAGCAGCGATCCAACCAGCGCTCCGGGCAGAAGAATCCAAAGCAGGCCGCGGGTCAGATCGACCCAGAAGTTACCCAGCGTTGCACAGGATTCCCGTGCAAACCCGCGGATAAAGGCAATGCCCACGGCCAGTCCCGCGGCCCCGGCCAAAAAATTCTGCGTGCAGAGTCCCACCATTTGGCTGAAATAGCTCATGGTGTTCTCGCCTGCATAAGCCTGCCAGGTGGTGGTGGTGGAGAAGCTGATCGCAGTGTTGAAGGACAAATCCGGCGAGAGCGGCGTGGTTTGATATTGCGGGAACAACCAGGGAAGGAAATGTTGGAAGCGAAGAATTGCGTAAAGGACGAGGGTGCAGATCAGGCCGAAAACAATGAAGGCAATTGTGTATCGCGCCGCATCCATTTCGACCGAAGGGTCGATACTCGCGAGGCGGTAGATCCATCGCTCGACTGGGACGCATAATCGGTCGAGCGCAGTCTTTCGCCTCTCAAAGACCCGGTGCATATATCCGCCGAGGGGCCTAACGCAGACCGTGACGATCGCCACAAGCAGAAGGTATTGAGCTGCACTAAACACGTTCATTGCTGCGTCGGCCTGCAGGCTTTCACCGGGAAAGCGCCAAGATCAGCTTGGCAGAAAACATATAAGGGAATCGTATGAGATGCATAAATTGATTCTGTTTCGAAACCGCTGCTTTCGTGAAGCATCATGCCGGAGAGCAGGGCGCACAATCTCGCGCGTACGCGAATCGGCCAAGCTATCGGAGCGATCACTTTACCAGGTCTGGAGAACGAAGGCGGCGAACCGACACTATCGATTGCCGCAACTCTTTGAGGTCGAGTTCACCATTCTTTTTTATGTCCAGTCTGTCGAACTCGGCTTCCATGAACTTTATGCATTCCTGCTTGCTGATCTTCCCGTCTTTGCCAGTACCAACCAGGAGCAACAACTCCTTATTGAACCGATACGACCCTTCATCCTCAAAAAAAGGGACCGATTACCGGCTTTGAAGCGTGAGCGAGAGGGGATAGTGGTCCGAAGCGCGAATTGAATTGTGCAACTTTGGCCCGCAAGCAATCAGCGGTCCTCTGGTCAGGATCCAGTCGATGGTGCGCGCGCCACTGAATCGCGACGGCACAGTGGTGGGGAGAGTCGATATGCAAGCGAGTGGATTGCAGAATCCTGTTTTGCCGATGGCGGAATCGGCGGGTTCACAGCGCAAATCAGCGTTGAAGTCGCCCGCAACTACAACCTGAACGTCTGACGCATGTTGAGAAGCATCGTCGAGAATCTCGCACAGCTGACTGCAACGCAAACTGTCATTTCCCCTGCTTTCGAGGTGAACGTTGTATACCATCAATTTCGGCCCGGGGAGATCGATTGAGCTGATGAGCGCCATTCTTCCGCCCAGCCTTCTCTGGAAGGGCCTGGCGCGTGGAATGAACCATCGCGGATGCCAGAAGCTTGACTGACGATGGAACCTGAGGATGTGCGGACGCGACAAGGGAAATCGAGAGAGCGTCGCCTGACCGTGATAAGCAGGGGTCCTGTTTTGTCCTTGTGCAAGTTCCTCGAACTCGCATCCAAATACATAGTTCATTTCGAGCGCCTGGGCGATTTCCCGAGCGACATTGCGATAATGAGTTCGCCGGGCATGCAAATCAGCTTCCTGCAACAGAACCAGGTCCGCCGCTGTTCCAGCGAGGAAATCAACTACCTCCTTCAACAACTGGCCGCGATTGATGTTCCAGCTTACGATCCTGACGGTATCAGGACACGCGCACGCCTGCGGCGTTTTAATGAATGACCCTGTTTCGGGTTGGTTCATCGACTTCATTGGCGTCGACCGACTTAATCTGGCTTATTGGCATGACGCCCGGTTTCAAACGGCCAGGGGCTTGCTTTCAGGAGCGGCGGTTGTCTCCGCTGCTGCGTGCGGCTTTGACGAAAATGTCAAACGCGAATACAAGGAGACGATCCACGCAATATTGGCACCGATTGCGGACATATACAACGCCAGCCAGTTTAGATTCAACACCGCGAAGGCCAATAAAGCATAGGGCAAAAAGCAGCGCCGAATGATGAATTCCAACTGGCGCGCCATGCGCAGAATTGGATTAGATGAACGGCTTTCTGCCTTCTTCTGCCAAACTACCAGGAACTGCTCCGGATGCTTGCCTGAAAGCCTGCTTCGCTCGAACCACGCGAGCAGGATCGTGGCAGCCGCGCCAAACAGAAGCACCGCTCCCCACGCCCAATAGGCGCGATTCCCCGAAGAGCGCGCCAGACCGACCGTCATTCCGGCAAAGATGAACAGGTAATAGAGGTAATCGCACGCAGTCTCGAGCCAGCAACCGAAATCGGAGGCCTGCAGTTTCAACCGGGCGACCTCTCCGTCGCAGCCGTCGAGGATGCTGGCCCACACCGACAAGACCGCTCCCAGAAGCGTATTCAGGTATCCGCCCGCTGCGTACGACGCACCCGCTGCAAAACTGACGCCCAGTGTAAACAGGCTCACCATATTCGGCGTGATGGGGAACTTGATGAGCTGGCGGCTGATGGGAATGGAAATTGTGCGATTCATCCGCGCAAAGACGCCATCGGTCGGCTTGACCAGCCAGCGGTTGAGCTTTTGCTCGGCGGCGGCGCAATCCTGCGGCAACGCAATCTGTTGCCACGAGTCTTCTTCGACAAGCCTGAAATCGACAAACGATGGACCCCCCGAGATGGCTTTCCGGGCGATCCAGCGGTGCAGATCGTCCACGGTGACCACGTTGGACTCGGACTCGGCGCCAAGTTCGAGAGCCGCTTCATGCGAGAACGCAAAGAGACCGGCGGGACGGCCATCCGAGGCGAGTTCCAACACGCTACTATGACCATTCCATTCATTTACCAATCGATGCAACGCTGGTTGGTAAGTGCGATCGCCCGCGGCCAGAAGGATACGGTCGCTGCCGGAGTTCGCAGTTACCCAGCGAAGGATTGATGACAGGGTCGTGCCCGCCGCGACTTCGAACCATTCGATGCCGTCGGGGAGACGTCGCGTCCTGTGCAACTGCTGCCTGATCTGCGGCCCCGTGAACCGGTTGAAAACAACGATAATGCGCTCCGGTTTCGTGGCTTTCACTCCCAGAATTGCGCGCAGCAATACGGGCAGCGTTCCCACGCGAGCACAGGCGGGGTCGAACCAGGGTGACCAGGAGAGCTCATTGGCAAGAATGATCGCGACTTGTGAATTGGAGGGCGACAAAGTGAGGTCCTGCCGATGTTCTTTTACTCGCATAGCTCCACTCCCGTGACAATTTCGGCGCCAGGGTCCGACCTCGCTTGGTCATTCGACCGGGAATACCAAGCCAGGCAAATGACTCCGACAATGGCCCAAAAGATAGCTCTTGCCCGACGGCAGAGCCCGAGCGTCAAACCCTGGGCACCGCTGAGGCCGGCGAGTTTTCCAATCACCATGTTTCCGCCCTCATAGGTGCCCAGGTTCCCCGGGTTAACGGCTCCGATTACGTTGATGAGCTTGGTTAGAGATTCGAGAATGAGCGCGTCAACGAAGCTGACCCGCGCACCCAGAAAAAGGAGGATCAGATAGACCTCCGCAATAGCGAGGACGTGGCTAGCCAGGTTGAGGATCACGCTGAGCCAGAAGGCAGCGGGCGCCTGACGATGAAACTGAAGGAACTGGCGCTCTGAAGATTCAATCACGGCCTTTTTGGAGTTGATCCAGCCGCGAAACCACGGAATGCGGCCGACGGCACGCGCGGGTTTTGAAAACAGCGGCCACCCTTTATGGAGGGCGAGCCCGGCCAATCCCAACAGGAATACAACCGCGAGCACGAATATGCCGGCATAAAAGCGCAAGACACCCGAGAAGGCGACCACGAAAACCGCAGCACAAATGCCAGTTATCGTGACAACTGCGCCTGCCACGATGAAGAGGCCACGGTCCATTGCCACGGACGATATCGCGCTGGCCACCGGCACTCCGGAGCCCAGCAGAGCCACTCGCGTAGTCTCGCCGAATACCAGGCCGACAAATCCAAGCTGTCCAATGGCTTCAGACACAAGACGCAGACCCAGAGTCCGCCAGAAGGAGATCCTCTTCGCGTCGCCGAGCAGAGCGAGCCGCCATGCCCACGTTTTGACGATGTGGGCGAAGCCCGCAAGCGCGATGACCAGAACCATTCCCCAGGCGATGTTCTTCGCGATTTGGAGGAGTACGCCCGGACCTACCCGTTCAACGAGATAAACAAGCAAGCCAGCGCCGAGAAACGCCGCAAGAATCTGCAGCGCGGACTTCGATTTGCGTCGGGGACTAGGCATAAGCCGGCTCTGCGGCCTGGCGCATTGGCCAGGGTCGTACGGAAAGGGAATTCTGTACGTAATCTAACGCAGCCGGCGTGTCGACATCTTGCCAGCATGCTCCTCCAATGTCAAAGCCCTTGAAAGTCCGGTTCTGCCCCATGATCCGCAGGCCATCCGAAAGGGAGCAATTGCCATCGATCATGGCGCTTTCGAGCCACTGGAAAAGCACCGGCTGGCAGAGGAACATTCCTGTGTCCAATGCGTTGTAGCGCTTCAGATTCTTGCCAATGTCGACGATGCGGTCCCCCTCAAGCCTGACTTTTGTGGCATCGTCCAAGTCAAAGACGCTCTGGATTTTCCGATCGACCCCGAGAATGACCTCATTCTCACCCAGCGGCTGACGGAGCAAAGCGCCGGCTGTGGCTGGTTCAAAGATGTGGTCTGCCATCAGCAAAAGGAAAGGCTCGTGAATCAGATCCTTCGCGCACAGAACGGAAACTCCATTGTTCTTCTTGCGATAATCAGGATTCTCTACCCAGGCAACATCGATGCCCCCGAACCGCCGATTCTCGCACCACTCTCGAATCATGTGGCCGTGATACCCAAGCACGATGACAAACCTCTCGATGCCGGCCGCGCAGGCGCCAGTCATCACATGCTCCAGGAGCGGCTTGCCATTTAGCGGCACAAGGGGTTTGGGCAATTCTCCCGAGCAAGCCGCCAGGCGGCTCCCGTTGCCTGCCGCAAGAATCAGAGCCAGTTTAGTGTTCGACATAACGAGCCTCCGCAATTTGGGGGTCTGTATCTCCGGCCGCCATTACCGAACGCGGCGAGTAATTGAAGTAGTGAATGTCAACCTCGGTTTTGCCAAAGATCTGTGCTTCGCTGATGCTGGTCGTCGACCAGGGAAACCAGTATTCCCCGATCTTTCGAAACTCCTGCGCAAAATGCGCACTGCGAAGCCAAATCGAGGGTTCCTTGGCGGGCTCGCCCTCGACACGCGCCAACGCATAGTCTTCGGCGTCAACCCAGATCCGTCCGCGAATCAGGTACTCATCCTCTCGTTTGGGGATCACATCGATCACATAAGCAAGCCGGCCATTGAGAGGAGAGGCCGCGATCAAGTGAAATGCGTAATTATCTGAAGTGAGCCTGGCTCTTGAGCGTTCCGGCATGCGCGAGGTCTCTGATTCCGATTCCAGCATCTTGCGCAGCACGAGATTATTCGCCAGCTTCCAACCCTCTTCGGAAACAACCTTGAAGTTTTTCGTTCCATCCGGATCGCAGGTAACGCTCACAACCATCGTGGCTTCTTTGTCCAGGCGGTGGTTCTTGAGAACGTATTGCCGGTTGCCGGTGTAACCGCCGGCCGCAGTCTCGCGTTCCAAGTCGTGCGCGAGCATCCTGGCGACCACTTCGTCGGCCGATGGAAAAGGCGCGGCAGCCGTTTGCCCCATCAGCGGCGCGAATGAGCAGGCAAGCAAAGCCGGGATGATGACGCGGTGTCTCATAGTCAGAACTGAAATACCAACTTCCCGCGGTACTCTCTCCAGGCGGGGTTATAGAAATCGCCGAATGTGGAGCTGGCGACGTCGTTCTGAACATCGCGCGGATTGTCGTGATTGAAGATGTTGAAGGCAGAACCGCCGACGATCACGTGTATCCGCTTACCTCCGACGTGGAGTGTGGCGGGCCGGTTGATCTGCAGGTCGCAGGAAGAAAACCACGGGTACCGCCGGTCATCGCGCGGGCCGATGTACTGCCGGTACTCGTTTTCGACCGAATAGGGAAAGCCGGAGTGCAGGTCGTACACCGGCAGAATGTTCAGTTTCCACGGACCGACGATGGTGGGCCAGATCAGGAAGCGATTCGGAGCATCGAAGAGCAAACGTGCCTTGTCATCGGGCTGAATGACCGCCTGCGGATAGTTGCCGATGAACAAGAATGGATCGTTCAGATTGCCATAAGCTCGCGAATGCACGTACGACGCATTCGCAGTGAAGCGAGAAGCCTGGTAGCGCCCCGTGACCTGGAATTCGTGGTACGAATCGCTACCCCGGTTCGACAACGAGATAACGCCGGACTCCGTCGCTGCGATTGGCGACACCACGAAATCCCTAGAGGTGTTGCGATTTTCGTAGCCCACCCGGGCGGTGAATCTGCTAGTGACCTGCCGCTCCAGTTCAACATTCCAAGACGTGCTGCGCGGATTATGCAGCCCGCCAACAATGCGGTTGACATAAGCGGTGGAACCTAAGACCTCGCTGGTGGAGTCGTACATGAGCACTGTCCGGTCGGGCAGTTTCGGGAAGGCGGGAAGCATCAGTGGCACGCGATCGTAGAAGATGCCCGCGCCCCCGCTGAGCAACGTTTTGCCGTCGCGGGTGAGTATCAGAAGCGCGCTGCCGCGCGGCGCAAGGTGGGTGGAGCTTGTGATGGTATCGCTGTCCGATCTCACTCCGAAATTGAAGGACAACCGTTGGAAGGGCGTCCACTGATCGGAAACATACTCCGAAGTCTCGTTCTGGGTGATGACGAAGGAACCAGGAGGCGTGAACGTGATTTGTTCAATCACCGCTCCCGTGGATCCGATCAACTCAACGGGAAGATATGTCTCCGTTCCGGTTAGCGAAGAGTGGGTGTAATCAAATCCCATCCTGATTTGATGGGTACCGAAGAAATGGCGAGGCGCTAACTGATAGCTCTCCTGTCCGTCGACCCGATAAGTGCGGCGCCTTTGCCGGTTGAAGAATCCGCCCTCGGTTGTGTCGATCAGCAACTGGAACGGATCGTCGCTCTGCGCGATGGTGTCAACATCGTATGTCTTGTAATTGAACTGCGAAATCAAAATACTGCTAGGCCCGGTGACGTACCGGTGTTGTACGTAAACCTCGTACCCCCGCTGGTGAAAGTTCACAGTGGCCGGCTGCGGGGCGAAGGTATTCAGCCCCATATAATCCAGCCTTTGCGGAAATACTGCTACGGCTAGTGTCGCTGTCTGTTTGGGGCTCAGGTTGTAATCGAACTGCGAATACGAGTTGAACCCTTCCAGCGTTGTATCCCGCTGCAGTGGAGGCAGGCTGTTCACTGGGGTCCGGACGAACCTGTATTCGGCGGATTGTGTGAAAGCAAGCCGGTCCTTGAGAATTGGGCCGGTGAGAGTCGCGCGCGGAGTGGCTGCGCCAAGACCAGCGATTGTTCCGGCACGATCGCGCCAGCGGGGAAGGATGTTCTGAATCGTAAAGTGATAGTTCTCGAAATTGCTTGTTTTGGTCTCAACAGTCGAAACAGCCCCAGTCATCTTGCCGTATTGAGGGTCATAGGGATTCGAAATGACCTCAACCGACGAAACGACGTCAATCGGCAGGTTGACCGCCGGACCGCCGGTGGCCGGATCGGTCACATTGGCGCTGTTAACCAAGGCCCCACTCTGGGTACTGCGAGCGCCCTTCAAGTTGATGCGGCCGTCAGGACCGCGAACCACGCCTGGAACCAGAGGAAGAAGGCTTTCGAAGCGCTCGTTCGCATTGGGAGCATTGGCAACGGTTTTCTCGCTCAGCGTGACTGACGTGGTTGAAACCTGTGCTTCGTTCGGAGTTTCGTTCACGGTGACCGAAGTGTTCACTGCAACCAGTTTCAGTTCCAGCGGCACATTCAGGTCGGCTCCGGGCGTCACCGCGACACTTTGCTCTGCGTGCAGACCGGGAAAGTCAGCTTCGATGGTGTATGTGCCGGAGTTGACTCCGGAGAAGCTGTACTTTCCGGCTGCATCGGTCTCTGCCTCCATGGTTGTGGAGCCTTTTAGGACGACCTTTGCGCCTGGCAGGAAAGAAGTCACTCCGGAGTCGAGCACAAAAACAGTGCCTTCGACAGTTCCCGGCCTGGCGGGGCTTTGCCCACATGCATGGACGGGAAAAAGCACGTACAGGACAAACAGGATTGCAAGCAGAAAGATGGCGTCGTGTTCAATCTTCCTCGCAGCGCTAATTCGGTCATCTTCTAAATGGACATATCTCATGCTTGCGTCTCTGCTTCGTCTGCACTCTCTGCCTTGCCACTCGGATAACAGCAAGAGGGTTGCCAAAGGCGGACCGAGCGTAATCGCTTAAGAATCAACGGCGTGATCGGCGGCATCGAGATGCGAGTCGAAAGTGTCGATGACAATCGAAACAGCTCGCCGTCTGCAAACCGGGGCAGGAAGAAGGCTTGTTCGTCACGGAGAATTGGCGGCGATGCGCAGCGCTGCCCGGCAACGGATGGGATCGGCGGCTGCCTTCACGGAGATGCTGCCGGTTCAAAAACTTCCGATCAGCATGCGGAAACGAGCTTTTCCCGATTCGTCCACACTGAGAGTCACGCCTGCAGCGCCAAGCGGAGTAGGCACGAAGACGCCTGCGGTGGTACTTTGATGCGTCTGCCATCCGCCGGACCCCAAATCGAACCGGCCAGCCTCGTACCAGGTCGCAAACGCCAGATTGCGAGTAAAACTTTGGGCAGACCGGTCTCGAAGAATCACTCCAGCCCCGGCGATCGCAAGCGTGTTCGCGTGAAACTCCTGGTACCGGTACGCGGAAAGCTGATTCATGCCCCCTGCCGTGAACCGTTCGAAATAATCAAGCTTCCGGCCCAGACTCGTGTCGACCCGATTTATGGCAAAGACCGTCGTCAGTCGGCCAACAGGATGAAAGGAATTGAACTCGTTTTCGAAGTAGGGGTATGAGACATTGCGAAAGCTATATCCGGAGGAGCCTTGCAGTCTTGTGCCGTGGGTCGGAAGGCCGCCTGAATCCTCTGAGTTGAAGATCCAGCAGACTTCAGGCGCCGCGTACCCTCCGCTGATTGCCTTGACTCCATCGACTGCCGGAGCGCTGGCATAGGAGTCGTATCCCGCCTGGACTCCGAGCCGAAACTGGGCGTCCCGCCATGTTCCAATTCCCGCATAGAAGGAGCCGCCGACGCGATCGCGATAAGCCGTGAAACGGACAGGCCCTGTATAGCTGCTTACGTGGAATCGTTGCACCACAAATCCCGGGGCAATGAAATAGGAGCTTCCATCAAAGGGGTTGTAGTATTCGGCAAGAAACTCGGGGTCGTAACCGATCTCCATGGCGCCGACGATCCTGGATTTATAGGCGTTCTTAAAAACGGCAGAAGTGGAGAGGCGCAGGCTGCCCTGGCCCGGTTCTCCCGCCGACCAAGCGTAGCGAACGGAAGGCCGCACGAGAATCTCGTCTCCCGGCCGCGGGGTAAACTCGACGCGATAGCCTTCCGGTTTACCCGGCTCCTGCTGCCATTCGTAGGATGCTCCCGGAACCGCGGTGGAGGTGACCATTCCGTTGATCACGTCCTGCAATTCATGTTCCGGCACGACGCGGTCGTCGAGCTTGCGATGAAGCTCCTCCCGGGCCTTTTCCTCGAAGGATTTTTGAGAGCTTTCAACGGCCACAATGGCGCCCTGCCGCTCGGCCGAGCGCATGCGACTCCTGCGGTTGCGCAGATACGCTTCCCATTCCTCGCCGGATAGCTCGTAGGGCTTCAAATCTGAAGCGCGGGCCTGGGCGGCTTTGTATCCACCTTCGATGATTTCTTGCGAGCTCTTATAACTCATCGTGGTCAGGCGGGGAAGGTCGACCATAATAACCAGGTCAGCGGCCGCCAGGGAACCACGCTCATTTTGAGCGGCGTCAATCGCCGCCGTCCGGCTGAGGATGTTGGTGAGCGTCGTAAGCTGGTCCGCCGTGGTGTCCGGCATTTTGAATGCGACGGCGATGACCTTCTGCGCCCCCATTTGCCTGGCAGCCTCAACCGGGACTAACTGCACGAATCCGCCGTCGACCAGGAGCATATCGTCGAGTTTTACCGGCGTGAAGATGCCGGGGATGGACATGGTGGCGCGCATGGCAAGGGCCAGCAAGCCATCGTGCAGAACAACGGCTTTGCCGCTGATCAGGTCGGTGGCGACACAGCGAAACGGCGTGGGCAAATCGTCGAAGTCATGCAGATTGGAGTATGCCAGGGTAGCCCGGCTTAGCAGCAGTGAAACAGATTCTCCCGAATTAATCCCCGACGGCAAAGATAATTTCTTGCCGAAGCGCAAGGTGAGATCGCCGAAGGTGCGATTCCATTTTTGCTTTTCGACGATTGGCTGGTTAGTGAATTTCGGGTTGGGACTCAGAATTGATTCGAAGTCGATCTGGTGAACCAGGTCAATAATCTGCTGCGAATCCATGCCTGCCGAATACAGGCCTCCGACGAGCCCGCCCATACTCGTGCCGGCCATGTCGTCGATGGGGATGTGATGCTCTTCGAAGTACCGAAGCACGCCAATGTGCGCCAGGCCGAGGGCTCCGCCTCCACTCAGCGCAACTCCAACCCGTGGACGGCCGCTGCCCTGGACCTGTGAATCCAGTTGCATGGCGCAAATAGCGAGGAGAAGGACGGCGACCGTGGAGGCGGGTTTCATGATGTCCTTCCGGCAGAGCGCCACTCCTCTCAAAGCATCATTTGACCGCAGCCCGAAGAGTTCCCTTCGCCAGTTCTGGGTCGTCGTCACTCACAGTGGACGGCGATTGCGGTTGTGCGATCTGATAGGGGCCGTAAGATATCGTCATTACGGCCTTCCCACCGATGCGAACCTTCGTCTCGCTTCGATTCTGCTGCGGGAGCCAGAAATCGCCGATTCTCGTATTGGTCTGGTGAATCAGCGTTTGCGAAATCCAGAACGAAGGGTTTTTCGCGGGCTGCACTTCCATTTTCGACACGGCGTAATCAGACGCATCGACCCATATTTTTCCTCGATAGAGATACGGGCTGCCCGTGACCGGCTCGACCTGCAAGACATAGGACGGCCGCCCGTTCAGCGTCTCTCTTCCGAGCAACTGGAACTTGTAATTTGCCTGCGACAACGCGTGGGCGCCATGATCCTGAGATGCGTCCTTCTCGCTATCCAATGCGCGCTTAATAACTTTTTCGCAAAGTGTATGCGAGCCGCTTTGGGAAACGACCCTGAAGTTCTTTCCGGAAGCGGCGTCATACTCGAGCTCCACGTCCATTTTGGCTGTTATGTTTTTGAAGAAGCCTCGATACTCGATCTCGTAATGACGCAGGGAGTGGTAATGTTCCAGAGCCACTGCCTGCGTCTGATCGTGGCGCTCGATGGCCTGCGCGATCTGCGCAGCATCAGGCGCCGCCGGCGCGGAAGGGCCTCCGTTTTGAGGCCAGGAATACGGAACAAGGATTAAGAGCGCCCCCGCAAGGAGCGCAAGTTTGCATGGGGATTTTTTGCAGCGCAAGATCAAAGTTGTACTCCTCCCTGGTTTGACGAACAAATCGCATCGGCGCCGATAGTTGGCCACCCCGGCTGAGTCCCACAATCGCTCATGTCTGGCAAGACATTGAGTTTCTTCTGGTCCGTGACCCGCCGCGGCAGGGGAACGATTGGCGCAGCCGCTTTCAACTGCTCCCGATAGTGCTCAAGAAAGTAGTGCATGGTTTCAACGCGAATCCGGATCGAAGCCAGGGGGCGATTCTCATCCAGGTCGCGGAACGAGAAGTGGGGCTTGCCCGATGCTGCAATTATGCGCTCAATCAGCCGGCTGATGAAAGCATCGTGGCCGCACTTGAAGTTCGACAGCTCCACCGAGATAAGATTCGGATGGCGGGCTACGAACTTTGCGGCCCAGATTTTATGGTTGGAGTTCGCCGAAAAGGTGTTCTTCCACACATCCGAGATGTCGAGGGGAGAACGGATGAGTCCGGCCTCGATATCGGGACCGAAGAGGCGGTCGAGGAGGTCCGCATCGAGCGGCAGCAGGCCTTGCGAAAAGATCGGATAGCCGAGCCGGTGAAGCTCTTCGAGAATGCCCTGATTCAGGCCTGGGTCGTGGTGATAAGGCCGGCCCAGCATGACGAGGCCGATTTTCCCGGTGCGCTCCAGTTCGTCGAGGGTCTGGCGAGCCTGGCGGCGGAAGTCGCTTTCAAAATCCGAATATGCGGCAAACGCGGCGTCGATGGCGCATGCGTTCTCCTCCCAATCGAGATCCAGCAACTCCTTCCAGCATTCAAACATCTCGTACTTGAACAGGTCGCGGTCGGTCAGGTCCAGGACCGGGTTGAGATACTGCACGCCCGCCTTCTGGAACCAGTTCACTTTGCGGTAGAACGCGGCCTTGACGGCTTCCGGCGTTGCCGAGCCTGACGGGCATGCGTTCGAACCCACACAATGCTCGAGAGGCGATGCGAGCGCGTCGAACATCGGGAAAAAGATGGCGTCGAGCGGTTGCTTCAGGCAGTGCTGAAGCAGATCGTAAATATGGGCGAGAGCGACCTTGGAGGGGAAACATGGATCGATGGCGCAGAAGCCGGCAGCCTCCTTGTAGCGCTCCGGGGTGGAAAAGTGCGAGTAAGTGAGGTTTCGCGTGGGAATGCCGAGGTTTACGAAGTATGCAGAAAACAGAGGCGCATAGATGTAGAGATTAAGAGCCCTGGGGATTCCGATGCGGATTTTGGCGCGAAGCTGCAGCTTCGATTTGGCCCTGCCTGAGGGCCGAGCGGAACGCTCTCGACTCGCGATTGATGCCGCAGGAGCGTTCTGCGCCGGCAGCCAGACCTTCTCTGCCGCCGCTTGCACGTAATTCGGCGCGTTTTTGCGCAAAGCATACCAGGTGTTGTTGATCTTCCTCGCTTCACCTGCGTCTTCTGCCTCTCCGCGCTCGCATGTGGCGATGATGACCCGCCTCGATTCGGCATTGGCGCCGGCATCGGCGCTCAAATCCACAAACGTCCGCAAACAGCGATTGGCGCAGAATTGGCAGCGCGTCGATTCATCGCGGCAAATGGAATAGCTGAGCCGGTCAAGGCACTCGAATCCCGGGAAGCTGGATGCGCCTAGCAAACGGGCATTCTCCGCCGCTTCCAGAGCGGCGCCGATGGCGCCGGCCTCGCAGCAGTTCGGATGAATGACAACTTCCGGAGTTCCCTCTCCGTGGTAATGTTCGCGGATGAAATCCACTTCCGCTTTGACGACGGCGAGATTCTTCTGCGTTCCGCCCTGGAGGACAAATCGGCTTCCGAGGCTGGCGACATTTGAGACCCCGGCCACGTAAAGAAACACGTTCTTGGGAAGCACGGTTGCCAGGCCGGCAAGAATCTCCTCCGGCCTCCAGCCCTGGCGTTGGAAATTGACGATGTCGGACTGCAAAAAGACGGCGCATCCATAGCTGAATGTCGGGATGCGCCGTGCCTGAAATGCAACATCGGCAAAGTTTTCGACAGAGATACCGAAGGACTCCGCCGCGGATTGCAGAAAGTACCCGTTGCCCGCCGAGCACTGCGTGTTCAGCTTGAAGTCCTTCACCGCGCCATTCTCGAGAGCGATGATCTTGATGTCCTGGCCACCGACGTCGATGATGGCCTCTACATCGGGAAACAAACGCAACGACGACCGCGCGTGCGCCACAGTCTCAACCAGGGCGACGTCGGCGGAAAGAACCTTTTTCAAAAGATCCTTGGAATAGCCGGTGGTTCCCATGCCAAGCACCTTTACCGGCCGCGCGGCCGCACCCAGTTTGCAGCGCAAATCCTTTAGAACGCCTATGGCATCGGTAATGGGATCGGCCTGGGACAGGCGATAGGAGCTGGCCAGTATCTCCCCGCCGGGCGATAGCGCAACTGCCTTGGTGGAAGTCGAGCCGCCGTCGAGGCCGACAAAGACTTCAAGCAGACGATCTGCGGGGACGAGCGCCGGCGGCGCGGGTATGGAGTAAACCCTGCGAAAGCTCGTCAACTCGGCCTCATCGGCGCACAGGCCTCCTGTTCCCGCGGCGCTTTTCCGCGATGCTTCATTCTCGCGGATGTGTGCTTCCAGCTGCTGGGTGCCCTGGTATTGCACCTCTTCTGTTTCGGCTGCTCCGAAGAGGATCGCGCCCATCGCTGCAAAGTACTCCGCCATGGGCGGCACCGTGACCAGTGTCTCCGCGGTTGCACCCACCGGCAGGGAGATATCCTTGCGCTTCCAAAGGTCGAGCAAACCTGTTCGCCACGCGGCTTGCAGGCCCGGGAAATAGGCGTTCGGACCGCCCAACAGAAATACGTCGGGCATGAGCGTGTTTCCGCGCGTAAGCACCGAAAGATTCTGCAGAACGATGGCATGAAACAGAGAGGCCATGAGATGGCCGACAGGGACGCCTTGTTTCTGAAGCCCGGTGATGTCGGTCTCGGCGAAAACTCCGCACTTGCCGGCTACGGGATAGATGTGGGCGTCTTCGTATTTCTCGGTAAACAGTTCTTCTGAGGAGACGTGCAGTTTGGCCGCGATTTTTTCGATCACCACGCCGGTGCCGCCGGCGCATTTATCGTTCATCGAGGCGATTTTCTTGCGCCGCCCGGGGATCTCGGTCTCCTGGAAGACGATCATCTTGGCGTCCTGTCCGCCGAGTTCAATCACAGAACGGACATTCGGAAACGATGTCTCGACGGCCTGGCTGACGGCGGCAACTTCCTGAACGAAGCGGGCGCCGAGCAACTCGGCCATATTGTGCCCTCCGCTTCCGGTCATGAAGAGGCGGATGCTTTTGTCGGCCATGCCAAGTTCGCGCTTTGCCTGCTGCAGGACATGCAGCACCGTTCTGGCCTGCTGGCCTTCGTGGCGGCGATAGTCGTGAAACAAGATCTCTCCGGCAGGCGAGGAACGTACGACGGTTTTGACCGTCGTCGATCCAACATCAAGACCCGCCAGAAACCTCTGCATGCTTCCTTCCCCCCCTCTACGTTACGTCCACCTTACCGCTGCCTACTCCATGTTTCCGGTCACGCCCTGGAATCCATGGGCGGCCTGCTTGAGCAGCCAGCGCAGCACGCGGGCGTCGTTGTAGCAGAAGGCAAGGATGTGATTGAGCGTCGAGAAACAATTCGGCTCGCACTCATGCTTCATCTCGCGCAGTTGTTTCGAATCCATCCGAGGCGCTTCGATCGTACCCCAGTCGTGATTGGACGAATACGTCGGGAAGCACGGCGCCAGAGTGCCATCGGTCCGGATGATCATGCTGCTCTGTCCGGCGCGGCAGCCCCATTCCTCGAGTTCCTTGTTGATGAACTTCTTCATTTCGGCAAGACGCGTCACGGAGTTGACCATGTGCCAGCCGCTCTCCTGCTTTTCAATGAGCCAGTCGATGAGTTCGCCGATCGCCTCATGGTCCTCGGGGCGGATGAACACCGGGTTGTCGTCGAAGTGTTTGAACTCGGAGTGCTCCATCATCGGCGTCTCGCAGATGTGGTAATCGGTTGCGATGTTGTTGTCGCGCGCCAGTTCGGTCAACATGCGCACATCTTCAAGATTGTTGCGGCAGATGTTGATGTTGAGAAAGACGGAGTAACCGTATTTGTGCTGCTTGCGGATGAGGTGATCGAAGTTCTCCCGGATCGGCACCATGGCTTTGGGGAGGCCAGGCTTCAGATCCCAGGCGTCCACCGCCAGGTTCACCGTCGACACTCCCGCATCCGCAAGGCGGTCGATTGTATCCGGCTTCATCAACCTGCCGTTCGTGGGCAGATAAACCCAGAAGCCTTTCCTGGTTGCGTAATCGATCACTTTGTGCGCGAACTTGGGGCGAATCAGAACCTCTCCGCCCATGAGGGCGAGGACTCTGCAGGTGGTTGAATGCAGCCAGTCGATCGACCGTTTGGCAACGTCCTCGGTCATGCCGGCGACGTGGTTGTCGTAGGCCCAGCAGTAGTGGCAATCGAGGTTGCATTTCGACTCAGTAAACAGATAGGTAATGAGCGGGTGGAACTCACCAGGCAACAGGCGCGAGCGGAAATAGGGAAACATCCAGCCCCGCATGGAGTGGTAAATCTGCGGGATCGTGTAGTGGCGCTTCCCGTCCTTTGAGATATAGTCCGCGTCCGCAGCGTAAAACAACTTAGGATCCCGGGGAAAGACGGGTTCGGGAAGAGGCTCCGGAATTCCACCCGGGGGAGGAGGCAGCTTGGAGCGTGCTCCTCGTTTCAATTGCTCGTTGGCGTCCTCGCTCAGACGAAGCGTCGGAAATGACGATTCAGGGTTTGCAAATGGCCGCTGTAGATCGCTCATGGGATCAGTCTCCTTTTGAAGAAATAGAGCCGAGAGCCGCATTATTTGATTGCTGTTCGAACCATGCCCAGGAGCGCGCCCTCGTCCTGCGGTCCTGGGACATCAGCCGATCTGCATACAAAACGAAATTTGCGGCGGTTGAAACGACACCGGATGTGCGCGGAACCGGATGGAGAGGATCGCGCAGTTCCGGGCAATCTTCGACAAACTCGCGAATCTCCTCAATCGAGCGGTGTGTGGACTCGAGCACCTGCTCAAACTCGCTCAGGGCTTTTGCCCTGGCATCGGAGAGAGCCATCTGAACGCGGCTGTAGGCGTGGATCTCACCATCTGCGGAAGTTTCGACGGGAAGGAAGCTCACTTCAGGAAATCGCTCAACGAGAGATGCCTGCACGCCGTCAGATTGTACTGAAGGCAAACAGCCAAATGGCTTGAGCGCAAGCACAAGGTGGCACTCTTTGTTGCGCGTGTAGTAAAGCGTCTTGGCGACTTCCAGGTGTCCTTCGCCTCCACGCAGATGCGGATCATAAAATGGCGCAGCCACTTCGGAAAGTTCGCGCTGCGAGGGGAGATGCTGAGGTGGAAATCCGAGCAGCTTCGCCAGGCGATGGAAATGGTGGCGGTAAATGCCCGCTCCCGCAGATAAGCCGAGAGATTTTCCGAACGACGCCAGGCGCGCCAGGGCCGCTTTCTTTGGAGACGCCCAGGGGGTAGTGTAGCGCGCCATCTGCCTGCGTTCGGCTACCTTCGCCTTCTTTTGCTGGAGCAGGTAGAGGATCCACGTGCTGATCGGCTCGATGGAGACCTCAGCTCCTTCCTGTTCGAGGAAGTCCAGCATGCGAAAGTTGCCATCGCTTTCGGTCATCTGCGCCCAGAATTCGCCGATCACTTTGACGACCGGTTTCACGCGCAGCCAATCCACTTCCACCTCGCGCAGTTCACGCGACACGCGGGGCAGAATCGTGGTCAGAGCGTTGCCGCACAAGTGTTTCCAGGCTTTCACCAGCCGGTTGGGAACGAAGTAAGCCGGCGACTCGCGCGGCGGACAAAACCGCCGCGGCAGGATCTCATCGAATTGAAAATCGGGATAGGTCTTGAAGTGTTCGGCGATGGCGCCGATCATGCGCGAGACGGCGCGTTTCGCCGCCCCGGCCTGTGCCTCGAATGGCTGGATGCGGCGTTGAGCGCAGTTCAATAGATCGCCGAGGATGAACGCGTGCATCGCGTTGAAGCCGAAATCCACCGTGAAATCAAGTCCGCTGTGGCCTGACGTCGCATGAATGCCACGATCCTGCGAAAACGAGAGAACGCGGAATCCGTTAAATCCGGCCGCCGTCAACGCGGTGCGGAACTCCGCTTCGTACATGCCAAAGCGGCAGGGACCTCCGCAGGCTGCGGTGAAATAGACGTACTTCTTCACAATCTCCGCGGCGCTCAGCCCCGACTCCTGAAGGCGGCGCAGATACCGGAGCAGATTACCAACAGTGAAGTAGACCGGATTGCACAGACCGCTCGCGCAATATTCCTGCGCGATCTCGTGCGCGGCGCGATCGGTTTCAGGCAGGCGCTGGCATTTGTATCCTGCGCCGGCGAGCAGACCTTCGATCAAACGCTCGTGCTTCCACGTGAGACCGCCGAAGAGGATCGTTACGGAATCGCGTTCTTCCGCAGTAAAAGGAAGTTCCTGGGGCCGCAAGGGCGCCGATGCATGACTCTTAAGAACCTGAGTGGTATTCAGTAGCCCGGATTGTGTTTTCGTGCTCATCGGTATTCACAAAACTGCGCTGGTTTCTGTGACCATATTCGCGGGGCCCGCCGCGGTCCTGCTGTCAGCGCAACGTTCAAAATTCACTTTCCTCCTCGTCCCACAAGTCGTCCTCTTGCGTCTTGGTTTTGTGCGAGGCGACAATCCGATCGATGGCGTAAGGCACTGGTTTCCGTGACGTGTGGTGGTGGCGCACCTGCAACTCGCCGAGCAGGCCGATGGCCAGGAACTCGATACCTGCCACCATCAAGACAGCGCTGATCACAAAGAGCGGTCCGTGCTGGAGCATCAAACTGACGTCGGGATGAAGGATCTTGCTGGCCGCAAGATCAAACATGCCCACTCCGCCGGCGAGCGTAAACAGAATTCCGATCTGGCCGAAAAGATGAAGGGGCCTGTTCAGATACTTGACGAGAAAACGGATGGTGATCAAATCGAAAAAAACGGGAAGGGTGCGCCCGATGCCATAATGGCTTCTTCCATGCTGGCGGTTGATATTGTGAATCGGGATTTCGCAGATCGAAGCACCGTACCAACTGGCCAATGCGGGAATGAATCGATGCATTTGACCGTAGAGCGGAATGTCATGAATGACTCTGCGGCGGTAGGCCTTGAAAGTCGTGCCAAAGTCGTGGATATCCACTCCAGATAGTCTGGCCATCATCCAGTTGGCGCATCTTGATGGAATCCGGCGCCAGAAAAAGTTATCTACGCGAATACGGCGCCAACCGGAAACAATGTCGTAACCCTCATCTAACTTTCTAACAAACTGGGGAATGTCATTCGGATCGTGCTGCAAGTCGCCGTCCATGGAAATGATGTACTCACCGGACGCAATGTCAAAACCTGCCGCCAAAGCCGATGTCTGGCCGAAGTTTCTGCGCAGCTTGACCACCACCACCCGGCTGTCGACTTCGGCGACCTCCTTCAGTAACGCGTAGGTCCTGTCGCTCGAACCGTCGTCGACAAGAACAATTTCATAGGACTCAGTTGTTTGGTCCATTACGCGCTTCAGGCGAGCGTAGAACTCCGTCACATTCTCTTCCTCATTGTGGAACGGCACCACAATAGAGATCTCGGGCGCCCTCTTTGCCGTGGGGCGCTGTCTGCATAACTCGAGATCCTCATTTTGTCCGCCCGAGAGCCCGTAATCATTCAGCATTTTCCTACCTCGTTTTCTACCTGTCATTCACCCCTGGACGATCCGCGTTTGGCCCGATTGGATGCGCGCGTCGATACGCGCCTCAGTTGCGCGGAGCTTCAATGTTTGTGCTGCCACGTCAAGGATGGAAGAGAATAATGGGGGAGCCGCCTGCTCCCGTCTTAACAAAATGTTCCTGAGGGTCAAATAGACAAAGGCCGCCGAAGAGCTTTTTTGCGGCTCGGCTCCGGGGAAGGCGGGTTGGGGCTGCAGCTCACTCATATTTCAGCGCCTCCACGGGGTTGAAATGCGCTGCACGAGTTGCCGGATATGTACCAAAAATCACTCCGACCAGAATTGCCGCCGTAAGCCCCGTAACAATTGATAAGGACGAGATTGGAATGGCGAAATCGGTGAAGAAGCGCACCGAAAACGGGACCGCGAGGCCGACAACGATTCCGACAATCCCTCCGCTGAGCGAGATAATCACTGCTTCAGTTAGAAACTGCAGCCGGATGTCGGTGTGTGTGGCGCCCAGAGCCTTGCGAATTCCAATCTCGCGGGTGCGGGCATTCGTGTTGGCCAACATGATGTTCATGATGCCCACCCCGCCCACGACCAGGGTGACGGCTGCAACCAGCACCAGAACCGCCGTGAGGGCATTGGCGACGCGCGCGGCCATGGTCAAAAGCTCCTTGAGCGTTTGCGCTTTGTAGACTGAGCCGCGTCTGTGCCGGGCCTGAACAATTTGCTGAATCTGTTCGGCTGCCGCGGGCACCGCCTCCATGCTGTTCATTGAGAAATAGATCTGTTTCACATTCTCCGATCCGGAGAAGTACCGGGCGACGGAGTAGGGAATCAGGACGGTCTGGTCTTCGATCTCTGACTGGCCAAAGTCGTCTACGCTCTCACGGAAGACCCCAATAATCCTGAATGGAAGGCCCTGGATCGCGAATTCCTGACCAACCGCCGCATCATCGGCCCCGTACCGGTCGCGGGCAAAAGGCTCGGTAACCACCGCGCTCTTGGTGTGAGCCGCTTCGTCTTCCTCGTCGAAGAATCGTCCTTTGAGGATCAACAGGTTCCTGATGTTTTGATACTGAGGGCTTACACCCAGCACCAGGTTGTCTTTAACCAGGCCTTCGCCAAAGTTGATCCGGCTATGCATCTCAAGAACAGGTGAGGAGTACAAGACGGTCGGTACCTGAGCTACAACGGCTTTCTCATCCTCCCGAGTGAGGAAATCGTCGTACACCACGCGCTCCGCGGCAGTGGCGTCGGCAGCGGCGTATTCCAGCTCAACCGAGTTAGTTCCGATTTTCTGAATCTCGGCAAGGATGTACTGTTTACCCGTCAAACCGATGGTGACCACGAGAATCACAGAAGCGGTGCCAATCACCATCCCCAGAGCGGTCAGCGCAAAGCGCGTCTTGCTGGCGCGAAGACTATCGATTGCAAGCTTGAGAATCTCGCTCGGCGCAATCGCATGATGAATCCCGGGCAGGATTCGGGGGATGTCCCATGGACGAGCCTGGACAGACAGACGTTTTCTCCCGGCGCCGGCTCGATGAATCTGCCCAGCGGTCCAGTTCGCTGGGCAGGATTCCATCGGTTCCAGCTCCACCACGTCGTGTTGGGTCAAAAGGCTCGCCAAACCGATCCTCACAAACAGGCTCAGGCCGTGCGGCCGGCGATATTGACGCGCGCGCAAGCCGCCACGGGTCTTCGCAATGCCGCTGAAAGACTATGCCGCGCGCGGTGCAACCGTGACTTGGCCGCGCCCGGTGTGATGCCCAGCGAGCGCGCTACCTGCTCGATCGGAGATTCATCGAGAACGCACGCCTGCAACACGAGCCGATACCTGGGGTGCAGTCTCAGAATTTCGCGACGCAGAACACTGCGAAGCTCCTGTTGAACGTATGTCTGTTCCGGATTCGGGCGCACGTCTGAAAGATTCGCAATGCACATCCGGTCGAACTCCGTCATTTGCTCGTCAAGAACGACCCATTGAACGCACTTTTCCTTTCGCTTGACGGAAAGAGCTGCTCTGATCACGATGGCGACCAGCCAGGTTGCAAAGCGCGCCTCCCCGCGGAATCGTCCGATATTCCTGAGGGCGCGCAACATTGTTTCCTGAACCAGATCGTGGGCTTCCTCTGCATTCGCCGTATAACGGCGCGCAAAGCTGTACAACATCTTCTGGTGGCGGCCGAACAGTTCACCCAGCGCGCATGAGTCTCCGTTCTGGGCTGCGGTGACAAGTTCTTCATCGCTTAGCTGACGGTCGCCACCCTGAATGCCCTGGGGCCGAGTCCCAGGACTTGATTCAGTCGCGTGCGCCAACTCCGGTATGCGTGCTAATTGCATTGCACCCCTCCAACTGCGCCCGGAATCGGCGCATCGTGACCGTCATGCAGAACAAGCCGCGGCTGTTCCGCCTTCATCTGCTACGCGCAAACACTGCCTGGCACGGGTTTGACATCCCTCCCGATTCGCCCTTGGGCTGTTACCGATGCTTCAATCAACCGCACCAACTCCCGGGGCGAGATTCCGCCACTCTCTCTGTCGTCGTAGAGCGGAGCTTCAAGAGAATCTGCTTTCCACCCGAGCAGAAGAATCCTCGCCAGAGGCCAGCGACGGCGGATGTATTCGGCGGCATGGCGCAAATCTTCATTTGCAAAAGTGCGATGAACCACAGCCACGTCCACCGAAACAAACTCGGGGAGAGCGCACAGCTTCCAGTAACTCTCCACGCTCACGAATCCTCCCTTGTGGCCCCGGGGCAGCGATTTGCAAACGGCGTTGTTCCATTCCGCAGACCCAAGCGAAAGCACCTTCGTGGCCCCTCTCATTTTTCAGTCGCTCCCGATATCGCACGCCTTCTTGTCCAGACGTTATGCAAGGAAGCTGCCAAATCTTGCGAAGGTCTATCTCATTTGTTATCAACGGCAAGTTCTGCAGGTGGAGCGCAGTGTCGAAACTGTCGTCGTCAGTTTCGCGTTTTCACGACATTTTCGCGTTTTCACTACATGCTCGCCGGGCGGACCGTGTACGACGACCCTGCCTTGTGCACGAACATGTTTTCGCAAGTCGCTGCAGTTTTTGAAACTGGGCGAACTCCATCTGCTTTTAACGAGATAAGTCATTGGGTTCGGGATCGAGAGGGCGGGCACGAGTTGAAGCGCGCATGCGCCTGGCGCCCGGTGGCTGCCAAATGCATGGATGGAAGAGGATGCCATTGCAGTTTGGCATGTCTCTTGCTTGAGATCGAAGAGGCGCCCAGTGTGGACGACACAAGGATCGGGCCGGAGTAATCATCGCGCCATGTTTCCGCGCTGGGATAACGGATGGATACCGGACGGCGGATTGTTCGTAAGAGGACGATTCCGATATGCCGGAGATATCGAACACTGCTCAGCGCTGCGAGTAATGAACATGTACTTTTTTCTAAGAGAAAGTTAGGAGTCAGAAAGCGAGGAATGGGATATGGGTTCACGAAGTCTGAAGTTGATCTGTTTGAGTCTGATGGTTATGGGCTTGGCCATTGCTTCAGTGGGATGTAAGAAGGTGCAGCCGATCAAACTGGATTGCAATGCCGCCCCGCCTTCCATCTACGCGGGTCAACAGGTGACTGCTTCCGCTACAGCCAGTTCAATAAGCACCAAGAAGCACACCAACGTGATTTATGACTGGTCGGGAACCGGAGCGACGGGGAACGGAACGACGGCCACGATAGCGACCGATGCGTTGAATCCCGGCAGTTACACGGTGAAGGCGGAAGTGAAGGAAGGCAAGAAGGGTAAGGAGGGATTGAAGCCTGGCCAAACGGCGGAGTGCTCGGCCAGCTTCACGGTGAAGGAGTTTGAGCCGCCGACGATAAGTTGCCTGGCTGACCCTGCGACGTTGAAGCCGGGAGAATCCAGCACGATTACCAGCACTGCTACGAGCCCGCAGAACCGTCCGCTGACCTACACCTACTCGTCTACAGCAGGGGCGGTTAACGGTGCCGGCGCCACGGTCACATTCTCTTCCGCCGGTGCGCCCACCGGACAGGTAGGGATTACCTGCACCGTCGCGGACGACAAGAATCATACGGCGAACGCAGAGACGCGCGTGACGGTTGTTGCGCCTCCACCACCGCCGGTTCCGCATGTGCAGGAGCTGTGCGCCGCCTCCTTCGCGAGAGACGCCAAGCGGCCCACCCGCGTTGACAACGAAGCCAAGGCCTGCCTGGACCAGATCGCCATCGATCTGAAGCAGACGCCTGACGCCACTGCGGTAATTGTGGCCGACTCAAGCGCCAAGGAAAAGGAAATCACCGCGAAACAGGAGAAGATTGCCGCCAGGCATAAGCACGCGAAGGTGGATCATTTCGCCGAGCAGCGCGCGGTGAACATCAAGGATTACCTGGTCAAGGAACAGGGCATTGACGCGGTTCGCATCACGGTGGCCACCGGAGCCGGCGATGACCAGAACGTCCAAAGCTACCTGGTGCCTTCCGGCGCCAATTTCACAAATGACGTGCAGGCGACCACCACGGCGGTCGACGAGAACACAGTGACTCCCCAAGAGCGCAAGCCTCTCCCAGAGCGCCACCACAAGAAAGCAGCCCCAAGGCAAGATCAGTAGCTTGCCTGGGTTATCTCCCGGCCCCTGTCCTGAGCAGTAGCGGGGGCCGGGACTTTTAACAGCAGCGAGTGGGTCTGAATAGAACAAATGGGGATTCGCCGATGAATGCGGAGATGATTCTCGACAGTGCGCTGCTGGTTGGTTTGGCGCTATCCTTCACGCTCCTTTTCAGGGCTCGGCGAATTGCAGTTGGGCTATGGTCTCAAGAACCTTCATACCGGCGCCTGTGCAATGGGAGCGGCGCCAGGCAACCATCTGAAATAGACGGGGCATTCAGAGCTTAAGAAAGGCAGAGCTGAGCAATGGCAAGCGCTGCAACGCAAGTGGCATTCGACGGCGGATGGAATATACCCACTCCGCATCTTGTATCGAATAACCGCGGATTCAGGCCAGTGTTGGCCGACACTCCCCTGGCGACGCTATCGTCAGAGCCCCTCCAGGAGCTTGAGTCCTTCATGTCTGTTACGGACTACAGTCCCGGCGACGTATTGTTCCTGGAACAAGAGTCGCTCAACCGGGTATTCGTGGTCCTCGCCGGAGAGGTAAAACTGTCGTTGCAAGACATCAGCGGCAGGAGGCTGACCTTTCGAATCGCCAAGCGGGGCACCATACTTGGAATGCATTCCGTATTATTTGGAAGCCTCTCCGAGTGTTCCGCAGAGATTCTTTACCGGTCCAGCATAGCCTCGATCGCGCGGGTTGACTTTGTCCGTTTTGCGGGGCGACATCCCGAGGCATACCGCATTGCGTCGATAGAGCTGATCCGCACGCTCAGAAACGCATGTGAGACGCTGCGCACCGTAGGACTGTCGTCCTGTGTTCGCAAGAGACTGGCGTCGCAATTGCTGGCGTGGGGCGAGCGAGGCATAAAAACCGGCGATCAAACACAATTCCGCATGGCTCTCACCCATGCTCAGATCGCAGAGTTCATCGGCGCAGTGCGTGAAACCGTTACGCGCGCGCTGACAGAATTCAAGCAGCGCGGATTGGTGATAATCCGAGGATCCATGCTGACGATCCCAAGTACGGCCGCACTCAGGAAGTACGCGGAACGCGGTTAGATGCGTTTTGACGCGAATTCAAGAGAATCAGGCGGCACTCGGAATCCGCTATAAGTCTTGTGAGTTCAACCATTTGCGACTGGAATGCCCGGGTGCCTAAAAAATGCGATTTGGGCGCCAAAAGAGCGGGCTTTGCACCGTAAGTCCTTTAAAACGCGTTTTGTTGCGGAACAAATGTAACAGCGTCTTTGTTACATTGTATAAGCTAACCATTTTGTTTACTTGTATTTGATATCGAAAGACCCTATTTACTTTCTGAGCACCCTAGGGGTGGGGAGGGGTGTTTTTTGAGCTTTGCGTCCTTAGCCTGGTGCGTAAATGAACGAAAAACGCCGGCAGCGCGCAATGAAATAGAGCCTGGCGGCAGCGTATCTTCAGCGGTCAGCATGATTCAATTGTGCGCGCATCGCGCGTAATTAAGTGCAAAAGGCAGGCGACAAAACTGCGGCTTTGAGCTAGAGCGGTTCCAGGATAGATGTACCCTATTTAGCTTTTGACCAGGGTCGTCCCTTCTTGGGGTCGGGACGACTTGAGTGTATCGGATCCGGGGTATAGCAATCCTGGAACCGCTGTAGCGGGCCTGTGAGAAGCGCGGGGAAATCCTGCGAAATCAAGGGACTTGCCGACTGGAAGGAACCCTTGATGCGATCGGGAGCGTCGGCAACGGGCTGGGACTGACGTCGACAGTTTCGACAGAGCCAACGATTTGCGGAAAATACTGTTGAAAACACAGCAGTTAGCGTATCGAGGATTTGGCATCATCCGTGCACTTCCTCCTGGCGTGAGGAATGTAGTGATGTCGAGGATATGCCTTCTCTTGATTTGCCTGACGGCGGCTTTGCCGGCGATCGCGCAAAGCATTGCTGCTCCCGACCCGCAGATCGGAAGTATCAGCGGCACGGTAATTGACGTAAACGACGACCTGGTGCCCGGGGCCACCGTCACGCTTCAATGCCCTTCCCCCTGTGAGAGCCGGACGGCAACGGCGGATGATAACGCGGCTTTTGATTTCCGCAATCTCAAGCTCGGAGTTCCCTACCAGGTTCGCATATCGGTAAACGGCTTTGAGGATTGGACATCACCAGCCATTGTCCTCACGCCGGATCGGTTCGTGTTCTATGTGACGGGGATCAAGCTTAAGGTTGGAGACCCGGTAACATCGATTACGGTCTACGGTTCTACGGCCCAAATCGCTACCGAACAGGTCCATCTCGAAGAGCAGCAGAAGGTTCTTGGGTTCATTCCCAATTTCTATGTGGTGTACGACTCTCAGAACGCCGTCCCACTCACTACAAAGCTGAAGTTTCAGCTCGCGATGAGGGTCTCCGTCGATCCGATTACCTTCGCGGGAGTGGCATTCATGTCCGGCGTCAGACAGTGGGCGCGCACCCCCGACTATCAACTGGGCGCCGCAGGGTACGGCCAACGCGTGGGTGCCGAAGCCGCCGACGGATTCAGCGACCTCCTGATCGGAGGAGCCGTCCTTCCGTCGCTGCTGCACCAGGATCCGCGTTACTTCTACCAGGGCACAGGAACGACAAAATCGCGTCTGGAGCATGCCTTAGCCAGTCCTTTCATTTGTAAGGGCGACAACGGCCGGTGGCAGCCGAATTACTCGAGCATTGGAGGCGACTTGGCGGCGAGCGCTCTGATGACCACTTACTATCCGCAGTCGAATCGGGGAGCAGGAATGGTCTTTGGACAATTTGGCGTTAATACCGGTGAGCGCGAATTGAGCGCGGTAGTGCAGGAATTCGTTCTGCGCAAACTGACTCCCGGCGCCCAGAAGGCGAAGTAGCTTCATCCACCGGGATGGAGGTTTGAGAAAGGGGATCGCGATGAACGGGAAATCAGGGTTACACCTTGAAATGAAATGGCGCTTCATCGCGCCGGCGGGACAGTCAAGAAGTCAGTGCCCGCTAGTGGTGGTGAAGTGGGTTTCAATCTCCTCGGTGCATCCGCGGTGAACTTTTGAGGAAGCGGACATGAATGCATATCCAATCACGGCTGACGGCGAAAACGCGCAGGTGGCGAGGGACAGCGCTCGCCGGGCGCCAGCAGAGGATCGCACCGGCCTGTATCTGCTTTCCTATCTGCTGACCGGAGATTGCGCGCAGGCCGAACGATGTTTTGTGACTGGACTTGATTTGACGAACGAAGACAATGCGGCTTTTCGGGACTGGGCGCATACGTGGGCGCGGCGAGTCATTGTTGACAACGCGCTTCGACTGGTCGCGCCCCACCCGGAAACAGAAAGGCACTGCGCTGGCTTCAGACATTCAGGATGACGCTGCCGCGGACGACGCCAGCTTTTTGATGGGCAATGGCCCGATGGCGTTGGTCCGGCGACAGAGAAGGGAGGATGAGAGATGCGATTCAAAACTTTTGTACGCAGGCAGATCGGTGGCGATAGGCCAGAGTTGTTTCTATTTGGACCGGAACATTACAAAAAGGCCGGCATCCCCTACTCGCCAATCTGCGGCATGCCTGTCCTGGAGGCTTACCAGATCGTGAACGACTTGAACAAGAATCAGATTGAGCATCAATTCGTCTACTATCTGGCGGCATAAATTAATGGCCACGTTCGCTGGTAAGCGGTCATTCGATGAAAGTTGGCTACATGCGGCGGAGGACGGCAGTCTGCCAAGGGTTGCATCAGAAGATCCGCGTTTCTCGGCGATTCTCGCGCTTCCGGACTTTGAACGCTTTGTGTACGTTTTGTCGGTTCTAGAGGGCTGCACGGATCAGGAGTGCGCGTCTGTTTTGGGTGTGTCGGCGCAGCAGGTCGAAGAGACGCGGATTCGCGCGCTGCAGCACTTTTGGAAACGTTCCTGAAAGCGGAGTTCCGGTCCGGCGCCTCCCGGACGCCGGGCTCCTTTGAACCGGATAACTGACCAGCATGAGTGGTCCTCAAATCTCTGGAGCACGCGAATTGCATCCAACTTCATGGAGAAAACGATGAACCCCGAAATGAATGCTTCCTCCGGCAGCACCGTGGTGGACTCCCTTACGGAACTGGCGCTGAATCTCGACTGGTCATGGAGCCATGCCGCGGACGATCTCTGGAGGCAACTCGACCCGGAGCTATGGGAACTGACGCACAATCCCTGGGTGATTCTGCAGACTGTTTCCCGCGAGAGACTGCAGGCGGTCAGCGCGACTCCGCAATTCCAGCGCACCCTTAATCAGGTTCTGGAAACAAGGACGAAGCGCGAGGAAGCGGCAAACTGGTTTCAGCGTTCTTTACCTGAAGCGCCGCTGAGCCGCATCGCGTATTTCAGCATGGAGTTCATGCTGAGCGATGCGCTGCCCATCTATTCCGGCGGGCTGGGCAATGTGGCCGGCGATCAATTGAAAGCAGCCAGCGATCTCGGCCTGCCGATAACGGGCATCGGCCTCCTTTATCAGCGGGGTTATTTTCGGCAGCACATCGGTGCAGATGGCAGGCAGGAAGCACTTTATCCATTCAACGAGCCAGGGCAATTACCGATCCGGCCAGTGCGCCAGTCCAACGGAGAGTTGCTACGCATCTCTGTGAACCTGCCCGGTTTCCGCATGTGGCTTCGCACATGGGAGGCCAGGGTAGGGCGTGTCCAGCTCTTCCTTCTCGACACCAATGACCCTGCGAACCCGCCCTTGTATCGCGGCATTACCAGTGAACTCTATGGCGGCGGACCCGAGGTGCGGATTGCCCAGGAGATCGCGCTGGGTGTCGGGGGATGGCGCCTGCTGCGCGCGCTCGGAATGCAGCCCGAGATTTGCCATCTCAACGAAGGACACGCTGCGTTCGTGGTCCTTGAACGTGCGCGGGATTTCATGGATCGAACAGGGGCGCCGTTTGATGTTGCGTTGACGGCAACCCGCGCAGGAAATCTCTTTACCACGCACACGCCCGTGGAGGCCGGCTTCGACCGTTTCACGCCGCAGCTCATGGACGCCTATTTCCGGAACTATGCCGCGAACCGGCTGCACATTTCGATGGATGAACTGCTTTCGCTGGGACGGCAAGAGCCGCAGGATCGCTCGCAGTCCTTCAACATGGCATTGCTGGCGATGCGGGGCAGCGGAGCGGTCAACGGCGTAAGCCAGCTGCATGGCCGGGTGAGCCGGAGAATATTCCATAACATTTTTTCCCGCTGGCCGGAGGCCGAAGTGCCTGTCGGCTCGGTGACAAATGGAGTTCACGTCCCTGTGTGGGATTCGGCCCATGCCGACGAGTTGTGGACAGAGGCATGCGGAAAGCGGCTGTGGTCGACGCACCTGAAAGCAGATGACTTGTTTAAAGAGGTGGGAAAGAATGTTCGGCAACTTTCAGACGTCCGTCTTTGGCAGATGCGATCGGCCTCCCGGAAATCTCTGGTTGGCTACGTCCGCCGGCAACTGGCGCGTCAGATTGCCAGCTACGGCGGCCAGGCGGAGGACGTTGCGCAGGCCCAGGGGATCTTCGAACCGGATACACTCACTATTGGTTTCGCGCGCCGCTTTGCAACCTATAAGCGGCCGAATCTGTTGCTGCATGACCCTGAACGCCTGTTGGCCATTCTGACGAATAAACAAAGGCCGGTGCAGTTGGTAATCGCAGGCAAGGCTCACCCTCAGGACGGCCCGGGGCAGGAGATGATTCAACGCTGGATCGAATTCATTCGTCGCGGCGCGGCACGTTCGAACGTGGTATTCCTCGCCGACTACGACATGCGAATGGCCGAGCACCTGGTGCAGGGTGTCGATCTCTGGCTGAATACGCCGCGCCGCCCGTGGGAAGCCTGCGGTACCAGCGGGATGAAGGTGCTGGTGAACGGCGGCTTGAATTTTTCCGAGCTCGACGGATGGTGGGCTGAGGCGTACTCCAAGGAGGTAGGCTGGGCGCTGGGAGATGGCCTCGAACACGGAGACGACCCTGCCTGGGACGCCAAAGAGGCAGAGCAGCTCTACACCGTTCTCGAACAGGAAGTCATCCCGGAGTTCTACAAGCGCGACAATTCGGGCATTCCAACAGGTTGGATCGCCCGGGTGCGCGAAAGCATGGCCCGGCTGACGCCCGCGTTTTCTGCAACACGATGCGTGTTGGAGTACACGGCGAAGTATTATCTTCCGCTGGCCACCGCGTATCTGCGGAGAGCCGGCGACAACGGCAAATGTGCAGAGAGCCTGGTCGACTGGAAGCGTCACCTCGCCGGTCATTGGTCCAGGCTGCGATTCAGCTCGGTGCGCGTCGAGAGCACGGACGAGTTACATAACTTCGATGTTCAGGTCCATCTGGACGAAATGGATCCCGACGCGATTCAGGTCGAACTCTACGCCGAGGCAGTCAATGGCGACGAGCCCATTCGGCAAGTCATGACCCGCAGAGAATCCCTGGTTGGCCAGAATGTCTGGCGTTACTCCGCATCGGTTCCCGCGACTCGTCCGGCCGAGGATTTTACGCCGAGGATCGTTCCTTTTCACCCCGAGGCATTTATCCCCCTGGAAGCGCCTGACATTCTCTGGTACCGGTAATATCGCAAATTCCCGATTCTTCGGCGCTCGA
>Ga0326727_10006124_pt1 | contig 33377 bp, 24 predicted proteins | sample MB2enrmetagenome_FD_207643 | JGI IMG/M metagenome (GOLD analysis project Ga0326727, IMG submission 207643) | Lab enriched peat soil microbial communities from McLean, Ithaca, NY, United States - MB29MY | ecosystem: Environmental > Terrestrial > Soil > Wetlands > Peat | place: USA: New York...
GCCGTGGCCATCATCCAAAGGGTGATGGCGGACTTTCCCGAGCGGCCCATCCGCATTCTTTCCGGCGCCGCGCAGATCGGCTCCAACCGCAAGATCAACAACCTGGTCCTGCTGGCGCGGGAAGCGCATCACGAAATTCTGGTGCAGAGCGACGGCGACGTGCGCGTCAGCCCCAACTACCTGCGCGAAGTGGTTGCGCCTTTCCACGATCCTTCCGTTGGCGTCGTCAGTTGTCTGTATCGCGGCATCGCGCAAAACAATCTCTGGGCGCAGCTCGAAGCCGTCGGCGCAGCGAGCGATTTCATGGCCGGCGCGCTGGTGGCGGACTGGATGGAAGGCGTCACCTTCGCGCTGGGCGCTTCGGTCACCACGACGAAAAGCTGGCTCGCGAAAATCGGCGGCTACGAGGCGCTGGCGAATCTCCTCGCGGATGACTACGAAATCGGGAATCGCATGTACAAAGCCGGCGCAAAAGTTTTGCTTTCGCGCGAAACCGTCTGGACGATGTACCCGGCGCAAACCGCGCGCGCTTTTTGGGAGCACCAGGTCCGCTGGGCTCGCACGATTCGCCTGGTGCGGCCGGTGTCGTTTCTCGGCTTGCTCTTTACGCATGGTTTGCCGCTCGCCCTGCTTGCCGCCGCCGTCGCGCCCGCAGCCTGGATCGGCGCCGCGTACCTGCTCGCGTATTTCGTTTTGCGGTTGCTGATGGCGTGGGTCGTGGGCGTGTGGGGGCTGCAAGACGCCGTGCTGCGCCGCAAGCTTTGGCTGGTGCCGCTGCGCGATTTGCTCCATTTCGCCGTCTGGCTCGCCGCGTTTACCTCGCATCGCATCACCTGGGGCGGCCTCGAGTACGAGCTGCGCAACGGCCAAATGTTCGAGGTAGAAACGGGCGGGAAAAAATAGGCGCGAGACGGCTCCGCCCCGCATCCCGATTCGGGAAGCGATTGTTGACGATTGAGTACCCTCCTCCCCCCGGGTGTTTTTGTGAAGCGTGTCAAAACAAAGGGGTTGTGGGCGCAAGTGTGCGCAAGTGTGTGAAAAAAAGGAAGTTAGAAATTGGCCATTTTGCTTTGCAAAGCCTTTGTTTTGATACGGATGCGCACTGTTGGGGCAGAGGGTGAATGTACGGGAGAGCTGCGGGGTGCGGGCGGGCGTGTGCCGAGTATTCACAACGCATCTTACCATACTATTTACTATTTGTCAATAGACATTGTGAGGTACTAGACTCGAAACTCGCGCGCCAGTGGGGAGTCGTCAGTAATAAGTTTTCAGTTTTAAGCTTCGGAGAAGAGAGAAGAGAAAGTCAAAGACCGGGGACTGTTAACACTCCGACCTCCTAAAAGGAAGTGCAATGAACTTGTGGGACACAACACCAGGTCCGATACTGGTAAGACGCGGGGAGAAGGAGAACCCCAAGACCCACCCTCACAAACCGAGGATGGGGCACCCAACTTCAACTCATCGTTTGAGTCCGGGCCACCCGCCTGCCAAAAACCCCTAGTAATCTACAAAAAAAAGAGTAAGACTGCGGGTCGACTCAACCTTGAGTCGACTCGCATGGCGCAGCTAAGTCTAGTATTTCCAAAGCATATTGCCCTGCTCACGCCAGATGAGATGTACGAGCAGCTCAATGAAGCTCTACTCGCCGACCTTAAAGAGGATCGAAGGATTGAGAGAAAGCCGCCGAACTTTCCCCCCCGAGATATCGGCGACTATGTGTGCATGTGGGCTAACACCCCTCCAGAAGGTGGCTTACTTGTGATCGGGATTGAGAACGATTGGACCTTCTCTGGCTGTCACGAGCTTGGACAAGATAGGCTTAATTCTATCGAGAAATGCCATTATACGTACTGTCCGGACGCACGGGTCGACAGTAAGCGAATACCGATCACAAGCAAGAATAATAGCCAAAGTTTTCTCGTAGTGTACAGGGTTAGGTACAGGCAGGATAAGGTGGTACGTACAGCCTCTGGACATGCCTTCATCCGCCGTGGAGACTCTAAGTACGAGTTAACAGCTGAAGAGATTAGAGAGCTTGAAATAGATAGAGGCAACGTCGACCTCGAAAAAGAATTGGTTCCAGACTTTCAATTTCCTAAAGATTTCGACCGGGAACTTGTCGCGAGATTCGTCGACGGAGTCAGAAGAGTCCACCAGCCAATTCAAGATTATTCGGAGACGGATGTCTTGGTATACCGTCGACTGGGAGTAATGAGGGGGCAGGAGTTCATTCCTAATACCGCTTGTGTCTTAGTCTTTGCGAAAGACCCACTCTTCGCGTTCCCTGGTTGCCAGATCAAATTCTTAAGGGTTTCTGGAGAACATGAACTTTCCGGAGAGAAGTACAACGTCATAAAAACTATTCCCATGGAAGGCCCTGTTCCGCGACTACTAGAGGAATGCAGTGCTGTTCTAAATGGCCAGTTAAGAGAGTTTTCGGTTCTTGGGCCAGATAAGATCTTCTATGCGGCTCCAGAATATCCAAGAGATGCATGGTTTGAGGCTGTTGTCAATGCGTGCGTTCACCGATCGTACGGCCTAAGAAACATGAATGTCTTCGTAAAAATGTTTGATGATAAGCTGGTAATTGAAAGCCCTGGTGGATTCCCTCCTCTAGTTACGCCTGAAAATATCTATGTTTCCCACAATCCAAGAAATCCTACTTTAATGCGCGCAATGTTTTATATGGGATTGGTGAAGGAGCATGCCGAAGGCACCAAAAGGATGAGAGATACAATGCAGGGCATGAACCTTCCAGCTCCTCAGTTTGAGCAGGTGGAAAGCGGAATTGGCTTTTCGCAGGTTCGAGTAACTCTCCGAAATCACATAAAACAGAGAGCAGTTTTCCTCGATAAGGACGTAACACTAGTTCTGGGAGAGAACCTCGCGACCAATTTGACCACAAACGAGAAAAAAGTTTTGAACTTCGTGGCTGAATACGGAAAAATAAATGTGACCCAATGTCATAGGTTGATCACGACAATTGGCAAGTGGCATGGCGCAAAAAAGTTGTTACAGCAGCTGGTCGACAAGAAATTGCTCACTCATGTTCATAGCGATCATGTTGAAAGAGATGCCAGAGCGCATTTCGTTCTTCCTGAGGCTTTTAGGAAAAACGGAAAGAAAGAACAAAACAATGAATAAATAGCTGTCCTTATCCCTCATGAAGAATGAGAATGCCGTTTCAGCGCTTCTCAAGGTTAAGCCAGAGCCAAAGAAGAAATCCCAACCCCACCAGAAGAAGTAATACTGTCCTAACGTAACGATACGGCACGCCGGCCGTTTCCGAAGCTAGGGCTGCGCCACCCGCCGCAAAAGAATTGTTCCAGGCTACGATTTTTTGAGGTTTTTGCCGACGGAGAAAGCTTCCCCCAGTCTTGCGCCGACCGCGAAGTAGTGGTTGCTGCCGGAGCCGCCGTAAAGAATTGCCTGGGTTTTCTCGATATCCGGTAGCCCGTTCGGGCCCAGGACATCCTCGTCGGCGAGAATGCCCAGGATTTCTCCGATGAACATGGTGTGCAACCCGAGCTTATGATGCTGGAGAAGACGGCATTCCAGGGAAAAGGGCAATTCGCCGGCAAGCGGGGCGTGCACGCGCTCGCTTTTGAGCGGCGTGAGGCCCGTGTCCCGGAACTTGTCATGATCGCGACCCGAAACGATGCCAACATAGTCGGCAGCCTCAACGTGTTTCCGTGAGGGGATCCCCACGGTGAACGCCTGACTGTGCAAGATATTGTGATAGGTCAGTGTCGCTTCGCGAAGCGAAACCGCCACGCAGGGTGGATCGCTGCAGCAGATCCCGCCCCACGCGGCGTTCATAAGGTTCGGCTTTCCGTCAGCTCCATAAGTGCCGATGAGCATGACGGGATGAGGATGGAGGATCGTGTTCGGGCCGAGATGGATTTTTTTTGTAAGGTTTCCTTTCACTGGAGCTTGTCTCATAAATGGTTTCAGTGGGGAGGACAGAGTTTCCTCAGGGGTGCTTCGCGCCCTGGGCTGAAGCCCAGGGTCTACACAGCCTAGTGAAAGCCAAGCACTTAAAGTCGGAGCTAAAGCTCCGACCCCCTAAGAAGCATTTATGAGAGGGCTTCTAGATGCCAGCTTCTTTGCCCATTTTGCGCCTCTTGCCGAGGAACTACAACGGCCGGATGACTCTTTTGAACCTGACAATTCAGACAGCGCCATTCCGGAGAAGGAGTGGGAAACAAGGGCCTTGCTGGCGGAACCCTCGACGAGACCGCCTTCGCTGCCTGGATGCGCGCAAGCGTCAAGCGCCAGTGAGGCCCTAAGATCGGATCACAGTGAGCAAGACGCGCACCCTCTCTTCAGGGGCTAAAGCCCACTGGATATAAGGGGCTTTTGCCGGGGCTGAAGCCCCGGCCTCCTAAAGAAACAACATTTTGCACAAGTTGTAGTGTCGCGCAACTACAGAGTGCGTTCCCAGCCACTGAGGAGGGAGCATCTTGAATCGCGCGGAGGATTGGTGCCATGATGCTGGTGCTCCAGGGGTCCGCTCGCCCGCTTGGATCATCGTGCAAAATCTGGAATCATCGCGCTCTATGGCAGGAGCACAATGCCCAAAGAACTGAAGTTCCACAAATTCATCAAGCCCTATGTGGTTGAGGCGGGCGAAGGCTTTCGCCTGAAAGACCACGACCCCGGCGACACGCACAAACTGAAGTCGCAGGACAAGCCCGAAGCCACCAAGTGGCTGGAGCAGGGAGTGACGCAACTCAGCAAATTGCAGGACGTCCTGTACGCGCAGGGCAACTGGGGACTCCTCCTGATCTTTCAGGCCATGGACGCGGCGGGAAAAGACGGCACCATCAAACACGTGATGAGCGGCGTGAACCCGCAAGGCGTGAACGTTTATTCGTTTAAGGCCCCGTCCAGCGAGGAACTCGCGCACACGTTCATGTGGCGCGCCACCAACTGCATTCCACCACGGGGAAAGATCGCCATCTTCAATCGATCTTATTATGAAGAAGTGCTCGTGGTGCGTGTCCATCCGGAATTTCTGGACCGCCAACGCATCCCCGATTCGCTGCGCGGCAAACATTTATGGCGCGACCGCTACGAAGACATCAATGGCTTTGAGCGCTATCTGACGCGCAACGGCATTGCCATCCGCAAATTCTTCCTGAACCTCAGCAAGAAAGAGCAAAAAAAACGCTTCATGGAGCGCCTGGACGACGCCGACAAAAACTGGAAATTCTCCGAGGCCGACCTCAAGGAACGGAAATTCTGGGATGACTACCAGGACGCCTACGAAAAAATGATCCGCAACACCGCGACGGAGTATGCGCCGTGGATCGTCGTTCCCGCGGACAACAAGTGGTTCAGCCGGTTGCTGGTGGTAGCCACGATCGTGGACGCCCTGAAAAACATGGACCTGAAATTCCCCAAGCTGGACGATGCGCAATACGCCGCCCTGAAAGCGGCGCGCAAGCAACTGGAAAAGGAATGAACCGCACGGAAAGGGGATGGCCGGAACAGCAGCAGGCTACTGCGGATTCTTCATTTGCTCGGCGCTCGGCCCGGGCTGCGTCGGAGTGGGGATCACGCCCAAATGACGCAGTCCCATGTCGTGGAATATTGTCGGCCAATAGTTCTTGAACATATTTGCCGCGAACTTCCAGGCCAAATCGACCCCGAAACGCTCCCCGGTCTTCGCGCCGGTCTGCTCTGTTTTGGGCAGGTACGTGTTGGCCAAAGTTTCGCCGGCCAGCAGCCCGATTAAACCGGAAGCGTTGAACACGTCGTTGCCGGAATCGCTGCGCGTAACGAGGAGGCGGCGCGCTGAGTACTTGAGGGAACCCAAGAACGTCGGGTGACCTTGCGGGAAGAACCGCGGATCCTGACGAAGCACGGAGGCGGCCAGGAAAGTGCCAAAAAAGCTGCTTGATGCGCCGGATGCCATGTGAGCACCGAATCGTTTGCCGTACCCCTCGGCGCCTTGTCCATAGCCGGGCGGCGTATCCCGCAACTGCCCGAAGCCGGAACCAAAGGCGGAGATCAGAATGGTCTCCGGAGCAATACTTTCATTGGCGAAGAGCTCGAACTTGTGTCCGGTGGAAAGCGGGTAGGGCGACGCGGCGATATCCGGAAAGAACAGCGAGCGCTTGGTCATGTAGCCGACAAACTTTTCCGCTCCTTGCTCGGGGGCGTTAGCGGCGGGTTGCTGTTTTGGCTGGGGCGAGTTCGGAAGGGATTGCGAACCGGCTCCCGCGCCCGCCGGTAGTTGGGCGGCAGCATTTCCGGCCACCGAGATCAATGCCGCTAACGTCAGCCATGCGCAGCTTGGAGAATGGAATGGAAAGGCGCGTCGACGTTTCATCATGATGCGATCTCTCCGGGAGGAGATTGAGAAACAGGCCCAGCCACCAGTCCCTACTCAGGCGGAATTCCGCTGATGCCTGCACTCCCGGTCAGGAATTGTCGGCAAACAATCCCCGGCGCGGCGTCGCCTCTCTACGAGCAAGGTTCACGGGTCGCAGGCAGGAGGTGCAAGCGTTGGGCAAGCTATCACGGTTGCCGGGGGCGCGCAACCTTTTATCCCGAAATGCGGGTGGAATCGCGGGCCGGGAATTTGCGGGGCAAATTCACAGGGGAATCCCTGTGTTGACGCAGTGCGGAGTCCCGTTTTAATGTAGAAAGGTTGGACAGCAGTTGTGGAAGCCATTCTTGCCTCCTGGACTGTCTGTGTTCCTTCCTTCGGCTGGGAGGTCGTCCAATTGGTAGGACTCCAGACTCTGGATCTGGCTATCCTGGTTCGAGTCCAGGCCTCCCAGCCAAATAACCCGTTGAAGCGGCGCCATTTGACCGTGCAAAACCCCTTCTTATTTGAGCTACGCTTTAGGCTACGTTTGTCCAAGTTTGGAGAAGGCTCCTGAAAATTCGGTACGAATCGACAACAAGAAAGGCCCGCTTCCCTTATTAGATGTGGGCCTTTCTGCCGGGCTGAGTAATCAGGGTCAACTGTTGAAATGAAACGCACAGGCCACCAGACACGGAGAAAAATGCCGATTTCCCTCGCACGAAAATGTCTTAGACTCGTCCTGTGAAGTTACACGCATTCAAGAGCCGCTTCGGCGCATTGCTCTTGCGCTTTGCCCGGACGCGGCCTCGGGAGAAACACATGTCAAAAGTCCTTCTAATCAGCGGGAGTCCGAAACTAGAGGGGAACACGGCACAGCTCATGGAGGAATGCGCGAAAGTGATTCGCGAGAAAGGCGTGCAGGCCGAGATCGTTTCCTTTGCCGAGATGAAGATTGAATCCTGCACGGCCTGCGGGAAGTGCTCCGAAATGGGCAAGTGCAATATCGAGGACGGCCTGAACGGCGTCATGGATAAGCTTCGCGAGTCACAAGGATTCATCGTGGGCGCTCCCGTCTACTTTGGAACGGCGCGCGGCGATGTGATGTCTGCGCTGCAGAGAATCGGCTACGTCTCTAGCAAGACGGACAAGTTCCTGTCAGGGAAGGTGGGAGGTGCCGTTGCCGTGGCGCGACGCGGCGGGCAGACCTTTACACTCCAGGAAATGCTGATGTTCTTCCTGATCAACGACATGATTGTTCCGGGATCAACGTACTGGAACATGGTCTTCGGCCGGCTGCCTGGCGAGGTGTGGAAGGACACGGAAGGTATCGAAACGGTCCGGCACTTTGCCGCCAACGTCGCAAACCTAGTGAAAAAGCTTCATCCCGAAGCCACCAACTGACGCGGCAGCACGGCAGTATCCGTCCTGGTGCTCCGCTCTGACATTTCAAATTGATAGTGCAGACAGTGAATTCGTCTCTGAAATTACCCGTAAGCGATAGAGAGGTTTGATTCTCTAGGCTAGATTCGAACTAGTTGCACCCACACCTGCGCCAACGCCAGCAATAGAGCAGAAAACGCTCTCTCGGCAAGGAGTGGATGGAAGTCAAAAGACCTGTGCCTCTCAACAAATCTCACGGCAATCTCGGCGTTTCCTGACTGGCCCGAGAATTTAGTTTAGGAGAAGAGTTTCATACCACTACTTGCAGTCATCGCTCCAGATGGATCGCAACCTTTTTCGATTGCAGATCAACGGAGCGCTCAGTTATCTGTAACCGAACTCTATCACCGTTGTGTAGACGGGGCAGATACTTCTGTATCTTTGTCTCGTCTGTAACTCTGCACGACTCGCGTTTGTCCCTGTAGCTTTTTCAAACATAACCGAAGACCTTTTCCGCTTGGCTTCGGCCGCTGTTCCAGAATGACTTTTGCCTTGACACTTCTGCTCGCGGGAAACTACGCTTCTCTGCGTTCTGGATTGGGGTGCGCTTGCGTATAACCTTGGTGCCGATGCAATATTCAACTAACGAACAACCGCCCGTGCTTCCGGCTCTTGTCGTCCCAACCTCCCTTGATCGCTTCCCCCTGCTCTTTGTGCGCTCTTTGTGCCGGTCCATCTTTGGCCTGCTGGTGTTGGTTGGGCTCTTCCTCCCACGCTCAATCGCCGGTCCCCGCAAGATCATCATCGACACCGACCCTGGCACCGACGATGCCATGGCCATCATGCTGGCCCTCAATTCCCCCGAGCTCGACGTCCGCGCGATCACCGTCGTCCCTGGAAACGTCACTGCCGCACAAGGTCTCGATAACGCCTTGCGCTTGATTTCCCTGGCCAATCGCTGTGACATCCCCGTCGCCGCCGGCGCACAACATCCCCTCTTTCAAAAGCTGATCACCGCCGAGTTCTGGCATGGCAGGAACGGCCTCGCCAATATCGACCTCCCTGCCAGCAAATGCAAAGTCGACGCCCGCTGGGGCCCCGACCTCATCATCGAACTGGTGCACGCCTCGCCTCATGAAATCACTCTCGTTCCCATCGGTCCGCTCACCAACATCGCCCTCGCCATCCAAAAAGACCCTTCCATCGTTCCCCTCGTCAAGGAAGTGATTCTCATGGGCGGGTCGATTTCCGGCGGCAACGCCACCGCCGCCGCCGAAGCCAACATCTACGGCGATCCCGAAGCCGCGCAAATTGTCTTCCAGGCTGGCTGGCCGCTCACCATGGTTGGCCTCGACGTCGGCGACAAAACTCTTTTTTCCCGCAAATATCTCGCTCAACTCGGCAAGACTCACGGCCCCGTGAATGATTTCGTCTACAAGGTCGCCGAGTTCCTCATTGAGCTCGGAGAACAATTCGGCGATTCGGGCACCCCGATGTATGACCCCCTCGCCGTCGGTGTTGCCATCGATCCCAGCATTGTCAAAGCGCCTCTCATGCATGTGGACGTCGAAACGCGCGGGGAATTCACGCGTGGCCAAACCGTTGCCAACCGCCGCAACGAATTCGAGAAAAATGTGCTTCACCACTTTCCTAGTGGCGACCGCTATGTCATCGAGGGCCTTGAAAAGGTCGAGCCCAACGCCAAGGTGTGCACCGACGTGAACGCGGAAAAGTTTTTGGAGCTGTTTGTTTCTCGCATACAAGGAAAGTAAAGGGGCGCAGTTTGTTATGCGCTTCCATTTCGAGTGAAACCATCGGCCAAAGGGCGGCGGCGTTTCCTCCAGGCGCTTGGAGGAACCCTCGCCGTTTCCCCAGCCTTCCATTCCAACTTTTTCGCGGCTGCCCTGGGCGCTTCAGGACGGCCTTTTCCATCGGAGACTATGCACTGGCCAAAACCCATCGGAAGTCCCGTACTGGAGAGCTTGCCATACGCCATTGAATCTTCCCGCGACGTCCACACGCATTACGACAAGATCGTCGAAGTCGCCTCGTGGATGGCCTACGAAGAATTGCCCATGCCGGAATTCGCGCTTTCCTTCGGCATTAGCCAAGGCGATCCCAACGATGCCATCGATTTCATTTTGGTCTCCAATTCCATCGATACCGCCTTCACCAACTTTGACACCCACGTCAAATTCCAGGTGGACTACGCCGGACAGCATTGGTCCGACTCCGACGCCGAATTTGCCTGCCTCAAGCGCGCCATGGATCAGGGCGTTCCCATCCTCGATGGCAACTATCTCGCCAAGGTCACCCGCGACCAACTAAACAAGGTCTTCCAGGGCAACATCGAGATGCCCATGCTCGATGAAAAGCTCGCCGTCCTCCACCAGGTCGGCAAAGTCCTGGCGGATAAATACGACGGCCGCTTCCACAATTTTGTGCGCTCTTGTTCGCCAAAGCTCTACGACAACGGCAATGGCCTCATTGACCGTCTGGTAAAGGAATTCCCCCGCTTCAACGACGTCAGCCTCCTCGATGGCCACGAAATCAAGTTCTACAAGCTCCCGCAACTCGGCGTCTGGATGCTCTACGGAGCCATGCATCCCTCCGGCAAATTCCGCCTCGACGACCCGGAGAAGATGACCGCCTTCGCCGACTACATCGTGCCTGTTGCCCTGCGCCTCATGGGAATCACCAGCTACTCCAAGGGACTGGAGCACGCCATCAACTCCTACCAGTTAATCCCGCGGGATTCGCGCTGGGAAATCGAGATTCGCGCGCACTGCATCTATGCCACGGCGCTGCTGCGCGAGGAAGTGAACAAGCTCCGCGCGCTGGACGCGCAAGTGATCATCCCGCAGATCGATGCGCGCCTCTGGACGCATTACCACACGACCACTTGGCCTCATCACCTAACCAAAACCATCATGTATTAAGGTCATCACCAAGCAGGACGCCGCCGGCGCGACGTTGGTGCGCTCTGCCGTAACCGCGGTGCGTTGCGAATCAGGATGCTCAACTTCAGCCTGCCGAGCGCGTCCGCAGCAGATCCGTGTCGATCTCGCGCACCTTCTCGAACTCCTCATCCCAAAAGGACTGGGACTGCATCTTCGCCAGGTACGAACGGGAATAGTTAAAAGCGGTCCAGACCTGTTCCTTGTAGCCGAACAGCCGGTCCTTCTGTTCCCGGGGACGCAGGTCCAGGATCTCTCGGTGATCCCAGGCCCGGAAAACTTCCTCGAAACACTCGCCTAGTTGCGACTCCGGGAGCGGACCGCGCCGGTGCTCGAGGTTTCGCAGTACCGAAGGGTACCGGTCAAAACCGTCCGTGGCAATCGTCACCACATTGTCATTCAGTCCAAGCTGGAGGTGGCGGGCCATGCGAATGCTACCCAGGATGTTGCAGATCCCTGACACGCCGAAAAGTCCCTCGAAGCATTGCAGGGCTCCCTCTGGCAGGCCGAGAAAGCGCGCGAGCGCAGCCTGGTGGCGCTCCAGGAGATCCAGTCCGAGTAGGCAGTCTTCATCGTGAATCAGGGCCACGTAGTCCGTGGTCAAGACATTGTGGATCAGCGTGACCATCTTGTCGCCAATGCCCTCGATGCGATGCGTGCCGCGACCGTTGTTGAACAAGGTCGAGCACTCGCGAGGTTCCAAGGCACACACTGCACATTCGGGAAAACGGGCCTTGATTTCATCGCCCGCAGCCAGTGTTCCCGCCGACCCCGGCGCCGCCACAAAGGCGGCCACGCGGCCATTCCCGTGGCTCTCGGCGGCTTCGAGTGCACTCCTGCCGGTCACATAGCGGTGGAAGCGGTAGTTCGGCAGCAGTTCGAATTGCGCCAGGATCTTGTTGTTCGGGTCCTTCTTGTACTGCTCGGTGCGTTCCAGCACCAGAATGACGTCGCTTTCCGAGCCGGGCGTCAGGTCGAGCCGCCCGCCGTACCTGCGAATGCGCTCGTACCGCTCCTCGCTCATCTGCTCCGGCATGATCACGACCGCCGGGTAGCCCTTCAAGCGGGAGATGTAAGCCACACCGATGCCGAAGTTGCCGGTTGACGGCCCAATGGTGGTGCTGACGCCAGGCTCGATTTCCCCGGCCAGCTCCGCTTCCATCAGAGTGGCGTACGCCGGACCGACCTTGTGGCTGCCGGAAGGGAAAAAGCGCCCGATAAGGACAAGGATGTTGGCCTCCACGCCCGTCAACTGCTTGGGCAGAGCGAGGCAACGTACCTTATTGTCCGGTCCGCGCCAGGAGATGTTGAACAGATTGGCGGGGTCCAGCTCGTTGGACTGGGCCGCCAGGGCTTTGGCGCGGAGCGCGGCGGGCAAAGTCTGCGGGTCAAGCATCTCCCGATAAGTCGGACCGGGTACGTAATTTCTCATAATCTCAAAACCTCTGCCACAGGGCCTTGGCCCGGGTTGCTGCTTTCTCAGCTACCTTCCGTTCATCCACGTTGACGCACTGCCGATCTCGCATCACGTATCGTCCGTTCACGATGAGAGAATCCACGGGAGCGTTGGAGATGCCGAACAGCAGATGCCCGAACAGGTTGTCGCGGTGAAGCGGCGTCGGAGGGAAATAGTCGATCAGAATGAGGTCGGCCCTGGCGCCGGTTTCGATGCGGCCGATCTCCATCCCCCAGATCTTCTTCGCGATGGTGCGATTGTTGAGGAACGCGACGGCGTAAGCTTCGGTATAGGCAACGCGGGGATCTCTGGCGCACAGTTTCTGCAAATGAAAAGCGGTCTTGAACTCGTCCCACATGCGCGAAGTGTAACCGTCCGAACCCAAGCCCACCATGACACCGCGCTTCATCAAATAAAGCAGTCTCGCGACGCCCACGGCGTTATTGCAGTTCGACTGCGGACTGTGGATCACATTGATGCCGTCGCGCGCCAGCACCGTCACGTCGCCGGCCGTGGCGTGCACGCAGTGGGCCGCCAGCGCCCGCGCGTCGAGAACGCCGGCATCGCGCAGCCGCCTGACCGGCGATTTCCCACAGCGCTGGCGTGCGTCCTCCACGTCGCAGCGGTCCTCGGCCACGTGGACGTGAAAACCCGCGCCCAAGGACTCGTTCGCCTCGACGCAACGGCGAATCGTGCGATCAGAAAGCGTGAAGGATGCGTGCATGCCGAAACTGCCTGCGATCACGCCGTCATTCCCCCGTGCCTGCACGCGCTCCAGGAAACGAACGTTCTCGCGAAGTCCCTCCAGGGCCTGCGCTGGGCCATTGCGATCGGAAGTTTCGTAGCACAGGACGCCACGGAGGCCAATTTCGCGGAACGCCTGCTCAATACGGTCCAGGCTGCCCAGGCACGCGGACGGGCTGGAATGGTGGTCCACCAGCGTTCCCACTCCGCACTTGGCTGAATCGATGAGACCCACCAGCGAGCTGTAATACACATCCTCTTCATTCAGCGCACGATCCAGCCGCCACCAGAGTTTCCTCAGAATCTCGGGGAAGTTCCTCGGCGGGCGGCCTTGGAGAGATATCCCGCGCGCCAGCGTGCTGTAGAGGTGCGTGTGGCAGTTGATCAATGCGGGCATCAGCAACCTGCCTCGCGCGTCCACCACCTCCTCGCGCGGGACCTTCAGGTCAGCGCTCCCCACCGAACCAATCGAGCCATCCGCCAGAATCTCCACGCTTCCGGAATCGAGCACGCGGTTGTCCGAATCGAACGTCAGCACGCGGGCGTTGGAGATGATCACTGTAAAAACTCCAGGTCGGCCGCGCGGCCGCTCGAGGCGACAATGTGCGTGCCTCCTTCGCCCCGGACGGCGTTCGCCACATGCTCCGTCGAAGTGATGATGCACTCCTCACCGCCGTGCTCGAGGAAGTCGATGGCCGCGTTGATCTTTGGCCCCATGGAGCCCGGCGGGAATTCACCCGCGGCCAGGTAGTCGCGCGCCTGCTGAACGGTGACGGTGCCGAGCCACTGCTGGCCAGCCTGGGCGAACCGGACGGCGACCCGCTCAACGGAGGTGACGATTATCAGCTTATGCGCGCGAACCTGCGTGGCAAGCAAACTGGATGCGAGGTCCTTGTCGATGACTGCTTCAATCCCTATCAACCGATCACCCTCCCAAGTCACCGGGATTCCACCGCCTCCGCAAGCGATGGCCACAACGCCAGCATCAAGCAGGCAGGCGATCGCTTCATATTCCAGGATCTTCAGAGGACGCGGCGAGGGCACCACGCGGCGGAAACACCCCTTCCCAATCTCACGGATAATCCAGTTCGGTCTCTCCGCCTGAAGCGGTCCAATCTCGTCCGCAGTGTAAAAGGATCCGATAGGCTTGCTGGGATTCGCGAAGTCGGGATCGTTCCGGTCCACGAGCACCTGAGTGATTACGGTCGCCACTTGACGGCGAATCCCCTCGCGATGGAACAACTCGCAGGCCAGCCGCTGGATCATGTAGCCCATGCCGCCCTGGCAATCCGCGTCGCAGGTGTCGAGCGGCAGCCTAGGCACTCGCCGCTCGCCTTCTTCGACGCGAATCAGGATGTTCCCGATCTGTGGGCCGTTGCCGTGCGTGATCACTAACCGGCAGTCGCTGTGGAAAAGCGGCTTCAGGCGCTCGAGAGTCTCGGCCGTGTGCTCGAACTGCTGCAGAATGGTTCCGGGCTCGCCAGGTCGCGTAATGGCGTTGCCACCCAGAGCAATGACTAGGGTCTCGGGCATCTCGCTATGGCTCCGTCTGGTAGTAGATTTCCTGGTCAGCCATGGTCAGGGCCATGATCGCTTTCGCGGTATGGAGGCGATTCTCCGCCTCGTCGTAAACCACCGAGCGCGGCCCGTCGATGACCTCGTCCGTTACTTCGTTGCCCCGGTCGGCGGGCAGCGGATGCATATAGAGAGCAGCGGGTTTTGCGAGCTCCATTCTGGCGGCATCGCAGATCCAGTTTTGGTACTGCTTGGCAATGCGCAGCGATTCCTGTGGATTGCTGCCCATTGTGTCCAGACAACCCCAGCTTTTCGGGATGACCACATCGGCATCGCGGAATGCCTCCTCCATGCTGCCGGCCACCTCGAACTTCACGCCGGCGCGGCGCGCATTCTCGCGGGCCGCCTGCATTGTTTCCGGCATCAGGGAATACTCGGGCGGATGCGCCAGCACGACGTCCATGCCGAACCGCGGCATCAGCATGATGAGGCCCTGCGGCACGGAAAGAGGTTTCGCATAGCTGGGCGCATAGGCCCAGGTGACCGCCAGCTTACGCCCGCGCAAATCCCGGCCGAGTTTTTCGCGGATGGTCATCAGATCCGCCAGCGTCTGGCAGGGGTGATCGACGTCGCACTGCATATTAATGACCGGCACATCGGCCCACCGCGCCACTTCGCGCATGTAGGCGTTGCCCTCGCCGGGGATCAGATCGTGGCGGATAGCGATGGCGTGTCCGTACCGCGACAGAATCACGCCGGTGTCCTTGGCGCTCTCGCCATGCGATACCTGCATGGCGTCGGCGGTGAGGAAATGCCCGTGTCCTCCGAGCTGGGTGATCCCCGCTTCGAAGGAGTTCCGCGTGCGCGTGGACTTGTCGAAGAACATCAGGAAAATGGTCTGGTCAGGCAGATAGCGGTGAGGTACGCGCGCCTTGAACTTCCGCTTCAGATCGGCGGCTACGTCCAGCAGAGTGCCGATCTCGTCTTCCGTCCAATCCTGCGTTGTGATGTAGTCTCTGCCTTTGAAGAGCGCTTTCTCAATTGTCACGATTAGTCCTTTGCCAGAGCCGCGGCATTCGCAAAATGGATGCGCCGCGGGTCGCTGACCGATTCGAGCAGCAGCCTGAGCTGTAGGTATGGCAGCATATCGACCAGGCGTCCGGTCATGTGCGGCTTCCAGCCAATCACTTCGTTGGAGCTCAGCCTGATCTCGACGTCGCCAAACCAGGCACGATCAGCCGCCGGGTCCAGGGTCAGCGTGTACGATTGCCCGGCCATCGTGCCGTAGAGCGTTTTCCGGCCGGAGTCGAACTCGATATAAAAGCCGTTGCGCCCGGCGTACTTCCTGTAGGTCTCGAGGCGGCCGAAGAACCGCGGCTTTTCTAGATATGGGCCGCCATCCTCGGGGCAGAACACGTCGCAGTTTCCGCAATCGTTGCAGGCATCGGCGTAGTTGGCAAGCTGGTGCGCCTTGATGGACTTGAGAACCCCGCCGGCGGCGCGCCGCGCTCCCTCGGGCGTCAGCTCGAAATTGTCGTAAGGAATATCGCCGGCTGCGGTCTCATAGACGAAATTCGCATCGTTCGGACAGACGGGAACGCACTTGTCGCAATTGATGCAGTCGTAGAGCCAAAGCTTGGACCCGATCTTGCGCGGCACGCTCTTATTGCGTTCCCAAGAGTAGCGCGGGTTCACCGTCGCCTGCTCCACCAGTTGCGGCGTATTGAGCAGGCCGGCCGCATCCACCAAGGCTTGTTCCAGGCCAGCAACTCCGATCTGCCTGCAAACGGAGTCAAGCGGTGTGTGGGGTGTGGAGACCCACGTTTTGAGAAGCGGCGCGGCGAGTTCCCGGGCTGGCTCGGGCAGAGTTTCAAGAACGCGATCGACGGCCGCCGCTGCCTGTCCCGTGTAGCGCACCACGAAGTCCGGGATGCGAGTCACACCCAGCTCATTCATCTTCGTACCCAGGCGTTCGAAGTAGCGAATCAAACGGCCATAGCCCCCTGGCCGGAGTAGATCCGTGCAGGTTGTAACCGGAACGAAGTTCATGGCCACGGCGTCGGAAACGTTGTGAGCGTCCAGGCCCGCCGAAAATGAAATCGGGACAGCCGCGCCCATGCATTCGCGGAACTTCTGGACAAGGTTCATCGTGAGCACATGCAGGGGCGGGCCGGACATGTACATCAGCTCATCGGCAAAAAAAGTGCGGTGGTTTTTCACGACCAGCGTGTTGCTGAACTTCACGGAGAGGCGCTTGCCATGCCTGCGGGCCACCTGGTTGAGCCGCGGAATCAGGTCCAGCGCTTCGTCAAAATGTAGATCGCGGTCGAATGCGTCCTGGGTCAATGCGATATCGCGGTAGCCCAGTACATCGTGCAGCAGGTGCTCCACTTCGGCCTTGCCCAGTAGGGTTGGATTCAACTTGACGCATACATGGACGTCCATCTCCGCCAGCAGGAAGCCGACAATGCCCTCGATTTCGCCCACGGGGCATCCGTGGAATGTAGAGAGTGTAACGGTGTCGCTGATGTGCGTGGGGAATGGCAGATCGCGACAGCGGGCCCAGCGGCCGGTGAGCGAGGCGCGCAACTCATCCACGATCGGGCCGGCGTTCTTCATCGACGCGATCCAGGAGCGTACCCGCGGTGAGCGAATCCCCTCCAGGTTGTAGCCGACGCTCATATCGAAGATCGTGTCGCCCCACTCGCGCGGAAAGCCATCGCCGAGCAGCTTGCTTTCCTTCAAAATCTCCAGGAACATGGCAGCGCCGACGTATTCGCGCAGCGACTGCTCCAGCTTGAGTTCCTGGGACCATTCCACGTTGTACCCGACATTCGCGATGTCAATGCATGGCCGCGGAATCTTCAGCTCATCCAGGATCTGCACCGTCTTTAACTCGATGATTCGCGAGCCGCCGAGCCAGGAGAGCACGATGTTCTGCGCCAGTTGCCCGTGCGGTCCAGCGGCCGGTCCCAACGGTGTGGAAGCGCGATGGCCGTTAGACCGGACTGAGGTGTCGAGCCCGGGCAGACCGCGAAAGAACTTCTCCTTGGGCAGGTCGAAGATCTTGCCCTCCCGTTCGTACTCGAGAAACGCTCTGGCAAGGAGCACGGGAAACGGGACAGGAACCAGCTCAGCCATGTGACTCCCACGCCTTTCCGGCGTAGGCCAGAGGAAACGCCGCATAGAACGCCGCCGCTTCCACGAGGTGGTGGATCGGCACGCGCTCGTTCACGCTGTGCGCTACCTCTTCTTCGCCGGGGCCGAAGCCGATCGTCGGCACGCCCATGATCCCCATGGAGCCGACGCCGTTCGTGCTGAATGTCCATGTGCCGATGACTGGCGGCCTTCCATGGAGAGCCTGATAGGCGCTTACCGCCGATTGGACCAGCGGATGTTCTTTTTCGAGCACCCAGGTTGGATAATACTTGTCCATGGCGTAGGAGAGGCCCGTGTAGCTGGGCTGCTCGTACCGCAAAACCTCCACCTCGGCGCCCCGCGCGCCGGCCAGCGACTTCACTTCTGCCACGGCGCTCTCTCGCGTCTCGCCGACCGTGAGGCGGCGGTCCAAATGGATGGAGCAGGCCGCCGGCACCGCGCAGAGCGAAGGTGATAACGAGCGGATATCTGTAATCGCTATGGTCCCCTTGCCCAACAAGGCGTCGTCGCGCAGGCGTGCGTTCAACTGCGCGATCTCCGCGATGAGCGGGGCCATTTTGTACACGGGATTATCGCCGCGCTCCGGTGCGCTGGCGTGGCAAGAACGGCCCCGGACGTGGACCTCGATCTCCATTCGCCCGCGATGGCCACGGTACACCCTGAGGTTCGTCGGCTCCGTCAGGACCACGCAATCTGCCGGGATGCCATCCTCTTTCAATATGTAGACCCACGCCAGGCCGTCGCACTCTTCCTCCTGCACGGATCCGACCACGTACAGCGTGTAATCGGCCAGAAGGTCCAGTTCCCGGATCAGTTTCCCGGCGTAGACCATGCTGGCCATGCCGGCGCGTTGGTCGCACGCGCCACGGCCATACACGTACCCGTTCTCCACCTTGCCCTGATACGGATCCCAACTCCACTCGCGCGGGTCGCCGGTGCCCACCGTGTCGGTATGCGCGTCCATCATGATTACTTTCTTCCCCGAGCCGATCCTCCCGAACAGGTTGCCCATCGGATCGACGCGCGTCTCATCGAAGCCCACACGCTCCATCTCCTGGCGGATCCGCTCGATCACCGGACCCTCTTGGGAGCTTTCCCCGGGAATGGCAATCATCTCGCGGAGGAAGCGGACAATATCCGTCTCATAAGACCGCGCCGCGGCCATCAGGCGTTCTGGGCTCACGCGAGCCATTTCAGGCACCTCCCTTCGCGCTGAGCGCGCGCAACACATCTTCCGGCCGGACCGGCAGCTTCGTGAACCGGATCCCGGTGGCGTGGAAAACTGCGTTGAGCACAGCGGGGGTTGCGGTGTTGATTGCCACTTCGCCTATGGATTTGGCACCGTAAGGTCCTAAAGGCTCCTCGGTTTCCACCAGAATGGTCGTGAGTTTGGGCATATCCTTCGACGAGAGTATCTTGTAGTCGAGGAAGCTGGGGTTGATCATGCGGCCTTGGCCGTCCAGCACCATCTCTTCCGTGAACCCATACCCCAGGCTCTGCGCCACCGCGCCTTCCGCCTGTCCTTCCGCCTGCCTCGGATTGATCGGCACTCCACAATCTACCGCCGTCACCAGGTGTAGCACGCGGATCTCGCCGGTTTCGGTGTCCACTTCCACGTCCGCAAACTGGGCGCAGAATGGCGGCGGGCTGTCGGTGATGAAATGCGAGGCGCTGTCAATGATCTGCAACTTCTCCCTGTAAGTCGCGTGCATAGCAAGATCGGCGATGGTCACCGACTTGTCGCACCCGCATTTCGCAACCACGTGGTTGTCGCGGCAGATCAAGTTATCGGGCGGGACGTTGAGCATCTTGGAAGCCAGTTTCACGATGTGGTCGCGCACTTTTTCGGCCGTCTTCTTGACCGCGCCTCCGGAGATGATCGTCGTGCTCGAGGCATAAGCGCCCACGTCGAAAGGAGTGATATCCGTGTCGCCCGAGGTAACGGTGATCTTGTCGAGGCTCACGCCGAGCGTTTCCGCGGCGATCTGCGCGAGCACGGTGTCGGCTCCAGCGCCCACGTCGGAAGCGCCGACCAGGAGATGGAACGAACCGTCTTCGTTCAGCTTGATCATGGCACAGGCCCAGTCGATGCCCGCGATTCCGCTGCCCTGCATCGAACAGGCTACGCCTACGCCGCGCCGCAAATGGCCGTTCGATGCGGGCGGAGCCTTCCGTTTCCGCTCCCAGTCAATGGCGGCGGCGCCCTGTTCGAGGCACTCCGGCAGGCCGCAACTGCGGATGCGCCGCGGCAGTCCCCGCCTGCCTTCCCCCAGTTCCGCCGAAAGCTCGTCCACATCGCCGAGCCGGATCATGTTCTTCCGGCGGAATTCGATGGGATCCATCTTCAGTTCATGCGCAATTTCGTCGACCAGCGATTCCTGGGCGAAGAAACCTTGTGGGCAGCCATAGCCGCGGAAAGCGCCGGCCACCGGCGCATTGGTGTAAACAACGTGGCACTCGAACCGCATGTTCGGGGCGCGGTAAAGCGGAAGAACCTTGCTGCCGGTGTTCCCCTGAACGGTAGTGGCGTGGCTGCCATAAGCGCCCGTAGTGGCCAGCACGACCAACTGGCTTGCGACGATTTCGCCGTCCCGCTTCACGCCCATCTTCATCCGCAGGATTTGAGGGTGCCGGCTGCGCGCCATGTAGAACTCTTCCTCACGCGTGTACTCGATCTTGACCGGACGGCGCGTCGCCAGCGCGAGAGCGCCGCATATGTCCTCGAGCAGCATCTCCTGCTTGCCGCCGAATCCTCCGCCAATACGCGGTTTAACGACGTGCACCCGCTGAAGCGGGATTTGCAGGATCTGTGCGACCTGGCGGCGCGCATGATAAGGAACCTGCGTGCTGGTGCGGATGACCAGGCGGTTGTCGGGGTCCAGCCAACTGATGGTAACGTGCGGTTCGATGGGGCAGTGCTGCTGGCGCTGCGTGCGGAATTCCCGCTCGAAGATGTAGTCGGCTTCGCGGAAACCGCGATCCACGCTGCCAATTTCCTTGAAAATGTGCCCGGCGATGTTGCGCGACGCGTCATGAATACCGGTGGAGTCGGGCTCGTCGTGAATCACTGGCGCGCCAGGGGCCATGGCTTGCTCGATTTCGAGTACGGGCGGCAGGTCCTCATACTCCACCTCGATGAGCCGCAGCGCTTCCTCGGCGATGGCCCGGCTCTCCGCCGCAACCGCCGCCACCCTGTCGCCCACGAAGCGGACTTTGGAATCGAGCAGGTACGTGTCTTTCGGCGAGGGCTCCGGCCAAGCCTGTCCCGCAGTCGTATGCGGCACGCGCGGGACGTCCCTGTAAGTCAGAACGGCGTGGACGCCGGGAAGCGCCTTCGCCTTGCTGGTGTCTATGTTTTTGATGCGCGCGTGCGCCCGCGTGCTCGGCAGGATCTTACCAATGAGCATGCCCTGCAGATGTATGTCGTCGGTGAACGCCGGGCGGCCGGTAACGAGCTTGACGCCGTCCACTTTCTTGAAGTTCTTGCCAACGATAGAGCGCTCGGAGCTCATCCTTACCTGTCTTTCGCCTTTTGGCGGCACGCTTCCGCCGCGGCAAGTACCGCTTCCACGGGCTTCAAATAGCCCGTGCAGCGGCACAGGTTGCCGGCCAGCATGTCCCGCACCTCATCTTCGCTGGGATCGGGCTGCTGAGCCAGGAACGCCTTCGCATTTAGAATCATTCCCGGTGTACAGTATCCGCACTGCACCGCTCCGCACTCCAGAAAAGCATCCTGTATGGGGTCCAGCGTGTCACCTTGCGCCAGGCCTTCGATGGTCAGAAGCTCGCATCCATCCGCCTGCGCCGCAAACATCACACAGGAGTTGATGGCCTTGCCGTCCAGGAGAACCGTGCACGCGCCGCACTCGCCCGATTCGCAGCCGCGTTTCACGCCGTAATAGCCTTCGCGCCGCAGCACGTCGAGCAGAAGGTCGCCGGGAGCGATCCTCCACCGCTTCGATTCGCCGTTTATCTTCACGCCGATTTCGATTGTGTTCATAGCGCGTACCCTGTCTGGCGAGCACATTCCCGTAACGCTCTTTTCACCAGCACTGCGCTCATCTGCCTGCGGTAGTCCGCCGAGGCCCGGACGTCGCTGATCGGGCGCACCTCGCGCGCAACCTCAGCGGCCGCCTCATCGATTATGGCCGGCTCCAGTTTCCGTCCGACCAGGAGTGCTTCGGCATTCGGGGCCCGCATGGGCGTGGGCGCCACTGCGCCCAGGGCGATGCGCACCCACTTGACGCGGTGGTCCGGCTCCAACCCGAGCCCGACCGCCGCGTTCACCAGGGAGATGTCGCTCTGCGTGCGGCCGAGTTTCTGGAAGGACCAGCCGACACGGGCTCCGGCGGGCGGCTGCGGTACCTCGACTTCCAGCAGAAGCATGCCTCCCGCCGCGGTCCCGTGCGGTCCGGAAAAGAAGCCAGCTAGTGCAGCGGTCCGTTGTCCCTGCGCGTCCGCAAAGGTCACTACCGCGTCGAGCGCGAGCAGTGGCGTAGCCGTATCGGCTGCCGGTGAGGCATTCATGAGGTTGCCGCCCAGCGTCGCCACGTTCCGGTTTTGCACCGAGCCGCACAATGCAGCGGCCTGGGCGAGGATGCCGTTGGCAAGCGCGCGAATGGCGGGTGATTTCTCGAGTTCCGCCATGGTCGCCGTCGCACCGATCACCCAACCGCTGCCACTCGGACGTATGTAATTCAGGCCGAGCTTGCTGATGTCCACCAGGAAACGGACGGATCGGTCCGCCTGAACCGCGAGGTCGGTCCCACCGGCAAGAAAGCGGCCCGCGCCTTCTCCATCATGAATTAATCGAACAGCTTCCTGGATGTTGCGTGGTCGATGAAACGCCTGGATATGGTCAAACATCGCGCCAGTGCCTCTTTTTTATCCGTCGCGAATCAAAAAGCTATCAATATTACCAGCTTAGCGCCTGTGATCCAACCAGTCTAGCCGCGATACGCCGATGCCGGGTCAGGACGGGTGCAAGCGCGAGGGTTCTTACTTGGTGGTCTTCCACAACTACACGGCCATTCACAACCAGCGTCTCGACGCGGCCGGGTGCGCAGAGCAGCAGGGCGGAAAGGCCGTCTTCGGCCCCGCTGTACCCAACGTCGCGCAGGTCGAACAGGGCGACGTCGGCGCGTTTCCCTGGCTCCAGGCTCCCGATATCGTCGCGGCCGAGGCAACGTGCGCCTTCGACCGTCGCCATCCGCAACGCCTGGCGTACGCTGAGCGCCGCTGCGCCGTGTGCGAGCCGGTTCAGCAGCAAGGCTTGACGCGCCTCCGCCAGCATGTGCGAACTGTCGTTCGACGCGCTGCCATCCACGCCGAGGCCGACCGGGCAACCGGCGCGCCGCAGCCTGATCACGGGCGCGATCCCCGACCCCAGACGCATATTCGAACTCGGGCAATGGGCAATGCCAACGCCCGCACTGCCCAACCTGTCGATCTCGCCGTCGTTGAAATAAATGCCGTGCGCAAGCCACGTATTGCCGCCAAGCCATCCGGCGCCGCTCAGCAGATCCAGAGGGCGCTTGCCAAAACGTCCCAGACAATACGCCTCTTCATCCCGGGTCTCGGCAAGGTGCGTGTGAAGACGGACTTGATAGCGCTCGGCCAAGGCGGCCGTTCTGAGCATCAGCTCCGGGGATACGGAGAACGGCGAGCATGGCGCCAGAGCGATCCGCAGCATGGAGCCGGGCGCGGGATCGTGGTACTTCCCAATCAGCCGCTCGCAGTCGGCTAGGATTGCATCTTCGTCCTGCACCTCGCAGTCCGGCGGTAGACCTCCTCCGCTTTGGCCTACGCTCATGCTGCCCCGCGTGGGATGGAAACGAATTCCGATTTCACGCGCCGCTGCGATCTCGGCGTCGATCAGCTTCGCTTGGCCGTCTGGAAAGACATAATGGTGATCGGAAGTCGTTGTGCAGCCAGAAAGCAAAAGCTCCGCCATGCCCACCGTAGCGGCCACATGCACGGCCTCCTCGTCGAGCCGCGCCCATAGCGGATACAGCGCCCGCAACCAGTCGAACAGCTCCGCGTCCGCGCTCGCTGTGCAAGCGCGGGTCAGCGTTTGATAGAGATGATGGTGCGTGTTGACCAGACCGGGAATCGCTACCGCGCAGGGCGCGGTGATCGTGCGATCGGGGCACAACGTCTCCGGGAGCCGCGTCCCGATCTGCTTGATCTCCCCACCCTCGGCGTAAACGAACCCGCCGTGAAGAATCGTGTTCTGCGGATCCATGAGCACCAGGGTGTGGATGTCCCGGATGAGCAGGGAATCTGCCGCTTCAGGGTACAAGGTCCTGCTCCTTCACAATCGCTTCCAACCCGGTGCCTTCCGGTGGCACTTCAAAAGGCGTCTTCACGGCGCATTGGGCAGCGCGGATGTCCTTCAGTCCGTTGCCGGTGACCAGGGCCACAACGCTTGCGCGACGGCCTATGATCCTTTCCTCGACCGCGCGGCGCACGCCGGCGACGGCGGCCGCGGCAGCCGGTTCGGCAAAAATGCCGGCCAGACGTCCGGTAGAGCGCATTGCGTCCAGGATCTCCTCATCGCTTACGTCGATCACCGCGCCGCCTGAGCCGCGGACGGCCAACACGGCTTTCTTCCAGTTGCGCGGCACACCGACGGCGATGCTGTCGGCTATCGTCTGCGGCTGGATAGGCCAGGGCGCTTCGCCGCTTCGAAAGGCGGCGCTTACTGGGGCAGCACCCGCAGCCTGGACGCCCAGCATTTTCGGAGTGCCCTCGATCAGCCCGAGCGTTTTCATTTCCCAAAATGCCTTCCAGACGCCTGCGATAGTGCAGCCGTCTCCGATCGAGACGGCCACCCAGTCGGGCACCTCCCAATCGAGCTGCTCGCAGATCTCGAAGCCCGCGGTTTTCTTGCCCTCCACCAAGTACGGATTGATGGCGCAGTTGCGGTTGTACCAACCCCACCGCTCGCAGGACTGCTGGCAAAGCTGGAACGCCTGCTCGTAGCTGCCGCGCACGCGCAGAACTGTGGCGCCGAAGATCAGCAATTGCGTCACTTTGGGCTCCGGCGCGCGTTCGGGCACGAAGATGACGCTCCGGAGCCCGAATGAAGCTGCCATTCCCGCGAGCGACGAGGCAGCATTCCCGGTGCTGGCGCATGCAATGATCTGGTGTCGCTTCTCGCGCGCCTTGACCACACCGAGAGCGCTCGCACGGTCTTTCAGGGAGCCGGTCGGATTGCGCCCCTCATCCTTGAGATAGAGAGTGCGCACGTTCAAAGATTGGCCGAGGGACTTGGCCGGAGTAAGCGGCGTCCACCCGACGGAGAGGGGCGGTAGTACGGCATCGCTCCGGATGGGCAGGAGCTCGCCGTACCGCCATTGATTCTGGGGACGGCTCACCAAACGGCGGCGCGTCAACTGCCGGGCGATCGCCCGGTAGTCGTATTGCACGTCGAGAATGCCCGTGATTCCGCACTGCGGGCAGGTATACGGCACGCGCATCGAGTGAATTGCACCGCAGAACACGCATTTCAGTCCTTGCACGAACATCCCACTCCGCTCCCGGTGTCCAGAGGACTATAGGCTATCATCGTTTGCAGTCGTCGTCCGCCAACAGGCTGGCGCAGGCCGGTGCCGGCGTGGACCAGATTCGACAATCGGCAGTGCAATTCTGTCCATTGCCCATGACCAAGTACGCTACCCGAATCGGCGCGAGGCTTGGAATATGCCGGTCGCTTGGTTTCTCTTCAATGATCGAGTTAAGCTGGGGAGTTACAAGATATTTGATAGACAAAACGGCGGTTTGATGGCCCATTTTTGGGAAAAGCACAAGCAACACGCGACCGCAAGATATATATCGAAAGGAGAAGAAGCTTTAGGACACTACTAAGAATTCCATGGACCTGCGCCCCTACGCGGAATAGTCTTTACTGTTGCGTTCCTGTGGCGGTTTCAGGCGGTCCTTCTCAGGAGGTGTTGCCTGACCGGTATGGGAATGCATTTGCCGCTGCAATCTTTCTAGTCCGGAGTCGGAGCCCCTCGCATCGAAAACCCCGAACTGGTAATAGGAGAATCGTAAATGAAAAAAGAGCCGCCGGAGAAAGTCTCCCGGGAAGTGATCAGTTTTCATGTCAATGAGCTGGAACCTTTGTTATCGCCGCCAGCGATGCAGATAGCGCCATTCAAGCCGGCCATCGTCACGCTTAAGAGCGGTCAGACCATGTTGATCCGCCCGATGACCAAGGAAGAGGCGCCTGCGTTTCTCGCCTACATCAGGAAGCTCATGGATGTGGATCACGATTTCTACGACATTGTCGGCGCACGGGTTTACGCCGAAGTCCTGGGCTGGATCCGCAATCGCCTGAAAGACCCTTATCAACTCCTCGGCCTGATTGACGGCCACGTGATCGCCTTCTGCAATGGCCGTCTGATGAATGAAAATATAAACATCAGTCTCCATACCATGGCGTTCCGCAGAGGCTTGTGCGCCGGAGCCATCATGTACTACGCCAAGTGCGAGTACTGCTTCGAAACCCTTGGGCAAAAGGAATTCTGGGCGACTTATGAAAGCTATAACGGCCTGAAGCGCTGGGGCATTGGAATGGCCCAGCCTTCCTACCCCTGGCCGGAGCAACAGCACGAACTGGGCGGGGCCAAGGTCTTCTACATCACTAAACAGTATTGGGATACGGCGGTCAAAAATTACCTCGAACAGATGATGCAAACGAAGCTGGTGCGGCCCGCGCCCGCCGACATCTTTGAGCGCAATGCGACGATCGTAATGCCCGAAAAGTTGGAGGAAGAAGACACACCGGTCCCCGCGGCGGCCGTAGTGTAGCGCCGCATCCGCAATCAATCGAGCCGGTCTGTAGGCGTGTGGAGTGCAAAGTGCGCTGATCGAAGGAGAAGCGTTCTCTAGTGACAGAGCTGATGGAAGTCGGTGATCGTATCGGGAGCGGGCGCTATCGGTTGCATTCGCGTTTCCGCAAAATGTTGGTTTTTGTGCGGAACGCAGGTCCGGCACAAGCGCCTGCCTACCCCGAACTCGCCTGCGTGGTGGAAGAAGGCGTGGCCGGCCCGGTCAACATCGTAGTGCGCCAACTCGACTTCGCACGAGCAGACTCCCTCAAAGTCAAGCCGCATCGCATCATCCTCAGCGGCGTGGCTCTGACCATCCGGCAGCGCTATGATTCCGCACTACGGGTCGGGCCACTGGACGCTGACCGCCTGGCCGGCAATCTGCGGGTCATCCAGGATGCCCTCCTTGAACTCGCTCCGGCAACCAGCGTCGTCTTTCTACTCCGCGAGGAAAACTTCATGGGACCTTTCGAAAGCGGACTCGCTCATCGTTTCCGTGCTGGTGTTGAGCGGCTGCGCGCTGGCGATCTTGAAGGCATGACGGCCATGCTCCGGGGACTCGGCCGGGGACTCACACCCAGCGGCGACGACTTCCTGGCCGGATTACTGCTTGGCCTGCACGGGCTGCAACTGGCTACACAGGTCGATTTTTCAAGGGAGCGGCGGCAAATCTATTGCAACGCAGATAGCGCCAACGACTTTTCCCGAACGCTGCTGCGCCATGCGGCCGAGGGCTGGTGTCTTGAACCGGTCAAGTCGCTGATTGAAACGCTGTTCGACGGCCGGAAAGAAAACGTCGCGCACCAAACTCAAAAGCTCGTTGCCGTCGGCGCCAGTTCCGGCGCGGACCTGGGAACGGGACTCGCATTTGCGTTGAACCATTACTCAAATCAGGTAGCAGGAAAATGCTGATCCAGGGAGAAATCAAGAGCGGCACATACTTCGATTCCGTGACCCTTATGATTGCCGGGCGCGACCTCACTGCGTCGCATGGCGTTCTGGACGCCGCAGTCGTCATGGGTACCTCGGAAAACAAGGCTTTACTGAAATCGGCGGGCCTCTGGCTGGAAGAGTTCGAGGCCGCCACGGATGCCGACCTTCTGGTGGCAGTGAGGGCCAAGAACACGGAAGCGGCCGCAGCAGCCTTGCTGGAATGCAATAAACGGCTGAAAAAAACCGGGGCTCATGCCGCGGACAGGAGCGGGTTGCTTCCGGCGAGTCTGGACGGAGCGCTCGAAGCTCTGCCCGGCGCTAACCTTGCGCTGATCTCCGTGGCTGGCCGCCATGCGGTTCATGAAGCCATGCAGGCCCTCAAGGCCGGCCTCCACGTGATGCTTTTCTCCGACAACGTGGCGGTCGAGGCGGAGATCGAACTCAAGCTGCTCGCGCGCGATAAAGGGCTGCTGGTCATGGGTCCCGATTGCGGGACCGCTATCATCAACGGGGTTCCGTTGGGCTTCGCCAACGTAGTTCGCCGAGGACACATAGGCATTGTCGCTGCCGCTGGTACCGGAGCGCAGGAAGTCAGCAGCATCTTGTCGAATGAGGGCGCAGGGGTTTCGCAGGTGATTGGCACCGGCGGACGCGACGTAAAAGCCAAGGTCGGCGGCATCATGTTCCTGGAGGCGCTCCGGGCTCTCGGCGACGATCCGGCAACGCATGTGATCGTTCTAGTCTCGAAGCCTCTGGACGACTGCGTTCTCGACCACATCGGCGCGGCGCTCCAGGACATCAACAAACCGGTCATCGCCGCGTTCGTTGGCGTGCCTGCAAGTATGGTCGAGCGTTACGGAATGGTCGCGGCGGCGACGCTGGAAGAAGCCTCCCTGTTCGCCGCCACCCTTTCGAACGGATTGAGCGTGGAATCCGTCCGAAAGAAACTGGAAGCGCGGGAGCAGGAGAGCGTCATTCTCGCCCAGCGCGAGGCCGCGCGTCTCTCGGGAAGCCCGAAATACATCCGCGGACTTTTCTGCGGCGGCACGTTCTGCGCCGAAGCACAGGTGATCCTCCAGCGCTCGAAGATTCGCGGCCTGCATTCCAATGTGCCTATGGCGAGTACCGCGCCGCTCAAAGACGCATGGAAGAGCCGGCAACACACCTTGATCGATTTCGGCGAGGACGCCTTCACCATCGGCCGTCCCCACCCAATGATCGATTACTCGTTGCGCAACCGGCGCATTCAGGAGGAAGCCAGAGATCCGGAATGCGCGCTGATCCTGCTGGACGTGGTTCTCGGTTACGGCTCGAATATGGACCCGGTGCGCGAACTTGCCGGGCCCATCTGTGAGGCGCGCCGGTTTGCGGCCGAGGCTGGGAGGTATCTAATCGTGGCCTGCTCCACGACCGGAACGGCTGAAGATCCACAGGACCGCACCCGCGTGGAGAACGGGCTGCGGCAGGCCGGAGCGCTGGTGTTTCCCAGCAACGCGGTGGCTTCGCAATTCGCGGCCCATGTGGTCCGGCGGATCGAGGCACAATAATGGCAATCAACGATCTCTTCCAGACCGAACTCAAGGTCATCAACATAGGGCTCACTGCCTTCAAGGAGAGTCTCGACCGTTCAGGCACCGAGGCCATACAGGTGGACTGGCATCCGCCGCTCGCGATGGACGTCGCGGTGATGGAGAAGGTGGCATCAGCCTCGTCCGTTATTGACAAGGCCAATCGCCGGGCAGCCAACATCATTCTCTCCGGAAAGCCATTCCTCACCGCCATGTTCAAAGCGTTGGACGTGATTCCGGGAATGGAGAAGAACCTCATCCTTCACGCCGGACCGCCCATCACCTGGGAGCGAATGTGCGGACCAATGCGCGGCGGCATCATCGGAGCGCTCCTCTACGAAGGGGCAGCAGCCAATCCGGAAGAAGCTGAGGCACTCGCGGCGTCCGGTGAGATACATTTCTCGCCCTGCCACGAGCACCAGACCGTCGGCCCCATGGCCGGCATCGTCTCGGCCTCCATGCCGGTCTTCGAGGTAAAGAACGAGGAGTTCGGCAACACTGCTTACACCACCATGAATGAGGGTCTGGGCAAGGTGCTGCGCTATGGGGCCTATGGCGCGGAGATCACCGAGCGCCTGCGCTGGATGGAGCAAGTCCTCTATCCGTCCTTGGAGAGGGCCCTTCGAAAGCTCGGCAAGATAGACCTGAAGAGCATCATCGCCCAGGCTTTGCAAATGGGCGACGAGGTCCACAATCGCAATCGCGCAGCGACCTCTCTCCTGTTTCGCATACTGGCGCCGGCCGTCATTCGCACTTCTTCGAGTCCAGAGGAAGCCGCGAAGGTCCTCGAGTTCATCCACGGCAACGACCACTTCTTCCTCAACCTCTCGATGGCGGCTTCGAAGGCGACTTTGGATGCCGCGCGCAACGTAGCAGGCAGCAGCATCGTCGTCGCCATGGCGCGCAACGGGACGGACTTCGGTGTCCAACTCGCCGGGACAGGCAGCGAGTGGTTCACCGGACCGGCACCAGTGCCGGACGCCCTGTATTTCCCCGGCTTCAGCAAGGCCGACGCAAATCCTGACATCGGCGACAGCGCAATCACGGAAACCAACGGCCTCGGTGGCTTCGCCATTGCGGCGGCACCGGCCATTGCACAATTCGTGGGCGGCTCCGCTTCTGATGCCGTGCGCTACACGCTTCAGATGTACGAGATCACGGCCGCCGAGAACAACGTGTACCAGATTCCCGTGCTCGACTTCCGCGGCACGCCCACGGGTATTGACGTTCGCAAAGTGGTTGAGCGCGGCATTTTGCCGGTGATTGATACCGGAGTCGCCCACAAGAGGCCGGGGATCGGCCAGGTGGGCGCGGGCATTCTCAGCGCGCCGCCCAAGCCTTTTGAAGACGCGCTGATCGGGCTTTCCTGCCGGCTGATAACGGCAGCCCGAACGGAAAAGGAGACAATATGAAGACAGGCAAGAAGACGGCGGACTTCCTCAAGTACATGTCCAAGGTCAGGATGTACGATCTCACGCAGCCGTTGAGTGTGCACACGCCTCCTTGGCCGAGTTACATGCCATTATCCGTGCAATATTTCAAGCGCATCGCCGGGGCGCACATGGGCCAGGGTGCCAACGGCCAGATCATAAAGACCAGCAACCACGTTGGCACGCACATGGACGGCGAGATTCATTTCCATGCGTGCGGCCGCGCCATCGGCGCCGTTCCCATGTCGGAGTGGGTCGGGCCGGGCGTAGTGGTGGACATCGGGGATCAAGTCGGCGATTACGACCTTTATTCGCCGGAGATGCTGACCAAAAGAGCCGACGTACGCAAAGGCGACATTCTCATCATCAATACCGGCTATCACCGTTTTGCCTGGGACCAGCCTGAATGTGATGAAGTGCGCTATTTCTGCAAGCATCCGGGTCCCGGCCCGAAGTTCCACGAGTGGTGCATCGAAATGGGCTTCAAATGGATCGGCCTGGATTGCGGCAGCGCCGATCACCCCATGAACACCATCATTCGCGACTGGCATCCGAAACTCTTCGCCGAGGCGGAGCAGAAGTTGAAGAAGCACACCGGCAAAGGGTGGGACGAGACATTCCCCCAGGAGATCTACTACCAGGTGATGCACATTAAACTGTTCCCCAAGAAGATTGTGCATGCAGAGAACCTGGGAGGTGAGATCGACAAGCTCAACAACCAGCGTTGCTGGATCGGGTGCTTCCCACTGAAGGGCATTGAGCTGGAGTCATCCATGTGCCGGATCGTCGCGTGGAAGCCGGAGTAAGGGCCATGCCCATCACCTGCGAATTCGACTATCACAGGCCGGTCGCCCTGCTGCGCGCCATCGAACTCCTCGCGCGCGGCGGGGACCGCACGGCGGTGCTGGCGGGTGGGACGGATCTTCTGGTGTGGATGAAGGAAGGCCTGTGCGCTCCCGCCGTCGTAGTGGACGTGAAGGCGATTGCAGAGCTGCACCGGCTAGAGTTTCTCGGCAACGCACTGTTCGTCGGCGCGTCGGTCACTTTCACTGAGCTTATCGAGTCGCCGGTGGTTCGGGAGCAGTTCCCTCTGTTGTGGGAGTGCTCGCGCACGGTGGCTTCCGTGGGAGTGCGGAATCGCGCGACCCTGGTTGGCAACATCTGCTCCGCCGTGCCGTCGCTGGACGGAGCACCAGCCTTGCTTGTCTACGAGGCAACGGTCGCAGTCGAAGGCGCTGCGGGACGGCGCGAGGTCCCCATACAGGAGTGGTTCCTTGGCCCACGGAAAACCGCACTCCGGCCGGGAGAAATCGCCACCGGAGTGCTCATCCCACTGTCCGAAACGAAGCACGGCGCGTGCTATGTGAAGCTGGGCCGCTACAGTGGCGAAGACCTGGCGCAGGTAGGCATAGGCATTCTCGCTCTGCAGCATGACCAGTACCGCGTCTCATTCTGTGCGGTTGCTCCGGCGCCGGCCCGGGCGGCCCGCATCGAGCGTTGGCTGAATGGCAAGAGCCTCACTGAACAGGTTCTCCGCCAGGCAAAGGACCTTGTGTCCGAGGAGATACACCCAATCACGGACATTCGCGCCTCAAAGGAATACCGCTTGCATATGGCGCGAATCATGCTGGAGCGCGGGTTGAAGGCCGCCGTCGCACGCCGCGACGGCAACGGGCACGCGGTTCCGGCATACGGGGAGAGCGTGATATGAACAGGATTCCGATCAGTTTCCGCCTCAACGGCATTTCACGTTCCCTCGAGGTCGAACCTAACGACACGCTGCTGGAGATGTTGCGCGACAAGCTTGGCCTCAAGAGCCCCAAGGTCGGCTGTGACCGCGGCGATTGCGGCGCCTGTACCGTTCTGCTCGACAAGAAGACGGTACGGAGCTGCCTGGTGTTGGCGGCTGAAGCAGACGGCTGCGAGATCGTCACCCTTGAGGGGATTTCTGATAAGCCCAGCGAATTGCAGCGCACGTTCGCCCATCGTAACTCCTTCCAGTGCGGATACTGTGCGCCCGGAATCGTATTAGCTGCCACGGAATTGCTCGCCGCAAACGAGCATCCGACGCGCCAGGAGATACAGGTTGCCATCGCCGGCAATCTCTGCCGATGCACCGGTTACACGCCCATTGTGGATGCAATTGAATCGATGTCGGAGCACACGGCAGAAAGCAAGAGTGCCGCGCGCGACCTTCCGCACCGCTCTGCCGATGGCTGCGAATACAAGGTCATCGGCCATTCCGTCGAGCGCGTGGATTCCTGGGAGAAGGTGACTGGCGCTGCCCGTTTCGCCGACGACATAGAGTTCGGCCCGGGTCTGCTTCATGCCTACATCGTCGAAAGCCCGCACGCCCACGCGCGCATCGTGAACATTGATACACGCGAGGCCGAAAGAATTCCGGGTGTGGTTAAGGTTGTCACCGGCAGGGATTTTCCCTTCCGTTTTGGCTTGTACATGAAGGACCGGCACGTCTTCGCCTCTGACTGCGTGAGGTTTGTCGGCGAACAGGTGGCCGCGGTCATCGCCTGCGATGCCAAGACCGCGCAACGCGCCGGGGAACTGGTGCGCGTAGAGTACGAACCACTACCGGCAGTGTTCGATCCAGTCGAAGCGTTACAGACGGAAGCCCCGCTCTTGCACAAGGGCCTGGGCGAATACGAGCATGTGCCCTGGTTCTACCCCAAGCCTGGCTCCAACATTGCGCACTGGCGCAAGATTCGGAAGGGCGACGTCGGGAAGGGATTTCGGCAAGCCGATCTGGTCCTGGAAGACACCTACACCGTTCCGCGCTATGCCCACTGCGCGATTGAGCCACACGCCATGGTCGGCCTCTTCGATGCTTCCAGCCGCCTCACAATGTGGACTGCTTCGCAGTCTCCCTACACACAGCGCAACGTGATTGCCCAGGCGCTCTCCGGGTTGGGGTTGTCGCACAAGGACGTTCGCGTTATCACGCCGTACGTGGGCGGCGGCTTCGGCGGCAAAGCCGGCGTTTCGTCGGAGATCATGGCCGCGGCGCTTGCCACTACCGTCAAGGGCAATCCGGTCAAGGTCATGTGGTCGCGAGCGCAGGAGT